>Ga0210124_1000010_pt1 | contig 155769 bp, 153 predicted proteins | sample Muzzi_PWC_D2_FD_185554 | JGI IMG/M metagenome (GOLD analysis project Ga0210124, IMG submission 185554) | Wetland microbial communities from San Francisco Bay, California, USA, that impact long-term carbon sequestration - Muzzi_PWC_D2 (SPAdes) | ecosystem: Environmental > Aquatic > Marine >...
CAGATAGTTGCTCTGGGTCTTGGGGGCAAGTTTGCGCAACGCCATGTCCTCGAGCATGCGCTTGCGTAACGGACTGATCGGCTTGCTATGGTGTGTCATGGGTCTGCTCCTGTTGTGAGTCGAGGCGGAATGCCTCATCTCTCAACATAGAAAACAGACCGTAAGGCACTGATATCCTGAAACCCTGCCACCCCTACCGCGCGAGCGGTTTAGTCCTACAGTACGTTCAAGCGATTCAGCAGGTTACAGCGAACTTCCGGTTTGGATAAATCGGACCTTCCCGTGTATTTTCGGACATTCCGCCCTGTATATCTGAAATGTGGAACAAACCCGCAGTTCCGGTAATACACCTGCATTACCGGGATACCGCGCTATGCCACAGGGTCGACTGTATTATGCGGAAGTCTCCAGACTGGCCAGGGCGCAGAGTCTTGCTTCTGTCACGGACAGCAGCCAACCGTCCACGGCCACCACGCGATCCCTGGTGAAGTCGCGACGGATGTACTCGTTCACGAGCCTGCGCAACGAGACCTGATCGCCGGCCGGAAGTTCACCTGCCGTCCTGAACGTGGCTGCCAAAACTGCGATCAGGGGCTCTTTACCGTTTTCTACAGGCACCGCATCACGATAGAGCCGTCCCAGCAGCAAGGCACTGTCACGGTGGTTCAACAGTTCCAGCAAGTCGGCGACCGGGAAATCCGGGCGCCGGCGCCCCTGCCACCAGCGCAGACCCAGCGCGGTACTCGCCGCAACGGCGAGCAGCCCACCCAGGAAAGTGCGCCGGGAGAGCCCGAGGCTCATGCCAGGGTCCCCCGCAGATGGTCCGCCAGACGCAGCGCCAGGGCGACAATGGTCAGGGTGGGATTGGCCGCGCCACAGGTGGGAAAGACCGAACTTCCGGCAACATACAGGTTGGCGATGCCATGGACCTTGCAGTTTGCATCGACGACGCCATGGCCTGGGTGGTTCGCCATGCGCGTCGTGCCCATGTGGTGGTTGCCCCCACGCACCTCCACCGGCCAGCCCTCGTTCTCGGCCAGAAAGGGTCGCAGCCGGGCAATGCCCATGGCACCGAATTCCCTGCCGAGTGCATGCATCACACTGTGCAGGCTGTCGACGTCACGCTGGCCCAGCCGCCAGCTCAGCTGCGCCCGCTGCATACCGAGGGCGTCGCGTTCCATTCCCAGGGTAACCCGGCTGTCCGGATTCGGTATCTGTTCGCAGGCGCCACCCATCACCAGGTGTGCACCGATCGCATCGGCTGGCGGCCAGCCATCCTGTCCCACCCCGGCCTGCTCCCCGGCAGCCGGCGCCGGCGTGAGATCCTGTATGACCCGGAAGACCTCGCGAGTGTGCTCCTCGTCCTGCGGCAATGCGGCCCCCTGGACATAGTTGGCCATCACCCCGATGGTAAAGCCGGCGCTCAGCAAGCGTTCGTCCCTGAGCAGGGATTCGGTCGGCACCAGCACGGCATGCACCGGTGTGCCCTCATAGTACAGATGCTGTGTGTAGAGCGACGGGAGGGCGGCGGGACGGTTGCAGGCGATATGCGCCATCAGCGGAACGTGCGGGTGCTCCATGAAGAAGCGCCCTACCAGGTCATGGTCGTTGCCGAGCCCGGCGGGCCGGTAACGGTTGGAGGCAAGCAGCATGCGGGCATTTTCGATCCCGCCCGCAGCCAGCACGCAGGCACGCGCCCTGACCCGGAAACCTTTCCCATCCAGGCAGGCAACCCGCAGGCCGGTCACCTCGCCCGCCGCTTCATTGCTCTCGATCTCCACGACATTGGCATGCAGCACGGCGCGAACATTGCGTGTGGCGCTGATGTCCTCGCGATAGCGACTGCCGAAACGGGTCGGCGGGCTGTACTGGAAAAACTGGGTGGTTATCAGGCCCAGCGGGAAATCCGGGATGGTTTCGCCGAACTGCCCACCCCAGAATTCGGCCGATTCATACTTGAAGGGGCCTGCCTCGATGACAGGCTGCGCGCGCTCGTACCAGGGATCGAGGTCAGCGCGCACGATCGGCCAGCCGCTGTGCGGGACCCAGTCACGCGCCTCGAAATCGATCGGTGCCAGCGGCCGGCACCAGCCGCCCCAATGGTTGGTGGAACCGCCGAAATAACGTAACCGGCACTTGTCCAGGTCAAAGTACCAGCGTGCGATGTTTTTGCCCGCGTATAGTGCCTGGGTATCCTTCTCGTATTCCAGGCCACCACTTTCCAGCAGGCAGATATCGAGACCGCTCCCCGCCAGTTCCATCGCAAGGGTGATGCCGGCCGCTCCACCGCCGATGATGGCGATATCGGTCTCAATTCGGGTTCCTGCCTCCAGGTCGCGGGCATCTTCAATCATGGTTGGGCTTATCGTCTGGCAATTCCGGGGTTTGTGTTGCTAAGCGGATTGTAGCGCCTGCCACGCACTTGCCGGTAGCGGATTTTGTCTGCCGTCCCGGGTACTGCATTCCATGCGTGAAGAAGTTTCAGTGGAATTCTGGCGTCCAGCTGATACCCAGGTCGATGCCGTAATTCCCGGTCTTGCTTCGCGGTTCGACAACTGTCCCGATTACCGAGCCGTTACGGGTCAGATCCCGCGTTGCGCTGCGGCCGAGTTCCCAGAATTCATACCAGGGCGACAGCCAAACCCGCACGGTTTCCCCCAACTCATGATCCAGGAACAGCCGTACTCGGCTGCCGGTCTTCTCTCCCAGGTCCAGCTTCACGTCATCGAAGTTCGATTCGAAATCGACCTTGATTTCCGGATTGATGGTCCGCGTCAGACAGACATCCGCCCGCAACCGTGTCCTTGCATTGATGTCATATTCCCCCCGCAGGCCCAGCATCCCGTACCACCAGTCATAGGTTTCCAGCAGGCCGCTGGCGGTTGCGGTCGAGTGGATATCCCGCTCCCAGTTGCGATAGCCAAGGCCGGCTAGCAGGCCGATCGCGCCCCTGTCCCTGCGATAAATCTCGCGTCCCGCGAGTATGTTCCAGTCGACGATTTGTTCCCGGGTCCGGGTTTCCACGGGTCCATGGTAATCGACGTTTCCGGACCATGCGTTGATGCCGGTTTCCGCGAACCAGTGGTCCTGACGCACGGACAACCCGGTCGTGAGACCCGGGAGGGTTCCCTTCTCACGGTTGGCAGTGGCGGGATTGCCGGTATATTCCTCGTAATCGAAATCCAGCAGGGAAGCCCCCAGCCAGACGGTTGGATGCAGTGCATCCGGTGGCACTGCCGCGAACAGTGTGCAGGGGATCAGTAACAACAACCAGAGCATGCCCGTTTTCATGTCAACTACACGCCATGAAAAAGGTGCGGGCCCGCAGGCCCGCACAAGATACCAGCCGAAAACGAGCACCCAGATTACAATGAATCCAGTGTTGTCCAGGTCGACATGACCGTCTCCTCAAAGATTCCATCACCATCACTGTCGATTTCGATCATGATATTGACACCGTCGGGCTGTGCGGTCAGCCTGGCCTGCGAATCATCGAAATTACTCGTCATCAACAACTGACCCTGGGTGGGATCACCGGTGCCGACGAAGTCGTTCCCGGTGAACGGTGTAACCGTGAGGAAGGTAACGGAACCATCCAGGATAGTGCTGTTGATCGTACCTGAAGCCTCGATACTGTAGTCGCCCGTCGCATCATTGCCTGTCAGTACGTAGTTGTAGCTGGTCAGTGTCTGTGTATCACCGCCATCGGTAACCGTCAGGGAATTCCCGGTATAGGTTGCACTGACGTTGCCAACCGTATCCGCGCTCACGGCCACCCTCATATCACCATCAGCCGTGAAGCTGTTTAAGGAATCGCTAGCTGATAAATTGGTCAACGTGGTGCTGACATCGATATCAAACGGTGGAAATCCCGTAAACCCGGAACTGATGGAATTGATGGTCATATCCATTCGCCCGGAGATAAGAAAATCCACTTCTCTGCAGTTTGTAAAAACCCCGGTTATGGTGTCTCCGGGTGTAAGCGCATTCGGATCTGCCAGATCGCCCGAGGCTGTAATGGTTCCCCCACCGCCGCAATCCACCGTTTCCGATACGGTAACACCGACGATGCCGCCGGAGATCTGCTGCTGCCTTGCAAGGTCAATACGACCCAGTTGCTTTACGATCAGATCCAGGTAAGTGAGGCCACCATCATTCACGGTCACGGAGACACCCGTGAGAAAATTGGTCCCGCTACCGGCCCCCTCGACCGTGCTGACCGAGTTGACCACGATCAATCGCGGCAAACACCTACGGCCATTCATCCATGCCGTTATCACCATGTCCGTACAGATTGACTTACGGGACCGATTAACCAGAGGTTCCCGGCGATTAAGGCGCGTTGATGTATATCAAGGACAGCCCACGGACTTCACTGTTTAATGATTCAATAACCTGATCGTCAATTCCGGATAAAACAGTAACCTATGGAAGCAAGCATGACATCTGCCGCCAGTAGTGGCAGCAACGACCCCTTTGACCCGGACAATATCTCCGGCTACGAACGCTGGCGCGAGCGCAAGCTGGCGGATTATCCGGAGGCGATCGGAGACCTGGTCGTCGAGGTGCGAGACCCGCGCAGGTTGACGCCGGCCGAGCACGGGGCACTGCTTGAGTGCTGCCGCAAGACCAATATGGCGATCTATGCCGGACCTACCGGCAGCGATCCCGACAAGGCCATACCCGCCGCGCTGGGCGAGCAGTTTGGTTTGACAGAACTGGACCGCAACATGGGCGCCGACGACGACGGCATTACCGCCCTGCGGGTCGTGGAGGGCGGAGAATGGCGCGGTCACTATATCCCCTACACCAACCGCCCGATTCACTGGCACACGGACGGGTACTACAATACGCCGGAACAGCAGATCCAGGGCCTGTTGCTGCACTGTGTCTCTCCAGCCGCCAGCGGCGGTGAAAACGCTATGCTGGACCACGAGATCGCCTATATCCACCTGCGCGACCTCAACCCTGACTATATCCGCGCCCTGCAGTCGCAGCTGGCGATGACCATACCCGCCAACGTCGAAGCCGGCCGGGAAATCCGCCCGGCGCGCGCGGGCCCGGTCTTCAGCACCCTCCCCGGCGGGCAGTTGCATATGCGCTATACGGCGCGCACCCGCAGCGTCGAATGGGCCGCCGATGATCTGACCCTGGAGGCCGCGGCCGCGTTGCAGGCATTCCTGCAATCACCATCCCCCTGGATCTACCGCGCAACGCTGCAGCCGGGACAGGGCCTGCTCAGCAATAACGTCCTCCACGATCGCAACGGCTTCACCGATGGCGAGACTCAGACACGGCAACTCTACCGGCTGCGCTATTACCAGCGTATCGCCAATACCTGATAAAATACCGCTGTAACGGAGAATAACTGACATGAACACCATCACCATCATCGCCATGATATTGCTCGCACTGGTGCTGCTCACCTTCTCGGTGGTGCTGCCTGTGGCCATCGTTTTCAACCTCAGGTCCGCCGAAAGGTATCGCCAGGGCCTGGCGGAAAAGATCGACAGCCTGCGCCTGGGAAGGATGCTTGCGGCACTGGGTATCGACATCAACATATACCTGAACAGTGAACGCAGCCTGGACATCAACACGCACATCGAGCGCTGCAATGCCTGCGAAAATACCGCCGAATGTGACGACCTGCTTGCACAGGACGGCATAGACCCGGACAACATCGGCTTCTGCAACAATGAAGCATCCCTGCGGGAAATCGCGAAGAAATAGCGCCAGGAGGCTGCCCGCATCTCTCACCGGGATCCCGGATCCTGTCGCACAACGACGGCCACAAGTCTCCCAGTGCTCTGCACGCGTTTAGTGATGCCAATGCCGGGACTATTGCACCCCGGCCGAACCGTGGTGGATAACAAACCGCCACCAAGGCAGTCCCACCTGGTGTGACGAGAGAAGTCACTGAGTAAAAGGGCACCGCCCGGACAGCGCCGGCGCCGTACCGGAGGGATGATCTCTACTGCTTGTCGGGTGAGATCGTGCTGATATCCGAAAGGTTTTCCGGCCTGTCTGCCGCACCCGTAATAATATGCAAAATGGCGTGAGGCACCAACAGATACGCCAGCAGGGTGGCAATTGCCTGCGTCACCCCATAGGCATCGAAATGCAGCATGGCGATCAACACCAGGACGTTGGCGACCTGCACGGCAAAACAGGCATAGGCGAGTGTCAGCAGGCCGGGCTTGTTTCGCAGGCGGGAAATCGTGAACAACAGGATGTAGAGGGCACCGGATACGATGACCAGTGTACTGGTGAAGGCAGTGCTGAGGGCGCCCGCGGTCTCGATGGTTTCGAACAATCCGTACTCCTGGCAGAATCATTAATATCCCGGGACCGCCCCCGGTGTGCTGGTTATCATACAACCAGATGCGGACATTAAATTGATTCATATCAAGCGGCCTTATGATTTCGGAACGCCCCATGGTTGTCGCCGATAATCCGTCACTTGAACGGATAGAGACCGCATCCTGGACCCTGCCTGTACCGGCCGGGCTTCGAGGGGGAAGAAGCATATGAGCAGCATTGATCAATATAATCCCGGCGCCGAATTCCTTACCGGGGAAGGCTGCTATATCACAGAATTGTGCAACGCGGATGGCGATGCCGAGTGCTCCATCGCTCGCGCCCGGGTAGAACCCGGCGTAACGACCCGACTGCACAGCCTCTGCGATACGGTCGAACGCTACGTTATCCTCAGCGGTAGCGGCCGGGTATCCTCAAGCTCACAGCCTGCCTTTGAGGTGGAATGCTTCGACGTGGTTCGCATCCCGGCCGGTGTGCCTCAACAGATCAGTAATACCGGCCGCGAGGACCTGGTTTTCCTGTGTATCTGTACACCTCGCTTTCGCCAGGAAAACTACCGCGACCTTGACTGATCCGCCTTTCTCACCGGGGAGAGAAAGGCAAATCAGGGATACAACAGCGGCGTGAGTATCTCTTCGGCATTGAGCAGCACCAGGTGATAGGCCGTGCCCTTTGTCCTGGCTGCAAGCCAGGGCAGCACCCGGTGCAGGAAGGCCGGTACTGCAGCCAGTGATGGCACACTGACGGTCAATGTGTTTCCCAGCCCGTTCAGCACGACTTGCTGGCGTTCTGCGTTCTGAACACCCAGAATTGCCACCCGGTTCCAGTCGATTCTCACACCCGTATCGATCTGCCGAACAAGCCCGGCAAGCATGAGGTTCAGCTCGGCAACCAGCCGGGTACAGATTTCGCGTTTCCGCGACAGATCCTGAAGCGTCCGGAATTGCAATTCCAGGCCATCCGCTGTACTACAAGCAGGACCCGCAGTCTGGCTGAAACTCCAGACCGGCAGCTGCACCTGTCTTGCTCCGGTGACTACAACATTCTCAATATCCGGCGTGAAATCCTCACAGCGATAGGCAGCGCAAAAGCGCTCTATGATTCGCTGCGCGAACCCGGCCTGTTCGCTCGCTCGCGGGGCACCCACCATCACCGGCCGGCCGCCAATATTCAGGCAAATGCTGCCGTCGACCCCGATACTGACATCGACCGGGGTCTCGGGTGTAAGCGTTTCACTGATGGATGCCAATTCCGTGGCATAGGCGTCTACAGCACCGGCCCAGCGCAACAGCTCCCGTCTGCGCTTGCCTGTGCGTCCTTCCCGGCGTGCAACTTGGGCTTCTTCCATATAGACTCTGACCACCTCCGCAATGGCGGCCTTCGCAAAGTCGACTCGTACAGGTTGCACTTCCTTGCCGATCGCGAGGGCGATGCGGTTCAGGCGGGATGCCGTGCCATCAACCGCCGGCAATGCCGTGGAGATCAGCAGTAGTACCGCGCCGGCAGCGTGCCGTAATCGCATGCTGGGGACCGATCCACAGCGGGAAATTTCCTGCATTTTTTTGATTGTGCAGCAACCTGTGCGCCCCATACCGGAATACATACGGTCAGATGGCTGGGCAGAAGGCGTGGCAAGGCATGATCAACCCATGCCTTGCCAGGAGAAAAGGAAATCAGGCGGTACGCGGATTCAACGCCGGCAAACTTGCCTTGCTGCGACGTACGCGCCTGCGGTGACGACGAGACAGTCGCGGCCGCAACTGGTTGTGAAATTCCTGCTTCCAGAGAGCAAAGTCGAGCGGCCTGCCGCCATAGATCGCACCATCCAGTGACTGCACCAACGCCCTTATCCGAGCCGGTTCGGCCTGCGGATTCGCGTCGATGATCTTTTCAGCGATTGCCGTCAGCGGGGTATGCGGAGCAATTCCCAGATGCTGGCAAATGTGCTGTTTGAATTCCGTGCACCACATTTCAGGGTTCTCTTCCCGCTCCAGACAGCGCGTGCACATCCACAACTTGACCGTCCGCGGCATCATGAGCATGAATACATAGCGCAGCTTGTTGATGGACTCGACCGGCGAGACCTTTTTCCAGGCCGCACCCGTCAGCGTCAGGCTGTGTTGCAAGGCGCTGCGCGACCAGCTCGCAATTCTGATGCGTATTGCATCAAGCGCCGGCTTGCCACGTGACCAGACACCCAGCCAGTAACCCGCGATCAATCCCAGGGTTATCAGCAGTGGTGCCCAGAACAACCCAGAAAAGATATCGTTCTTGCCGGTAACTGCCTCGATCAGTCGATTAGCGGCAAAGCTCTCACCAGCCTGATCAGGCAACTCCGCGACCATGGCCTTGCCGTTGTCCACATCCCACCAGCCTACCTTGATATACGGCAGGCGTACCCAGCCGTCCTTGAGGGGAATCAGTGTATAGGTTTCCTTGCGGGTACCAATGAGGTAACGGCCATCCTTGGAAACCCCATCCTTCACATTGACTGCATCCCTGTAGATCCGGTACTGGTCGCTGTCCAGCTGTTGTTCGAGAGACGGTAATTGTTCACCCAGCGCACCCTTCGCCGTGAGTTCCAGCGTCACGGTTACGGGCTTGCCTTCCTTGAAGGGTTGTTCATCCGATATCTTCGCACGCACTTTCAGGTCATTCAGGGGCAACCACGGCTTCTGAGTCGGGTCGGCCGGCATGACATCGAGGATGATCGGTCCACTGGATGTTGCCGTGAAGGATTCACCCTCTTGCTGAGTACCGGGTACACCCGGGAAACCGCTCCAGTGCCTGCCACCGGCATGTGTCCCCTTGAAGGTAATCGCAGGAATCTCGATCTCCCCGGACTGCAGCGGCGTCAGCTTGAACCGGTATTCGTTGATGATTTCCCGGTTCGGTCCGGAAGTGGCGACGGGACCATCGATCTTCTCCAGAACCGCGCCAGTCACAGTCGGCATAACCGGATCCAGTGTCTTGAGATTGTCGCTGCTGATGACCCGGGCGGTATAGACCACGTTTTGCTGTTCGAACAGATTCGTGTCACTGACGGAGATCTCGACGCGGGGTTTGCCCGTGGCAGCGGTGTTCCCGCCCCCCTGCACCTGTGCCGTGTACCAGTTACCCGCCGGGCTGGCAGCACCCGGATAATACCTGTTCATTGCGGGGCTCATACCTGGGGGCATCCCCTGGTTCATTCCCGGCATCATTCCAGAGTTCATCCCGGGACTCATACCAGGCATCATTCCCGGATTCATACCCTGGCTCATCATCGGGGACATCCCCTGGTTCATCATCGCGGGGTTCATGTCGGCTGCTGTGGCCGGCTTCTCGTATTTCGGGGCCTGTTTGTAGGGACCGACGTTGCCCCAGGGACGATTCGTGGTGGTATACGTTTGCTTGGTAGTCGTGCCGTTGCTCTTGGAACTGCTGCTGACACTGAAACCGAAAGAGAACGCGTAGGCGGTATGGACAAGTCCACCAAGCAAACCCGCCAGGGTACAAATGAAACAGATCTTGGTTAAATTCAATCTATGCAAAACACTACCCTCTATCAGGATTTATTATTGTGTGCCCCTCGCAATGCCGTCACACAATACCGCTCGATTTCCGGCGACCCTACCAGGGCCGAGTTTCTATTAATTTGCGTCTGTTCCGCTGCATTTCCCGGCGTTCTTCCATCATGAACTGGTTCCGAAGCAGGGAACTCGGATCGCCCTCGACCCTTTCCAGCCACTGGTCCATCATGATCATGGACACCCCGCTTCCAGTCGCGGCCTCTTCATCCGGTACAGCCCCGGGTTCGGCGCTCTTATCTTCCCTGTCCTCACCTGTCCCCAGTTGATCGAACTGCTCAACCGCCTGGCTGGCCTTGGCATCCGCCTCCGACAACTCATCAGATGTAGCGCCCTTCCCTTCAAGGAGGTCTTCCGAACCGCCTTCAGAAGGCTGATCCTCACCTTCCCGACTATCCTTGCCGCTTTCGGATTGAGATTCCTCCATGCTCATACTAGCATTTTCTTCCTCGGATTGGGTATCTGCGCCCCCTTTATTTTCCTCCTGCTCCTGATCACCCGATTCACCTTCAGTATCCTGCTTGTCCGCACCCGACTGCTCGCTACGCTGATCCTCGTCCCCCTGTCCCTCTGATTGATCAAAATTCTCACCGGATTCCTCACCCTCGGATTCCTGATCCTGATCACCGCTCGATTCCTCGGATTCTTCGCCCTGCTCTCCGGACGACTCCTCGGACTCCTGTTCCTGATCTCCGGACGACTCCTCGGACTCCTGTTCCTGATCTCCGGAGGACTCCTCGGACTCCTGCTCCTGATCCCCGGAGGACTTCTCGGACTCCTGTTCCTGGTCCCCGGAGGACTTCTCGGACTCCTGTTCCTGGTCCCCGGAGGACTCCTCGGACTCCTGTTCCTGATCCCCGGAGGACTTCTCGGATTCCTGTTCCTGGTCCCCGGAGGACTCCTCGGACTCCTGTTCCTGGTCCCCGGAGGACTCCTCGGACTCCTGTTCCTGGTCCCCGGAGGACTTCTCGGACTCCTGTTCCTGGTCCCCGGAGGACTTCTCGGACTCCTGTTCCTGGTCCCCGGAGGACTTCTCGGACTCCTGTTCCTGGTCCCCGGAGGACTTCTCGGACTCCTGCTTCTCTTCGCCGGATGATCCCTGCTGTTGCTGTTGCTGTTGCTGCTGTTCCTGCTGTTCCTGCTGTTGCTGCTCCTGTTGTTGCTGCTCCTGTTGTTGCTGCTCCTGTTGTTGCTGCTCCTGTTGTTGCTGCTCCTGCTGTTTCTTTTCTTCCTGCTTCTGATCCTCTTTTTCTTCTTCCTTGACCGGCTCTTCCTGCAGCTCTTCGACGGAATACTCTTCGACCTTGCGCTTTGCCAGTTTCAGATTGTGCAGTGTATCTTCATCATCGGCGCGCAATGCCAGCGCATCCTCATAGGCATCGATTGCGCCCTCATAGTCCTTGAGCTTGTAACGGGTATTACCCAGATTGTAGAGTGCATCGGCCTTGACATCCTTGCGATCGACACTGCTGAAGGCCTCGCCCGCTTCCGTATAACGCCCGGCACGATAGAGTGCGACACCGCGCTTGTAGGAATCGTCAAACGACTCTGCCGCCGCATCATAATCTCCCTCCTTATAGAGATGCGTCGCCTCCTGCTCCTGATTCCTGAACCAGGACGCACCAGCATCGAGGCACATCCCGGCCAGTCCGGCAAGCAATAGCACGTGGCAGCATCCCCGCCGGGCAAATACAGGGAAATTACGCAGTATCCACGAACCGATCATAGGTCAGAGAGCCTGTAGCCGGGATTGGTGCGCCGGAACAGCGGCAACAGCAACAGAAGCGCCAGTCCGGCAAACAAGTAAAAACGCTCATTCCAGATACGCGTGCGCTCGGCAGCCTCATCTTTCTTCGGGAGTGCTCTCGCCCGCACCTGTCCGAGGATCTCATCGGTATCGCTGGTGCGGTAATCGGCACGCTCATAGACACCATTGCCGGCCTTCGCAAGCTCCCGCAACAGCGTCTCGTTGAGCGCGGAAACAACCGGTTGGCCGGTCCGGTTGTGTAGCCACGGCTCTCCCGGCCTCGCCCCGGGAACGACATCACCCTCTGGGGTGCCGATACCCAGCACGTGTACCCGAACGCCGGCATCGGCAAACGTCCGCATACGTTCCTCCAGACCCGTCTCGTCGAAATCACCATCAGTGACGATCAACAGTGAACCCACGCTTTCTTCAGGCTGCCCCGCCAGCAGCTCCGCGGCCCGGTCCAGCGCGAAGCTCAACCGGCTGCCTTGTAATTCCACCAGGCTGGTATCGAGTGATGGCAGCATGCGACGAATTCCGTTCATGTCCTCGGTGATCGGGGAAACAACATGCGCCACCGAGGCAAAACCGATCAGGCCGACCCGGATACCCCGGTTATTATTGAGCAGGTCCTCGACTTCCTGGCGTGCCCGCGCCAGCCGGTTGGGCTTGACATCGGCTACGTTCATCGAGCGCGAAATATCGAGCAAGATAACCAGGTTGGTACCCGGACGGAACAATTCCACATCGGTGTAGTCCCACCGTGGTCCCGCCATCGCCAGCACCATCAGCGTCCACACGCCAGTCCAGCGGAAATACTGAAGCCAGCGGGTCCGCGACGGTGCCTCCGAACGTCCCAGCAGGTGAGGGAGCAAGTGTGTATCGGCGTATTCGAGGATGCGCTCGTTACGGGTATCGAACCGCCGGGAGAAAATCAGCCACAGGGCGACCGGCAGGCACAACAACAGCGCCCACAACCACCCGGGCTGCGCGAAGTGAAATGCCCCCGCCCACTCAGCCATGGATCCTTCCCGCCAGCCACGGCCTCGGTATGCCATCGGGGAACAATCCCAGCAGCAACAGTGCCAGCAGTGCCACGCCCAGAGGCCAGCGATACAGTGAATGCGGAATCATGACACTGCGTGATTCCGCCTCGGTCTTTTCCAGGGTATCAATCTGCCGGTAGATCTGTTCCAGGGCACCGGTGTCGGTTGCGCGGAAATAGGCTCCGCCCGTCGCAGCCGCCACCTTCCGCAGCAGATCCTCGTCGATCTCCATCTTGACCTGGGTCATGCGGCCGTTTTCCATGAACGGCACCAGACCCTTGCTGCCGACGCCGATGGTATAGATGCGGATACCCTCATGGGCGGCCAGCTTTGCCGCGAGCAGCGGCGGCAGACTGCCCTCGGTATTCTCACCGTCGGTGACCAGGATGAGGATGCGCGAACCTTCCGGCCGTTCGCGCAATTTCTTCACGCCGAGCCCGATGGCATCACCGATCGCCGTCCCGTCCCCGGCCATGCGCGCCACGATGGCTTCCACCAGCTTGTGTACCGCCTCGAGATCGAGTGTCATGGGGGACAGCACGAAGGCCTGGCTGCCGAATACGACAAGACCGATACGGTCACCCGCACGCGCATCGATGAACTTACCGATCACGCCCTTGATCACAGCCATGCGCGACACCTGCCTGCCCTGCACCGTGAAATCCAGCGCCTCCATGGAACGCGAGGTATCGATGGCCAGCATCAGGTCATAGCCTTCGGTCCGGACCTCGGTATAAGGTTCCAGCCACTGGGGCTGCATCAGGGCGATTACCAGCGCGACCCACAGCAGCGCCAGGTTGTAAATCTGCAGGCGACTGCCTGCATGCGTTAGCGAACGCGCGGCGATGAAGGTTGATGCCAGCCTTCCCAGTGCGGGGTGCAGCAGGGTGGAGCGGTTGCCGTACATGTAGGAATCGGTGGAACTGCGAGGCCGCGGCCAGAATCTCCACACCAGCAGAGGCAGCGGCAGCAGCACGGCAGCCCATGGCCAGGCGAAACTATACACGGCGCAACCCTCCCGCTGCCGTCTGTAACCATCGCCTGATCTGGACGATTGGAACGCTCGGTATGCGCCGTTGCGGTCCGGACTCATCGACCCAGCGCATGGCGGCACGAATCAGCCTGACAAGCTCGTTCTTCTGCACCCCCATGGAAGGAGGCATATAGGGCGCCACCAGCAACACCTGGCCACGCGTCTCCCAGTCAAAACCCGAGGTGTCATGCTCATGGAGCCAGATCAGCCAGGCATCCCCCGTCAATCCCGCCGCCTCACGGCGGCCGCTGCGAGCCATGGCGATACGCCGCAACAATTCCGACAGCTGATCCGCAATCTGCCGTGCATCACCCTTGGCAAGCGTCTTTTTCAGATGTCGCAGCTGACGGCGGGCATCGCCACGCCAGCCCATCCAGGTCCCGTTGTAAATCAGCCAGTTGCGGATGGCGAGTAGCAGCAACACAACAGCAATCAATCCGAGCAAATACCACCACCCGGGAGCCAGCGGGAAAACACTAACCGAACCTAGGCCGTGGATATCACGCAGAACATCGCTGACAGAGTCCATAATCCGGGCTAGCGCCTCCTCGCAAACTTTTGTAAGCCCTTGATGAGGCTGCGATGTACATCCTCATCTGTACTGACCGGCAACAGTCCGATACCGAGACGGTAGGACAACTGTTGCAGATCCTCGCGGCGCTGTTCCCAGTCCTCGCGAAACGCAGCACGTCCCGCCTCGCTGTCGGTATCCACCTCCAGCAGTTCCCCTGCGGCATTGGAAAAAATCACCGGGCCCATCGCCGGAAGTTCCCGGTCGGCCGGATCGTCCACCGGCAGCAGAAACACGTCGTGGCGCTGTTTGAGGCTGCCCAGCGCACGTTCCAGGCCCACGGTCACCTGATTGATGGGTGCGACCACGAAGATCAGCGATCCGGTATGACTGCCACTGTCGAGATGCCGCAGCGCGGCCATCAACTGGTTCTCGTCGGTATCTCCCTGTTCTATCGGGGTCGTCAGTGCGCGCAGCAGGCGCCAGAGGCCGCGGCGACCTGGCGTCGCCCTGAAATAACGCAGGCCGGTGACCGGATTGCCGAACAGCACACCACCCACCCGGTCATGCTGCTTGCTGGCAGCCCAGCCGATCAATGCGGCGACCCGCGCGGCCTGGATCGACTTGAAGGTGCCGCGGGTGCCGAAGCTCATGTGTGGCCCGGTGTCGATACAGAGGATGACGCTACGCAGGCGTTCCTCGCGAAAGACCTTCAGGTGCGGCACATCGGTGCGCGCCGTAACCAACCAGTCCATGTTGCGGATATCATCGCCCTCGCGGTACTCGCGCACCTCGTCGAAATCCAGCCCGGTACCGCGAAATACCGACGCGTACAGACCGGTGAAGGTCGAGTTGACCAGATGACTGGCCGTGACCCCCAGGGCATGCGCCTGGTGACGCAACTCAAGCAGGTCATCCAGCTGTGGATAAAGACTCATGGCGCTGCAACCTGTTGGTGGACCACGCCGTGCGGCAGTTCGGCATTGAACAGCCCCGGAAGGGCAACAACAACTATCACGGAATTGCCACGACCTCCAGCAGACGCTTGACGTAATCACTGCTGGTCACACCCTCGGCCTCCCCCTCGAAGGTCAGCAGTATGCGGTGCCTGAGAACATCCGGGGCGACCGCCTGAATATGATGCGGCGCAACGAAATCATCGCCGTCCAGCCAGGCACGGGCCCGGGCGCAGCGGGCCAGCGCAATGGTTGCGCGCGGCGATGCACCGAAGCGACACCAGCGTTTCAGACTTTCATCATAGGGCCCCGGGTTACGGCTGGCCTGGACCAGGTCGACAATGTAGTTGTTCAGTTTGGGATCCAGATAGAGTCTGGCCGAGTCATCACGGATCTTGTACAGCAGTTCCTGGGACAGGATTTCTGACGGTGGTTCAGGGACATGCAGCTGCTGATTGCTGTCGAGTTCCAGAATGGCCAGTTCCTCTTCCCGGCTGGGATAGTCTACCCAGACATGCATCAGGAAACGGTCCAGCTGCGCTTCCGGCAGGTTGTAGGTACCTTCCTGCTCTACCGGGTTCTGGGTGGCCAGCACCATGAACAATTTCGGCATGGCGTAGGTTTTCAGGCCGACGGTGACCTGATGTTCGCCCATGGCCTCCAGCAGGGCCGACTGCACCTTGGCCGGGGCCCGGTTGACCTCATCCGCCAGCAGGATATTGTGAAACAGGGGACCGGGACGGAATTCGAATTCCCCGCGCTCATGGCGATAGATATCCGTGCCGATCAGATCCGACGGTAACAGGTCGGGGGTGAACTGGATTCGGTGGTAGTTGCCTTCGATGGCCTCAGCCAGTGACTTGACGGCCGTGGTCTTGGCCAGGCCAGGCATACCCTCCACCAGCATGTGGCCTTCGCTCACCACGCAGATCAGCATGCTGTCTACCAGCGCGCGCTGCCCGACGACCCGGGTGGCAAGGTGTTTGCGTACCCCATCGAGCAACGATGGGTCCAAGCGGCGGTAGTCGCCCGGGCTACTAGTTTTCAACAATGTGCTGGTCTCCTGAAAGTCCAAGAAAGTTTATTATTCAGCTCCTCACTGCGCGTCTCTAAACAGTTAACCGATTGATGCATAGCTACTTAATCGACTCTTGAAGGATCAGCAGCCGAATGCCGTGCAGTTATCTGACACGCTTATTTTTATACAGTTTCCATAATGCGCGATCATGGTCCCCTTTTACAAGTCGGATGTCATTGATCTGCATCAAAAATCGAAAAAACGACCTGGAGGCAGGCAATTTCCGTTCCGCCGCACCGGATCATTCTTGAATCTGGATAGCGGCACCACCGCCGCCAAGATGAGACTTTCACGGCGATGGCACGCTTCTGGACGTGCCTGCAACAGTGTTGCAGGCCATTGATCAAAATATCAAATTCAGCCGGTCTGTCACGCACTGCGCAACCAGACCGTAGCGGTCGGTTAGCCGGAATCGCCCTGCAACAACATGCGATTCACCTCTTCTTCGGCGTTCAGCCAGTCCTGGGAAGGGTCACCGTGTATAAAGCCGCGCTGCTCGGCCATCAGGTAGGCGGCCTCGGCAATCAGGCGCTGACGCTCTGCCGTGTCGACACCCGCTCCATGGCTCTCCTCATTACGCCTCACTTCCAACTTGTTAGCGTAATCCGCAACCGCTTTGTCAATCGCGGTATCGATCTTGCGGTTCATCTGCCGCTCCATCTGGCTCAGCTTCTTGCGCAGAGACTCGATTTCACCGGCCATGGATTGGAGATCGACCGACAAGGACTTCATCGTCATTTTTTCAGTCATATTACCCCCCACTTCGTTCCTGCAATCCGAAAATTCCACGGGTGTCCATACCCGGGTCCCTATTATCCCTCCCTTCGAACTCTACGCCAATATCCCGATTTCCAGGGCCGCGAAGCCACTGAAAACAAAGTTCAGGTCGCAAAGGCAGGCAACTGCTGATTCCACCTCACGCCGCTGCGTCACTCCGTACCTCTAACCATCCAGACACAAGGGATACTCATCGGGCAGCAGGGGACGCTCTCGGATGGGCCAGCACGCTGGACGGTACCACGACCAGCTTGAGACCGAATTTCGTTCCCGAATCCGCCATGACCAGAGGCGGGTTGTAACGGTCCAGTCGCTCATTGTGTCCCGGGTTGATGCAGATTACATCCGGCTGTATACCGTGTTCGTGTGTAGAAACCTGCGCCGTTCGCAAAATCCAGTCCAGCCAGGACCTTCTCTCTGTAATTGCCTTGACCGCAACCATACCTGAGGATCTTGTCGACGGTATGACACAGCGATTACGTGCTCATGACGTAATCAAGCGACTGTCGATCGGTGGTGGTTTTAGAACACCGGCATCTTCCTTTTGCTGTAACCAGCGTAACCATTGAACAGGTCTTCGGACAGAACGGCGTCGGAAACCCCAGTCACCTCGTAGCGTCTGCCGTGTTCGATATCCCGCACCGCGACCGGCACACCATCGATGTCGATGGAGAGGAATTCGAACTGCCTGGCGAGATCACCCAGCATGCTGCCGGCCCTGGAGGCCATGCTGCGCGAAAAGGACACCATCGTCTCCAGAGTCTCGTAATCCTGCCTCGACAGTTTGCCACTTGCCTGCGTCGCCATGCAGACCTCTGCGCTCGGCCGTTCGTCTTTTATGATGCCGCTGGCCTGGCAACGCAGTCCGGAGATGGTATGCATACCGCGGGAAACGGTACGGAGTCGTTCCCCGGTATGCATGCCTCCTGCAGCCGGGGCGCGTGGCAGGGAGCCAAACCGCTGCTCGATCATGCTTCGTTGTGCGGGGGACAACCCCGCCAACATATCGTTCATATAAGGTGCCACGGCCTCCTGAATACCGCCGGCAGCATCCAGCCCCGATCTGAGCTCTTCCTGAGTCATTTGCGTATATTGCCTTTGTGCCGGTTCGACATAGGTAATGGTTCCACTGCGGGTGTCGTAGATTACATATTCGTCTCTCCCGGCCGCACTCAGCTTGCCCTTGCCATGCCGCAACTGGATCATCGACTTCAAACCATCCGAACCCTCCACCACCAGGGTGGCGTCCGCGCTGGCCTGTGGAACCTGCAGGAATATGACCGATGTGATCATGACCATCATCATTCTTGAAACCATTTGTTTCTCCTCCTGTGCCTCTGTATGCATGCGGGCCTGATACCGGTGGATAGTATTCGATTCCGGTTTGTATCTCACGCCTGGAAAATTCTGCCGAACTATCAAGGACTCGCTACACGATTTAGCTCGCAATCGGTGAATTTCCCGGGGACCGGTGCCAAAATCAAATCCCTGTCTGCGGGATACCGACCATGACCAAACCAACTCTGCCGCCCGTACACCTGCTCACCCGGCTGTCACTGGCGGTCGGCGGATGCACCAGTCCCGGTTTGCCCCGGCTACCCGGCAGTTATGTCCTGATCATGCGCTGTACGGGAATTGACAGGCTCACAATCGGACGGCTCGGCATCCTGCGGATTCGCAAAGGTTATTACCTCTACGCCGGCAGTGCTTGCGGTCCCGGGGGGATACGCGCCCGCGTCCATCATCATCTGGCACATTCATCCCGCCCCCACTGGCATCTGGACTATCTCAGACCCGCAGTAGACCTCATCGAGGTCTGGTATTCGACCGATCCGGAGCGACTGGAGCACCGCTGGGCCGGCACCTTGCGCGCCGGCGACGGCTGCAGTATGCCACTTCCCGGATTCGGCTCGTCCGACTGCAGTTGCATTGCGCACCTGTTCTACAGCAAGCGCAAACCCCGACCGGAAATCCTGTACTCGAATGCGGTCGATTGATTCCAGGCAATGCATCCCCCGGAGCAGATTCAGCACTGACAACCAAGTACTGACCGGTACGGAGTCCGGCATGTTGCAGCGATCCGGGATGCACAACAGCAGTCCGATGATAAACGTAAGTCCCCAACCGTTGCATAAATCCAGCTGTAGGAGCGACCGCCTGGCGGCGATCGCGCCGGAGGACGGCACTCCTACGGGATGAAGCCAGGACCTAACGAATGGTGAGATCCAGATTCAATACACCAAGATACATCTCATCCTGTAAATCACCTGCCAAAACCGGATTACAATCCCGAGGTTATGCAGCAATAGGGGTAACTCCTGATTGCGACGCGCGCCATATCGGCGCGCCCGCAAGTCAGGCCCTGCAAAGGTGATTACTGTGGCATACGCAAGCGAATCCACTCACAATCGTTCCGGCAGATGTCCGCGAATTACCCGGGCATCGTAGCGACCCAGGTTCTTCTCGATCTCCGAGATCTGCACAGCTGACGGGGTATTGAGTTGCTTGCGCAGCAGGCCGAGAAACTCCGGCCCCGCAACCAGCATGAGCCGGTTGCAGCGACCATCGTGACAGGCCGCTTTCAGGTGTTCACCAACCTCCTTGGAAAAACGGATGGCATCCTGCTCCATGGGTTCGACCGCGGTTCCCATGGCGTGTCTACCCTGGCCCGAGCCGTCGAATGCACGACCCGGCCTGTCTGCATTGATATCCCTTGCATGTTCCCGCCCTTCAGGGTGTTCCAGGATTGCCACTTCCTGTAATGCGCCGCGCGACTCGCTAACGGTAAAGATTCGTGCCTTGCTTCTGTCCGCGACGACGATCCAGTGTTTCGACATAACACCTCCTTTTATTTGTTTACCAGATCAGCATAGACCATATTGCCTGCAATCTACCGTGAAAATCGCCCCCCGCCATGAGGGAGTCAACCCATCGCTCTTTTGAGATAAACTCAGCAGGATTTCCACAACGATTAGTTCGCATTTCTAACCAGGTGGTCAGGTAAGTTTATAATCTGCTGAAGGAATCAAGGTTCGTGTTGAACATTCAGAAAACAGTGGGTTTCCGGGTATTGCCGATCCCGGCGGGAAATTCGGGCCGGGAATGGAAAGATTGCCTGTAATCAGGATACTCGCCGGCTCAATCCTGATCAGTTGGCGGGAGAAAGGCCGCTTTTCGAGCGCCCTCGCGCTACCCACCTTGCTGCTGGTCATGGTGTGGGCACTGCACACGGTATTTCAGGAGGAAATCCGGGGAATCTCTCCCTGGCTGCCAATGCCTTTTTATCTGATCGCCTTTTCCATCTTCGCGGTAACCTGCCACAGACTGATCCTGATGGAACACGAAAAAAGCCCGTTTCGGATTTCCCTCTATACCAGAGAGATCAGGTTTGTAAGCTGGTTGATTCTTGTCTATGGACTCTACTTCCTCGTCCTGATGGTTATTACCGGTTTCGCCATCAATTTGCCCGGCGGTACGTACCTTGTGGATATCACAGACAAGGTCTATTCTCCAACACAGCTCCTGTATATCCCGGCAATGTATATCTTCGCCAGGCTGAGCCTGGTATTCCCGGCTACGGCAATTGACGAAAAAGCCGGTCTGGGGTGGTCGTGGGTGAATACCCGCCGTAACGGCTGGCGACTGGTCGTGATCGTTGGCATGTACCCCTGGTTGACCAACAGCCTGATCTCGCTCCTCTCCAGAGAGGGAGCAACCATCCTCGAACAGACCATGACAGGCCTGCTGTATTATGCCGGCTGCGCGCAGGGAGTCTTTGCGCTATCGCTGTCCTACAAATATATCATCACCGGACCCGACAGGAATGCATTTGGAGCCTGATCACGACCAGGCCGCACCGTAAACGAAGAATCAATCGTCGCATCGATTCATCCGCATCGCGGGCCGATCTTCAGTCCAACTCGCCCTGCCGACCCTCGCGCCGCTGCCGCGCGCTCGGGCGTATCCGGTACCATATGGTCCACACGTACAGCAGCAGGCCCGTCACCTGGGCCAGCCCCCCGAGCAGCACCGGCCAGGCCAGCTGCGGCAGATCGATCCAGGCACGCCCCAGTTCACTACCCACCCGCAACAGGGTGCCGCCGAGGAGCAACCAGTAAACCGTCTCGATCCGTGAGACCCGATAACGGGGATCCGTGGAAAGCGGCTTCGGAAACAGCCACAATGCGACCCCGAGGATCATGAACATCACGAAGCCAACGAACACCGCATGGGTATGCGCGGAAACGAGATACGTTCCGGGCCAGGCCGCGAACAGTTCGCGCCGCACCAGCATGAACAGACCGAGCAGCAGGCCGGCGGTGAGAAAGCCGATGCCGGTCTTGATGAAGCGGCGCACCAGCGCGGTCACGATCGTATACCCGGATCCATCATCAACCCGATCCCCGGCAAACCGGATTCAATCCTTTTCCTCCGATTTTCCGCCGGCTCGCGCACCCGTGCGTTCGCGCCGGGCGGGGCGGTTCTTCTCCTGATCGCTGAACTCGAAACGTCCGTACAGGACGCAGCCCTTCATGCCGGGATCACAGGGCCGGCCCTTGACCCGCTGGCAGCGCCCGCGTACCTCGTGCGGGCAGCCCCAGCCGCCACCACCGCTCATTGGACCTCCACCCGCACACCGTCATCGATGCGGTCATCCGGGTGCACGATCACGGTTTCTCCGGCCTCGATGCCGGAGAGAATCTGCGTGGCCAGCCCATTGCTGTGGCCGATAGCCACGTCCTGGCGCCGCGCCCTGGCATTGCGCACGGCGAACAAGGCCCAACCATCGCCATGTCGAAACAGCGCACTGGCGGGCACCTGCAGCACGTCCGGTTGCTTCCAGAGGATGAAGTGCGCCTCGACCCGATAGCCGTCGCCTAGCTGCAGCCATTGTTCACGTGGTGAAGTGATATCGGCGATCACCCAGACCCGCTGCTCCTCCACGCCGAGGGCGGAAATCTTGGTAAACCCGGTCGGTTCGACAATACGCACCACGCCATCCAGCGGCCATTCACCGCCCCAGCGCTGGAATTGCACCGCCCCCCCGGGACGGATACGCACGGCATCGGCGGACAGGACGTCCACGGCGACTTCCAGTGCAGCCGGGTCGCCGATCTCCAGCAGATCCTCTCCGGTCGCGACCACGCCCTCGCTCTCGTGGTGAATCGCAAGGACACGGCTGTCGACCGGAGCACGCAGCTTGACGGTTTCTTCCGTATCATTGCTGTCGCTGGAAATGGAATACTGCAACGCGGTCTGCGCCGCTTCCAGATCGAAACGCGCCACCTCCATGGCGAACTCGGCGGATTTGCGCGCGGCAACCGCCTGCCGGGACAGCGTCTGCGCCTGGTCGAGATCACCCTGGGAGATGAGTGAATCCTTTAGCAGCTTCTGTTTACGCTGGTATTCCGCCTGCGCGTAGCCGGCCTCGGCACGCGATGAAACCACCTGTTCCTCGGCGGACTTGAGCGCAGCCTGCGCGGCGGAGACCTGCGCCTCGGCACGGGCCCGGCTGCGCGGGTCCAACACCTCGGGTCGCAGAGGCTCCATCACCGCCAGCGTCTGCCCCTGCGTAACCGCATCACCGACGTCGAGGTGGATGCGCTGCAGGTAGCCGGCGACCGGGGCGGAAATGACGAAACGGTCCTTGACCCGGGTACGGCCCTCCTCCTCCACGGTAACGCGCAACGGTGCACGCACCACCGCCGCGCCCTCCACCGGCACCGGGCCGGGCCAGAAACCCCAGGCCAGTGCACCCAGCACGAGTGCAGCGGTCAGGGAGAGGCCGGCTGTACGGTTGAGCTGCATGATCGAGGTTCCGTTATCCGTGATTGTCGTTGCGGTTCATTGTCGCATTCATGCGTAAGCGTTGCGACCATTGTAAATACGTGAAACTTGCAGTGTGCAGGTTGGGCGGAGCCTGCGAAGCCCAACGTTTGAAAGCCTCGATCCAACCATTTTGGGCTTCACTAAGTTCAGCCCAATTTACCAATTGCTTCGATCGCATAGTGGTGGTGTGCTACTCCCGTGTCTTCAATACACCGATCAGGTCCAGGCGCGTCAGCTTCCGCCACAGCAGGAAACCGGAGATCAGGGCGGAACCAAGGATCACGGCGGCGGCAAAAGCATAGGTATCGGGTTGCACCACCAGCGGCACCCGGTAGAGATCAGATCGGAACGAATCCGACAGGTAGCGGCACAACTGATAACCGAACAGGAAACCCGGCGGCAGTGCGGCAAGGGTGGCGAAGCCGAGTTCGCCCAGCAGGATCCAGGCAACCTCGCCCCGGGTAAACCCGAGTACGCGCAGGCTGGCCAGTTCCCGATCACGTTCGGAGAGGGCGATCCGCGCGCTATTGTAGACCACACCGAAGGCAATGATCCCGCCGAGCAGGGCGGTAACGAAGGAAAAGAACAGGATGGTCTCCTGCATGGTCTTGTGAAAACTGCGAATGGCGCTCTCACGCACGATGGTGCCGGCCACCTGCGGCATGCCGTCGAGTTTGCGGTAGACCCGCTCGCTGTACTTCCCGTCCACCTGCAGGTAAGCACCGTTGACCACATCGCCTTCCTGCATAAGCCGGTTCAGCGCCGCGCGTTGCAGGTAGGCGGAAACCCCGAGGTATTCGCTGCTCAGACCGGCCACGGGTACGTGCAACGTCGGGCGATTGCCTTCCAGCACCTCGACCGTAAGCGTGTCGCCCGGCGCGATTCCCAGCAGCCCGGCGAGATAGTCCGTCAGCACCAAGCCCACCGGCGGCAGTCTGACCTCTCGCAGATCGGCACCGAGGATGCGCCGCAATTGCCCGTCCGGTTCCAGCCCCTGCACGGATCCGCGGTAGCTGCGGTGTTCGAAGCGCAGGCGCGCCGGCACGCTGCGCAGCCCTTCGGCATGCTCCACGCCGGAGAGTCCCGCCAGTGAAAACAGGCTGTCGCCGGCGGCGGGCTCGGTGTAGATCACCTTCAGGTCCTGGCGTTCGCTCATTGCGTATTGCACATCGATCATAAGGGTAATCGCATCCTTCTGGAAATTGGACACCATGGTAATCCCACAGGAGGCGGCAATACCGGCAACGGTCAGCAGCGATTTCAGCGGCCGCCGCTCGATGTGACGCGCGATCATCCGGGTCGGCTGGGAGAAAAATCGCTGCATGCCGAGCCGCTCGATCAGGGTCTGGCGATAGAGCGCAGGCGGCTCCGGGCGCATAGCTTCGGCAGGCGGCAGGCGCACCGCACGTTGCACGGCGAAGACCGTCCCGGTCATACCCGCCACCACGCTGACCACGGTGGCCCAGACAATCACCGGCGTCTTCAGGACATAGTGCAGGAAAGGAAAGTGGTAGAAGCCGGTATAGACCGCGCTCAGCCCCTTGCCCAGCCAGATGCCAGCTCCGATACCACCGGCCAGCCCCAGCAGCACAATCAGCAGCACCAGCATGGCGTAGTGCCGCCCCACAGCGAGGTTACTGTAGCCGAAGGCCTTCATGATGGCGATCTGATTGCGCTGGGTATCCACCAGCCGTGTGATCACCACGTTCAGGAGAAAGGCGGCCACCCCCAGAAAGATCACCGGGAACACGGCGGCCATGGTCTTCAGACCGCGCAGCTCTTGGGTAAGGAAGCGGTGCGAGATCTGGTCCTTGCGATGGTAGGCGCCCAGCCCCCCGTAGCGGTCCAGGACGTGGTCGAGACGCTCAATCACATCCTCTGCGTTGCTGCCCGGCACCAGCCGCAGCGCCACGCTGTTGAACGCCCCCTCCATATCGTAGGCCGCCTCGAGCGCGTTGCGCCCAATCCACAGGATGGCGTAGCGTTCCGGGTCTGGAAACACTGCGCCCGGCGCGATCGGGTAGATATACTCCGGCGAGAGCGCGATGCCGACGATGATCAGGGTGTCGCGGCGGCCATGGATGGTGGCGGTAATCCGGTCACCTGGTTGCAGGCCGTGCGCCGTGGCAAAGGTTTCGTCCACCACCACCTCGTCGTCGCGATAGGGTTCCGGCAAGCGCCCGCGGCGCATGTGCAATCCGTTCAGCAGGATCGGGCCGGCATCAGGTATCGACACCAGCGTCGCCGTGACCGGCTCGGGGAAATCCGGTACCGTAACCCGCGCAGCGGCCACCACCCGGGTCTGCACCCGTTCCACGCCGGGGATATCGCGGATGCGTCCGACAACCTGTGCGGGCGCGCGTTTCAGTGTCGCAAATACATCGGCGAAACGCTGTTCGCGGTAGTAATTCTCCTGTGTGAGCAGCAGGGAATCGTAGGTCGAAAGCGACATGACGAAGGTCGCGATACCACCGATCTGCACCAGTGCGATGGCGAGCACCATCCCGCGCATATCACGCAGGTCGCGCAGCAGCTTGCGGTCCAGGGCACGCATGCCTACCAGCTCAGGTCGCGGGCCCGTACGCGCCGGTCGTTGGGCTGCACGGAACTGATGCGCCCGTCCATGATCTGCACCACGCGGTCGGCCATGGCCGCAATGCCGGCATTGTGGGTGATCAGAGCCGTTGTGGTGCCGAGTTCGCGATTGGCGCTCTCCAACGCCTCCAGCACCAGCACGCCGGTCTTCGAGTCCAGCGCCCCGGTCGGTTCGTCGCAGAGCAATACCGCGGGATTCTTGGCGATGGCGCGGGCAATGGCCACACGCTGCTGCTCTCCGCCGGAGAGTTGCGCCGGAAAATGATCCAGGCGATCCTGCAGCTGCACCAGTGCCAGCGCATCCTCCGGCTTCATCGGGTCGCGGGCGATCTCGGTGACGGCGGCAACGTTCTCGCGGGCAGTCAGGCTGGGCATGAGATTGTAGAACTGGAAGACGAAGCCGACGTGGTGGCGGCGGTACTCGGTCAGGATGCGCTCATCGGCGCGCGTCAGGTCCTGGTCGCGGTAGCGCACCTCGCCGTCCGTGGCGGTATCCAGACCGCCGAGAATGTTCAGCAGCGTCGACTTGCCGCTGCCCGATGGCCCCAGCAGCACCATCAGTTCACCGGCATACAGGTCCAGATCGACACCGCGCAATGCCTGCACATCGACCTCGCCCATGTGATAGACCTTAGTCAGGCCATGTACATGGAAGACCGTGTCAGCTTGTACCGGGCCATTCGCCGGCTGATTCATATGGACTCCCCATCCTGGTGACCGACGCTACGCCGCAACCTGCGATGCACACGACGAATTTTCGTGTTGATGTGCCCGGCACTCATGACGGCCGGGGGATGCCGCAGGGCATGTACACCCGCTATACCCATGATCCCTGCGTTTCACAACCCGCCCGATACGTTAAACTTCGCAACATGGACCAGCAACCGCAACGGGTCAACTGTACGGATGTAACCTGGCAGGGGCGCGCGGACTGCCGCCATTGCGGCATCCGTCACCTGGTGCTGTTTTCCGGACTGCCGGAAACCGCCTTCGATGAACTGTTGAGACCCATTGACAATATCTGCTACCCGAGCGGCAGCGTGCTGTTCAAGGAAGGTCAGCGCAACAAGGGCATCTTCAGCCTGCGCGGCGGCATGGTCAAGTTGCAGTCATTGAATTCCGACGGCAACCAGCGGATCGTGCGCCTGCTGGGCAAAGGCGCCGCCATCGGCCTGGAACTGCTGGATGAAGAGGCCTGCTACCGGCATACGGCCGTTGCCCTCACCGCGGTGGATGTCTGCAGGATCCCGCTCGAAACCATGCAGCATCTGAATACCGTCTATCCGGAGCTCTGCCAGCAAGTCCGGATACGCCTGCAGGAAAACATCGACTGGCTCGATGAATGGATCATGAACCTGAGCAGCGGTACCGCACGCAAGCGCGTCGCGCACCTGCTGCTGCTCATACTAGAACACAGCGGCAACACCGGCAATGTCATCGCATTGATGGGGCGCGAGGATATGGCAGCCATCATCGGAACCTCGGTGGAAACCGCCAGCCGCATCATCGCTGATCTGAAGCGGCGCGGCATTCTGAGCAAGACCGGCAAAAACGAGTATCAGTGCGATGTCGCGGCACTGAAGGCGATGACCCGGTAGGCAGTCTGACCCGCCAGGCAGACGTGCAAGCGGAATTTCGCAATGCGGTGCTCCCGGTGATGGCCTGCGTGGCGTTGTTATGGCTGCTCGAGTTCCTCGACCGCGAACTGCACCTGTCGCTGCAACTACTTGGGGTTTATCCGCGCACCTTGAGTGGTCTTGCCGGCATCCTCTTCGGACCGCTGATTCATGGCTCATGGAACCACCTGCTGTCGAACAGCTTCGCGTTGCTGATTCTTGGCAGTGCGCTGCGCTACGGCTATCCGCGCTCGGCAAACCGTGTCCTGCTGCTGGTCTGGCTGCTCTCCGGCATCGGTGTCTGGTGCCTGGGGCGCGGCAGTTACCACTTTGGCGCCAGCGGCCTCACCCACGGCATGATGTTTTTCATCTTTACCAGCGGCATCCTGCGCCGCGACCAACTCTCCATCGCCCTGGCGCTGATTGCGTTCTTCCTCTTTGGGAGCATGGTGTGGAGCATCTTCCCGCAGGAACCGGACATTTCCTTCGAGAGTCATTTCTTCGGAGCCGCCAGCGGGGTGCTCGCCGCCTTCCTGTTCCGGCGACTGGACCCGCTGCCACCGGAAAAACATTATGAATGGGAAGAAAAAACGGATGATGAACCCGAAACAGAACAGGAAGAAACCCCACCCGGCCATTGATCCGCACCGGCAACAGTGCAACATCTGACGGATTTAATGGCCACGGAATCCACGGAAGAACAAGGAAAAGTGTCTAAGGCTGATATTTCTTTCTGTGTTTTCCGTGGATTCCGTGGTTATAGAGAGAGGCCGGCACGCATTTTCCCAGTCAGCAACGGTGGCTATAGGCTGAACTCCTGGTGCAGTTCCGGCATTTCCACCCGTGTGTTACGCAGCAAGGCTCCAAAGGTTGCCATGCTGTCCTTCTCCCCGTGCACCAGGAAGGTGATGTCGGGAGTACCGGCATGCTGATGCCACTCCAGCAACTGCGCCTGGCCGGCGTGGGCCGAAAAGCCACCGATGGTGTGGATCTGCGCGCGCACAGCATAGTCCTCGCCGAAGATATCCACGTGCCTGGCTCCGTCGATGATCCGCCTTGCCAGTGTGCCCTGGGCGGCATAACCGACGAAAATCACGCTGCTGCGTTTCCGACCCAGATTGTGCTTCAGGTGATGGCGCACCCGGCCGCCGGTACACATACCGGAACCGGCCATGATCACCGCACCGCCACTGACCTGGTTGATGGCCATGGACTCGGCGGTCTCACGGGTGAAGTGCAGGCCGTTGAACCGGAACGGATCGCGCCCGGTATTGAACAGCTCCGCGGTTTGCGCATCGTAGCAATCGGGATGGTGCTTGAAGATCTCGGTCGCGGAGATAGCCATGGGCGAGTCCAGAAAGACCTGCAAAAACTCCGGCAGCATCCCCCGCTCCTTGCCCGCGTGCAGATAAAACAGGATTTCCTGGGCACGCTCCAGGGCGAAGGTCGGGATCACCACGTTACCGCCGCGCCGGACGGTGGCATTGATGGCATCGTAAAGCTCTTCCACGGATGGCCGCAGCTCCTTGTGCGGGCGGTCGCCATAGGTGGTCTCCATCACCACGACGTCGACCGGCGGTGGCATCACCGGGTCGCGCAGGATGGGACGCCCGCCCACGCCCAGATCGCCGGAAAACAGCACACGGCGCTCCCGGCCGTTCTCTTCCAGCTCCAGCAGGATACTCGCCGAACCCAGAATATGGCCGGCATCGAGAAACGTGGCGCGAATCCCCGGCGCCAGCTGCAGCGGTTCGCTGTAGTGTGCCTTGCGCCCGAAGTTCTCCATGGAATTGAAGGTATCCAGAGTGGTGTACAGCGGCATTTGTTCTTCGGCTCTGCCACGCCTGCGTGCACGGCGGTTGCGGTAGCGCGCCTCTTCCTCCTGCAGGCCCGCCGAATCCAGCATCACCAGCCGGGCCAGTTCACGACTGGCAGCGGTGGTGATGATCTCGCCGTGGAAACCGCGGTTCGCGAGCAGCGGTATACGCCCGCAATGATCCAGGTGTGCATGGCTGAGCAACAGATAGTCGACAGTCGCCGGATCGAAGCCGAAATCGTCGGTATTGTCCTCGACCAGTTCCCGGCCGCCCTGATACATGCCGCAATCGACCAGGAGCCGTTTGCCCGCGCAACTGAGCAGGTGACAGGAACCGGTCACGCCCTGTGCAGCGCCATGAAAGGAAATCTTCATTGCCCGTTCTCCCCGGGGAAATTCGGTGCCCCGCTCTTTTGATACCAATCGACAATGCCCTGCCAGGCCTCCTCCGCGGTCTCGGCGAACCAGAAAATCTCACGGTCCTCGCTGTCGATGACACCTTCCTCCAGTAGGTAGTCGAAGTCGATCACCCTTTCCCAGTAGGCGCGCCCGACGAGCACCACCGGCAGCGGCCGGATGGTACGGGTCTGGATCAGGGTAAGGGCCTCGAACAGCTCGTCCATGGTGCCGAAACCACCCGGGAATGTGACCAGACCCTTGGCGCGCTGCATGAAGTGCAACTTGCGCAGTGCGAAGTATCGGAACCGGAAGCACAATTCAGGCGAAATATACGGATTCGGGAACTGCTCGTGTGGCAGGTCGATATTCAGGCCGACCGTCTTGGCTCCGCGCTCGAATGCCCCCCGGCTGGCCGCCTCCATGATGCCTGGACCACCCCCGGTCATGACCACCAGATCGCAGTCCAGCGGCCCTTTCCCCGACTCGGCCACCAACCGCCCGAATTCACGCGCCACCGTATAGTAGCGACTGTTGTCCAGTACCCGCCGGGCGACACGCAGCCGGTACTGCAACGCGCCGTCCTGCGGTGCCGCCTGCAGTTCCGCTTCCAGTTTTCCCACCCGGCGCATGGCGGTTGCCGGTTCGCTGATGCGGGTGCTGCCGAACACCACGATCGTGTTGCGTATGGCTTGTTCGCGTAGCAGCAGGTCCGGTTTCATGTACTCGAGGTTCAGACGCAGGCCGCGCGCCTCGTCCCGTTCCAGGAAGTTCACATCCTGGTCGGCGCGCCGGTAGCTGGGCGCGTTCAGGAGCGCCTGAATACGGGCGGGAGCCCCGGGATCTTCCTCACCGGTCTTGGGCTGTGATTCGGGAAGTGGTTCGCGACGGTGTACGGGGTGTGGCGGCTGCGGAATCTCCGCACGAGGGGTTTTATCGGCGGTGCTCACGGATACGGTTTCTCCTGTTCCTCGGTGGCGGCTTCCTCGACCAGTTCCATGCGCTTCTCGTCCAGCTTCTCATGCCAGGACACGGCGTCACCATAGGCGAAAAAGCGGGGATAACGCTTGTGTGCGTCCGGCACATGCCGGGCATGGCGTATAGGGCACCAGTGCTGCTCGGTGCGCGAGATGATTTCCCTAGCGTAGGTCATGACGCTGTTGGCGTAGCCACAGTAATTGCAGTTCAGCTTTTCGATGGTATTCAGGTAGGCCAGCTTGTGCCGGTCGTTCACCATGTAACGCCGGCGCGTCACCAGCGGCACGCCGTAAGCACGAAAGCAGACCTGCTGATACAGGCTGAAACCCAGGTCCACGATGACGATGGGCAGGATCATGCTGTAGATGACCGGAGCAGTCAGCATACTCAACAGCCTGGCATCCACCAGGTAGCGCAGGGAACTCACCCGGTAACGGCGCTGCAGCTCACGCACCTCCCGGGAAATCCGTACCCTGCCGTTTTCCACGCTGTAGCGAAAGGTCACACGGGCGCTGTCGAGCAGTTGCTCGATCTGCTCCTGGATGTCGCGCATCTCCTCGAGTAACCTGCCGATCTCCGTATACATGATTGCCACCCCGTTGAATGGGCAATTCCGCCCGAAACGGGACTATAGCGCAATCGGCTGCCGGAACCACGATCTCCCTCGCGCACCGGCACCGTCCACCTGCCGGAATGTATGTGGATTTGCAGTTGTTGGTTTCGCTTCGCCTGCCGCCGTCACGGAGACCAGGCATGGCCCGTGCCGTCGCACCTCAGTGGTTCACGTCCTGTACATGACTTACCTTCCCGGGCTATTCATCGGCTTTATCAGAGTTCAAGGCGTACCGCGCATATGAAATTCGACCGTTAACGTGGGATGAAACTCGGGTGTTGCGCTCTCCCTGCTGTCAAACCTCTGTGCGGATTGGGGTAGTTCCTCATCCCCGATGAGGATCCAGCCATTATTCAACTTCGGGGCACGTAACCACGTTCTTACATCGGCGGTGAGTAGCGTACTCTGCCACGTACAGAATTCCGCGCATCCTGCCACTTCAACGTTGGCGCTTGCCGTATGCACATAGTAACCTCCCGGACGCAGCCATACGACAGGGTCAGATCCGTAGAATGTATGGATCCAGGTGCTATCTCCTGGTCGTGCCGCGGCACCTGCTCCACCGGAACTGGACGATGGCCCCTCGCCCCAATCATCCAGCACTCGATAAACACCAATGGGCCCGGAGCCAGCGTTGCTCTTTGATAAATGCAAGTTCAGATGAACGTTATCGATAATTGCATTCCCGGGAATCGCCCCGGCAACATCAAAATGGATCAGCCCGCGTCTGATTGCGTTCAGAGCCTGGCCGGTACGCCCTACGAACAAGGCGGGTCCTGAACCGTTGGCCAACGCACCGGCGGGGTCCTCAATGAGGGTGGCATCCCGGTCGGCGGCAATAGTTACCGTGTCGGCCCGGGTGGAAAAGGAAGTTGAAACAAGAAGTGCAGCGAATATACATTTCAATTTTGTTGTAAAGTTCATGTGTATTGCCCTCCAACACCCGGATCACCAGGAATGTCAGTTGCTATAGCCATGGCCAATCCACTTCTCCAGTCGGATAATCATCGAAGCCATGGCAAACGGTTTCTTAAGAACCTATCTCAAAAATGCCGGCCGGTTGTCAAGACCAAGTGTAGACACTCCGAGAAGGGGAAGGTGCCGGATACATTATCTGACCAAAATTCGTGGCAACCACCTGTTTTCTAAAAAACGTATTCGGCATTTTTATCGAGCAGCAATTGGCCAGGGGCATGATTCTCCGCATCGGGGCAACTTTTCGCGGTGAACAAGACACGAAACGGACAGATGTCCAAAAAACTTGGACTTTACGAACGAGTACTTCTATCCTTTCGCATAGTTAACGAGCCAGACCGGTTATCCCGGGGGAGGTTGTTATGCGCTGTATCAAAGGATTATTCTGGCTGGCAATTATCGCGCTTATTGCCGGTATCGGAGTTATGTTTTCCGGCGTTATAGACGTCGCGGCCACGACGCCGCACAGCCCTATAACGGAATTTATCCTGAGCACCACCATGGACAATTCAGTGCACTATCACGCGAAGGGGATCGCCGCACCGCCCCTGGAGGACGCCGCGATGGTCAAGGAGGGCTTTATCCATTACCGCGAAATGTGTGTCGACTGCCATCTCGCTCCGGGTATCACCTCGACAGAAATTCGCAAGGGAATGTTGCCCGAACCGCCCGAGTTGCAGGAGGCGGTCGAGGAATGGAAGCCCGAAGAGCTCTTCTGGGTCATCAAGAACGGTGTGAAGATGACCGGGATGCCGGCCTGGGGACCGACCCATAGCGATGACAAGATCTGGGCGATGGTGGCCTTTCTGGAAAAGCTGCCCGATATGACCGCCGAGCAGTACGAAGAAATGGACAAAATGGCCGGGCCCGAAGAAGGCGAAGTCTACGAACGTCAGTACCCCGATTGAGCCACCATAGCGTGAGTTGATAGGCGCCGCTCATTGCGAACGGGTTGTGCGGCTATGTCAATCGCGGGCAGGCACACTTCTGTCGGACAGAAGCAATAGTCGAGGTATCCGTCACTCCACGGCTTTCTAATCGTCGCGCGGCGCGCCGTCGCCAGTTCCGGGATTGCACAACGCCGGAGCATGCAGGCCTGGTGATTGATGACGGACCATGTCCACCTGCTCCTAGCTCCTGACAGGCAGGGTATCGCTGCCATGCTCTTGAAGCGCCTTGGCCCGCGCTACATCCAATCTATAAATCAATCTTATCGACATAGCGGGTCCCTCTTGGAAGGCTGTTCTCGCTCCTGTCTGGTGCAGATGATGAGGCTTCCGGCCACTTGACTATCGACAGCATCTTTCTGGTGCTCCCGTAACAATAAGCCACTTATGCAAACATGATAGCCATTCAATGAGAAAATCGAACGAAAAATCCTCAGTGTTCCACACAAGCGAAATCTTAAATCGGCGGAACCTTTGCTCTCTGACCACGACCTAAGGACGTGTGTTTCTGCACTGCACTAATATCGTGGTGTCCCCTTTTTCCCCTCATCAGCAGGAGGGGTTGTTGAGTTCTGCATGTATGATAAAGGCACATCTGAATATCCATAACCGGCCAATAGATATATAGCGGAGGGTATGGCGAAACAACGGACCGTCATTGTAATAACTTGATTACGGATGGAAAATGAAATGGGAACCGGAACGTTTCAGCCCGTCCCCGGGCTAATACAGATTTGATTGGTAATCTCGAACCAATACCTGATGTAAACGGTCAAACAACATGTCCAGAGCATCGCAAGAAGCGAAAGCTGCTTCATTATGGAGACGGGGAGACCTGGCCGGCACCGTCTCGATTCTGACCGGACTCACAGAGACGTATCCGGACGACCACGTTCTGTGGACCAATCTTGGCTATTTACATTCCGATACAGACAATACCGATTTATCCATTGAGTGCTATAAAATGCGCTGGCTATCGCTCCCGACTCAGAAAATGCCCACCTCGGGATTGCCATGGTCTACGGCCTCTCCGGCTTTCAGGAAATGGCGCGCACTCACTTTTCGACCGTTCCGTCGATAAATCCGGACAATATTGAAGCCAATGTCAAACTGGCCGTTCTCGAATTTTATGGAAGCAATATACCTGAATCCCTGCGCCTTCTTGCCAGGGCGGAGTCGATCGATCCGAACCACCTGGAACTCAATGTACGTCTCGCGGAAGTCTACCGGGTTGTTGGCGAAACCGAAAGAGCGGTCTCGTATCTGGAGAAGGCGAATCGGATACAACCCGATAACCCCGAGGTAGTGCTCCGCCTGGCATTTTACCGGTTGCACTGGTCCGACGACTGCCTGTACTTCTATGAAAACAAACGCAGCGTTATCACTGCCAGCCGTTCCCAGGTCAGACACCCGCTTAATTCAGGTTCAATCGGACGCTGGAAAAATTATGAACAGGAGCTGACGCAGTTCCGGAAACTACTTGCCGAAAAACTGGAGCCGGATTGCCTTTAGCACAGCGGGAAAACCATCAAACCATAACAGTCACCTGACCCGCCTGCCCTGCGATTACGGGCATCCACACAGCCGCTATCACCGCAGGCCTCGAGGGCAATCGGGGAGACTGCAGCCTCTCCTGCATCACCATTGGTAACCCGTTGTTAGCCCAACTCCGCGGGTTCGATTCATCGAAGACATGGTGTAAAAAGGGTCAGTACCGAATGGCATTTACCCAAGCTCGGATGGTTGGAAAGGTCGCTATTCCCGCAAAACAAACAGGTTGGGCTGAACAACGAGAAGCCCAACATGGCGTAATCACCGGGGCCACTGCTCGTTGGGCTTCGCAAGCTCAACCCAACCGACCACTACTGGATTCCGGGTCTTCGTTACATATTCACATGGAATACAGGAAATTTTGCCATAAGTAAGTGCCATACGGCTCAGTACCCTTTTTCTAATATGTGGAATCCGAATAAAGGGTAATGCCCCATTTGTTTTACAAATCGGAAGTGATGTCTTCCCGAAGCCGGCTTCCAGGCCAGTCTTGTGAAGCAGGCGGGCATGTTCGAGCTGATTGCGCAGGAAAGGTACCAGGGCATCCGGCTGGACCGTAATGCGATCCTTGCCCCCCTTGCCCGCCCTGACAACAATGGCACGCCGGGAAAATCGACATCCTTGATCGTCAGCCTCATGACCTCCATGAGACGCAGTCCGTAACCATACATCAATTTAGCCATCAGCAGGTAAGTGTCGAAGAGATAATCAAACAGCAGGTTGACTTCCTGTTGCGAGAGCACCACTGGCAGACGTTTCGGTCGCTTTGCACGCACCACCGCCTGTAATTCGCCAAGCGACCGATCGAGTACTTTCGTATAGAGGATATTCAGGACATTCAACGCCTGATTCTGCGTTGATGCCGACACATAGCATTCATTGGCAAGGTAACTCAGGAACTCGCCTACCTCGACGGCACCAATTTCGGATGGATGCCGCTTGTTGTAAAACAGGATGAACTGTTTTATCCAGTACAGGTAAAACTGTTCGGTGCGAACGCTGTAGTGCAGGGTTCGAATCGTGCGGCGGACAGAGTTCAGGAAAGGTGATCCCACGTTGACCCCGAAGTGTGAATATGTCCTGTTTGGAGGTGGTGATATTGTTGTATATTTGATATGAATCGACTAGAAATACGATCGACATTTGCATAGACCTATTAGACTAATGCAGACTCAAGGTGTTGATAATGGGGAATTCAGCTAGAAATATATCGGACATTCATGCATTTTATACACGAATTACATGTCTACTCACTGTTAGAACCCTATGTTCGTAAAGCTAAATATTGGAGATCGAATTGAAGTAGGCGGCGGATATGATATGGAGCCGAGATGGTTAAATGGGAAACAACATTACTTTGGTACTGTAAGAAAGTTTATTCCGGGGCAGAATGAAACTCCTGCAGCAGTTATAGAACTAGATGAGAACATATCTTTTGAAGAAATAACTGGAAAAACTCTAATCCTAGAACTGCGGTATGTTGGGGCTAAATGGAAGGATAAGGAAACCGTGCATGTAGAGTTGTGTGATTTCGAGCCAGAAGAAAAATCCTGGCAAGATAGAAAACGGGGCAAGTGGGTGGAATCGCATGCAAGTTATAAGAAGATCAATTAAGGCGGGCTCTAATCGGGTAGCCGAGGATATCTAACCCCCAGCCCCCACAACACCCTGCATGCAGCTCCGCACAAGGCGTTTCACTTAGCATGGTGAAGCAAAACCCATCCATCACGTAAAGCATATAGCCCCTGGGTTATTAAGTAGCCGTTTGATAACGCCTGCTGTATACCCGGAGTTTTCGAACTACGCCATGGGCCTTTGCTGGTTACGCCACAGGCAATGGCGGCACGATTATGAACACCTAACCTCATCATACTTCTTATCTTGGTGCGTGGCCGTCACCACAGTCGCCAGTAGGCCATGCGAACTCTGCGTCGTATCCAGTGATCCAGTTCAACGCAGCGTTGATAGCCGCTGGCGATACCAAAATAACTTATCCAGCCACGTATATATTGGCTGATCTTGAAGAGTTGATATTTCATCGGCACGCCCCAGTTGCGGTTGGTTAATCGCCGTACCTGTTGCTTACATTTCTGCAATGTTTTCGGGTGCCAGTGAATGCGGCCTCCCTGGAAGGTGAATCCTAGTAATTTGCTTTCATTGGTTTTAACCACGTGACTCTTGGTTGTGTCAGCAACCAGCTTCAATTTGGCTCGAACGCGTTGCCAAGCAGTGAGGATGTTCTCTCGCTGAAAGATGCGTCCGAATAGATTGTCGCTAAAGGCTGGCTTCGGGTCACTACGCTGAGTCAGGTCACCGCCGGTCGGCGTTCGTGTATTCAAGTGTGGCAAGGCTCCTCCTTTATCTAACTGTTCAGTCCTTCGCCGTGTCTCACCAATTATGGTGAGCAATTTACTACTATGCCATCTGCTGACTTCTGGTTAATCACTCTGCCGGTTGCCCAGCAGGGCGCTATCGGTTTTCATCTTATCTGCTCATACAGATCGATGAGTTCTGTATGCCCAGGCTTGGTCAACCAGGTGCCTGACTGGTTAGTTACCGATCGCTTGTTAAGCAGATCTCCCCAGATAAGAGCATGTACTGTCGCTGCACTGCCGCATCATTTACGGTGGCCGTTAGATCACGTGGCTTCGTCATCTTGTGCTGACTCGCCTTCAGCCTACGCCTCAGATGATGTTCTTGTTCATCAGCTCGCAGTTTTGCGTCCGGTTTCCTTCAGACCGCCCTCACGGGTTGGCCCTTGCCATTCGCTAGTAGTTAGCACCCGCTGGCGATATACTCGCCAGAGGATGGTGATCTTCCTAAAGAGGACTTTCACCTCATTAGTTCATGCCCATGCTGGGCGTACACAAGGCTCTCCACCCGACCAAAAACCGCAATGCGATTTTCATCGGGTGAACCTGATCGTTAGGCGTCCAATCAAAGGAAAGGAACAAATGACACACTTCGTGTTGAAAGTTTCACCGTCTCTCTTGACGGATACGGTGCTGGTCCGAATCAGGACATTAATAACCCGCTGGGCGTTGGCGGAACAGACCTGCACCAATGGTTATTCCCGACGCAAACCTTTCAGCGAGCCCTGTTCGGAAAGGACAGCGGCACAACCGGGGTTGACAACGAGTTCGCCATACGTGGCTTTGAGAATATAGGGGCATGTATTCTCGGGAGGAATATGTTTGGGCCAATTCGTGGCCCTTGGCCGGACATGAATTGGAAAGGCTGGTGGGGGGACAACCCGCCTTATCACGTTCCGGTTTTTATTCTGACTCATCATGCACGCTCACCCATTGAGATGGAGGGCAACACCACATTTCATTTCGTCACCTGCGGCATATCTGAAGCTCTGGACCGAGCGCGCGACGCTGCCGGTAGTATGGACGTGCGCATCGGTGGCGGTGCTAACACTATTCAGCAGTATCTACATGCCGGACTTATTGATGAGATGCACTTCGCCATTTCCCCCGTGCTATTGGGCAGCGGTGAACGCCTGTTCGAAGGCGTTGATTTACGTACCTCCAGATACAAGTGTGTGCAGCACGTTGCCTCTGAAGAGGCCTTTCATGTTGTGCTTCGGCGAGAAGTGAAGTGATGCCTAACAAGCAAATTATGTCGTTCGCTGTTGCTCACTTGGACGCGGCTACGCCACGCCGCATATTTGGTCGATATCAGCAATAATACAGAGCATGAAATGCCCGTCATGCAGTCAGGATGGAATCACCAGAAATTGGTACTTTTACTCGTGGCCATTTAAGACGAAGTGTAAATTGTGTGGCGCGAATGTAAGGGCAGTTTTGAGGTTCAAATGGAATGTTCTAGCTCAACTTATTATGCAGGTTGTTTTGTGGGGCGTATTCATAGCTTTGCTAAGCAACGGCATATTAATCGCGTTTGTGGCTGGTGCGGTGTTTTCTGTGCTGAGTATATTGCCCTTTATGAGGTTGGCGAGGCTCAAAGTAATTGAATAACTTGCTTATAATGAACGCATCAATGGCGACTCTCGTACCCTGCACGCATTATGTATTCGTTACCCGGACCTAATTGATGCTTGAAGAGTGTCGAGAGAAAGACCCCTCCATTCAGGAGGTCGTCCGTAGGCTTCGCGAGCGTCTGGGCCAGGCTATCGCCATTGCTGACCATTGGGAGGCTGACCTCTGTGCTGTTGGCATCGTTGCTCCGAATTCGCCGGGGAGACTAGCCTACCTGACGTCTCTTGGAACGGCAAAGGGTTGTTACACTGTTCACTTGGAGTTGCCGCCGCAAGCCGGGAGCAACCTGCCGTATGAGACGGCTGATGTACACAAAGAGTTGGATATCGATGAAGTTGTCAGCGTAGTGGCTGCGCACCTCGGGGTTGGCTTTGCGGATCACGAACGGACCGGCTAACAAGTGCTTCATGCTGGTACTCGGCCTCCAGCCGAGCGCAGCTTAACCACAATGCGTTAGGCGGTCGCTATGCTTTATGCGAACAATGGGTGAATCGATCGGAATAAGGAGATTGTAATGTCCAATGAAACAGGTACGGTTCGGCTACACCGTGTACTGCGAGCGCCAGCCGAGCGAATTTATAAGGCGTTTACGGATAAAAGTGCTTTAGAGCGTTGGCTCCCTCCGTTCGGGTTTACGGGCACGATCCACGAAATTAATATCCGCGTTGGTGGCGGCTATCGGATGTCTTTCACGAATTTCGGTACCGGAAGCAGTCATTCGTTCACGGTTGAATATGTCGAACTGGTGCCAAATGAACGCATTCAACATACAGATCGCTTTGACGATAAGAATCTTCCCGGTGAAATGGTTGTTTCAATCGACCTCAAAACCGTGTCTTGTGGAACGGACATCAGTATTGTTCAGGAAGGGATTCCCTCAGTAATTCCAGTCGAAATGTGCTACTTGGGTTGGCAAGAGTCACTTGAGCAGCTTGCACGGCTCGTTGAGCCGGATATTCCCGACAATGCATGAGCGAAGGAATGGGCAGAAATGTGTTGCTCAACACGTTGCAGGTGACGTTTGACTCGCTGCTCATCATAGCTGCCACAAGGCGGCGCATCGCACCTGAACGTGTGCGTTGATATGACTTATGCGGATTCTGAACTACGCTCTAGCATTTGACTACGGGACACAACTTGGCGTGCAAATCGATGCCTGAATAATGTTGATGGGGTTTTGGACTGGAATCGCATTTAAGGCCTAACGCTCGCACCTGACGCAGGGCGTTCGAAAGTCGGCTAGCGGTAGGGACGCCCTTGTGCCTGACCACGTGCTGAACCGGACGGCCTTTCGCATCACGGCGTTTACAAAGGGCCGCAAGCGCCGCAACGTGCGTCCTGCGGGTTAACGCGAGCGTTTCCAGGCAATAAATGGACGACGACTGTTTGAAAATTTCTCCACCTCTTTATTTGGCGGGAATGAAAATCGCTTGCTGGAAATGCGGTAGAAAGATGCCTGCAGTGGCATTGGTTGCGTCGAACGTAGAAGACATGGATGGTGAGGTAGTGTTTTGACTGATTTTTTGGCCTCCCTGACGATATTCTCGAATATCTGAAAAAACGAGTGCCGGCGTTCAGTTTAGGTACTCAAAAACTGTTGACAGTAGTAAATACTATGCCCAATACATGTCCTGGTTGCGGTATGTTGTCCGGTGACTTTTTTCTGCATTCAGAGCCTGGGACGCCCTTCTTTCCAGAAGATGAAGAAGAAGCAGCAGCCCGTCTTTATCTTACTGAGATACCAATTAAATCCACTGTAGTCATTCATGCGGGCTACCACACAGGCACCGGATATTTGATTCTTAATCATGCAAAAAGAATTGCATAACACCTATGAGGCCCCTGACAGATGCCAGCTACATAGCGGTACTCCCGGCAACAGGCAGACGGCAGGCTAAAGAAACTGTACCAAACCGCGCAGCACCAGGGTGTGGTAACTCACCATGCCGAGCACCTCACCGTTCTCCACGACCGGCGCCCGTTCCAGGCCGAAGCGTTCGAACAGGCGGGCGCAGTAGCGGATATCCATATCGGGTGAAACCGGTACGACCGGCTTGGACATGATTTCGTAGACATTTACCCGGTCCGGGGATTTATCCATCGCCAGCACCTGTTTGGCTATGTCCGCGAGCACCAAGATACCCAGCTCGTCGTTCTCGTCGTGCTTGTTCACAATCAGGGCGCGGGCGTTGGATTCCTGCATCATGGACAGGGCGGTTCTCACCGTTTCCGTGCGATCGATGCGGCCGAAATGGGTCCGCATGATGTCCCTCACTCGGATGATATTCTTTTCCATCACAGTTCCTCCTCGACCTTTTCGGTCAATTTCTCTACCTGGTGCAGCACCCCGACCGCATCCTCGACATCCAGCTGAAAGGCAATACCGGTACCTGGCGCGGTCTCGAATTCACCGACCTTGCTGATGGTTTCCAGGATGTGCCGGCTCAGGTGCTCCTCCACCAGCATGAGCAGCATATCGCGCTGCGTCTCCAGCGTCAGGCCGAAGAAGGTCCTGGTCTTTTGCAGGCCCTCGCCGCGGGCATTGCTGATAACGGTGGTCCCGGTTGCACCCGCCTCCCGTGCGGCTGTGATCACTTTGTCGGTCTTGTCGTCCTTGACCAGTGCGACTATCAGTTTGAAATGCATGGCGTTGCTCCTCGAGTGTCGGGAAGTTATGTCTTGTTCCCGGCTTTGCGTCTTGACCGCAGTTCAGAAAGCTGTGCATAGGCCATGACCGAAATGATCGGAAACAGGCTGGCGAACGCGATCAATCCGAAGCCATCCAGCAGGGGGCTGCGACCCGGCACGGACTCGGCCAGCCCCAGGCCCAGTGCCGTAACCAGCGGCACGGTGACCGTCGATGTCGTCACACCACCCGAGTCATAGGCCAGGGGAACGATGAGCTTGGGTGCATAATAGGTCTGCAGGATGACGAAGATATAGCCGGTTATGATGAAATAGTGCAGCGGGTAGCCGGTCACGATACGCCAGGTGCCCAGCGAAATGCCGAACGCCACCCCGATCGCGACCGCGATGCGCAGGCCCCAAACCCCGATAGCGCCACCCGACACTTTGTGCGCCTTGATGGCCACGGCGAGCAGGGCAGGTTCGGCCACCGTGGTGCTGAAACCGATGGCAAAGGCGAACACATACACCCAGTAATATTCCGACCAGTGCAGGACCGATGGCAACCCTCCCGGATCATGCACCAGGAAATTCACGTGCGTCAATTGTTCGGCCATCACCCGGCCCAGAGGAAACAGGGCATGTTCCAGTCCCTCCAGGAACAGCGTCAGTCCCAGCAGCACGTAGAAGAAGCCGATCAGTACCTGCTTCAGGTGCGGTATGCGCCGGCGCAGGATCAGCAGCTGGAATCCGAAGATCACCGCGGCGATGGGAAACACGTCGCGCAAGGTGGCGATCAGGCTGTGCGCCAGGCCGGTCAGCCATTCCATCAGATGAGCATCCCGTAACCCATGACAAAGATCATCGGGGTCAGCGAGGCGAAGGCGATCAGACCGAAGCCGTCGATCATGGGATTGCGTCCCCTGATGCTGGATGCAAGACCGACACCCAGCGCGGTGACCAGGGGCACGGTGATCGTCGAGGTGGTGACACCGCCGGAGTCGTAGGCGATGCCGATGATGGACTCTGGCGCGAACGCCGTCATAACGACGATGCCGGCATAGCCGCCGATGATCAGGTAATGGATGGGCCAGCCCTTGATGATCCGGAACACGCCGATGACGATCGCCAGCCCCACGGAAATGGCCACTGTCAGACGCAGGCCGTTCGCATAGTCGCGCATGGCCTGCTCGGTGGAGTCGATCATGCCACCGCTGGCCGCGACCTTGGCCGCCTCCGCTGCCACCGCGATCAGCGCGGGCTCGGCAATGGTGGTACTGAAACCCAGCGTGAAGGCGAACAGCAACAGCCAGAAGATGCTGCCCTTCAGCGAGAAGGCCTGCGCCATAGTCTCACCGATCGGAAACAGGCCCATCTCCAGGCCATAGATGAAAAAGGTCAGTCCCAGCGTCACCAGCAGTGTGCCACCCAGCAAACCCGCCAGGTTCGGGATGGGTTGTTGCAGAACCACCAGCTGGAAAAACGCGATAACGAGAATGATGGGCGCAAGGTCCCTGAGGCTGTCCAGTAACGATTTACCCAGGGCCAGGATGGAGCGCCACATCAGCGAACGACAGACCTTTGTTCTTGTTGCGGAAACGGCACTATAACATGCAAGGCGGTCGTTGCTATACCGCCCTCCCGGCAGCCAACTCTATGATTTTACATGCAGATCAACCGGGCTGCCCGTCGACGCGCGGCTGAAACAGCATGGGAGGGAAAACCGCCAGGAACATCCCGAACGGGACGACCCAGAACAACAGCGCCAGGGAGATCCACAGAAGGTAATGTGCCGGATCAAGCAACGGCAGGAATACCCTGATCAGGGCGCCGGCCGCCAGCAGGGCGAACATGGGCGTCACTAGGTCGGGCGGTTCCCGCACACTGCGCCCGGTATGCGCCAGGGTGACACGCGTCATCATACCCAGGGTAAACAGCCCGATACCACCGTAGGTGAAGGCATGCAGCGCCGGATAGGGCGGCAGGTCGAACAGGAACACCACAACCTTGAGCGCGAATCCGGCTATCAGTGCCCCGTAGGCCAGAAACAGTACCCAGAGCAGAGGCACGCGCCACAGTCCGGGGACATACCAGCCGGCCAGCCGCATGCCATGTAGCAGGCAGAGGATGCCGGCCAGTAGCGCCACCGGCGCCGTATCCGGCCACAGCACGTCGGCAATCCAGAACACCAGGAACAGAAACAGGCTGGAGATATCCAGCCAGGCGCGGTTTTTCACTGTGCTCCCGGGTGCGAGTCCGTTTTCGATAAAGAACGGCAATACCCGCCGCGACATGACCAGGATGAGCGCCACGACCAGGTAGACCCCGGAATACAAACCGGCCCGCACACCCGGGGGAAACAGGCCGAGTACTCCGGCGTAAAACAGCAGATTCCCGGCCAGCAGCAAGGCGACCTTGGAGAGGATGCCAATCTGGCGGAATTGACGAACCTTGAACACGGGGTATGCGACCGCCACCAGCAGCAGGGTATCGAACAGGCAGTCTGCACCGGCGGTCCAGAGCAGCGTCAGCGTGTCACCGGCAAGCGGCAGGAGACGCGCAGCCAGCCAGCACAGCAGCAGCAACAGCAGGGGGATTCCGTTCAGGGTCCGCACTCCGGTCCAGTTCCTGATCGCGGTCAGGAGAAATCCGGCGATCACCGCCAAGGCATAGCCGTAGACCATTTCATGGGCGTGCCAGGTCAGGACCGTCGGCCCGCCATGCGGCGCTGACCAGCCCAGCAGGTAGCTCCCCAGCCACCCGCAGGTTGCCAGGATGGAAAAAATCGCCGCAACACTGAAAAATGGTCGAAAACCGAGCGCCAGGAAGGCACTGTTACCCAAAGCCACCGAGAACCCTCTGATAGAAACCAGCGCACAGTATGCCCCAACAATATGCGAGGCTGCAGCCGTAAGCGCGCGGGTATTGCTGCCGTCGGTATGGCTAACTCGTAAACGCTAACTGGAACATAACACTAACCCGTTATGATGATCAGTTGCCATTTTGCTGAGAGCTTGTCGGACCGGGTTTTTTCCTGGCAGGGATGCTAAATTACCCGCCTGGGAGGCTGCCGTGCTTGGGCGATCGTAGCGATCAAGTTGGGAGGGCGTGACCATTTTTTCTATTGTTCGAGGAGAATATCCGTAGCGATTTGACGATAAGGATCGGGAAAAGTGGCGCCCTCCCACCGGCGCAGTAGATCAGCCCCGAGTCCGACAGGATCCAAACCCGGATTTCTCACCGGGCGACACTGCAGGTTTATAAGCTGATAAGGGAATTGAAGTAGTGGTAACCAATCAGAATACAGAGTGTTTCCAGGCAATGCCTATCCCGGTGGGAAATCCGGGCTAACAGCGTTGCAGGAATAAGACGGCAAATACAGGGAACCAGGACATGACCAAGAATATCGGAATTCTTACTTCAGGTGGCGACAGCCCGGGACTCAACGCGGCCATTCGCGGCGTGGGTAAGGCCGCCCAGAACTTCTACGGCATGCATATCATCGGTTTTCGCGATGGTTTTCGTGGCCTGGTAGAAAACCGTGTCATTCGCCTCGACGAGGGATTCCTCTCCGGCATCCTGACGATCGGCGGCACCGTGCTCGGCACCAGCCGCGACAAGCCGCACAAAATGCAGGTCGGCGACAAGATCCTGGACATGACCGACGTCATCGCAAAAAACTATGCCGATAACCACCTCGACGTGCTGGTATGTCTGGGTGGTGGCGGCACCCAGAAGAACGCACTGCGATTGAAGCAGAAGGGGATGAATATCATCACCCTGCCGAAAACCATCGATAACGACATCGGCCTCACCGATACCTCAATCGGATTCGATACCGCCCTGTGTATCGCTACCGAGGCCATCGACCGCCTGCACAGCACCGCGCACAGTCATCACCGCATCATTGTGGTGGAAATCATGGGACATCGCGCTGGCTGGCTGGCGCTGGGAGCCGGCATCGCGGGGGGCGCGGACGTCATTCTCATTCCGGAGATCCCCTACCAGGTCGAGATCGTGGCCGATGCCATCCGCAAACGGGTGCGCAAGGGCAAGAAGTTCAGCATCGTGGCAATCGCCGAGGGCGCCATGTCCCAGGAGCACGCCAAGAGCATGCGTGCAGCCGAGTCCTCAAAAAACAAGGCCCGGGACAAGTCGAGGAAGAAGGCCGCCAAGGAGGACATGGCCAGGATCGAAGCGGCGCATGGCAACTCGGTACAGCAGCTGGCGGTACAGCTGGAAGAATTGACCGGGCTGGAGGCCAGAGTCACCATCCTCGGCCACCTGCAGCGGGGCGGCACCCCGTCGGCGGCGGACCGTATCCTGGCAACCCGTCTCGGTTCGGCCTGTGTCGACCTGATCAACAAGGAGAACTATGGCGTACTGGTTGCAGCGCGCAGCGACAAGTTCAAGAGCATTCCCCTGGAAGAAGTCGCCGGGATTCGCAAGCTGGTGCCGCCGGATCATCCCTGGATCTGCACCGCAAGGCATGTCGGCGTAAACCTGGGAGACGAGTTCTCCAAGGAATAGGCGTGGGTAATCGGGGGCAGGTTTAAACTTGTCCCCGGGCTAGTAACGACCGTGCTGCTTGGCGATGTAGTTGGTGAGTTCCACGTATTGCAGGTTCATGCTGCGAAGGATCCGGTGCACAGTCCGCATGATGGCGCGCATCACCCGATAGACCAAGTCGGGGTCCTTGTGCAGCAGCCCCTCGAAACTGGCACGATCGAGACGGATCAGTTCGCAATTACCCATGGCACGCAGACCGGCGGAGTGTTCGACGCCGTCGATAAATCCCATTTCGCCGATCATGTCACCCTCACGTAGTACCTGCAGGGTCACCATGGCACCACCCCCGGTCTGGGAAACCACTTCCATCATGCCGCTGGTAATGACATGGAGTGCATCGTCTTTCTGTCCTTCCTCGATGAGATATGCCCCATCCCGGATGCCGCACGCGGTGGTCACCTCGGCGAGCACGGCACACTGCTCATCAGTCAGTTCCGTACCCAGTGGTGATGACTTGATGGTTGCTTTGCTGACTACGTATTCTTCCACGGCTTGTTCGCTCATTGTTCCATGCCTTTATTCTGAAATTGTTTGACGATCCCGGCCCTTGGGACCGCTGCGCCCGCTTCAGTTGCCTTCATGCGGCTTGCGGGTAATGACGACATGCCGCAGCATGGTGCCCAGGGACAGCAGCAGACCGGTGGAGAGTAACAGGCCGGTTGCGTAGCCCGCAACCATCGCATGACGCGGCATTTCCAACACATGGCTGAATCCGTGATAGAGGGCGAAACCAGCGAAGAAAACCTGCACGAATCTTTCCGGCATGGCAGTCGCGACGGCGATCACGACCACCGTCACCAGGAAGGCCAGCAGCGTCACGGTCCAAAGCGCAGGAAAAACCCCCGATGCCAGCCCCAGTCCCATGCCTGCCAGCATCAGCACTAAGAACAGGACATTATCCCTGACGCCGTGGTTGCCCGACCGCGCCGCCCAGTAACCCGCGGCAATGGCAACCAGCATGTGATCCAGCCCAGTGAGCGGGTGGATGAATCCCTCCACCAGGCCGACCGAGGACTGGACTCCGGTATGGGCCTGGGCAAGAGGCGCCAGGAGCAGGGACATGATCGTCAGGACAGTGGCTTGAATGGTTTTCGATTGCATGGGCAACTCCGGTTTTTCGACTCTGGTTACTGGCCGGATCCCGCTGCACGGGAGCCGGATTCGATTGCGCTCCTGCGCGATATTACCGCACCTTGACCTGGATCAGTTCCTCGCCATCCGGATCTGTGACATGCACCGCACAAGCGATGCAGGGGTCGAAACTGTGGATGGTACGCAGGATCTCCACGGGCTGTGCCGGATCGTGCAAGGTATGGTTGTCCTGCAGGGCCGCCTCATAGGCGCCCGGCTGGCCGTTCGCATCCCGGGGTCCCGCGTTCCAGGTGCTGGGCACCACGGCCTGGTAGTTCTTGATAACCTGGTCCTCGATCACGATCCAGTGCGCCAGCCCCCCACGCGGGGCCTCCATGAAGCCCACGCCGCGTGCCTGCCGTGGCCAGGAGGACGGTTCCCAGAGGGCCTCGTTGAAGGTCTTGGTGTCGCCCGCCTTGATGTTGGCGATCAGGTTGTTGTACCAGGTCTGCATGTTGTCGGCGACCACCTTGGTCTCCAGGCCGCGGGCGGCGGTGCGCCCCAGTGTGGAGAACAGAGCATCAACCGGCACGTCGAGGGTCTTCAGGGTCATAGTGACCAGTTCCTTCGTCGGCTCGTGTCCCTTTGCGTACAGCATCAGCACACGCGACAGCGGCCCGACCTCCATGGCATTGCCCTTCCAGCGCGGTGACTTCAGCCAGGAATAGGACTGATCCACATCGAGATGGTCGTAAGGGGGGGTGGGCCCGCTGTAATTCAGGCTGGTCTCGCCGACGTAGGGATGCAGTGCTTCCTGCTTGCCACCCTGGTAGTCATACCAGGAATGCGCCACGTACTCCTGGATCTCGTCGGCGGCTTTCATGTCCACGTCGTGGATGGCGGACAGGTCGCGGTTCAGGATCGCCCCGGAAGGGATCAGAAAGCTGGCCGGATCGTCCATGCCCTTCTCCGGGAAATCGCCGTAGGTGAGGAAATTTCCCAGGCCCTCGCCGCGAGAGCCCCAGTCCTTGTAGAATCCGGCGATGGCCAGCAGGTCGGGGACATATACCTGATCCACGAACTCGCCCATCTTGGTGATGATTTCCTGCACCTGCGACAACTTCTTGGTATTGAGCGCGGAATCGGAATCCAGGTCGATCGCGCAGGCAACGCCTCCGACCAGGAAGTTCGGGTGCGGATTCTTGCCACCGAAGATGGCATGCAGCTTGGCGACGTCGCGCTGCCAGGCCAGCGCCTCCAGGTAGTGGGCGACCGCCATCAGGTTGGCCTCCGGTGGCAGCTTGTAGGCCGGATGCCCCCAGTAGGCATTCGCGAAGATGCCCAGCTGGCCGGCATCGACGAAGTCCTTCAGCTTTTTCTTCATGTCGCTGAAATAACCGGGTGACGACTTGGAATAGTTGCTGATCGACTGTGCCAGTTCCGAGGTCGCCTTGGGATCGGCGCTGAGCGCGGAAACCACGTCCACCCAGTCGAGCGCATGCAGGTGATAGAAATGCATCACATGATCATGGATGTACTGGGCGCCGTTCATGAGGTTGCGGATCAATTGCGCATTAGGCGGAATGCTGTAGTCGAGTGCATTCTCGACGGCGCGGATCGAAGCCAGCCCGTGCACCAGCGTGCATACACCGCAGATGCGCTGCGCAAAGGCCCAGGCATCGCGCGGATCACGCCCCCGCAGGATGATCTCGATGCCGCGCACCATGGTGCCGGCCGAATATGCCTGGGCGATTCGATTGCCCTCCATCTGCGCCTCGATGCGCAGGTGGCCCTCGATACGAGTGATCGGATCAACAACAATGCGTTCAGTTGTCATGATGCGTAGTCTCTGTTATGTATTCAGGATCCCGGCCAGAAGGCGATACTGGGTCTCGCTTTCCTGCCCGGCCATATCGTCACCGGTTACTATGGATTTCGATGTCTGAGCCATGCGCGCACTCATGGCAGCCTGCCAGGCCACACCACCGGGCATCTGCCCCAGGGGAGTGAGCGCCGCGACCGCGGCCCGCGCCACGAAGTAGCCCGCCTGTGCCAGCCAGTCTCCCTCGGAACCGCAGCGGGTATGGCAATCGATGGTGGTTGCCCGTGCGGTCTTCAGGGCATCGTCGAGTGCCGAGGTAGAGGCATCCCGGTTCTCGGTGATCTCGAGCACCCGTGCGATACGCTCGTCCGTGCACAGGTGCAAAACATTGCGGACGAAAGCGGCGGCAATTACCCGCTGTTGTGCGGCATCCAGGGTGTCCAGTGCCGCACGGAATTCCCTGTCATTGGTGATTGCTGTCATGGCTGCTGACCTTCCTGTTGTTTCCTGTCGAGCAGGTGTTCCGCTATGATTTCCGTCAGGCTGAGTACCGAAATATCCATCTCGTTTTCCTCCAGCCCGTCCTCCAGCTGAATGCGGCAGTTGGAACAGGCGGACACCAGGGCTTCCGGCTGAACCTCCTCGAGTTGCTGTTTTTTACGCTTGAAGGCTTTCAGGCGGAGTTCGTCGGCACGCTCGTTGGCGCTTACGCCACCGCCGGCACCGCAGCACCAGTTCATGGCACCGGCATCCGGCATCTCGACGAAGTTCGCCGCGACCTCATTCAGCAGGTTGCGCGGCTGCTGCACCACGCCGCCGCGCCGGGCTATCTGGCAGGGGTCGTGGTAGGTCAGGCGCCGGCTCTCCTTGCCACTGGTCTGCAGGCGGCCCGCTGAGCGCAGCTCATCCAGCAGTTCCAGGATATGCACCACCTTGAAGTCAAACGGACGCCCGATCAGGTTCGGTCCTTCCCAGCGGATCGCCGTGTAAGCATGGCCGCATTCGGGGCTGATGACGTACTTGACCTTGAGTTCGGTGGCGGCCTTGACCACGCGCTCCACCAGCTCGGCGGCGATCTCGGAAACCCCGATCTGGATACCGCTGTTAGTCGCCTCGAAGGCCTTGCTGGAAATGGTCCAGGAAACACCGGCATGCTGGAAGATCCGGGCGATGGCACTGATGAATTCCGGGAAGTTCATGATCTCCATGGAGGACAGTAACTGCAGGTAGTCGGCGCCCTCGACATCCACGGGTACGGTGTAACCCAGCTCCTTTTCCACGTGGCGGATCTGCGCCTCCAGCGCGGGCAGCTTCACGCCCATCGGGCTGCCGATAGTTATCGCGCGCGTGGTCGCACCGATCAGGCCCTCCGGTGCATGGCCGGACAGTGCCATGCCTTCACGGGTCTTGCGAATCATGTAGGTGATGTCGTTGCCGACCGGGCAGATCATGGAACACCGGCCGCAGAGAGTGCAGCTGTCGTAGACCAGCGTCTCCCATTCGGTCAGCATTTCATCGGTGACGGATTTACCCAGGCCGAACAGTTTTCCGAGACGTCCGAGCAAGGTGTATTCCTGTTTCCAGATACGCCGCAGCGGCTCTACCTTGGTGATCGGAGTACGCGACGGATCACCGGTTTCGGTATAGAACGGACAGGCCTCGGCGCACATACCGCAGTGCACGCAACTGCTGAAAAAGGTGGCTACCGGCGCATCGATCTGCTCCTTGAATGTATTGATCCCTTTTTCGAACGATGCACTCATGATTCGACCCCCCTATAACCCGAGATGGCGCCGTTGTACCAGCGCGCCAGGAACAGCGTGAAAGCGTGGGTGAGCTTGGTGAACGGGAACACGACCATCAGCAGCTCGACGCTGAGTATATGGATCGCAAGCAAGGATGGCGCCGGCAGGCCGATGCGGTGGAACGCCAGATAGCCGGTGACCAGCGGCAACAGGGTGACGAACCAGGCGAAATAGTCATCGAACGTCGACAGGAAACGGATCACAGGGTTCTGCAGGCGGTGTGCCAGTACCGCGAACATCGTGATTATGGTAATCACGGTGATGGCGTCGATCGCTGTGGTCGGCAGCGACGGCCACTTCACTCCGAAGACTTCCTGGAAAACCAGGATATGCGGCGCAAACAGGAGAATGGTCACGAACAGGCCGATGTGGAAGATATAACCGGCCGTCTGCGAATACGCGGAGCTCCCCGTCGCCGCCAGGTGCAGTGAGCGGGTCATGATGGTACGCATGCCACCCGCCATTTCGGATCCCTTGGGCTCGGCGAGATTGACCTTTCTGCCCATCATCAGGATTTCGAAGAGCCGCAGCAGGATGCCGACGACGAATATCACGGTTGCGATCTGGAAACCCGGGCCGCGCACCCAGATAAGAAATTCAACCTCGGTCATGCTCTGATCCTCATTTCTTGAGATCGTCAATCGTGGTTTTCTGATGCGATTTATTCGCGCGCGCTTTCTTCGCCTTGTTCATGACGCCCACTGCCACGCCCGCCGCGATGCCGGCCGCGGACGCGTAGATGATGTTGCGGGTGATGTTCTCGGTGGGAATCGACAGCGCCTTGTAGAAACCGCCGCCATCCCAGAAGTCCGGTTGGGAGCAACCCAGGCAGGGGTGTCCGGACTCGATCGGGAAGCTGGTGCCCTCGTTCCACTTGGTGGTGGCGCAGGCATTGTAGGTGGTTGGCCCCTTGCAGCCCAGCTTGTACAGGCACCAGCCTTTCTTCGCGCCCTCATCGTCGAAGCTCTCCGCGAACAATCCCTTGTCATAGAACGGCCGGCGGTAGCAGCGGTCATGGATCGCCTTGCCGTAGAATGCCAGCGGCCGGTGCAGCTCGTCCAGTTCGGGAATGCTGCCAAAGGTCAGGTACTGGGCGAGCACCCCGGAAATCACCACCGGAATGGGCGGGCAACCGGACACGTTGATGATCGGCTTGTCCTTGATGATGTCCGATACCGCCACCGCCCCTGTCGGATTGGGATGGGCGTGTGGGATCCCGCCGAACGAGGCACAGCTGCCGACGGCCACGATCGCGGCCGCACCCTTGGCCGTCTCCTCCAGCATATCCAGGTTGCTGACCCCCGCGATGGTGGAATATTGCGGATTCGCCTGGGGGATCGAGCCGTCGACGACCAGGATGTACTTGCCGTAGTTGTCCTGCATCGCCTGTTTCCGCGCCTCTTCCGCCGCCGTGCCGGATGCGGCCTGCAGGGTGTGGTGGTAATCCAGGGAAATGGCATTGAAGATCAGGCCTTCTATCGTTGGCGAATGCGAGCGGGTCAGCGACTCGGTACAGCCGGTGCATTCCTGGAAGGACAGCCAGATCACCGAGGGGCGGCGCGCGTTCTCCAGCGCCTCCGCGACCCGTGAAACCATGGCTGGGGGCAACGCCATCAGCGAGGTGGTCGCAGCACAGAATTTCAGAAAGCCGCGCCGGGTTATCCCCTGCAGTCGCAGCACCTCGCCCAGAGTCTTCTCGTTCTCGTTCGACATATCGTCGTCTCCTGTGTAACCGAAAGGTTCCCGATCAGGCAAGCCGCTCCGCCAGTTCCGCCAGTCCGTGGTGGATATCCTCCCGCTGCGCCCGGAGTATCTGCGGGATTTCGCAGACCTCGATGAACTTGCCGATCACTTCGTTTTCGCTGTTGTGGTGTATCACCAGCCACACACCGGGAAAGCGCGTCTCGATGATGTCGCTGGGGCCCAGCGCGGACAGCTGCGCCTTGACCTCGCCCTGCCCGAGTTCGTCCATGATCCTGTCTTCCTCGCCCGGTGACATCGGGATGCCGCGCAGGTCGATAGTGGTCGTCTCACCGGTTTCCAGCAGGCGCGCCAGCCCGTGGCGGACTTCATGCAGCAACGGTTCGACATTGCAGGTCAGGAACTCACCCGCCTCCACTCTCAGTTCTCCTGTCCCGGTGTCCTTCATGCGGGTTCCTCAGTATCCGCCCGCGGGGTGGCAGTTCGGATCCGCGGACCACACCATCAGGGGGCAATTGGCATGGCGGATGACCTCGGCGGTAACCGACTCGTCCAGCGCCCGTCGCTCACCGGACTCTCCATGGCTGGCCATGGCCACCAGATTGATCTCCAGGCTATCGACACGCTTGAGAATTTCCCGTATAGGGTGGCGGTAACTGGACATATCCAGGGAAATACTCAGGCCGGCATTCGCCAGGGCGACGCTCTGCTCCTGCAACGTGGCCTTGATCGCGGACTTCTTCTCTTCCCCGACGCTGCCATCCAACTCATCGTGAAAGAGGATTACCTCGGAATCGTGATACCTGGCGAAGCGCTCCACGCACTTCAGGATGGCCGCGGAAGCCTTCGTCCCGTCCAGTGGTACCAGCAGCCGCCTGAAGAGTTCGCCACTGCTGCGTTCAGCCGAATCCGGTCGCGTGGTGTGGAGGATAAAGACCGGGCAGGGAGACTGCCTCACCACCTGCTCGGTCACGCTGCCTTCGCGGATCCGTTCCAGCCCGTAGCGGCCGTGTGTCGACATCAGGAGCATGGTCGCCGGCAACAGCAGGGCCAGCTTGATGATTTCCTCCACCGGATCACCCATACGCAGTTCACTGCCGGCACGCCAGCCATCGCGCAGCAGTGCAGCAAGGATTTCATCGGCATGGGTATTCCCCCTGACGATCTCGCGCGACGGCGGCAGTACATACAAAAGGGTGATTTCGGTTTCGGCGCGCGGGGAAATTGACGTTACATACAACAGGATCTCCTTGACGGATTCGCTGCCGTCTAGCGGTATCAGCATCCTGTTCTGCATCGCAACGCCCTCTCGGACAGGTTCCTAGCCGTGTATCTTTTGCATCGCCGACCCACCCTGTCGTGTACTTCCCGTTTGCCACTGCATGACCAGATCCGTGGCGAGTTGCGCCGCCCCCGGCAAGGCGCGCTCCACGGCATCGCTCAGAGCGGATCCCCACTCCAGCCATTCCGGCTGGATGGCAATCAACGCCCGGTTTTCGGGAAGCGTTCCCGTGAGACGCGCGATCGCCAGCAGATCACCTAGGCTGACTTCATGCACACTGCGCTTGGTTCGTCCTGCGAAGCGCTCCATGGCCTCGCCCCTGAAGATCTGCACCGTACCGGGTGCAGCCTCCAGCTGCGCGGCATCCACCACGATCAGGTTATGCGCCTCCTCTATCCAGGCCGCCAAGGTAAAGCTGAGCGTACCGCCATCGAGGTACTCGACGCCCGGCAGGTCCGGAAAGTGCTCACGCAGATAGTCCAGCAGGTGGATGCCGGCACCCTCATCCGACAGCAGGGTGTTTCCGATACCCAGTACCAGTGTATGATAGTCCAATCTGTACTCCCCCACTCGCTAATGGCATGACTGTACAGTAAGTCTGGTAATCCCCTGTTGATCTCTGTCAATTTCTGAAAGGATTGACTACTCTAACTCTAAGACTGATATTCTGCAAAAATCAAGTTCCTGCAAAATACGAAGGTAACGGCGTCATGTGTCTCGGCATACCCATGCAGATCAAATCGATCGACGGTTTTTTGGCGGATTGCGAAGCCAAAGGGGTACACCGCGAAGTCAGCCTGTTCATGCTCCAGGACGAGGATTTCCAGGTCGACGACTATGTGGTGGTCCACATCGGCTACGCCATCCAGAAGATCAGCCCCCAGGAGGCCCGCAGCGCCTGGGAGCTCTACGACCAGATGTTGGAGGGTGACACCGGTGCATGAACTGTCGATCTGCCAGGCGCTGATCGAACAGGTCGAAGTAGTCGCCCGCGAGGAAGGGGCATTGCAGGTCAGGCAGGTGCGGGTCGGCATCGGTCCCCTGGCGGGCGTGGAGCCGCTGCTACTGGAGCAGGCATTCCTGATCGCCAGGGAGGAAAGCATCGCGGCCACGGCCGAACTGGTCATCGAAACCCTGCCGATCCGGGTCCATTGCAATAGCTGCGGGCAGGAGACCGCTGCACAGGTCGCGAATCTGGCCTGTGGAAACTGTGGTGACTGGCATACCCGCCTGGTCAGCGGTGACGAGCTGTTGCTGACACAGGTGGAACTGGTGAGAGAGGCTGTGACCGGTACGGCCGCGGCCGCGACACTCGGAGGAAATGGTTCCTATGTGTGATACCTGTGGATGCAACGTGACCCACGGCAACGCCCACCTGGTGCAGCCGGGTGGCAAGTTCTCGAAGACCGAGAACGGCCACGAGGCCGTATCGGTGCTGCGTAACCTGCTGCACGCCAACGAGCACACTGCCCTGCACAACCGCCGGCATTTCGAGCAATACGGAGTGCTGGCCGTCAACCTGATGTCCTCGCCCGGCGCCGGCAAGACCGCACTGCTGGAAGCTACGATCAATGCCCTGCGGGATGAGTTCCGCATCGCCGTCATCGAGGGCGACCTGGAGACGGAAAACGATGCCGAGCGCATTCGCCGCCATGGCGTACCCGCCATCCAGATCTCCACCGGCAGCGCCTGCCACCTGGATGCGCACATGCTGCACGATGCCCTGCACGGGCTGGACCTGTCCGCACTGGACCTGGTCTTTATCGAAAACGTCGGCAACCTGGTCTGTCCGGCCAGCTTCGATCTCGGCCAGCACCGGGACGTGGTGCTGCTGTCCGTACCGGAGGGAGATGACAAGCCCGCCAAGTACCCCGTGATGTTCCGCACTGCGGACCTGCTGCTGCTCAGCAAGAGCGACCTGCTGCCGGTGCTTGACGATTTCGACCCGGACAATGCCCGCCGGCATCTACAGGCGCTTGCCAACCCGGCGCCGGTATTCGAACTGTCGGCGAAATCCGGGTCCGGGATGGAGCCCTGGCTGCAATGGCTGCGGGCGGAACACGCCACGCTGCGCCGGGATCCGGGGAACCACCAGGCGGACGTTTCCACGGCAACCGCCGGCACCGCCCCATGAGCGCCGCCACGGCCGGACAGTGGCTGGAGCGCATCCGCGCACTGGAGCTGCCGCCGCGGGTGCGCATCATGAACGTCTGCGGCGGGCACGAGCGCGCTATCAGCATGGCCGGGCTGCGTGCGGCACTGCCGGCGGGGATCGAACTCATCCCGGGTCCGGGGTGTCCGGTGTGCATCTGCCCCGAAGAAGACATCTTCGAGGCGATCCAGCTGGCGCTGCATGAAGATGTCACCCTGGCCGCCTACGGTGACATGCTGCGGGTGCCGGTCAATGTACCCCGCAGCGAGACCAGATCCCTGGAAGAGGCCCGGGCACGCGGCGCGGATATCCGCCCTATCGCCTCGCCCATGGAGGCCGCGCGCCTCGCCCGCAACCATCCCGACCGCCCGGTGGTATTCTTCGTCGCCGGATTCGAGACCACCACGGCGCCGACCGCCGCCCTGCTGGTCGAGGGTGTGCCGGACAATCTATTCATCCTGCTTTCGGGCCGCCTGACCTGGCCCGCCGTCGCCATGCTGCTGGCCTCCGACACACCGGGCTTCGACGCCCTGGTGGCCCCCGGCCACGTGGCCACGGTGATGGGTCCCGAGGAATGGTCCTTCGTGGTCGAGCGTCACGGAATCCCGGCCGCGGTCGCCGGTTTCACACCGGAAAGCCTGCTGGCGGCGATGTACTCCACCCTGCGACAACTGCTGGAAGACCGCCGATTCCTGGACAACTGCTATCCCGAAGTGGTCCGCCCGGGCGGCAACCGCACGGCACAGCGGCATATGCGGCAGGCCCTCACCGTTACCGACGGCAGCTGGCGCGGGGTCGGTAACATCCCGGATTCCGGTTTCGCCATCAACACTGCCTACCAGGCACACGATGCCCGCCGCGAATTTCCCTCCTATGCCGACGATGCACGCAAGCGCGCCGGGGAAATGCCACCCGGCTGTGACTGCGCGAAAGTCGTGCTGGGCCGGATCTATCCGAACGAATGCCGCCTCTACGGCAGGGCCTGCCGGCCGCGCCATCCCATCGGACCCTGCATGGTTTCCGACGAGGGTGCCTGTCGTATCTGGTGGTCCAGCGGTGTCCGTGAGCCGGCCGACACGCAACGGCAGGTTGCCACCTCCTGAAGCGGCCCCGGCTCAGCATTGCAACAAGTCCCGGTAGCATGCCGACCGTAGTCCCGGGAGACGGCAACAAGTACATACGCACACACCTGACGGAGGCCCGCCGCTTGCTGCTTTCCGGACGGGTGCAGGGTGTCGGATTCCGCCCCTTCGTCTACCGGCTGGCACGGTCACTACACCTCAACGGCTGGGTGCGCAATCGCATCGGCCGGGTGGAGATTCATGTCGAGGGCAGTCCCGAATCACTGCGGACCTTCACCCGGGAGCTGCTGGAGCAGGCGCCGCCGCTGGCAGAGCCCATCCTGGACATCTGCACACCGGTGCAAACGACGGCACTGCAGGATTTCAGCATCCGCGAGAGCATCGCCGCCGGGGCGGTCCGAATCCACGTACCACCCGACCTGTTCACCTGCGATGACTGCCTCGCGGAACTGCGCGACCCCGCCGACCGGCGCCGGCATTACCCGTTCATCAACTGCACCCAGTGCGGCCCGAGATATACTTTGATCCGCGGCATGCCCTATGACCGGGCCGCTACGACCATGGCCGGCTTCCCCCTCTGCGAGCAATGCCGCGCCGAGTATACAGATCCAGGCGACCGCCGTTTCCACGCCGAACCAGTCGCCTGCCCCGGCTGCGGCCCCACTCTGCAATTTCACGACCCCGGCAATCCGCCTGTGCGCGGCAATGCCACAGCGTTGCAGGCCTGCATCACAGCCCTGCGCGCCGGGCGCATCGTGGCAGTCAAGGGCATCGGCGGTTATCACCTGATGTGCTCCGCCCGTGAGGACACGGTCATCCGCCGTCTGCGCGAGCGCAAGCCGCGCCCCCACAAACCCCTGGCTGTGCTGTTCCCCGCACCGCTGGAAGCACCTTTGCGGCATGTCGAACAGGAGGTGCGGCTGTCGGCTGCACAGGCGGAACTGCTGCTGTCGCCGGCCCGGCCTGTGGTTCTGGCCAGCAGGGATGCGGGCTGCAGCCTGTCCGTGCTGGTCGCGCCTGGATTGGAGGAACTCGGCGTCATGCTCCCCTACAGTCCGCTGCACCACCTGCTGCTCGATACCTTCCAGGGGCCGCTCATTGCGACTTCTGCCAACATCAGCGGGGAGCCCGTGCTGACCGACAACACCGAGGTTGAAGACCGCCTCGGACGCGTAGCCGAGGCCTTCCTGCACCACGACCGTCCAATCGCCCGGCCCGCGGACGACCCCGTCTACCGCACGATTCATGGCCGGCCGCGACCGCTGCGCCTGGGGCGCGGCACGGCCCCCCTGGAGCTGACCCTGCCGTTCCGGCTGGACCGGCCGTTGCTAGCCACCGGCGGCCACATGAAAAATACCCTGGCCCTGGCCTGGGATGAACGCATCGTGGTCTCGCCGCATATCGGCGACATGGGAACCGCCCGCAGTCTTGCCGTATTCGAACGCACGGTCGCCGATCTGCAGGACCTGTACGGCGTGGCCGCGACCATGGTGCTGTGCGACGCCCATCCAGGTTATGCAACCACCCGCTGGTCGGCACAATACGGACTGCCGGTGGAGCGCATCTTCCATCACCATGCACATGCCGCAGCGGCCGGCGCCGCGGTGGCCGGCGGCACTGACTGGCTGGCGTTCACCTGGGACGGGGTCGGCTTCGGCGAGGACGGCACCCTGTGGGGTGGGGAAGCCCTCATCGGCCAGCCGGGCGCATGGCGGCGCTTCGCCGCACTTCGCCCCTTTCACCTGCCCGGGGGCGAGCGGGCCGCGCGCGAGCCCTGGCGCAGTGCCGCGGCGCTGTGCTGGGAAACCGGGCAGCACTGGGAGGGCCTGCCAGCTGATGCCGGGCTGGCACGGCATGCCTGGGAGCGCCGCCTCAACTGCCCGCAAACCACCGCGGCCGGCCGCCTGTTCGATGCCGCCGCCGCGCTCACGGGAATTTGCAGCCATGCCACCTTCGAGGGCCAGGGCCCCATGTTGCTGGAGGCCCTGTGCGGAAACGAGGTACCCGCTCCCGTCCATCTGCCACTCTCACCGGTAGAGGGCAAGCTGTGGGTCAGCGACTGGGAACCACTGCTGGCACTGCTGCTGGACGAATCCCGCCCGCCATCCCAACGCGCCGCGGACTTCCATGCATCCCTGGCGCAGGTTCTGCACTCCCAGGCGCTGCAGGCACGCACAAGCCATGGGATCAACCATATTGCGCTGGCAGGCGGCGTGTTCCAGAACCGCATCCTCACGGATGCCGCCTGCCGACTGCTCTCGGACGCAGGCTTCGTCGTGACCCTGCCGGAGCGGATTCCGGTCAACGACGCCGGCATCAGCTATGGGCAGGTAATCGAATATGGCAGCCGGCAGTGGCGTTAGAACGCCGGCCGGATCGGCAATTTCAGCCGGTTTGCGCTACGCTGTACGCCGGTTATCTTTCAGGAGGAACGGCATGGGGCACGTCATAGAAGTTGGAAACATCCGCTGCAGCGGCTGCGCCAACATCATCACCAGTACCCTGCAGCAACTCCACGGTGTGTGCGCCGCCAGCGTCGAAATCGAAAACGACCGGGACGCAATCACAGCGCAGACGGACTATCGCGACCGGTTTGTCGCGCCCCACCCGAAGAACAGTGATCCCGAGCGGGGTTCCACCACGGGCCTGCAGACGGCCAAGGCCGGATTCTTCATCGGCCGCACCGCCGGCAATCCCGGCTGAACCCGTTCGATGACCCCGGAGCAGACCTTGGAAGACAGCCATATCTCGCTGGCGCACGGTAACGGCGGGCGCTTCATGCGCGAGTTGATCGAGGAGATTTTTGCCCGCCACCTGGCAAATCCCGCACTGGACGTGCAGGCGGATGCCGTACCCCTCGAACTCGATGGTGCGGAGCTCATGTTTACGACCGACGGTTTCACGGTACAGCCGCTGGAATTTCCAGGCGGCGATATCGGTTCGCTCGCGGTGCATGGCACCACCAACGACCTCGCCGTCGCTGGCGCCGAACCGCGCTATCTGAGCCTGAATGTCTTCATCGAGGAAGGCATGGAAATCGTGCAGCTGGAACGCATCATCGCCTCGCTGGCAGAAAGCGCCCGCGCCATCGGGGTGCCGGTAGTCGCAGGCGACACCAAGGTGCTGCGCCGCGGCGAAGGCGGCGGGCTGTACCTGGCGACCACCGGTATCGGCACCCGCAGCGGTCCGCGGCTGGGGCTCGGCAATATCCGCGACGGCGATGCCGTCCTGGTCAGCGGACCGGTGGGCGATCACGGCATCGCTGTGATGCTGGCACGCGAGGAGTTCGGCCTCCACGGCGAGGTCCGCTCCGATGCGGCCAGTGTCCTGCCCCTGACCCGGTCCGCCATCGAGGTGCCCGGTCTGCGTTTCATGCGCGATCCGACCCGGGGTGGGCTGGCAACGGTGTGCCAGGAAGTATTGCGCGCCACCGGCATGGGGGTGGTGCTGCAGCAGGAACAGGTCCCGGTGCGCGCAGCAGTGCAATCGGTGTGCGATATGCTCGGCTACGATCCCTTCTACCTGGCCTGCGAGGGGCGCGTCGTCGCAGTGATCGATGCCGCCGGGGCGGATACCCTGCTGCAACGCTGGCGCGCGCTGCCTTCCGGCAGTGCAGCCGCACACATCGGCTACGTCACCAGCGCGCGGCACCAGGTCGTGCTGCGGACCGGTCTTGGGGGAGAGCGCCTCATCGAGGAACTTGAGGATGACCCGCTGCCGCGGATCTGTTGATGCATTCTATCCTCCACACATTATTGGTAACCTTCCCCCCACCGCGATAACCGGAAACCCGAGGCCGGGCACATGAAACTGGAACACCTGTCCATCGCGACCGGTCTAATGCGCAAGGGGATGACCCTGCGTGATTTTTTCGAAGAGTGCGTACGCTGCAACGTGCCGGGGCTACCGTACGTCGACGACCAGGACAAGGTTGTCGGCAGGATCTCGATCCGGGACGTCTATAAATTCATGGCGATCCCCGACCATCTCATCAAGGTCGCGGACTTGCTGGGCGACCAGACCGACAAGCTGGATCCGCCGGAAATGAAGGTTCAGGAAACCCTCTCCCTCCCCGTGGAGACCTATCTACTCAGCAACATCCCCAGCGTCTCGCCGCGATCTTCCATCGTGAAGGCACTGGCCATTATGGAACTGTTCAACACCAGTTACATCTTTCTCATCAAGAATGACGAATACGTGGGACTGGTGACCCGCATGGTAATCGCGCATCGCATGCTGCTGTGCTTGCAGGAGGAGGAAAGGAGGTCCGGATCGACGCCCGCAGCAGACAAGCGGCACGAATCATGCTTTCCACATGATGAATGAAAGGTACGGACAGCCTGATCCACATTCAGGCTGAGAAGTCGAGCGCAGGCCAGCCCGGCAACGCAGCCAATCCGGCTCGAGACATACCCGCAACCAAACCAGAAAAACAGGTAAAAACCGAAAAATGGTGACGGTACCCACGAGCATTACTCCGGGCATGTGGCTGGCGGGGTCAATCCTGTTGATTGCCTATGTTCTGATTTTCAGCGAAGTCATCCATCGCACCCTGGCAGGTGTGATCGGCGCCGTAACCATGGTGCTGGCGGGCATGGTTGGCGGCTTTTATTCCCAGGCCGAGGCGGTCAAAGCCATCGACGCCAATACCATGTTCCTGCTGACCGGCATGATGACCCTGGTGGTGCTGCTACGGCCTACCGGCGGATTCGAGTACCTGGCGATTCGCATGGCCAAACTCTCCAGGGGGAGTCCGCGGCGGCTGCTGGTGTACCTGTCGACGGTGGTCACGGTGATCAGCCTGTTCCTGGACAATGTCACGACCGTACTGGTGTTCGCTCCGCTTACCGTCGTCATCTGCCGCATGCTGGGACTCAACCCCATTCCGTACCTTATGTCCGAGGCCCTGCTGTCCGATACCGGCGGGGTGGCGACGCTGGTCGGCGACCCGCCCAACATCATGATCGGAAGTGCCGCAGGAATCGATTTCAATCGTTTCCTGTTCCACATGGGACCGGTCATTCTGATCGCCTGGCTGGTGACCGTTGGACTGATGCTTTTTCTGTTTCGCGACTCCCTGAGGCAGCCGCTGCAGGACTTCCTGGACCTCGACGAGACCAGGGCGCTGAAGGACCGCAAGGGTTTGTATGCCGTCCTGTTCGCCCTCGGCGTGGTCATCGTACTGTTTTTCATCCATCATCATTTCGACCTGTTACCCGGTTATGTGGCCTGGATCGGAGTCGCCGTGGCCCTGGCGCTGTTGCGACCGGATCCGGAGGAATTCCTGCACCAACTCGACTGGTCCGTCCTGCTGTTCTTCGCCGGCCTGTTCATCATCGTCGGTGGTGTGGAGGGCTCCGGCCTGCTGGACCTGCTGGGCCAGCAGCTCGTCGAAATCGCCCGGGACCCCGGCAAGCTGCTACAGACCGCGCTCATTCTGCTCTGGGTATCCGCCTTTTTGAGTGCCGCGGTCGACAACATCCCGTTCACCGTGACCATGATCCCGGTCATTTCGCACCTCGAGACGCAGGGCGTGGATGTCATGCCGCTATGGTGGGCGCTGGCCATGGGGGTGGGTCTCGGGGGCAACGGGACCCACATCGGCTCCACCGCCAACATCATCTGCGTGGCCGAAGCCGAGCGTGCCGGCGACCCGCAATTTCGCATCACCCCCATGCTCTGGCTGAAAAAGGGCACCCCGGTAATGCTGGCGACATTGCTTATCGCCACCCTTCTATTGGCGCTGTTTTTTGATTACTACCGCGGAAATTGATACTGTGCCGTCAGAAAGCGCCGCAAATCATCCCGTTCCCGCGCAGGCAGTCCCATCCGGGCCATCAAGCAAGCATTTGTTTTACACGGCCGGTATGGAGCCTTATTCCTGAACCGGGGTAATTATTGCGCGTTTCCGGCGGGCCTGGTCCAATGTGGGGTTGCCTTGATCCAAGTCAATTCGATTCCGGACAAATGGGTTGAGAATTAACTACCCTGTTTCCGGCATATCCGATCATTGAATACCAACATGAGGAGATGGATCACAACCGGGTTACGGCAAGACCGAAGGTGGTAACGATCTGGGGATATTCATGAGTGCACGACTGGTATTCGATGCGGACCTGATCCGGCGCTACGATCAGAGCGGCCCGCGTTACACGTCCTACCCCACTGTGGCCCAGTTTCACGACCAGATCACCGAGGACGAATATCGCAAATGGGCCCGGCGGACCAACGAAGACCCGATACCGCGCCCCCTGTCACTGTATTTCCATATCCCGTTCTGTGACACGGTGTGCTTCTACTGCGCCTGCAACAAGGTCGTCACCAAGCAACACGAACGCGCCATCGACTACCTGGACCACCTCAGCAGGGAAATCAAATTACAGGCCGCCCTGTTCGACCGCGACCGCAAGGTCGAGCAGCTGCACTGGGGTGGAGGCACCCCGACCTTTCTCGACGATGCCGGCATCTGCCGCCTGATGAACCTGATCCGTGACAATTTCACCCTGCGCGATGATGACAAGGGAGAGTATTCGATCGAGATCGATCCACGCTCGGTGGACGATGACAAGCTGCAGGTACTGCGCGATGTCGGCTTCAACCGGATCAGCATGGGCGTGCAGGACTTCAATCCGCAAATCCAGCAGGCGGTGAACCGGATACAGAGCTGGGACATGACCCGGGAAGTCATCGAGTCGGCGCGCGACAAGGGTTTTGGTTCACTGAATATCGACCTGATGTACGGCTTGCCACTGCAGTCGGTAAAAACCTTCGCCGAAACCCTGAAGGATACCGTCAGCCTCTCACCCGACCGGCTGGCGGTCTACAACTACGCCCACCTGCCTGCACGCTTCAAGCCCCAGCGGCGCATCAATGAGATCGACCTGCCCTCACCGGATGAAAAACTGAAAATCCTGCAGCACACCATCGATTACCTCACCGGGGCCGGGTATGTATACATCGGTATGGATCACTTCGCCAAGCCCGATGATGAACTGGCCATCGCACAACGCAACGGCACCCTGCACCGCAACTTCCAGGGTTATTCAACCCACAGGGATTGCGATCTTATCGGCATGGGCCTGTCCTCGATCGGCCGTGTCTGCGACAACTACTGCCAGAACGTGCGTACCCTGGAGAAATACTACGAGTTGCTCGAGGTCGGCAAGCTAGCGCTGGAACGCGGTATCGAACTTGAACCCGACGACCTGCTGCGCCGCGAGATCATCACCCTGCTGATGTGTCATTTCACCCTGGATATCCGGGCGCTGGAATCGAAATGGCATTTTATTTTCGGAGACCATTTCGCGGCCGAAATCGATCAATTGCGAATCATGCAGGAGGATGGCCTACTGACAATCACGCCGGAAAGGCTACAGGTGCAGCCGGCCGGCCGGCTACTGGTACGGAACATCTGCATGGTCTTCGACCGCTATCTCAAGGAAAGCGGCACCAGCTTCTCAAGAGTGATCTAGCCCCAGCGCCTGCCACCCGACACAACCCTCGACCATCAGCTTCAGCAGATCCATGTTGATGATGGTGATCTGCTTGCGGTTCACCGCCAGGACCTGTTGTTCCTGGAAGTGGGCAAACAGGCGGCTGACCGTTTCGATGGCCAGGCCAAGGTAATTCCCGATATCCTGGCGCGACATCGGCAGGTTGAATTCAGTCGCGGACAGGCCCCGCTGACGATAGCGACCGGACAGGCTCAGCAGGAACGAGGCCAGCCGCTCCTCGGCGGTACGCTTGCCGAGCTGCATCAGCATTTGCTGTCCGGCACTGATTTCCCTGGCTGCCACCCGCATGATCTGGCGGTTCAAACCAGGCAGATCCCCGCACAACTGCGACAGATTTTCATACGGTAGTTCGCAGATACTGGACGTCTCCAGCAAGACCGAGGAACTGGAATAAAAACCGTTGCTCAGCCCGTCCAGCCCGATCAGTTCCCCGGGCAGGGTAAACCCCAGCACCTGTTCATCGCCGCTTTCGGTAATACAGTAGGATTTCGCGGCACCCGACCTGACCGCGAACAGCGAGCGTCCATGGTCACCGGCGCGATAGAGATGCTGTCCGGATTGCATCGGCGGCAGGTGCTTTACGATCTTGTCGAGCGCCTCGATTTCGCTCTCGTTCATGCCGTTCGGCAGGCACAGCTCAGTGAGACTGCAGTTCTTGCAGGATACCTTGAGTTCTTCGAGGCTCAGTGTTCTATAGCTACGCGGCATGGCGGTATTCGACTGGCATGGAAGCTCTCACTATCTGTTCTTGCCTTCCATAGCGAGTCTGTTGTACCCGGGCGGAGATGGCAAGCCATTGCAATCCGGATTGTTATGGTTACCGCTCCCTTGGGGTTATGGAGATTTCTCTATCCGATGCAATCACTATAAACTAGCATACCCGGCGCCGGCCCCTCACACCAGCCGCCCGCAAGTGCTCTCTGTAAGGATACCCTAATTGCCTACAAATGCTGAAAAAAAATTGTCTGCCCTCGCCAGGACAGGACAGCAGGCGCTGCTACGCGGCGGCCTGACCGGCCTGGAGAAGGAAAGTCTGCGGGTAGCGCGGGACGGGGGGATTGCGCAGACGCCCCATCCCGTGTCGCTGGGGTCCGCGCTGACACACCCGTGGATCACGACCGATTATTCCGAGGCCCTGCTTGAGTTCATCACTCCGCCGCTGCCGGATCCGGCCGCGGCGGTAACCTGGCTGCGCGACCTGCAGCATTACGCCTACCTGAACCTCAACAACGAACTGCTGTGGTCTTCCAGCATGCCCTGTGTGCTCGCCGGTGAGAACAGCATCCCGATCGCCCGCTATGGACCTTCCAATCTGGGCATGATGAAAACCGTTTACCGGCGCGGTCTCGGCTATCGTTACGGACGCGTAATGCAGGTGATTGCCGGCGCACACTACAACTATTCCTTTAACACAGACTTGTGGCCCGTCCTGCAGGCCCTGGAGGAGGATACACGTTCCCTGCGGGAGTACACATCCGACGGCTACTTTCGCGTGATCCGTAACCTGCAGCGAATCGGCTGGCTGGTACCTTATCTGTTCGGGGCCTCGCCCGCGGTCTGCATGTCCTTCATCGGGGGCAAACCGACCATCCTCGAGGAATTTGACGACTACACCTACTACGGCCCCCATGCCACGTCACTGCGAATCTGCGATATCGGCTACCAGAATTCGCACGAGGCCGAGGCCGGCTTCAAGGCCAGCTATGACACCGTGGATTCCTATGTTGAAAGCCTGTTGCGAGCGATCGAGACACCCTGCCCGACCTACGAGGAATTCGGAATAAAGGTCGCCGGCGATTATCGCCAGCTCAATGCCAATATCCTGCAGATCGAAAACGAGTACTACAGTTCGGTACGACCGAAACAGATCCCGCGGTTTAACGAAAAACCGGCACTGGCGCTGCGTCGCCGCGGAGTACGCTACATCGAGCTGCGTTCCCCGGATATCAATGTCTTCGATCCACATGGCTTCAGTGCCACCCAATGCCGCTTTCTGGAGACCCTGATGGCCTACTGCCTGTTCGCAGACAGCCCGCCCATCAGCCATTCAGGCGTCCGGGAGATCGACCACAACCTGGATGCCGTCGGCTATCGTGGCCGGCAACCCGGCCTCCTGCTGCGGCGCGACGGTATGGAGATCCCCCTGCATCAATGGGCGTGGGAGGTGTGCACAGCCCTGCGGCCGTTCGCCGAGATCCTCGACGGTGGTGCAGAAAACGGACCCTATCGGCAAGCACTGGAAGAGCAGATCGAGGCCGTCCGGGACCCGGAACGGACCCTATCCGCACGCATCATCGCGGACATGTGCGCACACCAGGAAGGTTTTATCCAGTACACCCAGCGAATATCAGGCCAGCATCAGGCCTATTTCCTCCAGCTGCCGAAGGATACCGCGCAGATACAGGCCTTTGAACGGACCGCCGCCAGTTCCCTGGAGAAGCAGCGTGCGATCGAGGCGGCCGACCACATTTCCTTCGATGAATTCCTGCGTGAGTATTTTGCCCAGTAACCCGGGGGTACGCTTCGGGAGCGGGTTTTGACTCAACCTGCCAGTACGAAACCGAGGCCGGTCAGGTAAAAACCGAGTGGATAGTGCCAGCGCCGCGGGCTCCGCAGCAGGCGATCGAGCACCAGCGACAGGATCACACCCATGATCATATACAGCGGCACCACCTGGACCGAGGTGTAATGCCGCAGGTCGCCCGGCGTGTAGTAAAAATAGAAGGTCCTGTAGAACAGCAGAAAAAATCCGTTGGCGAGAATTTCCAGCAGGGGACCGTCGATGCCCGAGGCCAGCCCCTTCAGCCAGGCAGGGCGGATATTGCAGCGCATGTCCGCCAGCACCTGGTGCACGAAGTAGAGGTAATAGCCGTACACCGGCCAGATGATGAAATTCAGCGCCGAGGTAAAGCCGTCATGGATCGGCCAGACACGGTACTGCCACAGCGGCCTGCCGACCAGGAGGCAGTACAGCTTGCCCAGGGAGACCTCGCAGACGATCGCAACCAGAAAGGCAACCGCCATCGACAGCAGCAGCGAATACGGGTCGACGCGCAGCCAGCGCCGCAACAGCAGGCAAGCCAGCAGGTAGAACAGCAGCGCCCCGACCAGTGCGCCTGAAAGTCCCTGCAGGACCAGGAGTGCGGCATGCTCGGGGATCATCTCGGAAATGGTCTGCACCTCCTGGTGATGGATTCAACCCGCACGTTGCCCGGTTCCCGAATGCTGGTGAGAAATCCCGGACTAGATGTGCGAGACCAGTTTCGCCTCTGGGACGTGCTCCTGAATTGCACCGGCGATGGCGAAACGGATCCCCTGGATCGGCTTGATGGAAACCCACAACAGATTCAGTTTGAGATTGAATTCCGCGAATACCACGGCATGCCGGTAGTGCGTCAGGACCAGATGCATGTCATGCAGGGCGGCATCGATGAGATGCCTGGGCTTGTCGCGCAACCCCGGGACCAACACCATGAAATCACTCAGCGGCCGCCCGTCCTCGTCGTGCGTCGGTACCCGCAGGCGCAACGGTTCCCCGGAATCCTCGAAGCGGATAGACGTTTTCGGCAGCGGCATGGTCCCCAACCTGAGCGTGGCCCTGCCCCGAAGAATAACCGAAAAAACCGGCCGAAGCATGGCCACACCGCACAACGGGCCATGGGTGTCGCAGAAATCACTACTAATCCAGCCAATTGCAAACTGGCTTACACGGCGGTTACCGGAAACCGCAATGGTTCTCAGCCAGCCAGCGAGTCCCGCACCCGTACCAGACGTTCGCGCACCTGGCTGGCGATGGCGTCGACACCAGCCCGTTCTACCAGCCGCAGGACGGCAGCCGGATCCATGAATGCGACCGTGATAGAGCCGTCCTCCTCCTCGCGCAACACCACGTTGCAGGGCAATAGCAGGCCGATATCGGGATCTGCCTCCAGCGCCTGGTTGGCGAATGCCGGGTTGCAGGCGCCTAGAATCAGGTAGGGCCTGCGGTCGATATCCAGCTTCTTCTTCAATGTCGCGGCAACGTCAATCTCGGTCAGTACACCAAAGCCTTCCTGCAGCAGTTCCGCGGTGACCCGCTCGCGGACCGCATCCATGTCACCCGTAATCTTGATGGCAAATCCGTACATAATCTTCCTCCAGTATCAGCCGGTCAGGCGCGTCTGCGCCTCGCGGTATTTCGCCGCCGTTTTCTCGATCACCTCCGCCGGCAGGCGGGGACCCGGCGCCGTCTTGTCCCAATCCTTCGTTTCCAGGTAATCGCGCACGAACTGCTTGTCGAAGCTGGGCGGACTGCTGCCCGGTGCATAGGAATCCGCCGGCCAGAAGCGTGATGAATCAGGCGTCAGGAGTTCATCGATCAGCACCAGCCCGCCATCCGGGTCGAGGCCGAACTCGAACTTGGTATCCGCGATGATGATGCCGCGCTCCAGGGCGTAGGCTGCGCAGCTGGAGTAGATCTCCAGGCTGACATCCCGTACCCGTGCGGCCAGTTCGTCACCGAGCAGTTCACAGGTTATCCGGAAGTCTATGTTCTCGTCATGCGTTCCCGCCGCGGCCTTCGTCGACGGGGTGTAGATAGACTCGGGCAATCGGTCCGCCATGCGCAAACCGGCCGGCAAAGCAATACCGCAGACCACGCCGCTGCGCTGGTAATCCTTCCAGCCGGAACCGATCAGGTAGCCGCGCACGACCGCCTCCACCGGCAGGGCCTTGAGTTTCCTGACCACGATGGCCCGCCCTTCGACCTGTGCGCGGTCCTCCGGGTCCGGCAGCACCTCTGCCAGGGGCATGGCTGCAAGGTGATTGGGAACGGTGGCGCGGGTCCGCCCGAACCAGAAATTCGAGACCGCCGTAAGCACGGCACCCTTACCGGGAATCGGGTCCGGCAGCACCACGTCGAAGGCCGACAGGCGATCGGTCGTGACGATCAGCAGGTGACCCCCACCCACACCATAAATATCGCGCACCTTGCCGCGGGCCACCAGTGGCAGGCTTTTCAGGGTGGATTCAAACAGGGTTTCCAGCATCCATGGGGCTCCGTGGCAACAGCCGGCATTGTACAGGATTACACCGCGGCCGGAATGGACCGATCCGGCGGGCTCCCGCCCGGACCCGAAATACCGCCGGCGATTACCCTGCGATCCGGATCGGTGCTAAGCTTCTATGTTTTCGATTTTCATCCGGACGGCATCATGAATGAAACACCCAAGGTCGGCCTGGTCATGGGCAGCAACAGCGATTGGGACATTATGCAGCATGCGGCCGCCATGCTGGAACGGCTCGGTATCGCCTTCGAGGCCCGCGTGGTATCGGCGCACCGCACCCCCGACCTGGTGTTCGAATATGCCACAACGGCGCGCGGGCGCGGCCTGGCCTGCATCATCGCCGGAGCCGGCGGTGCCGCCCACCTGCCGGGTATGCTGGCCGCCAAGACCACCCTGCCCGTGCTGGGCGTACCGGTCCCCTCACGTTACCTGAAGGGCATGGACTCGCTCCTGTCCATCGTACAAATGCCCAAGGGCGTTCCGGTGGCGACCTTCGCCATCGGCGAGGCGGGTGCGGCCAATGCCGCCCTGTATGCCGCAGGCATCCTGGCCATCATGGACAGGGGACTCGCCGCGACGCTTGACCGGTTCCGTGAAGAGCAGGAACATAGTGTCTTTCAAATGGAACTCCCCCCGCAGTCGTGATTCTTCCAGACGCAACCCTTGGTGTCCTCGGTGGAGGACAACTCGGCCGCATGTTCACCCTGGCTGCACTCAGCATGGGCTACAGGGTCGTCGTGCTCGATCCGGACCCGCACAGTCCGGCGGGACATATCGCCACCCAGCACATCAAGGCGGACTACCGCGACCACGCCGCACTGCAAATGCTCGGCGATGAGTGTGCGGCGATCACCACCGAATTCGAGAACATCCCGGCGGAAAGCCTGGATTTCATGGAAAGTCTGTGCCCGGTACGACCGCGTCCGGACGCCGTACGCATCGCGCAGGACCGCATTCGCGAAAAGCGTTTCATCCATGACCACAAGCTGGACACGGCGCCCTTCGCCGCCATTGAAGAGCACTCCGATATCGAGACCGCCATGGAAGGGTTACAGCCGCCGCTGCTGCTGAAGATCGCTTCCCTGGGCTATGACGGCAAGGGGCAGATCCCGGTCAACACAGTGGACGAGGCAACCGCCGCCTTCGAGCAACTTGGCGGCAAGCCCTGCGTCCTGGAAGAGAAACTGGACTTGGCACGCGAGATTTCCATTGTGCTGGCCCGCAGCATCGACGGAGAGGTGGCCGTCTACCCGGTCGCCGAGAATCACCACGTAAACGGTATTCTGGACACCACCATCGTACCGGCACGGGTTGACGAGATCCTCGCGAACAACGCAGCCGACATGGCCACACGCCTGGCGGTGGAACTGGATTACTGTGGCGTGCTGGCTGTGGAGTTCTTCGTTGTGCAGGACGGTCGCCTGCTGATCAATGAAATGGCTCCCCGCCCGCACAACAGTGGACATTACACCGTCGATGCCTGCGTTACTTCGCAATTCGAGCAGCAGGTGCGAATGATGTGCGGCCTGCCACCCGGCGATACCTATCTGATGTCGCCGGTGGTGATGGTCAATCTGCTGGGCGACATTTGGGCAAGGGGGGAACCCGCCTGGGAGGTGGTCCTCAGGGAACCGCAGGCCATCCTGCACCTGTACGGCAAACACGAGGCGCGCAAGGGCCGCAAGATGGGCCATGTCAATTGCCTTGCCGATGACACCGGCGATGCGCTTGAGATCGCCACCGCCATCCGCAGCGCCCTGTTCATCTGATCGGGCTGACCCCGGCCGGCATACCCTGCCGCTTAACCGGCACCATCCTCCGGCGGTAATCCACCGGGGAGATCCAGCAGTTTCGCGGACTCTTCCTTGACGAATTTCTCGAATCCCTGCGCCACCAATGACAGGCGCTTGCCTGCACGGTATACGACGAACCAGTAGCGCATGATGGGAAACTGCATGACGTCCAGTACCACCAGGCGTTGCAGTTCCAGTTCCATCGCCAGGGTATGCAGTGAGACGATCCCCAAACCCAGACCGGCCTCTACACCCTGCTTGATCGCCTCGTTACTGCTCATTTCCATCGGCGTCGATAAGGCCATGTCGTTGGCACTGAAAAAGCGCTCCACCGCGGAGCGGGTACCGGAGCCCTGCTCCCGCACCAGGAACATCTCTTCCCGCAACCGTTGCAATGGAATCCGCCGTTCGGCCGCCAGCGGGTGGCCGGGGGGCGCAATCACCACCAGTGGATTTTCCATGAAGCGTTCCGCCACCAGATCCATCTCCCGCGGCGGCTGCCCCATGATGACCAGGTCGGTACGGTTCTCCACCAGTCCCTTCAGCAACTGTTCGCGATTGGTAACCTCCAGGCTGACGGTGACGTCGCCGTGCCGCTGGATAAAGGTAGCCAGCAGGCGCGGCACGAAGTAGTTGGCCGTGGTTGCTACCGCGATGGTCAGGCGGCCGCGCTTCAGTCCCTTCATTTCATCGACAACCTGATCGAGTTCGTCCAGCTGGGTCGTGATTGCTCCGGCATAGCGGCGAAACTCCTGGCCGAATTCGGTCAGGAATACCTTCTTGCCGAGCTGTTCGAACAGTGGCAGACCAATGGCCTGCTCCAGCTGCTTGATCTGCATCGACACGGCCGGCTGGGTCAGGTGCAATTCCCGGGAGGCACGGGTAAAACTCAAATGCCGCGCCACGGCCTCGAAAATCTTCAATTGGCGGAAGGTGATGTTCACCGTACCCTGCATTCCTCGATGATGAATCAACCGGACTTTTTAGAACCTATCTCAAAATCGTAATTTGAGGATTCTGGTTCAGGCGCTGGGCTCGTACAGGTTTGGTAGGACCGGCGCCACGCCGGGAATAAAGCCGGTATTCCGGTTTCGATCCGATCCCCGCGGGGGCGCAGGTCCTACAGGGTAATGTCATGTTCAGCATGAGCATGTGAATATGAGATAGGTTCAATAAATATTATCTTGTTATTCAAATCTATTAATCAAGCAATGCTTATGGTCCACTGACTGGAAACATCACGATCCCAAACGGCAATCACCCTTGTATGTCTACCGTCATGCAGCCGTGCATGATCTCAGTTAGTTATTACTTCTTCAGCCTGCGATATGATTATGCACTTGTCATACAGGCAATCGGTATGCGGTAAATATGTTGACACGCTTCTTGAATACACTGGGCATCGAGGCCGGTATGACCAGCCATACCGAGCGGGTCGTTTCCGCACTCGGGGGCTTCATCGTCATCCTGCTGATTTTCCATATCAGCCGTTATTTCCTGGGGCCGAAGGAGTTGATCCTGATCGTGCCCTCCATGGGCGCATCCGCTGTGCTGCTGTTCGCCGTTCCGCATGGCGCCCTGTCGCAGCCATGGAACGTGTTTGGAGGTCATCTGGTGTCCGCCTTCATCGGGGTGAGTTGCGCCCTGCTGATCCCCGCGCCGTTCGTAGCAGCCAGCCTCGCCGTCGGTTTGGCGATCGGCGCCATGTACTACCTGCGCTGCATTCATCCACCGGGCGGCGCGACGGCCCTGACCGCCGTGATCGGCGGGGAGGCCACCCGGGCGCTGGGTTACCAGTTCGTCGTCACACCCGTGCTGCTCAATGTCCTGGTCATGATCGGGGTCGGCATCGCATTCAACATATTTTTCGTCTGGCGCCGCTACCCGGCCTGGCTGGCGGACTGGGGCAAGGAAGCACCTGCTGCCGGCGGGCAGGCGGCAGCCGGAACGATCCGGCATGAAGACCTGGTCCTGGCACTCAGCGAAATCGATTCGTTCATCGATGTCTCGGAACACGACCTGCTGCGGATCTACGAAATCGCCACCGGCCGGAGCAGGCAGCGTCACCTCAAGCCGGAACAGATCATCCTCGGCAGCTACTACAGCAACGCTGCCTTTGGGGATGAGTGGACGATTCGCCAGATCGTGGACGAGTCACCACACCCGTCACCCGAGCACGACATGGTGATTTACAAGGGCATCGCCGGACCAGGAAAGCGCACCTCCGGCGTGCTCAGCCGCACCGAATTCTCCACCTGGGCACAGTATGAAGTCTATCTCGATGGGCAAAACTGGAAGCGCGTCAGCGGGCCGGATACCGGATAAACACCTTCGGACGGCTGGATAGCGGTTAATCGCTCGCATACAATCGCGGTACTTTATATCCACACAAGAATAGCGGCCGATATGCAAGTTCAGACTCTCAGGGACTTTCTGCAACAGGAATCCACCAGTGGACTGCTGATCATCACCGCGGCAATCCTGGCCATGGGCGTGGTGAACTCGCCCCTGAAGTTTCTCTATGATGCCCTGTTGGAGACCCCGCTCGGTATCCAGGTCGGCGCACTCATCATTCACAAGCCTCTACTGCTGTGGATCAACGATGGTCTGATGGCGGTATTTTTCTTTCTCGTCGGCCTTGAGATCAAGCGCGAGATCGTCGAGGGCGAATTGTCCGATCCGGCCCGGATCGTGCTGCCGGGGATTGCGGCCATCGGCGGCATGGCGGCACCCGCCCTGCTCTATATCCTCATCAACCTGGGTGACGAAAATGCCCTGGCCGGCTGGGCCATTCCCACCGCTACGGACATCGCCTTCGCCCTGGGTGTATTGTCGCTGTTCGGCAACCGGGTGCCACACTCGCTCAAGCTGTTCCTGCTGACCCTGGCGATACTGGATGACCTCGGCGCCATCCTCATCATTGCGCTGTTTTATTCCACTGACCTGTCACTGGCCTCGCTGGGTGTCGGAGCCGCAACGATCGGCGTCCTGCTGCTGCTGAATCTCGGCGGTATCACCCGGATTGCGCCCTACATCCTGGTCGGCATTGTGCTGTGGGTTTCGGTGCTCAAATCCGGGGTGCACGCCACGCTCGCCGGTGTGTTGCTGGCGTTTTTTATCCCCTTGCGCGACAAGAAATCCGGTGAATCCCCGCTGCAGCACCTTGAGCACATCCTGCACCCCTATGTCGCCCTGCTGATCCTGCCACTGTTCGCCTTTGCCAACACCGGCATAGACCTGTCCGGCCTGACACCGGACTCGCTGCTGCACCCGGTACCGCTCGGTATCGCCACGGCGCTGATCATCGGCAAGCAACTAGGCGTCTTCGGCCTTTCCTGGGTGGCCATCCGGCTGCGTCTCGGCAAGTTGCCGGACGGCGCCGGCTGGCTGTCGTTCTACGGGATTGCCGCGCTATGTGGCATCGGTTTCACCATGAGCCTGTTCATCAGCGGCCTGACCGCCGAGCAGATCGGCAGTGGAGCAGTCGCCGACGACCGCCTCGGAATCCTGCTGGGATCCGTGGCATCCGCACTCATCGGGTATTTCGCACTATCCGCCAGCCTGCGCCACAGGCAAGCCGGCAGATAAGCAGGGGATGACCGGCCCGCTTCGGTTCCCCTGGCGATTGTTGCTGCTCGACCTGATCGGCACCACCCTGATCGGACTGGGGATGTTCGATCTGCTGACGCCCGAATCAACCATCTTCACACTGCTGCCAGACATTCCCTATCGAGGCTGGCTGCTGACCGCAATGGGACTGGCATTCCTGTTGACGGCGGTTCGCGGCCTGTTGGCCTTCCTGTCTCTGGTACGCCGGCGCTGAAGGAGCCACCACTGCCCGCAACCCAAATAAGCCTGTCCATGCCGCAACTGGCCCTGGTACTGGCCAATCTCATTCCCGTCTTCGGAGTAGTGCACCTCGGCTGGGACGTGAGCGCCATCATCGTGCTCTACTGGGAGGAAAACCTGATCGTCGGCGCCTTTACGCTCTTGAAGATGCTGCTCGCGGGCGGCACCTCGGCCCTGTTCCCGATGCTGTTCTTCTGCGTCCATTACGGACTGTTCTGGACCATCCATGGCGTCTTCGTCCTGCAACTGACCCAGTTTGCCGGGGCACAGTCCGGAGACGCGATGACCGGCAGCTGGCCGGGCCCCCTCGCCCTGGTCGGGATGTTCATCGCTATGGTGCAGCGGGTGCTCGCAGCCGCACCGGCGGAATTTCTCTGGGGCTGCCTCGCTCTGCTGCTGAGCCATGGCATCTCCTTCGCCCTGCTGTTCATCGGCCGGCAGGAATACCGGCGGGCACGCGTCAAGGATCTCATGCGGGCGCCCTACCGGCGCGTGACGGTATTGCATATCGCAGTCATCGTCGGTGGTTTCCTGGTAATCAGACTGGGCTCGCCGCTGGGGCTGCTGCTGGCACTGGTTGCACTCAAGACCGGGATGGATATCATCCTGCACAACCGCTCTCACCGTGCGCCGGCCGCATCCGGCGACACCACCACTGACGAACGTTAACCGCACGAGGTACCAGGCAATGGAAACAAGCCTGCTGGGCATAGCGATCCTGCTGGTGGATATCTGGGCCATCCTGAATATCTTCCAGAGTGCATCCTCCATAGTCAGCAAGGTCCTGTGGATCGTGCTGGTGCTGGTTCTGCCGCTGCTGGGTCTCATCCTCTGGTATTTCGCGGGACCGCGGAAAAGCGCCTGACTGGAAACACCCGTTGCTGACCCGTCAAGAAATATTAATAGCCACGGAAGTACACTGAAAACATATCTGATATGTGTTACAAATTTCCATGTTTTTCCGTGGATTCCGCGGCCATAATCTCTATCATGATCAAGCTGAAGAAACACTAGCCTGCATGCATACCGTTGATCCACAGCAGGACCCGCACGGACCGGGGGTGCGCATCCATCCGCCGCTGATCTATGCCAGCAGCATCCTGGCCGGCATCGGTATCGATCGCATCCACCCGCTGGCCATGCCGTTCGGCCTGCACGGCCCATGGCTTACCGGCATCCTCATGGCCCTGGTCGTACTGATCGCGGTTCTCTGCCTGCGCGAATTTCACAAAGCCGGGACCGACGTGCGCCCCGACAGGCCGGACAGCGCCCTGATTACCAGCGGTCCTTACTGCTATTCCCGCAATCCACTGTATATCGGGCTGAGCCTGGTGCAGGCAGCCGCGGCCACGTGGTTCGACAATGCCTGGGTACTGGCCATGACGGCGGTTTCGGTGGCGGTGGTCTCCAGCTATGCAATTCGCCGCGAGGAACGCTACCTGGAAAAGGTGTTCGGCGCCGCCTACCGCGACTACATGCAACGCGTACGCCGCTGGCTCTGATCGAATGAATCTCTTCACCCGCCTGTTTGGCAAACGCGAGCCGCCGCCGTCACCACAGGACGAGGTGGCCGGAATCCTGCACCGCTTCACCACGGCAACCATCATGGGCATCGACCGCGAGGACCTCGGGCGCTACCCGGCAAAGCAGCGCAAGGTCATGGCGTTTCACTACGGCGCCATCCGCTGCCTGGCACAGGAATACGGACTGGATGAGACCGAGTCCATGGCGGTCTTCGTGATGTTCGTCAACAAGTACTTCAACCTGCCTGTCTCGGAGACCGGCAGTATCAGCGAACGCCTGGAGGGCTTCCGGGAGAATGCCGAGGAGCGCCGCTACCTGGAAGCGGGCGCCGATGTCTTCCGTCGCTGGCACGAGCAAGAGGAGCGCCGTGCGCCGCTGGAACTGGGCGAAATGCTGCGCGGCTGAGCGAAGCCCCGCCACCCGCAACCGCCGCCGCACGCCGGGCAACGCAGGGAAAGCCTGACTCTGGTAGAATCCGATACCCGGTTGACGAACATGCCTGATACAACATATCCACTACTCGAGACGATCGATTCGCCGGCCGACCTGCGCGGCCTGACCACCAGCCAGCTGGTACAGCTTGCCGACGAATTGCGCGAATTCCTCATCGAATCGGTTGCCAACACCGGTGGACACCTGTCGGCCGGCCTGGGTACGGTCGAACTGACGATCGCCCTGCACACCGTGTTCAATACACCGTACGACCGCCTCGTCTGGGACATCGGCCACCAGGCCTATGCGCACAAGATCCTGACCGGACGCCGTAACGCCATGCACACCATTCGCCGCCAGGGGGGATTGAGCGGCTTTCTTCGCCGCGAGGAAAGCGAATTCGACGTCTTCGGCGCCGGTCATTCGAGCACCTCGATCAGCGCCGCACTGGGAATGGCGGTGGCCAATGCACTGCAACACGGCGACCGGCAGTCCGTGGCTGTCATCGGTGACGGAGCACTCAGCGCAGGCATGGCCTTCGAGGCGCTCAATAACGCCGGCGACATCGACAGCGACCTGCTGGTGGTCCTGAATGACAACGAGATGTCGATCTCGCCCAACCGTGGCGCGCTGCACAACTATCTGGCGCGCCTGCTCTCCGGCAGCCTCTACACGGGTGTGCGGGAACGCAGCAAGAGCATCCTCAGCAACCTGCCCGGCACGAAGCGTTTCCTGCGTCGCTGGGAGGAGCATTTGAAGGGCATGCTCATGCCGGGCACCCTGTTCGAGGAACTGGGTTTCAACTATATTGGCCCGATCGACGGCCACGACCTGCCCACCCTGATCGCCACCCTGCGCAACCTGCAATCCCAGAAGGGTGCCCGTCTACTGCACGTGGTAAGCCAGAAGGGCAAGGGTTATCACCCGGCGGAACGCGATCCCTGCAACTATCACGGGGTTACGCCCTTCAACCGTGAAACCGGGGAACTGCGACAATCGAGCACGGCCAGGACCTATACCGGGGTATTCGGCGACTGGTTGTGCGATATGGCGGCCGCGGACCCACAACTGGTGGCGATCACACCCGCCATGTGCGAGGGTTCCGGCATGGTCGAGTTCTCCACAAGATACCCGCAGCGCTATTTCGATGTCGGGATCGCCGAGCAGCATGCCCTGACATTTGCCGCCGGCCTCGCCTGCGAAGGCATCAAGCCTGTGGTGGCCATCTACTCGACCTTCCTGCAGCGCGCCTATGACCAGCTGATTCACGATATCGCCCTGCAGGATCTGGATATCACCCTGGCCATCGACCGTGCCGGCCTGGTCGGCGCCGACGGCGCCACCCACGCTGGTGTATTCGATGTCAGTTTCCTGCGCTGCGTACCGAACATGGTGGTCATGGCACCGGCCGATGAAAACGAGTGCCGCCGCATGCTGACGACCGCCTACCGGTACCCGGGGCCGGCCGCAGTGCGCTATCCACGCGGCACCGGCCCCGGCGTCACTATCGCGCCAGAACTGGAGGCACTACCCATCGGCAAAGCCGAGATACGCCGCCGCGGCAAGCAGGTTGCAATCCTGGCGTTCGGCAGCCGGGTGGCCGCCGCGCTCGAGGTAGGCGAGCAGCTTGACGCCACGGTAGTGAACATGCGTTTCATCAAACCGCTGGATACCACAATGGTGAACACGGTTGCGGAAAATCACGATCTGATCATTACGGTGGAGGAAAATGCTTTGCAGGGCGGCGCTGGCGCAGCTATCAACAAAGTTCTGCTCGCTCAGAATATCCAGGTACAAATCCTGAACCTGGGAATCCCGGACCGTTTCATCGGACAAGGCACACACGACCAGCAACTGGCGGAATGCGGACTGGATGCCGACGGTATCCGCACCGCGATCGCGGTGCGACTTGGCGAGGAGAAACCTCAGAAAGTCGCAAGCCTCCCCCGCCAGGGCTCCGGCATCCATGGATAGCAAACGCTACCCAGGCATCGACAGTGACCCGTATGGCGCAATCAACCCGACGGGCAATATTATCCGCGATGCCTGGGTGTTCGGAATCATCGCGGAGACCGAAACCTGCGCCGGCTGGTCCGTGCAGGGCATAGAAGCCCTGTACGACAAGGTCAGTGCCGCCTGGGAACCCTACGGACACCTGGTTTCCAACCTGCCGCGGGACCTCCGGGAACGCCACAAGCGAATTTATGACGCCGCAGTTGCGCAAGCGCGCGACCTCGGCTGGGATCCGGAACTCGACGACGAGGACTGAACCACCGTGTGGTGCTCATGAAAATCACCACCGAGACATTTTTCCGTCCCACCGAGACCGCCCGCGAGCGGGTTAACCTGCCCGCTCACCTGGTCAATCGCTGCCGGCTCCTGCTGAGCCATGCCGGCGGCAGGCATGTCTTTATCCCCATCCGCAGCATGCAATACCAGGCTGTCCTCGATGATGCCGAGATCATCTTCGTGGACAACCAGGGCTATGCCGTCAGCGATGGGCAGGGTGGACGCCTGATCGTGCTGGCCTGGGATATCGCCCTGCGAGGTACCCGCGATTCCCTGAGCGCGCCGGTACCCATCGAGATCATCTATTTCAGCGACGACGGCCACGAGATTCATCGCCGCCTGATGAGTGACTTCCCGAAGGCTCTGGACGGCTACGAAACCAGGCTGAATGAGGCACGGGATGAAATCCGTACAGCCAAGGTGTTGCCGTTCAGGCAGACATAGATTCCGCAAGAAAAAACCGGCATTACATCTACACCCAACTCCAGCAGCCGGTGACAAGGCGACTGGCCACAAACATTGAAGTTCAGCCCGTATTTCTCACCGGGCGGCTGCGTCAGTCCAGGCGTTTGCGGAAGCGGATGGCCGCGAGTATCAGCGTAACCAGCATGAAAACGAACAGCGCAGCCAGTTCACCGTACAGTGAGCCGAGTGCGGCGCCCCGCAGCATGATGCCGCGGATCAGTCGCACGAAGTGCGTAAGCGGCAGGACCTCCGCGATGTACCGTGCGATCCGCGGCATCCCCTCGAAGGGAAACATGAAACCGGACAGCAGGATCGATGGCAGGAAAAAGAAGATGGTCATCTGCATGGCCTGGAACTGTGTCTGCGCCAGGGTGGATATCAGCAGCCCCAGCGTGAGGTTCGCGGCGATGAAGACCAGCGCGGCAAGATACACGTCACGCACCAGGCCGTTGAGCGGCACGTGAAACAGCAGCATCCCCAGCAGCAGGATGAGCGTGACCTGTACCAGCCCGATAAAGACATACGGCAGCACCTTGCCAACCATCAGTTCCATGGATTTGACCGGTGTATTGATCAGCATTTCCAGATTGCCGCGCTCACGTTCGCGCACGATTGCCACCGCCGTGAACATCGCCATGGTCATGGTCAGGATTACGCCGATCAGTCCAGGCACCACGAACACCGCCGAGCGCCGCTCGGGATTGTAGAAGTTGCGCACCTCGAACAGCGGTACGGCGGGGGGGTCGGCATGCTGTGTTTCCTGGTGTAATTGCAGGGAGGTCAGACCGCGCGCCGCGGCCAGCACCAGGGGATCGCTGCCGTCCACCAGCAGCTGCGCCGCGCGGCGTCCATCCGGCTGGCGGGTACGCTGCAGGCGGCGCTCGAAGTCCCGGGGAATCACGATGCCTACGGCGATTTCACCCCGGTCGAGCAGCGCCTCGAGCCGGGCGGGCGTATCGACCTGTTTGAGCACGTCCACTACCTGCGAGGCCTGCACGGCTGCCACCAGCCGCCGCGACAGCTGCGTCTGCGCCACGTCCGCCACCGCGGCCCGCAGATGCCGGACATCGGTGTTGATCGCGTAGCCGAACAGCAGGATCTGCAGCAGAGGGATGCCGATGATCATACCGAACGTCAGGCGGTCGCGCGCCAGCTGCTGGACTTCCTTGCGCATGATGGCAAACAGGCGGGACAGGCACTTGTTCATCCGCCCGCCTCCGCGATGACGGACCCGGCCTGCGGAAGGGACGTCGCCGTCACGAAGACATCCTCCAGGCTGGGCGCCGTGATGCGCGCCTGTGCGCTGATACCGGCACGGTCGATCACCCCCTGTACCACGGCGAGCGGATCGGCCAGTTCACGCTGCACCAGCACCCGCAACACCATGCCCAGTTGCGCCACACTCAGCACCTCCGGCAGGGCGCGGAGTTCCGCGCGCACCTGGCGCGACTGCTGCACGTGCACCTCGACAACCAGGGCGTTCATATTTTCGAGCAGATATTGCGGGCTGCCTTCCGCACGGATCACGCCGTGCTCGAGAATGGCGAGCCGGTGGCAGCGCTCGGCCTCGTCCATGTAGTGTGTCGATACCAGAATGGTGGTCCCGGCATCGACGAGCTGGAACAGGGTCTCCCAGAAATCGCGCCGCGACTGCGGATCAACCGCACTGGTTGGCTCGTCGAGAAACAGCAACTCGGGCTGGTGCAACGTAGCGGCCGCCAGGGCCAGACGCTGCTTCTCGCCACCGCTCAATGTGCCCGCATACTGGCGGGCGCGGCCAGCCAGCTGGTAGATCTCCAGCAACTCTTCGATACGCGTGACGCGCCTTGCGGGGGAGAGGCAATAGATGCGGGCGACGAATTCCAGGTTTTCGTGTACCGTCAGGTCCTCATACAGCGAAAACCGCTGGGTCATGTAGCCGATCTTCTGCTTCAGTGCCTCCGCTTCATCCGGCATCCTGAGCCCCAGCACCTCGGCCTCTCCGGCGCTCGGCATGAGCAGGCCGCACAGCATGCGGATCGTGGTCGACTTGCCGGATCCGTTCGGGCCGAGAAAGCCGTAGATGACATTGCGCGGTATCGCCAGATCGATGTGGTCCACCGCCACCAGTTTGCCGAAGCTGCGCGTCAGGCCATTGGCGCGTATGGCCAGGCTCCCGATCATGAGTCCGCGTCACTCCGCTAGCGGCTGCAGGTCGAAGACCACGCGCAACGGTACACCCGCAGGCAGGCCGCGGGCCTCATCCCCGGCAAGGCTCACCTCGGTAAGATAACTCAGGCGCGAGCGATCACGTTCAGTCAGCGAGTAATACGGGGTGAACGCGGGATCGGCGCTGATGCGCCGTACCCGCCCATCGAACAGCCGTTCGATGCCATCGACATGGACCTTCGCGCTGTCGCCCACGGCGACGCCGGTACGCAGCGGCTCGGGCAGATAGATCCGCGCATACGGTGCTTCGCCGCCCAGCAGCACCGCGACCACCGCCCCCTGCTCCGGTCGCTCACCGGTCTCCAGCGGCAGGTCGTCGATCACGCCCGCAACGGGAGCGCGCACCGTAAGTCGCTCCAGGCTGATTGCCTGCTCGCGCACGGCCGCGGCCGCGGCATCGCGTACCGCCACGGCCTGGTCGAGTTCTTCACGGGTGCTGCCGTTCTCCAGCTCTGTCAGCGAGGCGCTGGCTGCATCCCTCCCGGCGAGCGCCGTGTCGCGTGCCGCCTGTGCATTGTCCAGATCCTGGGGGCTGAGCATTTTATTCTTCACCAGCGGCCGGACGCGTTCGAGTTCGCCATTTGCTGCCTGCAACTTTGCCTCGGTACCGGCCAGCGTCGCGCGCGCCTGTGTGATGCACTCCGCCCTGGGTCCGCGCTGCAATTCCCGGAGGCGCGCCTCCTGCTGTGCCAGCAGCGCCTGAAGCTGATCCAGTCTGGCCTGCAACCGCCCGCTATCGAGCCGCAGCAGGACCTGCCCCGCCGCCACCGCATCGCCTTCGCTCACCTCGATGGAAATGATCGGTTCGGCGGCATCCGCGGTCAGCTCGAAGCGATCCCATTCCAGCGTCCCGACGACCTCGAAACCGGCGTGGTGCTGGCAAGCCGCCAAACCGGCGAACAGGGACAGTGCCAGCAGCCAGGGCAGGTATCCACCACTGATCCGGTCAGCCTGCCTGTGCGGCATTAGAGGTTTCTTCGCTTGCAACATGGGAGCCTGCTCATAGCCGCGAGGCGCGCGCTCCCGCCGAGGTTAGCACGTGAATTACGGTGATGAAAAAATAATGCTGCCGGCGCTTGTCAAGATCAGGCGCTCACGACGGAGCCGGCCCGGGATCAGGCATAAACAACCGGCCTACCCGGTCTGGCCGTTGCGAAGTTACGGGACCTACTTGCCTGATTTAATGTAGAACATCACGCCCAGTACGACGATGATGAGCAGCGCGACGGTGACGGTGATGACCGAGAGTATGCCGATGTCACTGCCGAACAGGAGTTCGATTTCGGGATTGTCCATGGATCCTCCTCCGGATGTTATTAACGCAGCTTATTGCTGGGTCACTGCGAATCCTAATTCTTGGTCCAGATCAAGTCATGCGAAAATGAACCTGTGGGGCCGGGGCTGAGTTGATCAGCCGGTAATCGCGGCGAACACGTTCGGCAGCCGCTCCGGCAGTTTCTCAACATGATCGACGATAGAGTAGTTGTTTTCCCCGAAGATGCGCGCCACGTAGCGGTCGGCCATCGGGTCCAGTGTCAGGCAATAGGTATAGATGCCGCGCATGGCCAGATCCTCGACCGCCTTCTTGGCGTCGTGACGCAGGTATTGCGGGTCGCGCTCGTCAATGTCGGCCGGCTCGCCGTCCGTGATCATCAAGACCAGCTTTTTCTGGCTCTGCTGGTGCAGCAGGTGGTCGCCGGCATGGCGCAGGGCCGCACCCATGCGGGTCGACAGGTCGCCCTTCATACCGGCGAGGCGCGACCTGGCTTCATCGTCGTAGCGCTGGTTAAAGTCCTTGAATCGATAGTATTGCACGTCATGGCGCCCGTCAGAGGCGAAGCCGTGTACGGCGAAGGCATCGCCGATGGAATCGATCGCCCAGGCAAGCAGGCCGGTGGCCTCACGGGTCAGGTCGAGTATCGACGGGCTTTCATCGTCCGCTTCATCGATACGCTCATTGGTCGATTCGGACAGGTCCATCAGCACCAGCACGGCGAGATCGCGGATGTGGCGGGTGATGCGGATATTGATGCGGGTGTCCGGCATGACGCCACGCCGGATATCGATGAAGGCACGCACCGCCGCGTTCAGGTCGATCTCCTCGCCTTCCTCGAAGCCGCGCTTGCGCACGATCCCCTGCGGCTGCAGAGCATCCACGATGTGGCGAATGCGGCTGGCGACCGGCTTGTTGCGGGTGAGAATCTCGTCCATGACAGCGGGGTCGCCCCGCGGCTGGCGGCGTTCGATCACCGTGGCCCAGTCCGGGCGGTAAAGCTGCACGTGGTAGTCCCATTCCTGGTAGTGAAAGGGATCGGAGACTGGCTCCTTGCCTTCCAACTCGTTGATGGTGCAGCCTTCCTGGTCCAGCCAGAACGGCGTCGACAGGGTCCAGATCTCCTGGGCGTCGTCCCCGGCCAGCTCGCAATCGAGTTCGTTGACCATCTCCATTACTGTCACGTTGCGGCGCACCTGCTGCTGGCTTGCCGGCAGATAATCGGCGCCGTGTGAGGTATACAGGTTTTCGTCGAATTCCCAGATGAAGCGGTTGTCATCGCGATAGGGAATATCCAGCGATTCCAGTACCCGCAGGCTCGGCAGCGCCACGCGATCGACAACGCTGTTGTAGAAATCCATCCCGGCGTTCCAGGCCAGCCGGTTGCTGCCCGGATCTTGCGCGAGGCGTGACCGGAAATCCGCGGCCATCCGGTTGATCACCTCGTCGGCGTCGACATAGCCCTCATCCAGCAGGGCGCGGGCCATGCGCCACATCAGGTCGACCATGGGATGATCTTTGGACGTCGGTTCCCCCTGGGCGCGCGCGGCGAACAGCGACAGCCACAGCTTGCGCAGCCCGGGGAACTCCGCGATCGCCAGCGACTCGACACGCGCATCCTCGAACAGCTCGATGAACTTCATGTGCGCCGGCGTCAGCTGCTCCGCCGAGATCGGCTGCGTGGTGTACACCATGTGGGCGGCGCAATGGGCGACCGTGGCACGGTACAGGTCAATGCCGGAGATACCATGGTAGGTATCGAAGGCATCCGGCACGTGCATCTGGAAATCCTCGATATACGGTTTCAGGCCCTGGCGGGTTTCATAATCCCCTGCGGTGGGGCGCATGAAGAACGCGCGCGCCCACAGGGCCCGCAGGTAGAAGTTCAGCTTGCGCTGGTTGTCCACGAACAGCGTGCCGCGGCGCTCCTTGCGCAGCATGGACCGCGACGACTCGGTCTGCAGTCCGAAATAGGCCATCTGGCCGTCGAGGTCGCGCGCGTGCGCCTGCGCGCCCCACAGCGCCCAGCGCCGCAGGCCGCCGAGCGTCAGCTTGGAGAGCAGCTCGTCGAGGTTTTCCAGCATCGGCCGCAGGCCGCGCGGCGCCTTGCCGGCGAGCTGGTGGAGCAGGCTCAGGAAACCGCGCAGCACATCGGCGTCACCGAGACGCTGCGCTGCCAGCGGCAGGTTAGCCAGCATCAGGGTGATGACGGTGCCACTGGTATGCGATGCCAGCTTCATCATCCCTGTGACCACGTCCGGAATGATGTCCTCGCCCACCTCTTTAGCCACTCCCGGCATCTCCTGCGCGTAGGTCAGCACCAGATCGACGCCACGCCCCATGGTGCACATGGCGCGCATGCCCTCCTTGTAATTCTGCAGGCCGCGCGGTGACATGATCCGCTGGGCCTCGTGCAGGGCCGACTCAATCACCTCGCGATGCTCGTGATCGCCCGGGTCCAGGCAGGATAGATATTCTTCGAATTCGACGGACATAGGGTATTACTTGTCTGCAGCGGCTGGATGCGTATCCACTGCCGGCCGCATGTCAACAAGAGCCTGTCGGACTTGGGACTGATCTACTGCGCCGGTGGGAGTGCGCCCCATTTGCTCGCTACGATCGCCCAAGTCCGACAGCCTCCTAGAAGTAGGTATCGACCGCAGCATCCAGGGTATCGCGCATATCCGGGTCATCCGTCAGCGGGCTCACCAGCGCCATCTCGCAGGCCGCCTTGATATCGACGCCCTTGCTGATCAGCTGTGCTGCATAGATCAGCAAGCGCGTGGACATGCCTTCATCCAGGCCGTGCCCCTTGAGGTTGCGGGAACGCTGCGCGACCTGCACCAGCTTCTCAGCGGTCGCGCTGTCGACGCCGCCTTCATGGTTGACGATCTCCGTCTCCACTCCGATGTCGGGGTAGTCGAAGTCCAGGGCGCCGAAGCGCTGCTTTGTGGACTGCTTCAGGTCCTTCATCAGGCTCTGGTAACCCGGGTTGTAGGAGATCACCAGCTGGAAATCGGGATGCGCCTGGACTACCTCGCCCTTCTTTTCCAGCGGCAGGTTGCGGCGGTGGTCGGTCAGCGGGTGAATCACGACCGTGGTGTCCTGGCGCGCCTCGACCACTTCGTCGAGGTAACAGATGGCACCGATGCGGGCCGCGACGGTTAGTGGACCATCCTGCCAGCGGGTGCCGTTGATATCGAGAAGAAAGCGGCCGACCAGGTCGGAAGCCGTCATGTCCTCGTTGCAGGCAACGGTGATCAGCGGTTTCTGCAGTTTCCAGGCCATGTACTCGACAAACCGGGACTTGCCGCAGCCGGTCGGGCCCTTGAGCATGACGGGCATGCGGGCAGCGTAGGCCGCCTCGTACATGTCGACTTCACCGGCGACGGGACGGTAGTACGGCTCTACCCTGATCAAATACTGGTCGCGATCAACATCACTCATGATTTCCGCCTTTTGCTGTTAGCGATTATCGATACCCGCTGCGGGGGGCGCGCATTGATAGTCGTTATTCCCAAACAAAAAGCCCCCGCCCCGTACTACGGAACAGGGGCCAGTTTCATCCAACCCGTCCGTGTTGCTCTACACCGCCTTGCCGCGATAGATCACCATCTCGGCGCCCTTGGACTGGGCATAGTTGTCAAAGCCGACCAGGCGGACATGGTTGTTCGGGTGGGCCTTGTGGCAGGCATCAACCTCGGCCAGGATGGCATCGACATCGGTTTCGCCGAACATCGGCAGCTTCCACATGTACCAGTAATGGCTGGAGGCGTTCTCCGGCTCGGTGTGCTCCACAGCCGGGTTCCAGCCCTTGCTCACGATGTATTCAACCTGCTTGCGAACCTGCTCTGCCTGCATCGCCGGCAGGTAGGAGAAGGTCTCGAACTTGCGGCTCGACACATCAGACAGGCTGGATGCGTAATCTTGCATATCACTCATTGTTAGATCCTCTGATTAAATTCGAAATGTTTGCTTTGCAAGCACTTCCCGGCGCTACCACGGCGGCGCCGGGACGGGACTGCGCCTTTACCTGTGAGCGACGTCCAGCTTGTCGACGGTGTCGAATTCGAACTTGATTTCCTTCCAGGTTTCCATGGCGGCCTTGAGCTCCGGACTGCTCTTCGCAGCCGAGGTCAGGATGTCCTTACCTTCCTTTTCGAGCTCACGACCCTGGTTACGAGCTTCGACACAGGCCTCGATCGCGACGCGGTTGGCGGCCGCGCCGGCGGCATTGCCCCACGGGTGACCCTGCGTACCGCCGCCGAACTGCAGCACGGAGTCGTCGCCGAAGATGGTGACCAGCGCCGGCATGTGCCAGACGTGGATACCGCCGGAGGCGACCGCAAAGGCGCCCGGCATCGAGCCCCAGTCCTGATCGAAGAAGATACCGCGTGAACGGTCTTCCTTGATGTACGATTCGCGCAGCAGGTCGATCCAGCCCAGTGTCGACTCACGGTCGCCTTCCAGCTTGCCGACCACGGTGCCGGTGTGCAGATGGTCACCGCCGGACAGGCGCAGGATCTTGGTCAGCACGCGGAAATGGATGCCGTGATGCGGGTTGCGGTCGAGCACCGCGTGCATCGCACGGTGGATGTGCAGCAGCAGGCCGTTGTCGCGGCACCACTGCGCCAGGCCGGTGTTCGCGCAGAAACCGCCGGTGATGTAGTCGTGCATGATGATCGGGGCGCCCAGTTCCTTTGCGTGTTCGGCGCGCTTGAACATCTCGTCGGGGGTCGGTGCGGTGACGTTCAGGTAGTGGCCCTTGCGTTCGCCGGTTTCGGCTTCGGCCTTGTGGATGGCTTCCATGACGAAATCGAAACGCTGGCGCCAGCGCATGAACGGCTGCGAGTTCACGTTCTCGTCGTCCTTGGTGAAGTCCAGACCACCGCGCAGGCCTTCGTAGCAGGCACGGCCATAGTTCTTGGCGGACAGTCCCAGCTTCGGCTTGATGGTGCAGCCCAGCAGCGGACGGCCATACTTGTTCATGATGTCGCGCTCGACCTGGATGCCGTGAGGCGGTCCGTTGCAGGTCATGACATAGGCGATCGGGAAGCGCACGTCTTCCAGGCGCAAGGCGCGCACGGCCTTGAAACCGAACACGTTGCCGACCAGCGAGGTGAAGACGTTGACGACGGAGCCTTCCTCGAACAGGTCGATCGGATAGGCGATGAAGGCGTAGAAGCAGGTATCGTCACCCGGTACGTCTTCAATGGCATAGGCACGACCCTTGTAGTAATCCAGGTCGGTCAGCAGGTCGGTCCACACCGTGGTCCAGGTACCGGTGGAAGACTCGGCTGCGACAGCGGCAGCGGCCTCTTCACGCGGCACACCCACCTGGGGGGTGATCTTGAAGCACGCCAGCAGATCGGTGTCTTTCGGCGTGTAATCAGGCATCCAGTAGGTTTCGCGGTATTCTTTTACACCCGCATCGTATTTCTTAGCCATGGTTGAGATTCTCCTGAGTGGATTTGGCTTGCTTGCAGTACCCGTGGGGCCGATCATTGTACACCTGCAGCATCACCGGCTCGATGAGTTAAGGTTGCCATTTTGGCAAGACCGACACATAAATAATATTAAATATTAATGATTATATTAATAAGTTATAGCTTATGTATTACAACCCTCTGTCTAATCTGACTTTTTCTCATCCTCTCCATCGACCGGTAGGTCGTAAGCCGCCATACTGGGGCGCTCCTCACCTCTTTCCTCCTCCGGGGCGACCCGGTAATCACCGCGCCTCTCCAGGTGTGTTTCCAGTGCATCGGCCTTCATGGGGATGGTTTTCTCGGCATACATGATCTGGCGGATCATGCGGTCGCCGAAGCGTAACAGTGCGAGGTCATCCGCCAGTATCTCCTGCATGGTCTCCGACTCGACATCGTAAGTAGTGTTGAATCCCTCACACCTGACGAATTCACGGAACCGGTCCATATCGTAGCAGGCCATGAAGAAGAACTGCAGGCTGGCTTTCGACATCTTGCCGATATAGGGACCGGCCGATTTCACCTTGAGGATCTGCTGGCGCCATGCGCGTCCGTGCTGATCATATTCCACCAGCCCCTGCTCCTTGCGGTACTCAGCAATGGTCAGCTTGCGATCCTCGAAGTGTCCGTGGCAGTGGTCTTCCTTCACCAGTGCATAGAAGGCGCGATCGACGTTCTCGTCCTGGCGCCGGGTCGACAGCAGTCCGACCGGGTAGTAGCGACAGGCGGTAGGCCGGTCCCCGTAGACGTTGCATCCCTCCTCCGTCATGAACTGGCATGCGGTACCGCCTTCCACCGGCTTCAGCCGGACACCTGCAATACTGTCCTTGGCGAACTCGAAGGGTACCGTGTACTGCTTCAGGAATTCCGTCGAGGTGATGCCGAGGCGTTGCTTCAGGCGAATGATGTCATACGGCGTCAGGACGATATCGATGTTCTTGCAACAGGCATTGAAGCAGTCGACACCCTTGTGGCAGCGAAACTGGATCACCGCATCTTCGGAGAGCTGATTGGGCACCACCGGGCTGTCGGGAATCGGGGATTCTTCAATCAGTTTCTTTTCATCAACCATCGGGATTACCTCCGAAAAACCGGGGTCAGACCCCAGATAAAAAAGTCCGGGCACCTCGAGGTGCCCGGACTTTCGGTCTTGCTGCTGTTTGGAACTTACTTGAACAGCTTCGATTTGTCGACCAGGTCAGTGTGGGCACGCTTGAAGCAAGTCCACGTGTGGTTCTCCTTGTCGTAGATCGAGTTCACGAAGCACTTCCAGTTCTCTTCATCCACGAAGTTCTTGTCCATGCGATAGTAGAAGCCCGGGTAGCGGGATTCCTGGCGGAACTTAATGTGCTGCATGTGGGCCTCGGCCGTCAGGATGCGGTGATAGTTCTCCCAGGCGCGCAGCAGCTCGTGCAGGTCTTTCGCACGCATCTTCATGGCGTCTTCCTTCAGCATACCCAGCTTCTCTTCCGCCACGTCCAGCATCGTCGCATTGGTGGTGTAGTAGGTCGCGACACCGGCCACGTATTCGTCCATGATCTTCTGCAGGCGGAACTGCAGCATCTTGGGCGTGATGTAGTTCGGATTGATGTCGATGGCAGTCGAGTAGTCCTTGAACTCCAGGTAGGTCTTGACCGGCTGGTAGATCTGGGCGACCAGGTCCTCGACGGAGGTGTCGAGTTCCGGTTTCAGATCCTTGTTGTCCAGGCAGTACTTGACCATGGACTTGGCAGCCATGCGGCCTTCAGCATGGGAACCGGAGGAGAATTTGTGACCGGAGGCGCCCACGCCGTCACCGGCGGTGAACAAGCCCTTCACGGTGGTCATGCCACGGTAGCCCCAGCTCCAGCCATTCGGCAGGTGCGCAGGCACACCGGCTTCGGTCTCGTCGGTCGGTGCTCCGACGTCGGTCGGACCGGACACCCAGATGCCGCAGCAACCGGAGTGCGAACCCAGCAGGTAGGGTTCGGTCGGCATCAGCTCGGAGTTCTTCTTCTCCGGCTCGACGTTCTCACCGACCCAGATACCGCACTGACCGACGCACATGTCGAGGAAGTCTTCCCAGGCTTCGGCCTCGAGATGCTTTACTTCGCGCGGGGTCAGGGTCTCACGTAGATTGGCAAGGGCGGTGACGGTGTCCATGTAAATCGGACCACGACCATCCTTCATTTCCTTCAGCATGAGGTGGTTACGCAGGCAGGAAGCGGGAACGGCAGCCTGGCCATAGGGCGGATAGTCGTTCAGCATTTCCTTGTTGCGGTCCATGTAGACTTCGCCATTGGCGTTGGTGGCCTTGGCCTTGAACAGCAGGAACCAGGCACCCACCGGACCGTAGCCGTCCTTGAAGCGGGCCGGGACGAAACGGTTTTCCATCATGGTAAGCTCGGCGCCGGCCTCGGCAGCCATCGCATAGGTGGAACCGGCATTCCAGACGGGGTACCAGGCACGACCCTGGCCTTCACCCACGGAACGCGGGCGGAACAGGTTAACGCAGCCACCGGCGGCCAGCAGGATCGCCTTGGCCTTGTACACGAACACCTTGTCTTCACGCACGGAGAAACCGACGGCACCGGCGATGCGGTTCTTGTCGTTCTTGTCGTTGACCAGCTTGACGATGAAGACACGCTCCTGGATGTTATCGGTGCCCAGGGCCTTCTTGGCGGCCTCGGCGACGATCCACTTGTAGGACTCGCCATTGATCATGATCTGCCACTTGCCTGAACGGACCGGCTTGCCGCCGTCCTTCAGGGGGGTCATGCCCTTGGAGCCGTCAAAGCGCTCACCGTTCTCGTCGGTCTTCCAGATCGGCAGACCCCATTCCTCGAACAGGTGCACGGACTCGTCGACATGGCGGCCCAGGTCGTAGGCCAGGTCGTCACGGGTGATACCCATCAGGTCGTTGGAGACCATGCGGGCATAGTCGGCAGGATCCTGCTCGGAACCGATGTAGGTATTGATGGCGGACAGACCCTGGGCCACGGCACCGGAGCGGTCCATGGCGGCCTTGTCCACCAGCCTGATCTTGAGGTCCGTGCCTTCGGCCCAGCGCATGATTTCATAGCCGGCACCGCAGCACGCCATACCACCGCCTATCAGAAGAATATCAATCTCTTCTTCGACGACTTCTGGATTCCCAAATTCACCTGCCATTGTGTATTCCTCTTTTGCTGATTGTTTATGTCGCGCTGTATTACAGTTTGATCAGTTCGCTGCGATCGCCGGCGCGGTAGCCGTTGCACTGCACGAAGAAGCCCGGTTCCTCGATCTTCGCCATATCAGCAGCCGGCTTGCCACCATAAGGATCGATGGAACCTTCCGGCGTGGTGCGTATCGGGAACTTGAAGCGCTTCAGGTTGCCGTTGCGGAACTTGATGGTCCACATAATGGAATCGGAACCACGCAGCGGCTGCACGGAACCACCCAGCGGCACGATATCAGCATAATGACGGGCTTCGATGGCCTGCTGCGGGCAGATCTTCACGCAGGAGTAGCATTCCCAGCACTGCTCGGGCTCCTGGTTGAAGGCGCGCATGGCATGGCCGGTTTCCGAGCCGTCTTTGTCGAGCTTCATCAGGTCATGCGGGCAAATGTACATGCAAGCGGTCTTGTCCTGCCCCTTGCAGCCATCACACTTATCTGTACGTACAAATGTTGGCATATTGTTTCTCCATCTTTCTTGAATGGTTACTGCAGAAAAAACTCCGCCGCCAATCCGTACGGATGGCGGCGGTCTCTAGAGCCGTTACTTTGCTGAGTGCCCGCTCATCTTGATCTCGACCTTGTCCTCTTTCTTGATGCTGCCGTAGTACTCGCGCAGGATTGTGAGCACCTCAGGGCGCGAGAACTTGTCGGACACTTCCTCGCCCTCGGACAGGGCCTTGCGCAGCTTGGTGCCGGACAGCAGAATGCGGTCTCCGGCCTCGTGCGGGCAGGTCTTCATGGACGCCATACCATCGCACTTGTTGCACCAGAAGGTCCAGTCGATTTTCAGCGGCTGGGTCTCCAGCGCTCCGGCCGGGATCTCGTCGAATATGTGGTGCGCATCAAACGGGCCGTAATAATCGCCGACACCGGCGTGGTCGCGGCCGACAATCTGGTGCGAGCAGCCGTAGTTCTGACGGAACAAGGCATGCAGCAGGGCTTCGCGTGGACCGGCATAGCGCATGTCCAGCGGGTAGCCTGCCTGGATCACGGTGTTCGGGGAAAAATACTTCTCGATCAGGGTGCCGATGGCCCTGCTGCGCACGTCGGCCGGGATATCGCCGGGCTTCAGCTTGCCCAGCAGGGAATGTATCAGTACGCCGTCCAGGGTCTCGATGGCGATCTTGGCCAGATACTCGTGGGAACGGTGCATCGGATTACGGGTCTGGAAGGCGGCAACCGTGTTCCAGCCGCGTTTTTCGAACTCTGCGCGGGTCTGCGCCGGAGTCATGAACTGCTCGCCGTAAGTCTCCGGGAAACCGCCCTGCGACAGGACCTTGATTGGACCGGCCAGGTTCACGGAGCCCTGTGCCATGACCATCTTGACGCCCGGGTGCTCCTCATCGGCGGTCTTGTAGACCATCATGCATTCATGCTTCTTATCGATGCTGTACTTTTCGGTGACCTGCATGGTGGCCAGGATTTCACCGGATTCGGAATCAGCCAGCGCAACACCGTCGCCTTCACCAATGCCGTTGGCGGTCGCCTCATCGGTGGACAGAGTGATCGGAATCGGCCAGAACAGCCCGTTGGCCATCTTCATGCCGTCGCACACACCTTCCCAGTCGGCATGGGTCATGAAACCGGTCAGGGGAGTGAACCCGCCGATGCCCATCATAATGATGTCGCCGGCTTCACGGGACGATACGGAGATTTTCGGCAGGTCTGCCGCGCGGGCCTTCTCGGCCGCCAGGGCATCGCCTTCGAGAAGCAGCGGTTTCAGTTCACCGCCGCCATGTGGCTTGACTAAAGTAGACATGAGACTCCTTACGATGCTGCATTCTTGGGTTCTGTAGTTGCCGTACCGCGTCGCGACCTCGAAGCTTGCGGAACGGTCATGCACACCCATCATGGTGGGGGAGGTTACTCTACGGATTTAGGTCAGAAAAGCCAACCAGTAATATCTAGTCAACAATAAATCCTGCTTATTAGACAGCCCCGAAAATACTTATAAGGCAAGCACCTGTCTTGATTGATAATTATTCGCGCCATCATTTACGAATATGCTGAAGCATCGATGTTCTTACCTTGACCGCTTGAGGGCAATTCCAGGCATTTCCGATCACACACCCGACCAGGCCCCTAAAATCATTTTTAGACCGATCAGGAGCAGCACCAGCGCGAAGACACACTGCAATACCCTGCGCTGCAAGCGATGGGCAAGCCAGGCGCCCGCCGGCGCAAGCGGCACACTCCCGAGCACAATCCCGGCAACGGCGGGCCAGTAGATAAAGCCGGTATTATGTCCAGGCAGCCAAACCCCCTGGTGTCCGCCCAGGGCGAAACCCGCGGCACCCGCCAGTGCGATGGGCAAGCCGATCGTAGCCGCAGTGCCGACGGCCAGACGGATATCGATGCGGTGCCAGACCAGCCAGGGCACCGTCAGGGGTCCGCCACCAATTCCGAGCAACGCCGAAACACAACCGATCACGGCACCCGCCAACCCCTGCCGGCCGACCCCGGGCAGCACCCGGTGCGGCGCAGGACCGGCACCGAACAGAAGTTGTACTGCCACCAGAATTTCGAAAACCCCGAAAAACATCTCCAAGGCGGGGCTGCTGATCTGGCGTGCAAGCCAGGCACCGCCCAGTCCACCCAGCAGGATCCCCGGCAGCAGGGTGCGCACCGCCTGCCAGTGGACACTGCCGCGGCGCCGGTGTGCCAGCATCGATGACAGTGCGGTCGGCACGATCGTGGCAAGCGAGGTGCCCACCGCAAAGTGCATCAGGTTCGCCGCCGCAAAACCGCTGCCAGCAAACAGGATGGCAAGCGCAGGCACGATCACCAGTCCGCCGCCAATGCCAAGCAGGCCGGCGAGCAACCCGGCGACCGCACCGGTCGACAGATAGGCCAGTAGTTCCATGGCGCGGCATTGTAGCCGAACTCACCGCACCGGAATCATTGTCACCCACAAACGATTCCGGCCATACATTCCGAATGCAATACTTCAGATCGGCCAAAGTGTGGATATTCCACCGTCTAAAACCGGTGGCTTCGGGTTACGGTTAACAGCCGGGTTGATCTGCCATCCGACCGATTAACTCCCTCTCCTCAGGATGTGTGCTGGTGAGACGACTGCAGGGATTTTCATAACTAAGCGATGACGGGAAGGAGACCGCTTCAACAGTAACAGACGCTCTCACAGAATTGCCGCCCTTCAACGCGATCACCAACAGGTAGCCCGGATGCAGCGTACGCCTGCAGGGAGAAGGTGAGGGCCATTATTACGGGCATAGCCCGGGTCGAGAGACTGGCCTGGGCCATGCAGGTGATAGGGCAATGCAGGAGCAATTGCCAAGCGGAATCCGGCTACGGTATCTATGCCCCTGTAGTCGTCGGTAGTGGGGAATAACTGGCTCGTGATAAATAATCCCCAGCGTTACAAAAAAACCCTCTCCAACCGGAAGTGAACTTCAGAATCACCTGGCAGACATCATGCAGCCCCAGATATACAACCATATTTCGCCGTTCATACCGAAATCTTTTGCAACAGAAGGATCATATGTGCTGTAGTAAATGCCATCTACACGTTTTATATCTCTAGGAGTACTGGCACTGCATTCATGGAAGAGGTTGCAGGATTTGGTGAAGAAGCAGGAAGGTTCAGGGCAGTTATACGTATGTCAGAAGTAATCGAAGGTTTCTGGCCACATATTATAAAAGGCTGGGCGTATAGTTTTGGTCTTACGCTTGTCTCTTGTTTGTGATTGCTGCTTTGGATTGGATTGCAAACACACAAACGCTTCCAGGTCGATCCGGCAAAGTCGCGCGCATAAGTCGAGGCATCCAAAACACGGTGGTTCGACGGAGTACCTATGTTTCAGGCAAAACGAGTAAGTGAAGATCGATTGGATATTGTAATAAGCGGGAAGCTGAATTCTGAAGCTATGGAAAGAGCGCTAGATGAACTTATCGAGAAATCTGAAGGCATGGAAAATGGCAAGATGCTGTTTGATGTTATTGATTATCACCTGCCTTCATTGGGGGCCATCGGTATAGAGTTGTCTCGTATCCCCTCCATGCTTGGATTTATTAAAAAGTTTAATCGAGCGGCCGTGCTATCAGATAAAGCATGGCTGAAAATAGTCAGCGAATTAGAGGGTGCATTAATTCCCGGCTTGGAAATCAAGGCCTTCTTCCGGGGGCAAAAGCCGGAAGCTGAAGCATGGTTGGAGAGCAAAAATTAGAGCTGGGTAAAATGCTACCAAGCCAAACAGCTTCACTCCCTTCGAGCGGGGGATGCTCCTGACATTGCGCCGCTGATTGGAATGGCGTTAGGACTGCCGATCATGCAAGTATACAGCCCGGACAATTCGGACAGGGGATGTAGCCGGAGAACGCAATCCCGTTTCCGTCATTTCAAGCACGACACAGAGGACCGATGTTAACCCGGATTTCCCACCGATGGAATTGAATCAGGCTTTGTTCCACGGACGACAAGAATTGCCTGTAGAATTCAGAGTACATGGTGTTGGAGTCGATCTGTTTACTCCCGCACCCACGCCCGAGCCTGATCTGGGCCTGGTAGTCCGCCAGCATGCACAACTTTGCCATCCACTACCACGCCAGGCGTTGATATAACCCCGTAAGCCATGATCTCGGCGATATCGGTGATCTTTTCAATCTCAACCTCGACTCCGGCATCTTTCGCTGCCTGTGCAATGACATTTGCAGTGATCTCGCAATTACGACAACCACTGCCGAGAACCTTTATCCGTTTCATGGTAAATACACTCCTCTCGTTCAGACGATTGCGTTGAACCCCCAACCAACCAGGGTAAAAGCCACGGCCAATACAGCAGCAAACAGTGCCAAGGCCGGCCAGCGGATGACTTTCCTGAGAATCAGCAACTCGGGCAGGGAGAGCGCAGCCACGCTCATCATCAACGCCAGCGTTGTACCTACCGCCACACCCTTGCCCAGCATGGCCTCGGCAACGGGGACAACACCGGTGGCGTTGGAATACAGCGGAATACCCAGCACCACTGCCGCCGGAACGGTGTACCAACTGTCACCGCCAAGATTCGCCGTGACCCAGTCCGCGGGTACGAAGCCATGAAATAATGCACCAACCCCGATACCGATCAGCACCCACTTCCATATTCGTCCGACGATCTCCCGGACCTCGGTCAAGGCGTAACGGTGTCGACCGACGAATGAAATATCCGGCTGCGGCAGCTCTGTTTCACCCATCTGTATCTTCCACACATAGTCCTCCACCCAGCGCTCGGGCCGGAAGCGCTGCATGACGATGCCGCCGAACCAGGCAACAACCAGACCGGCGAGGACATACAAGGCTGCCAGCTTCCAGCCCAGTATGCCCACCAATATGACAGTCGCCACCTCATTTATCATGGGGCTGGCAATCAGGAACGAGAAGGTCACACCCAGCGGAATACCGGCCTCGACAAAACCGATAAACAGCGGCACGGAAGAACAGGAACAGAACGGCGTGACAGCCCCCAATGAGACTGCCAGGCCCCGCGCCTGCCAGTCTGGACGACCACGCACGAATGCCCTCACCTTTTCCGGCGCGACCATGGCCCGTAACAGGCCCATGACGTAGATCACCACGACCAGCAGGACAAAGATCTTTGCCACATCCATAATGAAGAAGTGCACTGCAGCCCCCGCGCGGGAGGCCGGATCCAGCCCCAGCAGGCCGAAGGTCAATGCATCGGATAACGCGTAAAACATGAGTGGTGTACCTGTCAGATCCAATCCGCCGGGATGAACCTGAATATACTAACGCAACCAACCGGATGCGGTTATAACTGTCTCACTGATAGCGGACTCCGGCTCGCCCTTTACGTTTACGGAAACGGTGCCGCTGACCAGCAGGTGTAACACGTTTGAAATTACCAAATGACAGGTTTTGTCAAATAAATCAGAGGATCTTTAATGTCATTCCCTGGTTGACCGCGCAGATCAGTCGTTTCCAGAAATCCTGAGAATGCATCGATTGTAAGCCATATTGCTGCATAAACTCGGGGCTGCAATCCGGTTTTAGCGGGTTATTTACAGGAAAAAATATATCTTGGTGTACTGATTCTGGAATTCACCATTAGTGAGGTCCTGGCTCCATCCCATAGGAGCGCCGTCCTCCGGCGCGAACGCGGCCAGGCGGCCGCTCCTGCACGCGGATCTTTGCAGCGCTTGGGTAAATGCAATGACCAAGGGTGGAACACGGCCGATAGCTGCGCTCTGGAACCCGTTACAGTCTCATTTGATCAATGCCGCCCGGGATTTCCTGTTCATTCTTCAGCATCGGGGGGGGGAACCAGAGTATCCAGAAGTTGCTACAGACAGACTCTGTTTGATTTTGAACGTCTCCTGTTGGCCGGTATTCCTGCATTTCAAGGTTAACATCAACGGCGGATTCATCCGTCTGCTTCGGATTTCAGTTCAGCCCGTTGCCCCAATACGATCGCGACGCCGCCAAGCGTTGCAGCGGATGCAAGCAGCAATCGCAGGGTGACTTGCTCAGACAACAATACAACCCCACCGAATGCAGCGATCACGGGGACGGAAAGCTGGACGGTAGCAGCGCGTGTTGCCTCGAGGCCACGAAGCGCTGCATACCAAATGACATAACCCAAACCCGACGCTATGGCACCGGAGGCGACCGCCAAAAACAGCCCATTCATCGTGCTGAAATAATCTTCCATGAACACGAGGTTCACAATCATGACGAGGGGCACCGAGTAGAGAAAATTGTTTGCCGTTGCCGACAGGGGATCGGCGACATCTCTACCCAGCATAGAATAATATCCCCAGGAAACCCCGGCGATGGCCATCAGGAGGGCACCCAGCGGATCCGGTGCCGTCACGCCTGGAGAAACAAGATAGACCAGTCCAAATATGGCCAGGCTGAGTCCGGCCCATGACAGCAGCGGGAACCGCTCGCCCCCTCGCAACGCCATGATAAACATCGTCAGCTGAACCGCAGCGAACAGAATCAAGGCGCCGGTTCCGGCGCCCAGTGAAAGATAGGCGAAGGAAAAAAATGTTATATAGCTGGACAGCATCGCAGTGGAGCGCCAGTCTCCCGGAGAGCGCCCCTGGACCCGCCAGCTAGGGAGCGCGATGAGACAAAGCATTACCGCACCGGACAAGACCCTGACGGTTGCGAAGCTTGCTGCGTCGATGAGCCCGTCACCCAGGGCTAACCTGCACAACAGGGAGTTGGCTGCAAACGCCAGCATCGCGGCAGCCGTCAAGAGCAGGGTTCCAGAGGGCATCGTCAAAAATCCCATACAGAAATCATGGATCTACAAGCAGCGATTCAGAGTCCCCGATAGGGATCAGTTAACCCCCGCCTTTAGGCGGCGGATCAGTATGTAGACAAATGACATTCTGTAGAATGATAACAGTATCCAAAAACCAAGGGTTCCATCTCTCCCCAGGAGAGCTGGTTAGCTGGCAGAAGGGCCGATAAATCCGGCTTTTTGCCGTAACCCGAACCCACCGGCCACCTTCATCAGCATGTGCCAATTCCGGGCAGCCATTTCACCCGTTGCTGATGATTGTCAAGGAAGTTTCCTGCGACCGGAATATACTTAACTTTAGAAGAGTAGAAAAATTACCGACAACTGCGAAGAGGTCGAAGGGAAACATTCACAGGCGTAAGCGTGGGGGCGGTGCAACGGAGCGGTGTTCTGCCGGCGGGGATTTTGCCCGATGGGCAGCAGACAGCGGTGGAAAATCAGGTTCCTTGCCAGCCATTACGCCAACAGAAAAGGAGGAGTCATCATGGCAAAGATACGTTTTCAGATTGCACCGGATATCGAGTTCAAGATGGACATGGAGGTGGAAGGGATTACCCTGGACAGCCGGGACTATGATATCCAGCAACACAAGGCGGAAGTCTACGAGGAATTCCAAAGCCGTCTGAAAAGTGCATTTCCTGAAGGCATTAAAATCGACACATTTGAGTTCGGAGTAAGCAACGGTAGCAAAGGTTGATTCAGGAGATGCAAACTGTTTGTCGAGCGGTCATCCCTGTGGATCACCGTGAAGAGACGCCTGTTTCGTTTTCCGATCCCGGGCATGCTCGCGCCCGGAGAGCGCACACGGGCCGAATCATTACCTGATCCAGATGGTCTTGGCGTTGACGAACTCCCTAATGCCGTGTCGTGCCAGTTCCCGCCCATAGCCGGAATGCTTGATGCCTCCAAAAGGTAACCGCGGATCGCTTTTCACCAGGCCGTTGACGAAGGCGCAGCCGCATTCCAGTTGCCGGGCGACCCGTTCGCCGCGGACTGCGTCCCGCGTCCAGACGCTGCCACCGAGACCGAAGTCGCTGTCGTTGGCGATGCGCACGGCATCCGTCTCGTCCAGGGCACGGATGACGCTGGCCACCGGACCGAACAGTTCCTCGTTCCAGGCCCGCATGCCGGGCTGAACATGATCGAGAATCGAAGCCTGGTAGTAAGACCCGGGTCCTGACTCCGGGTTGCAGCCGGTTACGGGCACCGCGCCATGCGCGATGCTGTCAACGACCTGATGGTGCAGGTCATCGCGCAGGTCCACCCTGGCCAGCGGCCCGAGCTGGGTATCCTCCTGCAGCGGGTCACCCGTCACCAGGTCCTCCACGGCCGATTTGAAGCGTGCGACAAAATCATCCGCAACCGTTTCCACTACAATGAAGCGCTTGGCGGCAATGCAGCTCTGGCCGGTATTGAGAAAGCGCGAGGTTACCGCGTTGGCCACCGCCAGCTCGATATCGGCATCCTCCAGTACGATGAAGGCATCCGAGCCGCCCAGTTCCAGCACGCTCTTCTTGATCCTCGCACCAGCCGCCGCCGCGACCTGGCGGCCCGCGGGCTCGCTGCCCGTCAGGGTCACCGCATGCACGCGCCGGTCCTCGATGATGTGCGCCACCTGCGCCGATGGGATCATCAGGGCGGTGAACACCCCGCCGGGAAATCCCGCCTCCCGGAATACGGATTCGATCGCCAGGGCGCACTGCGGCACATTGGATGCATGCTTCAGCAGGCCGGTGTTACCCGCCGCGAGCGCCGGTGCGGCGAAACGAAATACCTGCCAGAACGGGAAGTTCCACGGCATGATCGCCAGTACCGTGCCCAGAGGCTGGTACGCCACCAGGCTGCGGCCGGCATCCGAGGCGATCACCTCGTCGGCAAGAAACTCTGCGGCCCTGTCCGCGTAATACTCACAGCCGAGGGCGGATTTCTCGATCTCCGCGCGCGACTCCCTGATCGGTTTGCCCATTTCGAGAGTGATCATACGGGCGAACTCCTCAGAACGCCGGCGCAACACCGCGGCGGCGGCGCGCAGCCGTTCACAGCGCTCCGGTAGGGTTCGTGCCCGCCAGGGCGCCGCGGCGGCGGCGGACAAGTTCAGCGCCGCCTCGAGCTGCGCGGCCGTGAATGACGCGGTCTCGCCAACTGTATTACCATTCGCCGGGTTGATGGATTTGAATGTCACCGCGGAATCTCCTCTGCTGTTGCCGGAATTGATGTAGCAACTATAACCGACTATGGTGTTGAATCTCAGAACGATGGCGGCTGCGGCACTGCTGCTGTGCTGCGTGTCTGCCCCGGCGGTGGACGGCGACCCGCTGGCGGAACAACGCGAGCAGTTTCTCCAGGCGCGCGAGGCCCTGCAGGAAAGCCGCATGGACGATTATCAGCGCTTGTCCGCCGGGCTGAGCGACTACCCCCTCTATGTCTACCTGCGCTTCGAGGAGCTGCGCGACCGCCTGAGCCGGGCGGATCCCGGCGAGATCAGCGGCTTCATCGAAGAGCACGAGGGCGAGTCAGTAAGCTGGCGGCTGCGCCGTGCCTGGCTGTACAACCTGGCACGGTACAAGGACTGGGACCAGTTCCTGCGTGTATACCGTGAGCCGCAGCCGGTCCGGTTGCAGTGCTACCGCCTGCAGGCCCTCCTGTCGCAAAAACCCCTGCCCGCCGGCACGCTGGTGAAGGATGCCATCAAACTCTGGCTGGTGGGTTCCTCCCAGGATGACGCCTGCGACCCTGCGTTCGATTATTTGTATGACCACGGTCACATCACCCCCGAACTGGTCTGGGAACGGATTCGCCTAGCGATGGCCAACGGTAATGCCAGCCTGGCGGGTTATCTCGCGAAACGCCTGCCGGATGCAGACCGGGCATGGGTCACATTGTGGCGTGAGGCACGCACGCGGCCGGTGCAGGCCCTGGCCGCGGCCGCCCTGGCGAAAGACACACCGCGTGCGCGTGAGATCGTGGTCTATGCCATACAGCGCCTGGCCGGCATCGATGCCGGCCAGGCTTATCGCCAGTGGCAGGCGTTGCCGGGGAAATATGCCTTCACCCCGGAACAGATTGCGGCGACAGAGAAAAAAATCGCCATGTCGGCCGTCTGGCAGGAACTGCCGACGGCACACGACTGGCTGGTGGATCTACCGGAACCCGCAGTCGATGAAACGGTGCGGGCCTGGCGCATCCGCACCGCACTGGCCGAGGAAGACTGGCCTGCCGTGCTGAAGCATATCGACGCCCTGCCGGAGGATGAGGCACAGAAGGAGGAATGGCGCTACTGGCATGCCGTGGCGTTGGAGAAGACCGACCAGCGCATGGAGGCCATGGATGCCTTCGCCAGGCTGGCCAAGCTGCGTGACTATCATGGTTTTCTTGCGGCTGACTTCCTGCGCTGGCCCTATGAAATGTCCTACCAGCCGATTGAACACACTGAAGAGGAACTGGAAGCACTGGAACAACGTCCCGGCTTCGTGCGCGCCCGGGAACTTTACCGAGCGGATTTACTCACCGATGCACGCCGCGAATGGGAAGACGCCATCGAGGGGCTTTCAAACCACGACCTCAAACTGGCTGCCGTACTGGCGCATCGCTGGGGCTGGCATGACCGCGCCATCATGACGGTTGCCCGCAGTGGCGACTACGATGACCTGACGCTGCGGTTTCCACTGGACTACTCGGAAATGGTGGTCAGCGAGGCCCGCAACCAGCGACTCGACCCCGGGCATGTGTATGCCGTGATTCGCCAGGAGAGCGCCTTCAACGAGGACGCCCGCTCGCCCGCGGGCGCCATGGGCCTGATGCAGCTGATGCCCAGGACCGGCCGTATAACCGCGCGCAAGTACAACATCCCGTTGGCCGGCACGAGCAAGCTGCTGGAGCCGGACAAGAATATCAGCATCGGCTCCGCCTACCTGCGGCAGGTGATGGAAGAGTTCGATAACAGCATCGTGCTGGCATCGGCGGCCTATAATGCGGGCCCGCACAGGGTGCGGGAGTGGCTGCCTGAAAGCGGCAGCCGCAGCGCCGACAGCTGGATCGCACTCATACCGTTTACGGAAACCCGCAAATACGTCCAGCGGGTGCTGGCCTACGCGGCGATCTACGACTGGCGTATGCAGCGCAAGGTGACGCCGCTGAAGAAACATATGCCGGCGGTAATGCCACTTTCGCACTATGAAAAACCCGCGTCCTGATGCCGGTACGGGAACGCCATGCAACAACCACAAGTAAACACGGGAATGGATATGAACCAGGAAACCATCTGTATACTCGGCGGCTGCGGCTTCGTCGGCACCCACCTCGCCCACCGGCTGGGCCGTGACGGCTACCGGGTGCGTGTGCTGACACGCCGGCCGGAACGGCATCGAGACCTCGGTGTCAACCCGAACATCACCCTGGTCAGGGCCAATGTCCACGATCCGCAGGCGTTGCGGACGCAGTTCTCCGGCTGCACCGCGGTCATCAACCTGGTGGGCATCCTCAACGAAACCGGCGGGCGGGAAGCCGGATTTCAAATGGTGCACGTGGAACTGCCGCAAAAGGTGGTCGCCGCTGCCACCGCCAGCGGTGTCAGCCGGCTGCTGCACATGAGTGCGCTGAACGCCGACGCCGGCGAACAGGACAGCCTCTATCTGAAGACCAAGGGCGAGGGAGAGGCGCGCGTGCATGCCGCGGCCGAACTCGGCCTGAACGTGACCAGCTTCAGGCCGTCGGTGATCTTTGGACCCGGCGACAGCTTTTTCAACCGCTTTGCCGGCCTGTTGCGCCTTGCGGGACCGGTATTCCCGCTGGCCTGTCCGGGCAGCCGATTTGCTCCGGTCTGCGTCACCGACGTTGCCGAGGCGATCTGCCGTTCGCTGGATGCCGCCACCGGAGGAGAACGCCTGGAACTCTGCGGCCCGCAGGTCTTCACGCTCAGGGAACTGGTCGAATACACACGCGATCAGCTGGGCCTGCACTGCAGGATCATCGGTCTGGGTGACGTCATGTCGCGCCTGCAGGCACACCTGCTGGGCAGACTACCCGGCAAACCGTTCAGCATGGACAATTACCATTCCCTGCAGAAGGACAGTGTATGCAGCTGCAATGCATTGCCGACACTGGGCATCACCCCGGCACCGATCGAGGCGGTGGTGCCGCGTTATCTCGCCGGCGCAAGCAGCCGCGCCCGCTACCCGCTGCTGCGCAGGCAGGCACGGCGCGATTGATGGCCACAACACACATGCAATGACCATGCGCGTCTATCTCGTCGGCGGCGCGGTACGCGACCGCTTGCTGGGGCTGCCGGTGAAGGAACGCGACTGGGTGGTGGTCGGCGCCACGCCGGAACAGATGCTTGAACTTGGCTACCGCCCGGTGGGCAAGGACTTCCCGGTCTTCCTGCACCCGGAAACCAACGAGGAGTACGCCCTGGCACGCACCGAACGCAAGACCGGTCCGGGCTACAAGGGATTCATGGTCCATGCCGACCTCGACGTCACCCTGGAGGAAGACCTGCGACGCCGCGACCTCACCATCAATGCCATGGCGGAAACCCCCGAGGGAAAAGTGATCGATCCCTGCGGCGGCCGGGAAGACCTGGAAAACGGAATTCTGCGGCATGCCTCCCCGGCCTTCCCGGAGGACCCGGTTCGCCTTCTGCGCATCGCCCGCTTCGCGGCCCGTTTCTCCCGCTGGGGATTTCACGTGGCACACGACACCAACAAGCTGCTGCGGCAAATGGTCGCTGACGGGGAAATTGATGCCCTGGTGCCGGAGCGAGTATGGGCGGAACTGGTGAAGGCGCTCACCGAGCCCACCCCGGGTCGTTTTTTCGAGGTGCTGCACGGTTGTGGTGCGCTGGCACGCATCTTCCCGGAGCTGGACCCGCTGTTCCCGCCGTCCGGCCATGTATCCGCGATACCGGCACATACCATCCTGCCGGTCCTGCAGGCCGCCGTTCCACTCAGCGAGGAACCGGCGGTGCGCTGGGCGGCGCTCATCTGCGATATCGACAATGCGTACCCGAATGCCCTGGACAAGGTGAGACTGACCGCCCTCTGCGATCGCCTGCGGATCCCGAATATCAACCGGGAACTGGCCTTGCTGGCGCTCCAGCATCGTCGCCAGACCCATGATTTACCTGGCCTTGTTCCGGCCACTATCCTGGATCTGCTGAGCGCGCTGGATGCCCTGCGGCGCGGGGAGCGCCTGGATGACTTCCTGCTGGTGTGCGAGGCCGATGCCCGCAGCCGGGATAATAACCTGCTGGATTACCCGCCCGCCCGCCTCCTGCTGCAGGCGCGCCAGGCCTGCCTGCAGGTCAAGGCACCGGCAGACAGGCATGGTCCGGAAGTTGCTGCTATCATGCGTGCCAGACGCATCGAGGTCATCAAGCGACTGCTGGACTGATATTGCGTGCTAATTATTATCTAACAGGAAGAGCATAGCTTGGCATCACTTTACAATTATGACCCGATTGTTTATTAAGACACCGACGCCATGAACAGCACTCGTGTCGCATTTGCTTCGCGGTCGACTGCTCGCTTTCGTACTTATCAATAATCCACAGGAAAATTTCCCATTTATGGATACCACCACCATGACGCAATTTGTTTTCTCATTCCAGGAAGGCGACGGCCATAACAAAAGACTGCTGGGGGGCAAGGGCGCAAACCTCTGTGAAATGACCCAGATCGGGCTCAACGTACCACCCGGTTTCGTAATCAGCACCGATGCCTGCCTGGCTTATCTGGACTCGCCTGAAGCCGTTCGTGCCATGCCCGATGGGCTGCTAGACCAGGTGCGCCGCAATATGAAAGAGCTGGAACAAACCACGGGCAAGGGATTCGGCGATACCGACAACCCGCTGCTGCTCTCAGTGCGCTCCGGCTCGGCGCTCTCCATGCCCGGCATGATGGACACCATCCTCAACCTCGGCCTGAACTCGGCAACCCTAGCCGGCCTGATCCGGCAGACCGATAACGAGCGTTTCGGCTACGATGCCTACCGGCGCTTCATCCAGCTGTTCGGTAAGGTGGCGCTGGGCATCGCGGACGAGAAATTCGACGAGCCCTTCGACGAACTCAAGAAGCGCGAAGGTGTGAAGGCCGATGTTGGCCTGACCGCGGAGCACCTGCGTGAGATCAGCGAGGTCTTTCTGGACGTGGTAAAGCAGGAAACCGGCAGGCCATTCCCCGACGACGTATTCGAGCAGCTGGAAATCGCCATCAAGGCAGTCTTCAACTCCTGGATGGGCAAGCGCGCGGTCGACTATCGCAGGGAATTCAAGATCACGCCGGAGATGGCGAACGGCACCGCGGTGAACGTGATGACCATGGTGTTCGGCAACATGGGCAGCGACAGCGCAACCGGCGTCGGCTTTACCCGCAACCCGGCCACGGGCGAGAACGTCATGTTCGGCGAATACCTGGTGAATGCCCAGGGCGAGGACGTGGTCGCCGGCATCCGCACACCGAAACCGGTGCAGGATATGGAGCAGGAAATGCCGGACATTTACCGGCAGCTGGTGGCCCTGCGCGACCGGCTGGAATCGCATTATCGCGAGGTCCAGGACTACGAATACACCATCGAGAAGGGGACGTTGTACTGTCTGCAGACCCGCAACGGTAAGATGAACGCCACCTCCAGGGTGCGCACCTCGGTGGAAATGGTCGCCGAGGGGCTGATCAGCCGTGAAGAGGCGCTGTTGAGGGTCGACCCGGAGGAACTGGAACAGCTGCTGCATCCCATGCTCGATCCGGCCTACACCGGCAATCCGGTGGCACAGGGGCTGCCGGCCTCCCCGGGCGGGGCCAGCGGAGCCGTGGCCTTCGATGCCGACCGCGCCGAACTGCTGGGACGCGCAGGAGAGAAAATCATCCTGGTGCGCGAGGAAACCAAGCCGGAGGACATCCACGGCTTTTTCGCCGCCCAGGGCATCCTGACCAGCCGCGGCGGCAAGACCTCACACGCCGCCGTCGTTGCCCGCGGCATGGGCAAACCCTGTGTGGCCGGAGCCGAGGGCATCACCGTTGACACCCGCAAGCGAGTGGCACGGGTCGGTGACAAGGTCCTGCACGAGGGTGACATCATCACCATTGACGGCGGGACCGGCGATGTCTACCTGGGCGAGATCCCGACGGTCGAACCCGATTTCTCCAACGAACTGCGCACGCTGCTGGAATGGGCGGATGAGAATGCGGACCTGAAGGTCATGGCCAATGCAGACACCGCCGAGGCGGCTGCACAGGCGCGTGACTACGGGGCTGTGGGCATCGGCCTTTGCCGTACCGAGCGCATGTTCAACGCCTCCGACCGCCTGCCCATGGTGGTGGAAATGATTCTCGCCAACAACAGCGAGGACCGCAAGGCGGCGCTCAACCGGCTGCTGCCGATCCAGCGCAGTGATTTCAAGGAACTGTTGAAGGTCATGGCGCCGGGCCCGGTCACGGTTCGTCTGCTCGACCCGCCCATCCACGAATTCCTGCCCAGCGAACGGCAGCTTGAGGATGAGCTGCAGCACCTGAACCGGTTGCGCAGCACGGTAGCCGGCTTGCATGACCTGGCCGGTGCCATGCGCCTGATGCAGGCAGGCAAAGGCAGCGGGCAGCAACAGCCGGCCGGTTTCGAAGGCATCAGCGTGGAGCTCGTCGATGCCGCCATTGCCAAGAAGGAACTGATGCTCATCAAGGTCCGCGAGCTGTCCGAGATCAACCCCATGCTGGGACACCGTGGTGTACGCCTTGGCATCACCTACCCCGAGATCTATACAATGCAGATCCAGGCCGTGCTCGAGGCACTGGCCGAATGCCGGCAGGAGGGCATCGACGCGCATGCGGAAATCATGGTGCCGCAGGTCTGCACCTCCGAGGAACTCCTGTATGTCAAGGAGATGGTCAACAGCGCCCAGCAGCAGGTCGAATCAGAGTATAACCTGACCCTGGACTTCAAGTTCGGCACCATGATCGAGGTCGTCCGGGCATGCATGCGTGCCGGCAGGCTGGCTGAAGTCGCCGAGTTCTTCTCCTTCGGCACCAACGACCTTACCCAGGCAAGTTTCTCGTTCTCGCGCGAGGATGCGGAGAACAAATTCCTGCCCTTCTACAACGAGATCGGGATCCTCAAAGACAACCCGTTCGAGATCCTCGATGTACAGGGGGTCGGCCAGCTGATGCGGGTCTCAGTGGGTTGGGGTCGCAAACAGAGGCCCGACCTGAAGGTCGGCATCTGCGGCGAACAGGGCGGCCACCCGGCATCGATCCGCTTCTGCCACCACATCGGCATCAACTATGTGTCCTGTTCCGCACCGCGTGTGCCGGTGGCACGACTGGCGGCGGCGCATGCACGACTGACCGAGATGGACTACGCCGTATCGGACACGCAGGTGGTAGCCGATGAGGCTGCCCTGCGTAGCGCCTGACAGAGTGCTGTCTCCTCTGCGGACTGGCTGATCCGCAAAAAACAAGGCCTGCCCCGATTACCAGGGCAGGCCTTGTTTCCTTACAAGGTCCCGACTGCTTATTCGAACAGTCGGTTGACCGCATCGATGCCCTCATTGAGGACCTCGTGCAGTTGCTCCGGATGATCCTGGTCGCTGCATACCGAGTAGAAGTAGATGCCGATTGAGCGCAGGGCGCAGGCCATATCGGATACATCCTTCTTGTTGAGCACGACACCTTCTTTGAGCTTCATGTCAATATTGTCCATCGTCTTGCCTCCACAGCATCGCACAACAGTTGTGATTATCAATATATTAATTATTTCTAATAAACAAGTTTTATTATTACTCTCCTGTTCGCACAGGAAGCCCAGACATCCGCGGAATATTTTAAACTTATTGTATTATTTAGTTAATATTTGACTTTCAGGCGAACAGCCAAAGCAGCACAACTCCCAGCAACAAGCGGTAAATGACGAAGGGCAACATCCCGATGCGCTCGATCAAACGTAAAAAGAGGTGGATACACAAGTAGGCACTGATTGCGGCTACCGCAGTACCCAGCATCAGCTCGCCCCAGGCAACCGGTTCGGCCTGCTGCACCAGTTTCAGGGTTTCGTAGCCGCCGGCCATAATGATCACCGGGATGGACAGCAGGAAGGAAAATCGCGCCGCTGCTGAACGGGTCAGTCCCAGGGCCAGCCCCGCCGTCATGGTGATGCCCGAGCGCGAGGTACCGGGGATCAGCGCCAGCGCCTGTGCCAGACCGATCCACACCGCGTCCATGAGACGTAACCCGGTCTCGCTACGCTGCTGGCGACCATTCCAGTCCGTCACACCCAACAACACGCCGAAGCCAATTGTGGTCACTGCAATCACCAACGGTGAACGCAGGTTGTTCTCGATGAAATCATGCAGCAGCAAGCCCGCCACGGCCGCCGGCAGCGTCCCCAACAGCACGAACCAGGCAAGCTGCGCATCGGCCGTGAGCTGCCGCCGGTTACAGGACTGCAGCCAGGCCAGCGACAACCGGACCACTTCATGCCGGAAGTAGACCACTACTGCGATCAGTGTCCCCACGTGCACCGCCACATCGAAAGAAAGCCCCTGGTCGGTCCAGCCCAGCAGCCTCGGCATAAGTATCAGGTGTGCTGAACTGGAGATCGGCAGGAACTCGGTCAATCCCTGCAAAAGGGCCAGCATCAAGGCGTGTAGGGTATCCATGGTGAATTCCTGGTTAATTAGCCCGGATTTCTAGCCGGGATCCCGGATGCGGGTGCACGAAAACAGGCAAGGACGGGGACGGACCTTGCCTGGAATATTCTGTTTCTGCTCGTTCGCCACTGCCTCATGTACCTCGATCGAATGCAAACCCAGCGTGCCGCGCGGCGGGAAATGCGGATTAGAGCCGGTGACGAAAATTCTGCATACGAAACCCCGGCAACGGTTGTTCAAGGTTGCGTGCCAGGGCGATACCCTTGAAGCGCTCTCCCATCTCACCCGGCAGGATCAACGTCTTTGCCTGTTGCGCCAGCTGCAGGTAGGCAATGCTGTCCGAAGGACCCGCCGCCTGCAGCAGACCATCCAGGCCGCAGTCCAGCAACAGCCAGGCCTGGGTCGTGTAACCGCTGACCTTGAGTCCGGCTGCACTCGCCGCTTCCGCCACAGCGGAAAAGTCGACGTGGGCGGTGATGTCCTGCAGGCCCGGCCAGAGAAACGGGTCATCGTGCGCACGCTGCCGGTAGTGGCACATCAGGGTACCGTTGCGGCGCTGCGGATGATAGTACTCGTTGCGCTCGTAGCCGTAATCGATCAGCAGCAACAACCCGGACTCCAGCGTTTCGGCAACACTGTGCATCCAGGGTTCCAGTGCCAGGTTAATCTCGGTGTCATAGCCCGCCGGCAAGTTGCAATCTCTCACCAGGCAATCGATGGCGATCTGTAAACCTGGCGACTCGATCGATCGTTGCAGCCAGGTAAACCCGCCTGCCTCATGGCCTACGAAATATTGCGATGCTGTAGCACCATCCCAGTGAAAGCGCTCCACCGCCATGGCGTCCAGCAGTTCGTTGGCGAGCATCACCCCGCGAAAGCCGGCCGGCGGCAGACTGTCCAGCCAGACCACCCGTTCGTACAGGTGCGGCAATTCCCGGGCCAACAGCTCTGCCTGCCGCGCGTGCAGATCGGCGCTGCGCTCCAGGATGAAATAGTGCCCCGGCAGGCACTCCAGAACCTCCAGCTCGCCCAGCAGGTCGGCCGCCAGGCGACCGCTGCCGGCGCCAAATTCGAGCAGGTCACCGCCATTCGTCTGCCGCAGGACATCCGCACAGCAACGTGCCAGGCAGCGCCCGAACAGGACGGAGATTTCCGGGGCGGTAACGAAGTCACCGCCGCTGCCGAACTTGCGCTGTCCCGCACTGTAATAGCCCGTCCCGGGCGCATACAGGCACAACTCCATGTAACGTGAAAACGGGATCGCACCGCCCGCCGCGGCGATCTCGGCGGCGATATGAGCGGCCAGTCTCCGGCTCAACGCGGCGGCGGCGGAACCGGGTTGCGGCAGTTCTCGATGCTTGTCCATGCGGGGTTTTGCGGACATAGGCAGGTTGTGGATTTCAGCCTGTCACCGGCGGCCAATCGATGCGTTGCAGCTCCTGTCCCGTGGTATCGAAGGCGGACCACATTTCGGCATAAGGGGTACCGCTTACGGGGTGGCGGCGTTCTCCGGCGATCTCTGCCAGCGGACCCAGCACGAATGCATAGCGTTGGATATCTGCGCGCGGGAGCTGCAGCTTCCCTTCCTGGATGACGAGGTCATCGTAGAGCAGCAGGTCCAGATCCAGGGTACGCGCGGCGAGTTCCGCCTTGCGCAGCCGCCCCTGGCTATCCTCGATGCGCCTCAGGGTCGCCTGCACCGTTTCGGGGGAATCGCCTGTCTGAAAGCCGGCGACGAGATTGTAGAAAGGGGCGCTGTCGAAACCGACCGCGGCGCTTTCGTAGACCGACGACAGCTGCAGCTCGCCGTAGGCCGCGGTCAGTGCCTGCAGGGCATTACCGATGTTGTGTTCGCGCTCGAGGTTACTGCCGATGCTGATGTACACCTGTGCCATTCAGCCCTGCTCCCGGCTGCCGCGCTCGATGACCACCCCGACGTCACGCGAACCGCGCACGGCACCGGGTTTGTGCACGGTCAGTTTCACCCAGGGCACGGCAAATTCCTGCCGCACGATGGTGGCGATTTCTTCGGCCAGTGTCTCGACCAGCTGATACTCGCTCGCACCGACGAATTCGATCAGGCGCTTGGCGACCGCCTTGTAGTTCAGGGTATCCTCGATGGCGTCGGTCGCGGCGGCCTTGCGGATGTCGGTGGCCATTTCCAGGTCGAGGCTGATCGTCTGCCGGACGGCCCGCTCCCAGTCATAGATGCCGATGATGGTCTCGACTCGCAAGTCATTGATAAAGACGATATCCATGATTGCATGTCTAGCCCGGATTTCTCACCGGGATAGGCATCCCCGGGAAACACTCTGTTTTCTGACTACTCACTACAACCTCAGTACCCTCAACGAGAGTTTGATCTTTCAACGCCGCCCGGTGAGAAATTCGGGCTGGTGTACAAGCGGCCCAATATAGAACCTCACCGGGCCGATGGCCAGCATGCGGGCCGGTCGCATATCGCAGGTGCTTGACCTCACGGAAAATAACGATTCCAATGGGCCGCCATGGATATCACCTACCTGCTGGTACCCGGCGGCTACCTGTTCGGTTCGATCTCGACGGCCATCATCGTCTGCAGGCTCATGGGTCTGCCCGATCCCCGTACCACGGGTTCGCGCAATCCCGGCACCACCAACGTTGCACGCCTTGGCGGCAAGAAGGCCGCCGCGCTGACGCTGGCCGGTGACCTGCTGAAAGGCCTGCTCCCGGTCCTGATCGCCCAGGCACTGCAGTCCGACGCCACGGTACTCGCAGCTACCGCGCTGGCCGCATTCCTCGGTCATCTCTATCCAGTATTCTTCGGATTCCAGGGAGGCAAGGGCGTCGCCACGGCACTCGGTGTGATTTTTGGACTGTACTGGCCGGTCGGCCTGCTGACAACCGGGGTATGGCTCACCGTGGCCCTGGTTTTTCGATACTCGTCACTCGCGGCACTCATTTCGATGCTGGTGATGCCCGCCGGTTTCTACTGGCTACTGCCGCAAACCCCGATCATCGTCGCGATGATCATCCTTACCGCGATGCTGTTCTGGCGGCATCGCGGCAATATCACCAATCTGCTTAATGGCAGTGAGGGCAGAATCTCATTCGGAAAAAACAAGGCGGCATAAAACAAATGGCGCCTTCCGTGGAAAGCGCCATTTCGGTATCCAGCGGTAACTGAAAAGGGTAAGCGGTCCGCTCAGTCTTTCCTGCGCGCGACACCCACCAGTCCGAGCAGTCCTGCCCCGAACAGCCAGACGGCGGCAGGTACAGGTACGGGCTGGTTCACAACATCTCCTGAGAGCAGATCTGTTGTTGTAAAGCTCTCACCCATGGCAGCACTCGTCTGAAAGCTGAGATTCATACCGCCGATGTACTGAACATCGGGCAGGCCGTAGAAAGACAGCAGGTCAGGATCCTTGGTATCAGTAAAAGATGCGCCGAGGATCTGAAACTCGAACTGTCCTGAGCCCAGATCCAAGATTTGAGCACTGTCAAAGGTACCAGACAGCAGTACCGTGTTCGTGTCGGTAATATCCGGAGTGGCATCAGGAAAATCGATCCCGCCGGTAATCGTTATCGTTCCTCCGCTTCCGAACACCCAGCTACCGGTCGAGCCACCAGTGGTAAAATCCAGCAAGCACGAGTCACATAGACTTGTAACATTGTCATTGGATGGTGTCTCCAAGCCGACAACGTCATCAACCTGGATTCCTGATCCGATCAGGGCTGCACCGCCACCCGCGTAGGAGAGCGACCCACTGGTCGGGGCTCCAATGCCGAAATCGAGGGTATTGGCTGTCGCTTGACCAGTGAATACCGAAAAAGCAAGCACGGATGCACACACGGCACCCATAAAACGTGTTCCTGTCATCATAAATTTTCTCCGTAAAATTCTTGTAACTTGTTTTTTTGGTATTTGCTGACATTTACCAATCTGGCAGTTCTATGCTCAGCTCCTTATCAGAGGCAAAAATTGGACCAGCTATAAATAGTTAATTGAAAACAAGTTGTTATAAAAACCCGGGCTGCAAAACATTTCATATCTGTAAGATTAACCGACATCTAAATTACATGCATTTCGAGGGTCGCGGGATATTCAGATTGAAATTCAGATGGTTACACCAGGCAGTTTTCTTTGGCGAGACTGCAAACAATCCCGACATCTGTCAACTGGCAGTCGTCAGCTCCTCCAATGACCAGCGCGGCTGTACCTTGATCGACAGGTTTTCGGCCTGGCCGGCCTGGAGTCGGCGGTATCCGGCATAGGCAATCATGGCACCATTGTCGGTGCAAAAGGCCGGGCGGGGAAAGCAGACCCTGCCGCCCTCGGCTTGCATCAACTCGGCAAGCCGCGCCTGCAGTCGCTTGTTGGCACCAACGCCGCCTGCGACGACCAGTGTCTTGAGGCCGGTCTCGGCCAGCGCGCGCCGGCATTTGATGCGCAGGGTGTCGACGACGGCATCTTCGAAGGCACGCGCGATGTCCGCGCGGTCACGGTCGGCGCCCTGCGACTCGCGCCAGGTGTTCAGGGCAAAGGTCTTCAGACCGCTGAAGCTGAAATCCAGTCCCGGCCGGTCTGTCATGGGACGGGGAAAACGAAACCGGCCGGGATCCCCCTGCTCGGCCAGCGCCGCCAGTGCCGGCCCGCCCGGGTAGGACAGGCCCAGCACGGTGGCCGTCTTGTCGAAGGCCTCACCCACGGCATCGTCGATGGTATCCCCCAGTACCTGGTAATCACCGATACCGCCGACGGCCACCAGCAGGCTGTGCCCGCCCGAGACCAGCAGGGCCAGGAATGGGAATTTCGGGGGATCGGGCTCCAGCATCGGAGCCAACAGATGCCCTTCCATGTGATGCACCGCCACCGCGGGCACCCCCAGGGTCCACGCCAGGGCACGCCCGACGGTCGCACCAACCATCAGCGCACCCACCAGACCCGGGCCCGCGGTATAAGCAACCCCGCCAATGTCTTCCAGTTTTATTCCTGATTTATCAATAGCTTGCCTAATCATCGGCAATAGCTTGCGGACATGGTCACGCGAGGCAAGTTCCGGAACCACACCCCCGTAGAGGGCGTGCAGCTCGATCTGGCTGTACAGGGCATGCCCCAGCAGACCCTGCTCGCCGCTGTAGAGCGCGACGCCGGTCTCGTCACAGGAGGTCTCGATGCCCAGTACGATCATGGCGTCTATGGTAATCGCCGCTTCTTGTTACACAAGGAAATTTTGCCTTTTCCCCGGGAGATGTATAGAATGCGCGTCCCTTTAACAAATGAGTTGTGATGCTGGAAGCCGTATGCCAAATGTCCGTGTAAAAGAAAATGAACCCTTCGAAATCGCTCTGCGCCGGTTCAAGCGCTCTTGTGAAAAGGCCGGCATCCTGGCCGAAGTGCGCCGCCGCGAGTTCTACGAAAAGCCCACCCAGGAACGCAAGCGCAAGATGGCCGCGGCTGTAAAGCGCACCCAGAAAAAGGTCTCCCGCGAACTCTCGCGTCGCGTGCGCCTCTACTGACTATCAACCCTATTTTTTCGCGTATGTCCCTTAAGGAGCGCATCCAGCAGGACATCAAGGAGGCCATGCGCGCCAAGGACAAGCAGCGCCTGGGGGCCATTCGGCTGATCACCGCTGCCATCAAGCAGCGCGAGGTCGACGAGCGCATCGAGCTGGATGACACGCAGGTCATCGCCGTGCTCGACAAGATGGCCAAACAGCGCCGCGAGTCCATCAGCCAGTTCGAGAAAGCCAGCCGCGATGACCTGATCGCGCAGGAAAACTTCGAACTGGAACTCATCCAGTCCTACCTTCCGGAACAACTCGGCGAGGATGAAATCAACGCCCTCATCGGAGACGCCCTGCAATCCACCGGCGCAGCCAGTATCAAGGACATGGGTAAGGTCATGGGGCAGCTCAAGCCCAAGCTGCAGGGCCGCGCAGACATGGCCACGGTCAGTGCACTGATCAAGGCGCGGCTGGGCTGAAATTTCTTTACCCGGGTTGTACGGGGATTCACTCAGAGCTGCTCCCATAACTAGGAGGCTGCCGGGCTTGGGCGATCGTAGCGTGTTTCGAAAAGGTGTCAGGAACCTTTTCGAAACTGCAATAGCCGATTTTCAGTCCAATGCCCGAAAAGGTTCCTGACACCTTTTCAGCCTGACACCTTTTCAGCTATTTGTTACGACCTTGCAGAAAACCAGGTTCCTTCCCTTTACCGATTATCCTCTTTACCCTAATCCACATGGCAGGCCGTATTCCACAGTCTTTCATCGATGATCTGCTGACCCGCACCGATATCGTCGAGGTCATCGACGAACATGTGCCACTGAAAAAGGCGGGGCATGAATACAAGGCGTGCTGCCCCTTCCACAACGAGAAAACGCCTTCCTTTACGGTCAGCCAGACCAAGCAGTTCTATCATTGCTTTGGCTGCGGGGAGCACGGCACTGCCATCAGCTTCCTGATGAATTTCGAACACATGGATTTCGTTGAGGCGGTGGAAGAACTGGCCCGGCGCATCGGAATCGATGTCCCCCGCGAAACCGGCCCCGGCCACGAGAAGGCACCGGTTGCGCGATCGTACTATGACCTGCTGGAACAGGTCTCCGCCTATTACCAGGAGCAATTGCACAGTCACACGCAGGCCGGACGCGCAGGCGACTATCTGAAAACTCGTGGCCTCAGCGGAGAGGTCGCCGCCCGTTTCAAGATCGGTTTCGCCCCACCCGGCTGGGAAAACCTGGCCACTGCCCTGCATGCCGACAGCGATATTCGCAAGAACCTGCTGGAACTCGGCCTGACCATAGAACGCGACGACGGCAAGAGTGCCTATGACCGCTTCCGCGATCGCATCCAGTTCCCGATCCATGACCGCAGCGGCCGCACCATCGGCTTCGGCGGCCGCGTGCTCGATCAAGGCACTCCCAAGTATTTGAACAGCCCGGAATCGCCGGTCTTTCACAAGGGCAGGGAACTCTACGGCCTGTACGAAGCACGCAAGGCCGTGCGACAGCTGGAGCGCATCATCGTGGTCGAGGGTTACATGGACGTGGTGGCACTGGCCCAGTTCGATATCAACTACGTGGTGGCCACCCTGGGCACGGCGACCACCCACGAGCATCTGGAGCGCCTGTTTCGCACGGTCCCCGAGATCGTGTTCTGCTTCGACGGTGATCGCGCCGGGCGCGAAGCCGCTTGGAGGGCGCTGGAGAACACCCTGCCGGTGCTGCGCGACGGCCGTGAGGCGCGTTTCCTGTTCCTGCCGGAAGGCGAGGATCCGGATTCGCTGGTGCGCAAGATCGGCAGGAAGTCCTTCGAGGAGCACATCTCAGGGGCCACCCATCTATCGGATTTCTTCTTCCAGCGTCTCTCCGCGCAGCTCGACCTGGACAGCATCGACGGCCGGGCGCGGCTGGTGAATCTGGCCAGGCCACTGCTCGCGAAACTGCCCGACAGCATGTTCCACCAGCTCATGGTGGAACGGCTGGCGGAGCTGGCGCATACCGCAACCGGGCGCTTGCAAGGGCGCCTGGACGCGATCCCCTCCAATCCCGTCAAGGCGCGAAAAGGACCACCGAGAAAACCGCGCCATGACCATAAAAGCTATGTAAGACAAGCAGTTGAAATACTGCTGCATGAACCCGCCCTGGCCGCGAAACTGCAGGAAACAGGCTTTCTGGAACAGTGCGATCTGCCCGGTGTCCCACTGTTGCATGAACTGCTGGAATTGCTGCATGAGCGGCCGGATCTCAACACTGCCGCCATCCTGGAGCACTGGCGTGGCCGCGAAGAAGTGCGATTTCTCAGCAGGCTGGCGAGTTGGTCACCAGAGTTGGACAACCCGGATCTGTACCATGAACTGCAGGGCCTCGCCACCAAAATCCAAGGGCAACACATTGAAAACAGAATAAAATTTCTCGATCAAGAGCAGGGCCGCCGCCCGCTGAGCGAGGCAGAAAAACGCGAATACGGAGACTTGCTCCACCAATATCACGTAGTGCGCCAGCGGGGTTAGTGTGGTGGCCGGATTGCCGATAATCTCCTTGTTTTACCCTTGGCGCCACACTATATAGTGTCTATACTGCCCGATTAATTTTGCCCCCTGCATGATGGCGAGTTGACGAATCTTTTTAAGACATGATGAATGGGCGCGCTTCCTGCCCGCGGATAACTATGGATAAAGACCAACAATCACGACTGAAGCTGCTGATCGAGAAAGGTAAGGATCAGGGATTTCTGACCTACGCCGAGGTCAACGATCACCTGCCTGAAGATATCGTCGATCCCCAGCAGATCGAAGATATCATCGGCATGATCAATGACATGGGTATTCTGGTTCATGAAGAGGCACCGGATACCGACTCGCTGTTGCTCGCCAGCACCAAGAACTCTGCCGATGAAGATGCCGCCGAGGAAGCGGCTGCCAACCTGGTCACGGTCGACAGCGAATTCGGCAGGACCACCGACCCGGTGCGCATGTATATGCGTGAGATGGGCACGGTGGAACTACTCACACGCGAAGGTGAGATCGTCATCGCCAAACGCATCGAGGACGGCCTCAACCAGGTGATGCAGGCGCTCGCCTCCTACCCGGAAACAGCCGCAACTCTGCTGCAGAACTATGAACGCGTGCAGGCCGAGGAGATGCGACTCAACGACCTGATTTCCGGTTTCATCGACCCGAATGCGTTCGCGGAAGAGACCTCAACAGCCCAGCCGGCGATCAACGACGATGCCATCACGTCATCCGCCGATGAGGATGATGACAGCGACGATGATGACGATGATGATGATGACGCTGCCGTGACGGCTGCGGATGTCGGTCCCGATCCGGTCGAGGCGTCACAACGATTTGCCGAAATCGAGAAGACCTACAAGCAACTGGTTGCCCTGATGGGCAAGGGCGGGCGCAATGCAGCACGCGCCCAGAAACTCCGCGAACAGCTTAGTGAACAGATCCTGCAGCTCAAACTGGTTCCGCGCATTGTTGAAATTCTGACAATCAAGCTGCGCGATACCATTGCACGCATTCGTTCACACGAACGCACTATCATGGATATCTGCGTCGCCCGTGCCGGCATGCCGCGACGCGACTTCATCACTTCCTTCCCCAGCAACGAGACCGACCTGGGCTGGTTGGACGGCCAGGCGAAAGGCGGACACAAATACTCCGCCACGCTGGCGCAGTACCGCGATGAAATCCTCCGCAACCAGAACAAGCTGCTGGCGCTGCAGGAGGCCACCAACCTGATGATCTCCGAAATCAAGGACATCAATCGGCGGATGTCCATCGGCGAGGCCAAGGCACGGCGCGCCAAGAAGGAGATGGTCGAAGCCAACCTGCGACTGGTGATCTCCATCGCCAAGAAGTACACCAACCGCGGCCTGCAGTTCCTCGACCTGATCCAGGAAGGCAACATCGGCCTGATGAAAGCCGTGGACAAATTCGAATACCGCCGCGGCTACAAGTTCTCGACCTATGCGACCTGGTGGATACGCCAGGCCATCACCAGATCCATCGCCGACCAGGCTCGCACCATCCGAATCCCGGTGCATATGATCGAGACCATCAACAAGCTGAACCGCATATCGCGGCAGATGCTGCAGGAGATCGGCCGCGAACCTACACCGGAAGAACTGGCCGAACGCATGGAAATGCCCGAGGACAAGGTCCGCAAGGTGCTCAAGATCGCCAAGGAACCGATCTCCATGGAAACCCCGATCGGCGATGACGAGGACTCGCATCTCGGCGACTTCATCGAGGACCAGAACATCGACTCGCCGATCGACTCGGCCTCCATGGAAGGCCTCAAGGAAGCGACCCAGAGCGTGCTGTCCGGACTCACCCCACGCGAGGCGAAGGTGCTGCGCATGCGCTTCGGTATCGACATGAACACCGACCACACGCTGGAAGAGGTCGGCAAGCAGTTCGACGTCACCCGCGAGCGCATCCGCCAGATCGAGGCCAAGGCACTACGCAAGCTGCGCCACCCGACCCGCTCGGAACCCCTGCGCAGCTTCCTCGAGATCGACTAGCGCACGAGAGGCGGTGTTGGTCACCCGGATCAACACCGCTATACTCTCCTCCCAATCGCAGGGCCTGTAGCTCAGTTGGTTAGAGCAGGGGACTCATAATCCCTTGGTCCCAGGTTCGAGTCCTGGCAGGCCCACCATCTCTCATAAATTTCAGTGACTTATATCATTGAGGCCAAGGGACCCCATTGGCGTGGCCATGGGATCGGAATCCCTTGGTGCATGCCATTGGGAGACATGGATGGCCACGCTTCGGCTGATCTGACTGTTTCATCCGACGTCACCGGGCGCGAGTGACATAATCCAGTATCTCGACGACTTGTGCCGGTGTTTTGGCCCAGGCCATCGCGGAGGCATCGACTTCCTTGAGGGGGTGAATGATATCTTCGTCGTGCAATGTAATGTAGGGTTTGCCGATACCAGAACAATAACCTGCGTCAAACGCTGCGTTCCATTGTTTATACTTGTCTCCGAAACGCACGACCGCGACATCACACTTATCAAGGTATGTCTTCGTACGAATCCCGTTGACCTTTGCAGATTTATGGTCACGCCAAAAACTTTCAGTTTCAGCCCCTAGTACATCGCCTGCTGCGTCACTGGCTTCATGGTTCGTCACGGCTGACGTAAAAGTAATAGGCAAATTGCGCTCCTTAGCGCCATCAATTATTTGCTGACGCCAGTCAGAGTGAATCTCACCAGAGAGATACACATTCCAACTCATCTACCGCTCCTATCTTTAATAGTACGCATGGACAACAGAATAGAGTCGAACCTACACATCGTCAAAATAACAACAACACGTTTTGGGTTATCTATGGACCATCCACAGAGGTATTACAATGCTCGCCGGAAACCTTGGCCCGCAACGGCGCTCATCCCTTGGTCCCAGGTTCGAGTCCAGATGGGCCCACCATCTCTCTGGCTTTGCACGATTCCCGCCTCATGGAGACGGTATACTAAGGTGCAAACAACCGATATCATCCAGACAAAGTAGTCACAAGGCAGCAACTGAATTCTATACCGGGAATCATGGTCATATCCAAGGTTGTACACCCATTTTGCGCGGCGAGGTAACCATGAGAATACTGAATCTACCCCCCCTATCGTTGCTGTACTTGTTAATTGTCCTTTGCCCCATTGCAGCTTACTCTGAGGAAAACCTGTCACCAGTACCCAGCTATGCACAGGCACGCGCCGAATATGAGGCCAACAGCAAACCGGATAAATTGAGCGAGCAGGAGATGGCCGTGATACAGCGGAGTGCCGATGAACTGGCTGAAAAGCTGCCGCATCCCGGCATCAGGGTCGGAGAACGTGCGCCTGATTTCACCCTGCCCAACGCCTTTGGTGAACCGGTATCATTGTCATCTCAACTTGTGAAGGGTCCAGTCGTGCTTGCCTTCTATCGTGGTGCGTGGTGCCCCTACTGCAACCTTGAACTCAAGGCACTACATGGTGCACTGCCACAGTTCGAACGATTGGGCGCGACGCTGATCGCCGTCACACCCCAGCGACCGGACAAATCCCTTGAACAGGTCAGGAAGGATAAGTACCCATTCCAGATCCTGAGCGACCTAGATAGTACAGTCATGCGCGATTACCGCCTGTACTTTACAGTCCCTGACGAACTGAACCACCTCTACCAGGAGAGTTTCGGCCTGGATCTGGCCACCTATAACGGCCCGGGACGCTATGAGTTGCCTGTACCTGGCACTTTTGTGATCGATCGAAGCGGCATTGTACGCGCTGCTTTTGCCGATACTGACTACAAAAAGCGCATGGAGCCCGCAGATATCATCTCCGCCCTTCAGTCAATTGCTACCCAAGGCTCTGGAACTAAAGAACTTCCCTAAGTAACCGTGACCTACCTGATATTTTGGTCCAGCGTTTGCGTGTGGACTCCAATCTACTGCATTACGTATCTGTCCACGATGATGGTTGATTTAGGTCTGACGGTAAGGGTTACCGACCGCCGGACTAAGACGGTAACCCACAAACCGCCGACTGGTTTCATCTCAGTAAGTGCACCCAATGTACCGGTGCAGTATGTTTCATCCGATATACCCAGGTTCGAGTCCTGGCGGGCCCACCACCTTCCATAAAAATCATCAAGTTATGGCTTTGAGGCCGTGGGATTGCCCGTTTCCCATAGTCCCTTGGTCTGAAGCGCCTCTCATGGAATTCATGGGGTTATGGCGTTGGGATCGAGGGATTGGGGTCCCTTGGTGTGGGGGCACAGATGGGGCGAGATTCAACTGCCCTTGAGCCAGCCTGCGCGAGATACGGCGGCGTACCCGGGTGGTTGGCGCCTTCCCGGATGGCAAATCAGCGCTGATGCTGCCCGCGTCCAGGCAGCTGCGACACATTGCCGGCACGCAGTGGGGAACAAAGCGCTATCTGAGCATGGAATTACTGTGGGATCTCGACCTGCCCGAAACCTGCGTGGCATGAACCCGGATCGGGCCACCGTCAAACAAAAGAACGAAAATTTCTGGACACTACCCGGCGAAGCAGGTCCCGCCCCAACCCACCTGAACCAACGCCGCACGTCCGATCCGAGCCGGGCGGAGGTCTCGACCTTCCCCGGCTCCTGCTCGTAAAGCCGGATTGCACGCGCGACGAACCTGTTAATTGTCGCCTTGGCGACCGTCAGGCCAAGTCGACTGAAATGGTATCCGAGGAAATCGAAACCCTTCTCGTCCGCCCGATGAAGGTCTTGTCGGGGTGTTTCTCAAGTTTCAGGGCGGTGAAAGTCTCGTTGAGCGTCTTCAAGCGGGAGAATGTCGGCTGGTCAGCAAGCGATCTGGAGTTATCTGGCTGCCCTTTGGACTGCAAATCGAATATACGGCCTGATTTTAACGGCACATTTCCAGGTCATCGCCTAGTTCCCCTCCACAGCCCCGCTCAGACCAAATCATCAACACACTGATAAATATACATATTCGTTATTCGCGCCACTAAAAGTGGCGCAATCATTGAATTGCGCCAAATAAATGCTAGGACTGTGGCGCAATAAGTAAATCGCGCCACAACGAGGACACCATGCCCAGGCAGGTTTCTGAAGCAGAACTCGATGCTGTGCTCCGGGCGGTTACCCGCTACTTGAAAGGAAAAAGGGCATCTTTTTTAACTCACCTTCCACCAATTATATTCCGGTGTTCGGTGGTGTCATGTCCGGATTCGGTCCGCAATCCAATGTAGCCACATGGCAGGATGACACAGACACAAAAGCAGGCCGACTCAACCGGCACTCCCAGGTTCGACATCCCGGCGGGCCCACCACTACACATATAATTCATAGTGTTATGGCATTGAGACCAAGGAATCAAAGTCCCTTGGTGTGAGTCGTAGTTGGTGTTCTGCTGGCAATTCCAGGGGATTGCCTGAGAATGAAGCAGTTGCCTGATCAGGTTTGCTCATATTTATAAAGGGGAGATTGCTCTCCCCTTTATTGTTGCCGGGATTTCCTACTAATCCCTCATTGATGCCACTGTCTACAGGATTGGTAATTATTTCATGTAGACGGCTGCTGATACTATGGAGCTTAGTATCTCGATACCCTCACGTTCTGCGACGCGGATTGCCTCGTCGTAGATTTGCCCCGTTTTTTTTCATCTGTATTTCATAATTGCTCATGGGTACTCTCCTATACGGACAGGCATAAACATAAATACGACGAGGCCTGTATTGACTTGCTACAGCCTACAAATCCCTGGTGTGGTAGAAGGTCAAAGTAACCTCATCATGCGCCCAACCACCACCGAAGCCGTTCAGGTGTTTTGTCTGGCGCTTTTCAGAGATAAGTTGGTGCCGTTCAGGTGTCGGCGCAAGAGAGTAGTAGAGAGTGCCAGTATCCTTGTCCTGCACCCAGCCTCCGCCGAAACTATTCAGCTTTCCAGAGTGCACCCCGCGGGAAGCGTCGTGACTACGCTCGGGTGTCGGCGCATGTGAGTAATAGAGAGTGCCGGTATCCTTGTCCTGCATCCAGCCTCCGCCAAAATCTGAAGCCATCACACTCAAAGGACCAAGAACCAGCCCGGTACCTGCGATTACATTAATCATGGTTTGGTAATTCATGTCATATCTCCAAAGTAATTGATAAACAAAAGAAATGTACCTTCTCAACAAGCCGGTTAATTGTACAAAAGCAGTACAATACCTGAGCAAAATGATAGTGTACGATTCATATATTATACATTCTATGTACACTGTCAAGCGTTTTATGTATCTAATGTATATGATTTGTACAAATTTCTATGCCTGACTGACTTTCTATCATCCGTTGCATTGTTTTGAGGGCATAAAGACAGCATGGCGGCTGCAGACTGCAAATACCTGTTCGCAGCAGTGCTACCAACAAGCACTCACTTCGCTGCTTGGTTTGGTGAATTTGAGGGTTATTGGGCGTTGGCCGCAGGGCATCAAGCAACTGCTGCGACCCGACAGTGATGTTTTAACCGGGAAAGGCGGCGACACAAGAACCCGATGTCAGTATTTTCCCGGCGATCGGTCAGTTTCAGGGGCATTGTGAATGCATCTGGGTCCAAGCAATTCCCATAATCCATGGATTGACTGCAAGACAGGATTATCTGAATACTTCAGAATCCGGAAAAATCAGGACAAACTCCGTCCGTACAAGACTTGGAGGCTGTCGGACTTGGGCGATCGTAGCGAGCAAGGTGGGAGGGTGAGGCCATTTTTTCGATCGTTTGGGGAGAATAGCCGTTGCGATTTGACGAAAAGGATCGGGAATATGGGGCGCCCTACCATCGGCGCAGCAGATCAGTCCCAAGTCCGACAGCCTCCTAGCGCCGCAGCTAAGGAGATAACATTTCGTTGATTAGTTTCAGGCCACTACTAATGATCTTACCCAAGCAAATAGCACCAGACTTCTCTATCTTTTCCCGATATCGTGCCGCATAACCACCACCGACGAATACCGGTGCATTAGCTTTGTTAACAAGCTCTGGAAGATCATTATCCAGCACGCCACGCGATGGCCTGCTGGTACAGGATAAAACAACCCCCGAGCAGTTTCTTTTATCAAGCACGCCAGGCAGCTGCTCCAGTGGCGTGTTAGCGCCAAGCAACAACACCCTATAGCCGAAACCGGTGCTGGCGAGTGAAAAAAATAACAGCCCTATTTCATGAAACTCGCCCGGAAGACAGGCAAGCAGCAACAGTGGTCCGGTAGCACGCTGGTTAATGTAATGAATGCGCGCAGCGAGTTTGTTGCGCAAATAAACTGAAAAAAAGTGCTCCTGTGCAATTCCGGTATTACTATCCTTCCAGCGCTCACCCAGAATTCGCAACACGGGGGCAGTCAAGCGCTGGCTTAAGACGTCGACCGGATATAGGGACAGGGCGTCGTTATAGGCATCATCCAAAACATGCTCATCAAACGCTTCGATTGCATTGAGCATTGTCTGTTGATAGCTTCGCCATACCTCACCCTGCTTCGCTACAGGTGCGGTCGTGATCTCAGCGAGTGATTGGTTAAGCAGAGGCTTGACCTGGCTGATTGAGATGCCCTGATCCAGCAATTCAAGTATTTGCTTGATGTGTTCGACGTTGTCGCGTGTATATAGGCGGTGCCCTTTCGGTGTGCGGTGCGGCGTTATCAGGTTGTAGCGCCGCTCCCAGGCCCGCAGCGTGACCGGATTGACACCCGTCAGGCTAGAGACCGTGCGGATCGGAAGCAGTGCAACGGGGTTTTCTGTGTGTGGCGATTCTGGCATAGGTGATGGCTCCAGATATTTGTACAATAACTATACAATATCAATACATAATATGTTAACCTTAATACAAACGCAGGAAACAGATACACACAACGAATCAGATCCGTGTCCAGTTGTACTGACCTCATGCCTGCCCTAAAGTCAGTCCTCTTTATAGCACTGGTTATATTTCTTACTGCCTGTATTGGTATACCGAAGAATGTTTCACCGGTAACAGAGTTCGATGTTAACCGTTATCTGGGTACCTGGTATGAAATTGCCAGGCTCGACCATTCGTTCGAGCGAGGATTACAACAGGTCACTGCCAAATACAGCCTGCGCAAAGACGGCGGTATCCGGATAGTCAATCAGGGTTTTAATACAAACAAGAAGCGCTGGGAACGCGCTGAAGGAAGGGCGTATTTTATCGAGTCTGACGATGTTGGGCGCTTGAAAGTCTCCTTTTTTGGTCCATTTTACGGTGCATACAATATTATCGAACTTGATAAACAGGATTACGGGTACGCATTGGTCTGTGGTCCGAACAAATCCTATCTCTGGATACTGGCCAGGGAACCTGTACTCGAGAAGTCAACAATTAATCGATTGCTGATAAAAGCCTCCATGGCCGATTTTGATACCAGCCGCATGATTTTTGTCAACCATGAAATATCGACCCAGCCGGCTGTAATACAATGACTGCTTTGCTAAGCAACAATATAAATTTGGGTCATGCAAAGTTAGCGTTCTCCGGCATAAATTACACACTCACTGCTACGCTTGTAGCGTCAGTTCGATATCGGTTCAGCCTGAACCAATCACATCTCACTGAGTTCAATTAAACCCCACCAATAATCGGTTTCTACAACAACAAAAGACCAACAGGTTGGTGTTATCGACGCCCAACAGCATTGCCATTTGCGGGTTATAGGGACAGACAGTCGCCCGGTGCGGCGCCGGCAAAGTCGCCACAGGCTGGCGGATTGTCCGGATTGACCATCGTCGACTTCGAGAATCGACCGACCGCCAATCCCCAGAATATGGAGGCAATGAGATCTGATACGACCCCGCCGGAACAGACGGAAGGCCGTACCTGTCCGCCGGTGCCCGCAACGGCGACGGTCATTGGCCTCCAGTAGGAATGCGGACACGGGTATTCTTGGTCTTCGAACTGTGGAATGTCTACACCGTCAATATTTGCTGTCAACGCGATCGCGGCCTGCCCGGTCTTACCGTACCAGTCCAGATAGCCCTGCTTGGCGTACAGCTGATAGCTGGTCCAGGCGCCCGGCACGTTGGCTTCCGGAAGCAGATTGGTTGGGGAGTTGCCCAGCCGCTGTAGTGCCCAGACCGGATTGTTCTGATCGGGCAGCGAGCACAACCAGCATTGGGCTCTTACAGCGTATTTGTCGTTGCCACCACCACCCGTTGCGCCGAAAACGTACGTCACAACCAGTTCGTCGGTGGGCGCTCCGCGAGCGTTGATGCCATTGTCTTCGATATTGCCAAGCGCAATGGCTCCGGCGCGATATGAACCAGGACCGGCATGTTCCAAATTCTCGGCGGATACGAGGACCCCGCAAGGGGTATTCGTCAATGTCGCATCCTGCAGCACGATCGTCGAGGTGGCGCCGTTGATGGTGGGGAACTCTGTTCTATAGCCGGATCAAGAACGATTGTCGAGCACTCCTCGATTGGCGCATATGCCCTCCGCGTAGGGACAGATCATGGCGAAGAAGACCGACAGCGTGCCGGTCTTGTTCGGGAAGTTACCGCCAATCCAGGCCACGTCGATGATTCCGTCGCCATTGAAGTCCCCGGTCGTCGGATCGTTGATCGGCGCCAGATAGTCACTCGACGGCGCCTGCGTCATCAGCTTGGTCTTGAGCCGAATTCCCTTGCTCGGGTCATCTGGATCGACGGCGCTACATACCTCGATGGATTCGATGTTGATGAACAGGATGTCGTCGAAGCCATCGATCGCCAATTGGATCCATCTGGGATCCGCGATAAAAGTCTTATTCGGAACCGAGGGCGCTCCGTCAATCGAGCTAGTCACGGAAAACGAGAGGTTGTGATCGCCCGAGTTCGACGAGCAGTCCGACAGAACATTGGCATCGCTCATCCGTGGGCGCAGGGTCACCACCATGTCGTAAGGGAGATCGAACAGGCAGGCAAAGCGGGTCTTTTGCGGAAAGGACTCAACGCCATCGGCCAGACAGGGGACCTGCGGATCGCTGGTTGAGACAGGACTGTCAACGACCGTACCGATACCGGGATTGCTGGAATTGTTCTCGGTCTAGGAGGCTGTCGGACTTGGGACTGATCTACTGCGCCGGTAGGAGAGCGCCCCATTTTCACGATCCTTTTCGTCAAATAGCTACGGCTATTCTCCTCAAACGATCGAAACAATGGCCTCACCCTCCCGCCTTGCTCGCTACGATCGCCCAAGTCCGACAGCCTCCTAGTGTTCATTAAGAGTATACTGGCGCACCCGGAAGAAAGATCGGCGCCGCAAGCCGTGCTCCTGTTGCCGGACAATCAAGCATCGCCGCTGCCTGATCACTGCCGATGGGTTCTATGAGTGGAAAGTGGTCAACGGTCACAAGATTCCGCACCACATTCACTTGCGTGATGTGGCGTTTTGCCATCGCAGGGCTGCGGGTGCGGGACCACTGGGAGGGTGAAGGTAATGGTTTTGGCAGTTGCAGCATCATTGTCATGCCGGCCAATGATGTCATGAAGCCACTGCGTGAGCGGATGCCTGCCAGCATAGCCCCGGGGCATGATGACCAGTGGACCGATCCCCGGATCACGGAGAAGGAGGAACTCATGCGGCTTCTGAAATCCACCCCTTCCGGTGACCTGAAGGCATACCCGGTCAGTCCCTGGGTGAATGTGCCGGCGCATGATGATGAGCAGTGCATAGAGGCAGCGATATGAAGCACTCCCTGTTTTCCAATCCTTGATCTCATCTCACATACCATTTGTGACTCATCAATATAGTCAAAATGTAATGTTAGTTATGTACTGCAATGATAAAACAGGAGAACATTATGACGTTCACACAATCAATCCAAACATGCTTTGCAAAGTATGCGGATTTCAATGGTCGAGCCATAAGGCCTGAATATTGGTGGTTTGCTCTGTTCACATTTTTATTGGGCGCAGTGACTGGTATCGTCAGCGATGTTCTCTATGCAATCGCTAGTTTAGCGACACTCCTTCCGTCACTGGCGGTTGGTGCACGTCGTCTGCACGACACCAACCGGAGCGGATGGTGGCAATTACTGTGGATTATCCCGGTCATAGGTTGGATCGTGATGATCGTGTTCTTGGCCCAAGAAGGTGAATCCACAGATAACCAGTTCGGGGCTGCTCCTTCAGATTGATATAGTTGCGTCTTGGTTGCAACTACGACTATAAACTGAGGATCGGCCATTCCTTGAAACATATTTTTTTGTTTTATCTTGGGGATGCTGTTTTCAATCGATAGCAGACACCCTCACCGGCCGCGTTGTGCGCATCATTGACGGTGACACCATCGTCGTACTCGACAGCGGCAATACTCAGCACAAGATCAGCCTGACCGGGATTGAAGCACCCGAGAGAGGTCATGCATACGGCATGAAGTCCAAGGAGTACCGCCCCGACTCGGTCGCCGGGAAGTTCGTCGTCGTGGAATATGAGAAGTTTGACCGGTATGAAGCATACTCGCCAAGGTGCTGCCCGGCGGCGAGGACATGAACCTGGAGCAGGTCAGGGCCGGTCCGGCGTGGCACTACAAGAAGTACCTGAGTGAACAGACCGTCTCGCCGACCACGTGAAATACTCCGACGCCGATATGGACGCCCGAAGGCACGAGCGTTGATTGTGGAACGATCCATCCCCGGTACCGTCGTGGGACTACCGGAAGGCCGAGAGGGAAAGGAAGGAGGCCATGGACCCCTTCATGATCAGGTCGCAGGCAAGAGAAAAGCCGTACTAATCACACAATTCGATATATTGTTATCAGTCTCATGTAGTTCTGTGTTCAAAGCCGAATTAATGAAAAAGGGATTTTACCTTACCATATGCTTGCCTTGATACTCCTGAAAAAGTGCGATTGCGTTCAAGCTCCAGAAGCCTGGCATTATCGGGGACTACGGCCAATCCACGCTCAATATAGGTTCTAGCTTTGATGTATTGCAAGCGATAGAGCGCCTGCTCCGCAAGTTCAGCATAGATGTTCGCAATCCTTTTCATACCCATCAAAGCCTTATTGTTATCTGGATCATCTATCAAGATTGTATGGTAATAGTGGTAGGCGTTATCTCCTTCTGGCGTTGTAAGACGGTATTCATTTAGCGCATGTTGGGCTAGTAGTAGTAATTTCGCATTAGTTGTATTTTGGGTGGCATTGCGCTGTGATGTAAATGTATTGGCGGCCTTATTTTCTGTAGATGCCAAATTATCATCTTTCGATTTGACCATTGGCGGTGTTGACTGAGCGACGACAAGACCGTTCATGGCTGTTCCCGTCACTTCGGTTTGTGGATTCATCCCATACGACAAATGCCCATCCAGTTCGGATAATTTCAGCGACACTGTCATTGCATGAGAATCCATGTCTATTTCATTTTTCTCGATCTGCATGGACGGTTGCATGATAATAAATCCAAAGAGGGCAGTGATTACCAATGCAACGCCCACTGCAGCCGAACGCTGTCGGATAAGTTCGATAATGACTCTCATGATTTTCCATATCTTGAGCTGTAAACTCTTTACCAGGGAGCGTAATAGTTGCTGTGTGTTCGAAAGAATGCCGGTATGAGTAAGCTCTCCAGGAGCTGTGAATCTTTCGAGTGCAGCACCACCCCTCGGTCCACGCTGTCGAAGTTTTCGTATGTACTTGTGCATCTCTGCCGCTGTTGGGAAACGTTCATCAGGATCTTTTGCAATCATTTGCTCAAGTAGATCCTGATACTTTTCCAACTTGGGTGGGAATATAGGTAGAGGGTCAGTTAGATGGGATAGTATCGTCTCAATGTGGGAGTTACCTTGAAAAGGTTTCACTCCAGTTAATAACTCGTAGAAAATGATACCTAGACTGTAGATGTCAGTACGACCATCAAGTGGCTTGCATTCGGCTTGTTCAGGACTGAGATAGTAAGGACTGCCAACAGCGCTACCTTCCATGGTCAACCGCATGTCCACCGCAAGCTGCCTGGCGACTCCGAAATCTGTGAGTATCGGGGTGCCGTCTTTGTGAAACAGTATGTTAGCAGGCTTCAGATCGCGGTGTATGATCGCATTGGAGTGCAAAAATTCTAGGCAACTGCACATTATTTCCAGTAGATCAAGGCTTGCTTCTGTACTCAACTCCGACTGGATGCGCGCCTCCAGGTCGCCACCTTCTAGATACTCCATAGATATATAATGTCTGTCTTCATAGACACCTATGTCATGGATTGTAATGATATTGCGATGATTCAGGGACGCGATGATACGTCCTTCATTCTGAAAGCGCCTTGCCTCATCAGTATTATCAAATTTTTTAAGTAGTTTGAGTGCGATATGCCGGCCCAGGGACTTTTGCACTGCAAGATAGATGGAAGCCATGCCGCCTTCAGCGATGGGACGCAGAATCTCATATCCGGGTATCTCCAATATCATGTTTTTCGGGTACTCCCAATGCTCCCCGCACATGCCCCGGACAAGTCCGTAACTATCAAGCCAACATGCCAGCAATAAAGAAAGAGACTGCAAGGCACATAAATACAATCGAGTACGTTTATCAGTAAGACCACGATAATCTAATCCGCTGCGCAGCCGATATACTATGTGTCAGCCATCAGTATCGGCTGTCGCTTCAAAATTCTTAGACAGCTATAAATTACATTCCTGTCCGCTGATCATTGTTTGATTCCAGACTGATCCACCTCTACTCCCACCTTATTCACACCCTTTGGGCCATCCTGATCCGCGACTATTCTTGCCAATGATCATGCACCTATATCCAATTGGATATCCAATCGTCTTGGGTACACAAATAGACTACACAACACATTTTCTTAAACATGTGACAGCCATGACAAAAGTGGAATGCAAAATGTCACTGAAACACCATGTCGATAACGGACGTCGACTGAAGAAGGCTGGCATGTATGATGCCGCAACCGAACGCCGAATGAATGCACGGATACTGCGCCTGACTTACAAACGACATTACTCTGAGACAACCGGTTGACCTTCAATGCAAATACAATCTCTTTCCACCTGGGCGCATTTTTGTTTCCTATCGCCATTTCACCTGTTGCCCAATCAAATAGTCACCCGTATTCACCTTCTTAATACCTTCGACTGAGCCCACCGGACTTTTCCATCCACACTCGCCCTTATCAGATCGGTGGGTTTTTTATTGCCCACTACAAGGTGAACCCATGAAAAGCTTCAAATTAGTCTCTGACCTGACACAGGTCCGGAGCAGTCCCTTCCATGCAACCATCCGGGACCTAGTCTTCAGGATTTCAGCCGGTGACCCCGAGTACTTACCCGGGCACGACGTCTACGTTGTCCTCTTGGAATTCGGGGACGTGAACCGCGTCCAGTCCGATTTGGACCTGCCGTGGGCATTCTCCGATACCATCCGAGGGCGTAACGATCACTGACGTCCACTAACACGCAATGTATGTCTCCAACAATTAAATCGCTTTGTCACTACTGATACCCAACGCGGAGTGGCTTTCGGAAGACATTCGAAGACATTTCGAATTAACGTCACTGACCCCTTGGCGGGACCTTCCGGAGATCCACTAACACACTAAACACGTTCCATTTTTTCGGCACTCACCTCCCTTTTCCCAAAGTCCACCTGCATGTATTCGGAATTCTTCGGAGGACGGTGTTCGTCCACTGAACTACTGATCGGGCGGTTGGGGAAGTTGTGGGGGACGTTAACGTGTGGCCCAAGGCATACAGTTGCGCCGATATACCGAGCAAATCGCAAGTTTACTTGACCGGCATCAAGGCATTTCACTTGATGTTAATTAGAATATGATAATATACTGTTATTATCCACCTATAGGAGAAGCGATCATGAATGAATACGTCTGGCACTCCAAACGAGAATTGATTGCAATTGCTCACCTCGCGGCAATGGAACGAGCAAGGCGTGAGCGTGAAGAAGAAGCAAAGCGCCACATATTCGAACTCTTACAAAGAGTCCAGCTCCAACCGGATGACTTCGCGGATTGAACCTGTTCTCGCTACGGGCCTTGATTGGTTACTTCGGCTCTCGATCCGAGATGGCGAAATGGGCGATTATTGACCGTCGTAATGTACGCACCTGTCGCCAGCCAGAAGATTGTAATGTGCCTGCAAAAGGGACGTGGACGTCGGGTGCGTCGTGTTGTTCAACGGGGTAATGGTAATGGCGAACCATCGCCTGTTGCTGACGGCGAGGCGTTATCATCCAGCTCCAACTTTTCCCTGGATGCGTTCTTCTGCCTGGCCTTCGCTCCTTCCACTGAATCAATAATCGCAGGCTGAAAAACATCAAAGACCGATTGCCCCATCCGTTTGCGGATCTCGACCAACAATGAGGGGGCAAATGGTGCCTCCATCTGATAACCCGCCAGGTCCGCGAAGTACTGCAGGTAGGGGTTCTCCTGAATCTGCGCGACGGTCTCCTCATCGGACAGGCAGAGTTTTTGTTTGATGATTACCGCACCAATAACCAATCGTGCGTCTTTCGTCGGGCGACCCTGCGTCCTGGAGAGACCCTGATAATAACCTTCCGCCAGTTCATCCCAGTGAATGCAGGCGCTCAGTTTGACCCAATGGTTATTCTCATCCAGCGCCGTTTGAAACAGCCAGCAGAACTCGGCAAGGGAAATCTGTTTTTGACTGCGATATCGAATCATAGGTGCACGGTTTTTTTCTCATGTCAGGTTCGTTTTCCATGCACATATTCCTTGATCCAGCAGCATTCCATAGCTAGCTCAATGCATTATTCTTTCTGTGCAGACTCTATTTAAGCGACGTTCAATCACAGGAACCTTTGCTTCACAGTTAAAGAGATCTCTCCAGAAGCCGCATCCGTGTACCACGTAACGTCCCGCAACAGTCCTTCTTTCCGTCTTGCACCGAGTTCCGTCAGCCAGACTTGGACGATAATTCGCCGGACACAGGCTAGTGACCAGCTCTAACCAGGCTCCCCAATTCGGCTTGATCGAGCGCATCCGTCAACAGCGCACGAACTTCGCTTGCGCTTTCCATTCGCAGCGCCTGCTCGACCAACTGACGGGCCTGCACTCGACTGAAAGTTCGAATCACCTGCTTGACGCGAGGCAAATAAGGTCCGGACATGCTGAGGCTTTCAATATCCATACCCAACAGCAGCAGGGCGGCGGTCGGGTCACCAGCCATTTCGCCGCATACGCCGACCGGCTTTCCCCATCGGTGGGCCTCTTCGACAATCTGATGTATGGCCCGAAGCACGGCCGGATGCAAACTATCGAACAGGCTGGCCACGAGCGCGTTGTTCCTGTCGACGACCAACAAGTATTGGGTAAGGTCGTTGGTGCCAATAGAGAAAAAATCCACACGCCGCACTAATGCCGTGATCTGGTAGACTGATGCAGGCGTCTCGACCATGATTCCGAGCAGCGGTTTCACCGATTGCCTGCCTTCCTCCAGCAACTCTCTGTGGGCTCGATCGATCAGGTCAATCGTAGTGTCCACCTCTTCCACCTTACTGACCATCGGTACAAGGACGCGCAGGTTATTGAATCCCGCATTGGCACGCAGCATGGCGCGTAACTGGGTGAGCATTATCTCGGGATGGTCCAGGGTGAAACGGATACCACGCAAACCAAGGGACGGGTTTGCCTCATCGACCGAGAAATAGGGCAATGGTTTGTCGCCACCCACGTCCAGGGTGCGCATGGTAACCGGCTTCGGCGCAAGCAACATAAGGGCTCTCCGATAGGTTCGATACTGCTCTTCTTCGCCAGGGAAGGAATCGCGCGCCATGAAGGCGAATTCAGTGCGATAAAGCCCAACACCCTCGGCCCCTGTGTCAAGCGCCGCGGTGATGTCGGCCAGTAACCCGCCGTTGATATACAAGGCGACTCGTGCTCCGTCGGGCGTTTCGGCCGGCAAGGCGCGCAGCCCCTCAAGCTCCCTGGTGACAACGGCCTCTTCATCCGCCAGTCTGCGATACTCGTCCCGCACCGATGTAGAAGGCTGAAAATAGACACGCCCTTGATAGCCGTCGACCACGACCTCTCGTCCATCCAACGGCCCGAGTGAGAAATCTCCGAGACCCATGACAGCGGGTACACCCAGTCCACGGGCAAGGATTGCCGTATGCGAAAGGGCCGAGCCTCGCGTGCAAATGAGGCCAGCCAGGCGATCTTCAGGTACCGCCGTGATTTCGGCAACGCTTATGTCTTCACCAAGGAGCACACATTGATCGGGGAAAACCTTTGGTTCCCCGTTATCCGGTTGTAGATGTAAAAGGATGAGGCGCCCTATAGCCCGAATGTCCTCCGCGCGCTTGTGCAGATACGGGTCTTCCATCTGTTCGAAGACTGCAGCGCACTCTGCAATCGCATCCCGTAACGCGCCCGGCGCCCAGTTACCGGCATCGATGCATCGCTCAATACTTGATATCAGCCTGTCGCTTGCGGCCAGCAATACATAGGCATCGAACAGTGCTCTCTCCTCCTCCGCCAACTGGGCACCTTGTCTGCGCAGCTCTTCCTGAACCCTGGCTACCGCGGCACGAATCGCTTCGGTTTCAGCTGCAACGTCGGTAGCAGGCCGATCGGGCACGGATTCAAGCGTAGCCCGGGGAAAGACCACGGAAATCGTGCCCACCACCACACCGGAAGCTCCCGGGATGCCTTGCAGAAATTGAGCCTCCCGCGTCCCCTCGTCCAGCAGTTTGTGTACACTTCCGTCCATGGCTGCATGATTGACCACACCGGCCAGCTGAGCGGCAATCGTAACGAGGAAGGAGGATTCGTTTTCGGTGAAAGTCACCGCCTCCGTACGCTGAGCGGTCAAGACACCCACCACTTTACCCCGGTGGATGATGGGCACCCCGAGAAAAGAAAGAAACTCGTCTTCCTCGGCTTCGGGGAAACTGCGGTATTGAGGGTGGGCCGGAGCGTTCGCGATATTGAGGGGGTCGCGATGTTCGCCGACAAATCCCACAAGCCCTTCACCCCGGACAATACGTACCTGTCCCACGGCGCCGGGCGCAAGACCGTCTGTTGCCATCAGGACGTACTGGCCGGCATTTTCGTCGGTAAGGTAGATAGAACATACGTTAACGCCCATCGCATCCTTTACCCGGCTAACAATAATCCGTGCCGCCTGATCCAGGTCGGACGCCGTGCTGACTGCCTGAACGATGCGGCGAAGCGTGTCTAGCATGTCTTTATCATAGGATGGAACCTACGGTTGCTCACCCTTGTGCGATGCAAGCCTCGCCATTGTATCGGCAATGGCGTGCATGTCGTACCTTTGCAGTAGCCCTCGCAGGTATTCCACGAGCTCCCGCTCAGATCCGCCCCGGTCTGTCAACTCCGCCAACACCGCCTCGATTTCGGAAAAGGCGTTAAGACATGCTGCTCTATGCAGTCGCGCTCGCAACGATTCGGGCAGGGTAATGGACGACAGATCCGCTACAACTCCTGGCAATTCCGAAACCGCAGACCTGGTACCTTCACGCTCGAATCTGACACCCAGGTGTTTCTCGATGCATTCGCACACTGTCTCGAAGCGGTACGGCTTGGCGATAAAGTCGTCGAATCCAACCTCGAAGTAGCGCTCTGTATCGTGACTCCAGCCAACGGCCGACAAGGCCACACAGACGATTTTATTATCGTCGTCCTTCCCCTTGATATGGTGCAATGCCTCCAGGCCGTCCATGATGGGCATGCGAACGTCCATGAAAACAATATCCGGCCGACTCCCGCGAATTTTTCCCAGGGCATCCACCCCATCACTCGCGACAGACACGCCGGCGCCTATCGTTATCAGCATGCGGCTGAGCAGGTCACGATTATCGGCGACGTCGTCCACAACCAGTGCTTCCACGTGACATTCGGGTGCGAGACGAGTAATTCGCTCGGTCGTCAGATATGCAGGGACAATCTGCCCTTCTGCAGGGGGCAGTACCACATCGAATGTGAACTGGCTCCCTGCCTTGGATCTGGAGTTTACTTCCAACCGCCCTCCCATGAGTTCGACCTGACGCCTGGAAAGCGTGAGGCCCAGGCCCGTACCTCCCTTGCTGATGCCTTCTACTGCCTGGTGGAAGGGCTCGAATATTCGCTCGAGTTCAGCAGGTGTGATGCCCAGGCCGGTATCACTCACTTCGAAGTGGTAACTGTCAGCAGTCTGTGTAACGAGAAGAAACACGCTTCCTTGTTCCGTGAATTTCACCGCGTTTCCGAGTAGGTTGATCAACACCTGACGTAATTTCCCCTGGTCGCCCCGCACCGCTCCGCGATCGATCCGGCTCTCCACCCTCCAGGTGATACCCTTTTGCTCGCAGCGCACCTCGAATATCGCGGATATGGACGCCACGAGATCGTCCAGGTCGAAGTCACCGATGTCTAGTTCCATGGCGCCTGCTTCGATCTTGGACAGGTCCAGGATCTGGTTGATGACTCCGAGCAGGTGATTGCCGGCTCTATCGATGGCCTTTAACGCCCGGCGGTGTCTTTCCGGGAAGTCCTGGTCATATTCCATTATCTGAGTGTAGCCAAGCACGGCATTCATCGGGGTGCGGATCTCGTGGGACATGTTCGCAAGGAACAACGACTTGGCCTGACTCGCGCTCTCCGCTTGCTCTTTGGCCTTTTGCAGTGCCTTTTCGGTGGCCTTCCTGGCCGTGATATCTCGAAGTATGCCCACGAAGCTCCGGTTATCCCTGTGGCGCGCTTCACCCACCGAAAGCTCCAGGGGAAAGGTGGAGCCGTCCCGGCGCCGTCCCTCGACTTCGCGCTCGATTCCGATGATTCGCTGCACTCCGGTCTCTCGATATCTTGCAAGATAACCGTCGTGTTCCCTGTTGTGTGGCGCCGGCATCAACATGCTGACATTACGTCCTATCACGTCACTCGCCGGATAATCGAAGAGCTTTTCACATGCAGAATTGAAATCCTGCACGATCCCGTTGGAGTCGATAATGATGACTCCGTCCACAGCGGTATTCACCAGGGCGCGCAATCGGCTTTCAGGATCTTCTAGAGATTTCTGGGCAGCCCGGTAAATAAAAAACAGGTAGGCGGTAATCCAAAGTGCCAGTAGATCGAGTCCAAGACTGATGATGGGAATTTTTTGGTTTGCCGCGGCGCTGGTATGAGCGTAGATTCCTACGGTGAAAATGCATGAAATGATCGCCATGAACAGCGGGGCATACTTCCAGGGAGACCACAAGGTCAACAGGATGAGAACGACATAGGGCAGCCCGCTTACGCTGACGTCCGGCAATGTGATAGCCATCAGAAAAATGCACAGTCCGACGACACTGCCAAACAACGGGATGCCCAGTGGATGCTCTACGAACCATCGCAGCCACCTGTGAAAACGTGAACCTGCATTCATTTCAAAAGGATACTTGGCAAACCCTTAGAATGTTAAAAACATCTTGCATTTCGGATACAAGGCGTACCTGGAATGCGACAAAATTACGTATTTGACCCGCGACCTCCGACATAATACCCTAGCGAAAAAGCCTAGTATATGTGATCTTATGTCACGTGGTTTTCTGAGGATTATTCCGGAGTTAGGTCGGAGAGAAGGACAGCGTAACTCGACCATCAGAACCGGTCGCGTTCAAGTCGCCGGTTCTCAGCGAGATCCGCCGGAAAAAACCAGAGGAAATGCAAATCTATTTACAGTTGAGTGTTCATGCGGTGACTTGGACACAAATCCCGCCACTCATTGAGAGCTTCAACATGGATGAGCGATCGACTGCAACTATCAATCAATCACTCGCGGCTGGATCCTCCAGCCCCCGGGATGGCAACAATCTCTCCGGTGATAATGGTGCACAGGCGATTGATCACAAGAGCCCGAAGATCCTCATCGTCGATGATATCCACGCAAACCTGGATTTGCTGCGCGATGTGCTGAAGCCACTGGGAGCACAGATCTTCTTCGCCACCAGCGGCGCGATGGCTATCGATATCGCCAAAAACGCACAACCGGACCTCATACTTTTGGACATCATGATGCCCGATATGGACGGGTTGGAAACCTGCCGGCAGCTGAAGGCAATCAAGGGTTTCGACACAATCCCCGTGATTTTTGTCACTGCCAGAACCGATGTGGATAGTCTCGTCAGAGGATTCGAGGCAGGTGGCGTCGACTATATCACCAAACCGGTGAAACAGGCCGAAGTCCATGCCCGGGTAAACACCCACCTGCAAATTCAAACCCTAATCCGCCAGCAACGAGAAACCCTGTCGGCTTTGGAACTTGCAAGAAAGGAGCTCCAGCAACTGAGCGCCGCAAAAGACAAGTTCCTCTCCAACATCAGTCGAAGCCTGCACGATTCGCTGGCGGAGATCTCCGCATCAAGTCAAGCGTTAAAGGATACCGCCGCGACTACAGGCCAACCCGTCCAAGGCGACGCCAACTGGCGGCTCGAAGATGTCAACAGGTCCGCCAGGAACGTTCTTAAGCTGCTGGAGAATATCCTGGAATGGCCTCGCGTTCAGGCCGGCCAGAAACTGGATCTGCTCGATATGGAAATCACTGATCGGGATCTCGGCTATCTGGTCGGGGCTCTCGATAACCTGCGGTTCCTGTCACTTGCCGGCACCAGGATAACAGACGACGGACTGGAGTATATACGAGTACTGAAAGACCTCCAGGAGCTGCACCTGGATGGCACGGCTATCACGAACAAAGGACTGGAGCTCATAAAGGAACTGGAGAACGTCGAGGTGCTGGATCTGAAGGATACGACAATTACCGATGATGGTCTCACTCATTTGAAACCCCTCCGGAATCTCAAATCACTCTACCTCACACGAACTCCAATCAGTGATGCCGGTCTGGCCCACATCGGTATGCTTACCGGTCTGCAGACACTCATCCTGTGGAATACGCAGGTCACTGATGACGGACTCCACCATCTGCGGTCGCTCACCGCGCTCAGAGAACTGATTCTCTGGCAGACGCTGGTCACGGAACATGGTGCTGACGAACTGCGAAAAGCGTTGCCGGACTGCGATATCAGCACGGGTATGTTTACCTGAATGTCGTGGCATCGCCTGTAACCACCGAAGCCCCCGTGAATAATCATATCCTTCGATGCTGAAAGCAAAACGCGGCATCCGGTAAATATTCGCGGATTGCAGGGTGCATACCCTGAAGAACACTCAGTTTTAGCCTCTCTATTCAATACCCGTATGAATCCGGCATGAATTTACACCGCATCCTTTAGTTGCATTATTCACAGCGAAGTGAATAACGTGAATAGGAGGTAACTTTGAAAATCACTCTGCAGTCAACCGTTCATTAAGGAGGGTATGTCAATTTCACGTTACAACGTGCACTCTATTGCACACAAAAGAGTTCAGAGTAACCGATAACCTTTGCAACCGGCGGTACTGAATACAAGATTGCGGCATGTTGTTAACCGGGCAGTGATTCATGCAACTGCCGGGAATAGCGTTGCTGATTGCTATTGCTGACCGCTTTTTGTCAACACCGGCAGCGTGCCTACACCTGTCGTTTGTCCGCTCGATATGATCGATATCCATCATGACCCATGAAATACCGGTTCAAACTGTTCAAACAACGTACGCCTGTTCAGACAATCTGTCAGCGGATCACGTGTGGCCAGTACACTGAGATCCTTATTCTGACGTCTGATCTGTTGGATCGATTCCCTGAGCTAGGAGCCTGTCGTCCTCCACCCGGGAGCTGTTGACCAGGAAGGTACGCAACCGATTGTCCTTGCACTTCAGTGCAATCTTGTCCCGGACATCATTGGCGTCGTTCTTCCGGACACTCTCCCGCGGCAATACATCATCGGGGTACTGCCAGCCAAGTTTTGACACTCTCTTTCCTGTCAGTTCCCTGACATCGTGATGGGTATATTTTGCAAACGCATGATTTGAAAACACGATCCTGCCAGCACCATTGATCAGCAGTACCCCTTCCGTCAGGGTGTCCAGCGCACTGCGAACGCGTGAAGGCACCACCGCTGTCGGAAAAAAGCCGGTAAAAAAAGCGGATAATCAACAGAAGGAATCCCACAAACACACACAGCGCCACAAAACCCGTCATGGCACCCATGGGATTCATCGCGAAACCCAGGATGGTGACACTATGCATCGGGGAAAATTTCAGTTCCAACGTCGCCCATTTCCGCAACAACCTGGGATCACTGTAGATGGGCACCATAAGCTGGGTAGGTGTGGACTTTTCACTGTCACGCCAGATATCTGATGGTTGATTGCCGGTCCGTCCCGGTGCGTGTGCGCGTCACGGGGGACAGCCGGATACTCTCTAGATATCGGCTGCCAGCGGTGTTCCCGAAGGAATACCGCAAAATGCCGGAAGAGAACCCGCGCCTGGGCATTCGAGTGAGGTAATGGCATGCTGATATTCGGGCTGGCGGTCGGCAGCAGGGCGTGCTGGCCGCTGTCCGTGCCGGTGACCATCGGGTTGCTGGCGTTCCGCCAAATATGTGATTGTTGAAGAAGGACCGGCCAGCCGCGGAGGAGTGCGCAATCCATCCACCCCGGATTATTCGAGGATCTGTTTCCAGGCGGTTTCGGGCCGGTTTTGATTCAGTGATCCTACAGGCAGGTTTTTGCGAAGCTGAAGAACCGGATATCGCCGTATGACAGCCGCGCGCCTTGTCCATGGGGTAAGGTTCGCGCAACCGCTGCACTACCGTGTGGTCAACGATGCTGCCGTGGCAGGTGACGCTCAGTTCCACCGCCGGTATCGCCTTCAAGTGGTGGAACACTCTCTCACAGCCCTGCCGAACGACTTCGAAGTGTTTGATTCCCCCCGGCCTTCTCACCCGCAATCAGGCGCTTCCCGAAGGTCTCACGGATGTGCTGATCCCAGTCGTCGGATGAGTTGGCCGGATTGAGCATCCTCAGGCAGGCACAACCGGCATCACGGCATTGCAAATCCCAATGGCATGGCCGGTCCACCTGCCTCCATGCATTGTGGATTTCCTGTTCCTCTGAACAGGAGAATATCTGCACCAGCGCACGGCTGGCATCGACAGGCTGTGCAATACCCCAGGCACCGGCCGGTACCGAACATTCAGTCCGCTGGTCAGGGCCTACGGCAACCGGTGTTTCGGTGTGCCTCTAAAGGTGGGCGTGCCTATTCGAGGCGTTCGATACCGAGGGCCTTGAGGATGTACTTCTCGTAGACCGGTTCGGAGGTGCCCTTCTTCATCTTGCGAATGAAGTATTTCTCGAAGGCAATCTTGGCAAGGTGCACCCACTTGCCCTTCTTCATCCAGGCCACGTTGCGCGGTGGTATCTGCGGCAGGGCGACGAAGGCGGCACCGGTGTCGCCCATATCGGCCAGGCAGATGGCGTTCCAGGTACCCTTGTGGGTGATTTCCTTGCCGGCCAGTTCGTCGTGGATGTTGTGCACGAGGGCAGTCACCATGGACTCGATCATGTAGCCGGTCTTGGGTGCACCGGTAGGAACCGGGGTAGCCTCCACCGGGGGGATCGCGATGCAGACACCGGCGGAATAGATATTTTTGTACTTCGGGCTGCGCTGAAACTCATCGACGATGACGAAGCCACGCGGATTGCACAGGCCCTCGACGGCGGCGACGCAATCGACACCCTTGAAGGCGGGCAGCATCATGGAGTACTTGAACTCCAGCTCGTGGTCGCGAACCTTCACGCCGGCATCATTGCACTCCTCGACAAACATCTTGCCGTCCTCGACACGGGTCACCTTGGCGTTGGTAATCCACTTGATGTCGTGATCGCGCAGCTCGCTTTCCAGCATGCCTTTGGAATCGCCCACCCCGCCCAGGCCCAGGTGGCCAATATAGGGCTCACTGGTGACGAAGGTCATGGGGACCTTCTTGCGCAGCTTGCGCTTGCGCAGATCGGCATCCATGATGAAGGCATACTCGTAGGCCGGGCCGAAACAACTCGCGAACGGCATGGCGCCGATAATGACATGCCCGGGATCGTCCAGCAGTTTCTCGTAGCCCGCGTGGGCCTTCTCTGCGTGATCGATGGTACAGATCGATACCGTGTGTCCGACGGGGCCGGAACCCGGCACTTCCTCAAACGCCAGTTTGGGACCGGTCGTGATCACAAGGTAGTCATAATCGACCGTCTTGCCGTTGGCCAGCTCCAGGTGATTGCCTTCGGCGTCGATGCGCGACACGCTACCGGCGATGAAATCGATGCCCTTCTTCTTCAGCGGCTTTTCCAGGGAAAATGTGATGTCGTCGCGCTTGCGCCAGCCGACACCAACCCATGGATTCGAAGGAACGAACTGGAAATGATCCGATGCGTTGATAACGGTGACGCTGTGCTCCTTGCCCAGTTCCGCCCGCAACTCGTATGCGGCCGGCATTCCGCCTGTGCCTGCCCCCAATACCACAACGTGAGCCATGCTGATCTCCTTGTTATAGAAAATGTTCACCGGCGTGACCTGTCCGGTCCGCCCGAGATATTACACAACAGATACCCGCGTGTCAGTCGACCGCCTTGGCCGGTGCACGGCAAGGAATGTTACAGTATGTTACCTGTGTCCGGCGTGATGTACACCCGGCAGGCGGAATAATCGTCAGAAACCTGGCTTCCGGTCCGGTGTCTCGTTGCTCAGACCCCTCCGTATCGGTCGCTATGACCCGTATGCCGGCACTTCCTCGGCGACAGGAGAATGAAAAATGAAACAATTCCTGACCCTGCTGGTTCTGCTGTTCTGCTGCGGGCAAGTCCTGGCAGTGACCCCCGAGGAACAGGGACTGGAAATCGCCACGGAGGCCGACCGGCGGGACAGCAACTTCGGTGATTTCACCGCCGATGTCAGGATGATCCTGCGCAACAAGCAGGGGCAGGAAAGCACCCGGGAGATCCGCTCGAAGACCCTCGAGGTCGACGGTGATGGCGACAAGACCATGATCATCTTCGATGCGCCCGGCGACGTGAGGGGTACGGCGCTGCTGAGCTTCACCCACAAGGCAGGACCGGATGACCAGTGGATCTACCTGCCAGCGCTGAAACGCGTCAAGCGCATCGCTTCGGACAACAAGTCGGGGCCCTTCATGGGCAGTGAATTCGCCTACGAGGACATCGCCTCCCAGGAGATCGAAAAGTATACCTATCGATTCCTGCGGGAGGACGTCTACGACGGCATGAAGGTGTTCGTGTTGGAGCGTTACCCGGTCGACGAGAAATCCGGCTATACCCGCCAGATCATCTGGCTGGACCAGGAACACTACAAGGAACGCAAGGTCGAGTTCTATGACCGTAAGAACGTGCTGCTGAAGACCCTGGTACTGAAAGACTACCACCAGTATCTCGACCATATCTGGCGTGCTCATGAGATGTACATGGAAAATCACCAGACCGGCAAGAGCACCCGGCTGTTGCAGACAAACTTCAGATTCCAGACCGGCCTGACGGACAGGGATTTCGACAAGAACTCGCTGAAGCGCGCCCGCTGAAGCGGTTGCACATGCGCAAGCCGCTCAGACTGGCCGCGGTCCTGCTGTTTCTGCCCGCGGCAGCGCTGCAGGCCGGTGAATGGCGCGGTTACGTTGCCGGCGAATGGCTCGGCTTCATCGAGGCCCCGGCCTATACCGGTCAGCACCACAGCTATCTCTCTTTGAGCGCCGAACCGGAATACTTCCACGAATGGCGGAACGGCAGCGACCTGTTCACCTTCAAGCCATACGTGCTGCTGGATCAGCACGACTCCGAGCGCAGCCACGCGGATATCCGCGAACTGTCATGGGACCACGCGGCCCGTGACTGGGAACTACGTGCCGGGATCAGCAAGGTATTCTGGGGCGTCACCGAGTCGGTGCACCTGGTGGACATCATCAACCAGACCGACCAGGTGGTGAACCAGGACGGCGAGGACAAGCTGGGCCAGCCCATGCTGAAACTGAGCCTGATACGTGACGCGGGGGTATTCGACCTGTTCCTGCTGTCTGGCTTCCGGGAACGCACCTTCCCCGGCGACGAGGGCCGGCCCAGGTTCGGCATACCGATCGACACCGACACGGCGCGCTACGAATCGGGTGCGGAGAAATGGCATACAGACGCGGCGGTGCGTTGGTCGGACTCCATCGGCGAATTCGACATCGGTATCGCGCATTTCTACGGCACCAGCCGCGAACCGCGCTTCCTGGCGGAACCGGCGGCCTTCGACCCCGTTACCGGAAACATCCGCTACATCACCCCGTACTATGAGATCATCAACCAGACCAGTATCGACCTGCAGGCGATCTACGGCAGCTGGTTGTGGAAGCTGGAGGCCATCACCCGCAGCGGCCAGGGCAAGCGTATCAACGCCGCGGCCGCCGGCTTTGAATATACCTTCGTCGGGGTACTCGACACGGCGCGCGATGTCGGGGTCATCGGAGAATACCTCTATGACACCCGCGGGGAAAAACTGGATACCGGGGAATTGCAATCCGGCAGGCCGGTCTCCCTGTCGTCATTCCAGAATGACATGGTTCTGGGTGTGCGCCTGACCCTCAATGATGTCAACGGTTCCGAGCTGCTTGCCAGTGTCATCCTCGACCTGGAAGGCGGCGGGCAAAGTTATAACCTCGAGGCAGGTCGCCGCCTCGGTAATGACTGGAAGCTGTCCATCGAGGCGCGCGGCATCAGCAACATCCCGGACAACCGGATCCTTTCCAGTTTCGAGGACGATGCCCGCATGCGCATGGAACTGGCCCGGTATTTCTGATTTCTCCAGCGCCTCATAACGGTGCGCGGGTAAGGGGCCTGCGTCACAGGGGTGCGACATCGCGCAGGCGAACGCCAGACTGCGAAATTCGCATGTCATGAAATAGGCTGATTTATCAAAGGAATACAGTCAGCTTTCCCTGCCCTGACCTGCCTGGCGCGGTCCTTGCTACCAGTTAATCAGTCACATTAATCCCTGTGTTATTCCGGGAGCTCGAATGAACAAACATCCGTACTCAGATTCCTTTCTGATTTCCGCCGGGCAGTCCACTGCGGACATCCATGAACCGGTGCCGGCACTGCAGGAATTCCGGATTGACTCCGGTGAGCGCCCGAACCGCTATGATCACTTGTTACGCGCCGCGCTATTGGCGGGAAACAGAGTCAACCGGTTACATCGGTGAATGGACCCGCCCGGCCATGGCGACCCGTTTGTGGGGACAACTGCCGGTACAGTAGGTTATCAAAGGTGAGGCTCGTTAGAGACGCCGGCCAACGACGGTAAATTCTACCCCAGCCACCGGGCATTCCAGCTCCCTGCCGGCAGTTCACCCGAGTATTTCAGCATGTCGCAACTAGCACATTTTACCGAACCCGCGGCGGACTTCAGTGACGCCTTGTCAGTCATCCGGGATTATCACACGTTCCTGCTGGACCTGTGTGACGGCCTGGCGCAGCTGGTCGAACAGATCGAACTGCAGCAACCGAACGACAATTTCACGGAACAGGCCCGGCAGCTGCGACACGATCTGATGATCGCATACGCACTGCATCACCGTGACGAGGAACATACGCTGTTCCCCTGCGTGAAATACACCTCCCGGCAGACCTTGGTCGACTTCCTCGCCCAGCTGGAAGCCGACCATCTGGAAATCGACCTGATCTGGGACTGGCTGGCACCCCTGCTGCAGGATATCCAGAGGATCGACGATTACGCTCAGCTCAGCCACGTCCTGCGGCAATTCGTGCAACTGCTGCAACGCCATATCGACAGTGAAGAGCAAGTCCTGCTGCCGGAGATCGAGCAGGTGCTGACCATGGAACAGCGGGAACGGATTGGAGCTTCGATGAAGCAGCATCGTCTGGGAGGTGGCACGCCCTGAACGCAATCCGTACCGTCTAGATGTGTATTAACCCCAGCGCTGCAATGGTGAATTCCAGAATCAGTACACCAAGATACATTTTATTCTTTAAATAATTCACTAAAACCGGATTGCAGCCCCAAGCTTATGCAGCAATAGGGTTAACTGTTTGTATAACTGATAATTTCAGACAGCAGCATCAAACCGTTCCGCATGCCTCCGAAAGACGCGGCAGGTATTGGCGAAGCGCACGGGGATGCTGCTTGACGGTGTCTGCATAGCGCGCATAACATGACGTAGAACAATACCGGATGAGCTCCTCCATGACTTATTGCCTCGCCATCAAGCTCGACTCGGGGCTGGTCTTCACCTCGGACTCGCGCACCAACGCCGGTGTCGACCAGGTCAGCACCTACAGCAAGATGCACAGCTGGGGTATCGAGGGAGACCGCCAGTTCGTCCTGTTGAGCGCCGGTAATCTGGCCACCACCCAGGCGGTGGTCACCCGCATGCGCCGCGACATTGAGGAGCAGGCCGCGACCAGCATGGCAACGGTACGTTACCTGAACGAGGCGGCGGAGTACATCGGCAGAATCAGCACGAAGCTCCAGAGCCGTCACAGCGAGGCCGCCATGAACGCCGGTTTCAATCCAGAGGCGACCTTCATTATCGGTGGCCAGATCCAGGGCAACAAGCCGGACCTGTTCATGGTGTACCCACAGGGCAACTACATCACCACACCAGAACAAACTCCGTTCCTGCAGATCGGTGAGATCAAGTACGGCAAGCCGATCCTTGACCGTATCATCGCCCCGACCACCTCGCTAGAAGACGCCATGCGCTGCGCCCTGGTCTCGATGGACTCGACCATGCGCAGTAATGTCACCGTCGGGCCCCCGATCGAACTGTCCGTTTACCGCAACGACACCTTCACCATCAATTGCTACCGGAAATTCGAGAGCGACGATCCCTACCTGATGGAGCTCAAGGCAAGCTGGGATGCCAGCCTGGTTGCCGCGTTCCGCAATCTGCCCGGCCTGCAGATAGAATCCCTCTGCGCCCACCCCACTGCTTAAACATCCCGGTAACTAAACCAGGCGCCGGCCGGTGGCCTGCCCCGGAAGTCGCGCATCCCTCCCTTCAGGTCGCCTGGGCGCCTTCCTCCTGCACATTGAAATAGCTCGCCGCGAGCTGTTCGTGCAGCTCGGTATGCACCAGCTGCAGTGTATCAATGAAATCGTTGAGCCCTTCCTTGAGGATCTCTGAGATAGCCACCTCCTGCACCATGCGCTGGGCTCGGCCGAGCACCCGCAATGCCGCCTCGTTGCCGGGCAGGCGATGCAGGCATTGCTCGACCTCGTGCAGGCAATAATGAATCGAGCGCGGGAAATCCTCCTCCTGCAACAGGAAGCGCAGGGCCTGGCGGCCACGCACCCGCACGTGTACGTGGCGGCGGTACATCTGGTAGGCCATCAGGGAATCCAGCACGCTCTTCCACTGGATATCCTCGAAGGGCTTGAGTTCATCGGTTTGCTGAGGCAGCAGGTTGGTGGCACGCACGTCGATGACGCGCGAGGTCATGTCGGCGCGTTCCATGCTGCGGCCCATGCGCAGAAAGTCATACGTCAGGTCGTGCGTCATGGTCCCGGAGAGTTTGCCCGTAAGCAACTGGCAGGAATCGATGACCCGCTTCATGTAGGCATAGCGGCCGCGGCGGTTGATGCCGCTGGTTGCATGCTCGCGGGCGAATTCGTACAGGTCGTTGAGCGTTTCCCAGGCGGCACGCGGCACGATGGGACGGGTGGTGCGCAGGTTTTCACGCGCCAAGGCCAGTGAACAGGAGATGCAGTTCGGATTGTAGCGGTCTACGACCAGGAAGCGGATCACATTGCGTTCTGTGGGTTCCTCGTAGCGCTGCATGAAGGTATCCATACTGCCCATGATGTACACCAGCGGTTCCCAGCCGATGGGGATTTGGTGCGGCATGTCGAGCATCAGGTTGTTGTGAACCAGGATGATACGCGCGGTGTTCTCGGCGCGTTCAATGTAACGCGCCATCCAGTACACCCTTTCCGCCACGCTGGAAAGCAACATCGGCTATCGCGCCTCCGTGTCCACGATCCAGGTATCCTTGCTGCCGCCGCCTTGCGAGGAATTCACCACCAGCGATCCCCGGTTGAGCGCCACGCGCGTCAGACCGCCGCGGGTCACGTGGCTGGTCTCCCCGGAGAGGATGAAGGGGCGCAGGTCGACATGCCGCGGCTCCACCTGACCGTCGCAGAAGGTCGGCGTGGTCGACAGCGACAGGGTGGGCTGCGCGATGTAATTGCGCGGGTCCTTGCGGATCAGGGTTGCGAACTTGCGACGTTCCGACTTGCTGGCAAACGGCCCGACCAGCATGCCGTATCCGCCGGACTCGTTGGCGGGCTTGACCACGAGCTTGTCCAGGTTCCCGAGCACATAGTCGCGCTGCTTGTCGTCCATGCATAGGTAGGTCTCCACATTGGACAGGATCGGCTGCTCGTCCAGATAGAAGCGGATCATGGCCGGCACGAAGGCGTAGACGACCTTGTCATCGGCGACACCGGCACCGGGCGCGTTGGCGACCGCCACGTTGCCCTTGCGCCAGGCACGCATCAGGCCGGGTACGCCGAGCACCGAGTCCTGGCGGAATTCCTCCGGATCCAGGAACAGGTCATCGACGCGGCGGTAGATGACATCGACGCGCTCCAGGCCGCCGACCGTGCGCAGATAGACGCAGTCGTCGTCCTGCACCACCAGGTCACTACCAACCACCAGTTCCACGCCCATCTGCTGCGCCAGGTAGGAGTGCTCAAAGTAGGCCGAGTTATAGATGCCGGGCGTCAACACCACGATGGTGGGATAGTCGGCCGGCCGCGGGGACAGCGAGGCCAGGGTATCGAACAGCCTCGCGGGATAGCCGTCCACGGGCAGGATGCTGACATCCTCGAACAATTCCGGAAAGACCCGCTTCATGACCAGACGGTTTTCCAGCATGTAGGAAACCCCGGACGGAACCCGCAGGTTGTCTTCCAGTACATAGAACCTGCCGTCGCTGTCGCGCACCAGATCACTTCCACAGATATGCGCCCAGACATCCAGCTCCGGCCTGACGCCCATGCATTGCTTACGGAAGTTGACTGATTTCGCCAGGAGTTCGCCGGGGAAAACCTTCTCGCGGATGATGCGTTGTTCCGCGTAGATGTCGGCAATAAAGCGGTTCAGCGCCGTGGCGCGCTGGCGTAACCCCGCCTCGATATTGTGCCATTCGCGTGCCGGTATGATGCGCGGAATGATGTCGAAAGGCCAGGCGCGGTCGATGCCGCCCTCGGCGCTGTAGACGGTGAACGTGATTCCCATGACCCGCATGGCCAGCTCGGCCGCATCGCGATGTTCCCGCAGTTCGGTGTCACTGAGAGAACCGAGATAGTGCACCGCCCGCCGGGCAGCCTTGCGGGCATGACAGCGCGGGGTGATCAGCTCGTCATAAGCACCATTGCATGAATAAGCCGTCCACTGAATCGTCATGGATATACCCTCTCACCTGAGCACCGGTCACTCGCCGATGCAGGTTCGCAAGTCAAGGAGTTCCAACCAAAGAACTGCGACGATAGCCGGCACACAACCCAGGCGTGCCCGTACAGGCAGCGGGGTAGCAGCCACAGCACCCTGATGTGTTTCCGGATACCGTAGTACAAGATTATTTGCTTGCAAGCGTCATGCCATACAAACAAAACAAGCAACCACTTGTATTCAATGTAATAATTACCGGAAAGAAAAAGAGGACATGCACCGGAAACGTGCATGGCAACAGTTATCGCACGAACGATGCACCGATTTCGTTACCTTCCCCTGGTACGACACAAATGGTGCAATTCCGGCGATTCGCGCATCCTCCCCGTGCACCTGATCATCGGCCGGACATAGCCGGGGGCGGCGGACAAACCGTCAAGCCATTCTATTTCAAGGGGTAACAGCAATGCTGTGGTGGCATTGCCAACACTGGCTTGATTATTGCTGAATTTCCGGAACAGGAATGCAATGCCGCATCCGGAGCTTTTGAGGATGATTTACGCAACCGCTGGACGGCCGCGACAGGCCCGGCCTCACCGCCATGACCACGGTCGTCCCCGGCTACCCTGACCGATACAGCGGTGAACTGCCGCTGATGACGGCTTGCCTTAACCTTTATCCGGTACGCTGAAGCACGAAAATTACTGGACGTTTATCCTGATGATCACCAAGTCCCTGCGGCACTTAGCCGGGTTCACGGACTGCTTCACCAGGGAGAACATCGCCAGGCTGACACATGCGGCCGGCGTGGAGGAAGAACTGCTGGAGTTGCAGGCACGGGTCGGCAACAATATGTCCCGTCAAGGCGGTTGGCGACCCGGGCACACGGGTCAGGAACCCGTTCACCACTGGAATGGAGAATCAACCTGAATTTATTATTATAGGAGACATTGTTTCATGAAAAAGCGGATGCTCAAGTCCAAATCTGTCTGCAAGGTTACGTTTGAGCTGCCCGTCGAGGCGGCCGGTCCGGCAAGCCATGTTTGCATCGTCGGCGATTTCAACGACTGGGATACTGACAGTACACCAATGCAGCGCCGCAAGGACGGGTCCTACAGCATCACTCTCGATCTGGAACGCGATCGTGAGTACCAGTTCAAGTACCTGATCGACGACAGCCGTTGGGAAAACGACTGGGAAGCCGACAAGTACATACCGAGCCCGCTCGGCGAAGGTGACAACTCCGTGGTGGTCGTCTAACCCTTAGTTTCGGGGCCTGCGGCCGGTGCTTGCAGGCCCTGCGTCACCCGGTGTTATTCATCAGAGCCCGGTCGCTTGCATCGCCGTGGCAGGATCACCATACCGGGAAATGCGTATGGCAGGGAGGCCTTTCGTGTCCGGCTGAACAGGTAGCGAACCGATGGCCATACGCATCGCAATCAACCACAAGACTGCATATCGATATTCGCGCCCAGTAAGCGTGTCGCCCCACGTGGTAAGGTTGCGCCCAGCGCCGCATACCCGTACACCGATCGATTCCTACTCCCTGAAGATCCGGCCGGCCACGCACTTCATCAACTGGCAGCAGGACCCCTTTGGCAACTACCTCGCCCGCGTGGTGTTCCCGGAACCGCTGCGGGAGCTGTCTTTCGAGGTGGACATTGTCGCCGAGATGGTGGTGATCAATCCCTTCGACTTCTTCGTCGAGGATTATGCGGAACATTACCCTTTCAGCTACCCGGAGGCACTGCGCAAGGAACTGGCTCCCTACCTGGAAATCACCGAGAACGGCTCCCGGCTACTGCGCTGGCTGCAGGGAATCGATCGCGGCAAGCGGCAGATCAACGACTTCCTGGTGGATCTCAACAAGCAACTGCAGAGGGATATCGACTACACCATTCGCATGGAACCGGGTATCCAGAGCTGCGAGGAAACGCTTCACAAGGCGCTCGGCTCCTGCCGCGACACCGGCTGGCTGCTGGTGCAGATCCTGCGCCACCTGGGTCTGGCCGCGCGCTTCGTCTCCGGCTACCTGGTGCAGCTGACCCCGGATGAAAAACCTCTGGAAGGACCCGCGGGTACTGACCACGACTTCACCGACCTGCATGCCTGGGCCGAGGTCTACGTGCCCGGTGCCGGCTGGTTGGGCCTGGACCCCACCTCCGGCCTGTTCGCGGGCGAGGGTCACATCCCGCTGGCGTGCACACCACATCCCGTCAGTGCGGCGCCGATTACCGGTTTGGCCGAAAAATGCGAGGTGGACTTCAGTTACAGCAACACCGTGCAGCGCATACACGAGGACCCGCGCGTCACCCTGCCCTACAGCGCCGTCCAGTGGGCCATGATCGACACGCTCGGACACAAAGTGGATGCCGACCTGGAGGCCGGCGATGTACGCCTGACCCTGGGCGGTGAGCCGACCTTCGTCTCCATCGACGATATGGAATCCGCGCAGTGGAACGACGCGGCACTCGGAACCCATAAACGGGCGCTGGCCGGCAATCTGCTGCTGCGCCTGTGGCGGCGCTTCGCGCCCGGCGGCCTGCTGCACTACGGTCAGGGTAAGTGGTATCCCGGCGAGCCCGTGCCTCGCTGGGCACTGAGCTGCTACTGGCGACCGGACGGCGTCCCCGTCTGGCGCGACCCGGCACTTCTGGCACAGGACGACACCGGCTCCAGCTTCGGTCCCAAGGACGCACAGCGCTTCGCCATCCAATTGGCGCGCCGCCTGGGCCTGTCCGAATCCTTCCTGGTGCCCGCCTACGAGGACACCCTGTATTACCTGTGGAAGGCTGGCAACCAGCCGGTCAATGTCGACCTGCTCGGCAGTAATCTGAAAAATCCGGACGAGCGCAGCCGGCTGGTCAGACTGCTGGCCGGCAACCCCGGTCAGCCTGCCGGTTATGCCCTGCCGCTGCGTTGGGACGATACGAACAACCGCTGGCAGAGCTGCAACTGGCGTTTTCGCCGCGGCCAGTTGTTCCTGACCCCCGGTGATTCCCCCATCGGGCTGCGCCTGCCGCTGGATTCCCTGCCATGGGAGGCCGAGGAGGAACGTGACATCGAGCCGGAACGCTGCCTGTTCGCGCCGCGACCGCCGCTGGGCGACTACTACGGTGAAGTCACCCGGCGTTACAGCCACCTGCAGCCGGAGACGGACGCCCATCCCGAGATCATCCGGCAGGAGCCGGCGGACAGCGGCGGCCGGCGGCACCGGCGGGTGGCCGTCATCCATACCGCGCTGTGCATTGAGGCGCGCGACGGCATCCTGCACGTATTCCTGCCACCTCTGACCTGGCTGGAACATTACCTCGACCTGGTCGCCGCCATCGAACACAGTGCCACGGAACTCGGCATGCCGGTGCGCCTGGAAGGCTACCCGCCGCCGCGCGACTGGCGCCTGCGCCAGTTCGCCATCACCCCGGACCCGGGCGTGATCGAGGTCAATATTCATCCGGCGCACGACTGGGACGAACTGGTTGAACACACGGAAACCCTCTACGCGGAGGCCAGGCTGGCACGGCTGGGGACGGAAAAGTTCATGCTCGACGGCCGTCATACCGGCACCGGTGGCGGCAACCACGTCACCCTGGGTGGACCCACGCCGGCAGACAGCCCACTGCTGCGCCGCCCCGACCTGCTGCGCAGCCTGCTGACCTACTGGCAACACCATCCAGGCCTGTCGACGCTGTTCTCCGGCCTGTTCATCGGGCCGACCAGCCAGGCGCCGCGCGTCGACGAGGCCCGCGACGACAACCTCTATGAGCTCGACATCGCCTTCCAGCAGATGCCGGACGGCGAGGTCACCGAACCTTGGCTGGTGGACCGGCTGCTGCGTAATCTGCTGGTCGACGTGACCGGCAACACCCACCGCGCGGAATTCTGCATCGACAAGCTGTACTCACCCGACTCCGCCAGCGGCCGCCTCGGTCTGGTGGAATTCCGCGCCTTCGAGATGCCGCCGCATGCCCGCATGAGCCTGGTGCAGATGCTGCTGCTGCGCACCCTGATCGCGCGCTTCTGGGCCACGCCCTACCACCACCGGCTGGTGCACTGGGGCACGGAACTGCATGACCGTTTCATGCTGCCGCACTATGTCTGGGCCGACATGCGCGACGTGGTCTGTGACCTGCAGCGGTCCGGCTATCAATTCCAACTGGAGTGGCTGGCGCCCTTCGAGGAATTCCGCTTCCCGCACTACGGAACGGTCAGCGTGCAGGACATCCGCCTCGACATCCACGCCGCCCTGGAGCCATGGCACGTGCTGGGCGAAGAGATGAGCAGCCTGGGCACGGCGCGCTTCGTCGACTCCTCGGTGGAGCGCGTGCAGGTCAAGGTCAGCGGCCTGACCGGTGAACGCTACGTGATCGCCTGCAACGGCCGCCGGGTGCCGCTGCGCAATACCGGCACTCACGGCGAATATGTGGCCGGAGTGCGCTTCCGCGCCTGGAATCCCCCATCGGCGCTGCATCCGACCATCGGCATCCACGCGCCGCTGGTGTTCGACATCATCGACACCTGGAACGGCCGCGCCATCGGCGGCTGCACCTATCACGTCGTCCACCCCGGGGGGCGCCACTACGACGTTTTTCCGGTCAACGCCTACGAGGCCGAGTCGCGCCGCATCAGTCGTTTCCGCGGCGACGGCCACACCCCCGGCACCCTCCAGCCGCCTCCCGGCATGGAAGGTCTGCACCGCTGGTTCAGGGCCGATCCCGCCCGCGGGCCGATGTCACCCCCCGCGGAGGAGGTCAATGCGGAGTATCCTTGTACCCTGGACCTGAGATACCGGCCAGGCTGTATCTAACCCGTAACAATATGAGCGCTCCCGACGGCAATCCGGCTCCCTGTCCCGGCTATATTCCGCCGCCGGGCGCCTTTGATGAAATGTGCACCCCGGCAGGGGACGTGCGCCAGCACTGGCGCTATCTCATGGATGCCCTGGCCGCCATGGGCCCGGGAATGCTGAGGCAACGCCAGTCGGATACAGTACGCATGCTGCGCGGCGACGGTGCAACCTACAATGTCTACGGCAGCCCGGACGGACTCAACCGGCCCTGGCATCTGGACCCGGTGCCGCTGCTGATCGGCAGCACCGAATGGGCCGATATCGAGGCCGGACTGGCCCAACGCGCGGAACTCCTAAACCTGATTCTCACCGACCTGTACGGCAGGCGTTCCCTGATCGGCAACCGCCTGCTGCCGGCGGAACTCGTCTTCGGCAACCCCGGCTTCCTGCGCGCCTGCGCGACCACGGACCTGCGCCCGGCGGCACCACTGACCCTGTATGCCGCCGATCTGCTGCGGGGTACGGACGGCGTGATGCGGGTCTTCAACGACCGTACCCAGGCACCCGCGGGTGCCGGGTATGCACTGGAAAACCGCACCGTCATGTCGCGCCTGATCCCCAGCCTGTTCCGGGATTCGCACCCGCACCGCCTGGCCACGTTTTTCCGGCTGCTGCGCTCGGCACTCGCGAACCAGGCACCCGACGGCAGCGAATATCCACGCGTGGTGGTGCTGACCCCGGGACCGCTGAACGAGACCTATTTTGAGCATCTGTACCTGGCCAACTATCTCGACTACACCCTGATCGAGGGCGCCGATCTCACGGTCCGGGACGGCCGCGTCTGGTTGAAGTCCGTCACCGGGATGGAACCGGTGGACGTTATCCTGCGACGCGTCGACGACCTGTTCTGTGACCCCCTGGAGCTGCGGCCGGACTCCCTGCTGGGTGTTGCTGGGTTGCTCGAGGCGGTACGCCGCGGGCGGGTCGCGATTGCCAATCCGCTGGGTTCTGGGGTACTGGAAAGCCCGGGCCTGATGGCCTTCCTGCCGCGGCTGGCGAAACATTTTCTCGGCCAGGAACTGCAGCTCCCCTCGGTCGCGACCTGGTGGTGCGGGCAGCCGGCGGAGCGCGACTACGTCCTGGCCAACCTGCACAAGCTGATGCTGCGCCCGGCCCACCGTAAAAGCAGCGGGCATTCGCTCTTCGGCGGGCTACTGAGCCGGGAGGAACTGGCGATGTGGCGGGA
>Ga0210124_1000011_pt1 | contig 153734 bp, 146 predicted proteins | sample Muzzi_PWC_D2_FD_185554 | JGI IMG/M metagenome (GOLD analysis project Ga0210124, IMG submission 185554) | Wetland microbial communities from San Francisco Bay, California, USA, that impact long-term carbon sequestration - Muzzi_PWC_D2 (SPAdes) | ecosystem: Environmental > Aquatic > Marine >...
GGAGGGTGTCTGTATGATGATCTTGTCTTGCGCGATAGCGAGTACGACCGAAGAACCGGATGCGGCAATACCGCACGTCCGGGACTGTGCAGGGGGCGCCGGGTAACCGGCGTTCCTACTGCGAGACGAGTCTGTTCCGAATGGCGGTCATATAAGGACCCTTTGATTATTCGTTGTCCCGTTATTGCGAGCACGACAATCATTGGCTATGGATTCAGTCAGTTGGAGGTTGCTTCGTTAATGCGTTCCCCGGTAACTGCTCCATGCGTCGCCTAAGGCGCCTACTTTCGGTATCTACCTCCTACATGGCCCAGGCCAGTCTCTCGACCGGTTCCCGGTCTCACCATCTCCCTGTACTCGTCGCGATGACGAAGCATTGCAGGAGCCGGGTTTTCAGTAACCCGTTCACCCGATGTGAAGGAAAATTGGCTTAAAATAAGTGTCATTCACCTTGGGAGTTCACTTTGGCGACTTTGGCGTTTCGCACTAACCGGAGGAAATTGATGAGAAAAGTGCATAACCAGAGCACCCTGTTATATGTGCCATTTAGGACGAATACTCCATTGGCCCAACCCGTAGACATTGAGTTGTTTGGTTTGACCCTGGCGTTTGTCATTCTTGCTACATGACAGCATGTCGTAGTGAAAGTGGAAACTGTTGTATTTACCCGGCTGTGCCTGCTCGCGGCCGGACTGGAGAATGGACATGCAGCAGCAAATGTATGGCGGAGTTCGCAGGCGTTCGGCAAGGTCATTTCTGGGCTTGCCGCTCGTTGATATCGCAATCGGTCCGGACCCGGAGAACAATGAGGTGCGCGGCCATGCTCATGGGATCGTGGCCATCGGCGATATCGCCAGGGGCTGGATCGCCATCGGTGGAGTTGCCAGGGGAGGACTTGCATTCGGCGGCGTAGCGCTCGGAATCGTGACGTTCGGCGGTGTCGGAGTGGGTATTGTCGGCACGGGCGGTCTTGCACTCGGACTGATCGCCATCGGCGGGCTTGCCATTGGCGGTGTCGCTCTGGGTGGTGGCGCCATCGGTTTTGTCGCCATAGGTGGTGGCGCCGTCGGATATTACGCTCTCGGTGGCGGTGCTCTGGGGAAATATGTGATCTCGGCAATGCGGCACAGCCAAGAAGCCGTCGAATTCTTCAGCAGATGGTTCCCGTTTCTGCCAGTGAAGTGATCGGCGCATCTCGCCATGTGCGGGGCTGGAGCGGCCAGGCTGCAGGATATGGAGATGATGAGAAACCAACCGGGGCGATTCATTACCAGGCTGTTGCCCTGGGTAATGTTGTGCATTTCCATTATTCTCACGGTATATGTCGCATTCAGCCACTGGGCGATCAACGCCGAGCGCTTCGGCGGCCACGACGCAGACCTTGCGCTATTCTTTTCTCTTTCACTCCCCTTCGCCGTGTTTGTCTCGATCGGGATTGCGCTGTTGTCACTGGTTCTGGGCGGTATCTACAAGGCCGTGCGCAGGCGGGGCGGCAATGTCTTGTTGATGGCAGGCCTGACGGGCCTGCTGCCGGTCGCCTATCTTGTCTTGCTGGATCTGGGTTGGTAGTTGTACTTGGGCAACCCCGGATCTCTGTTCCAGTCGCACTGATGGCACAATGGGCAGACGACCGTGATTGAACATCTATACTCCGGGATGAGGGTTCGCTCACAACTGCGACCGTGAGGGATTGTGGTGTCATGGCAAAGCAGGCCATACAAGAGACGCAACGCTGGTCGGGTCGCGTCACCCGCGAAAGCAATGCACTGGACCTGGAGGAGGGTGTCTTTACCTGGAACGATCCGAAACGGATCGCCGCCTCGCTGAAGCGCTCCGCCGACGCCAGTCGGCGGCGCAGGTCATCTCCTTTTCGTTCAGCCATGTCGATGCTGGTGTTCTACATCAACCGCGCGGGCCGAAGCCTGGACAAGGACCATTTGCGCATCCTGGAGCAGGCCAAGGAGGAACTGCGCCGGTTGTACGGCAGGCAGGGTCGTTACCGCAAATAGCCCGAAAATCTGGTGCTGCAGCAGTGCCTGTTCCGGCTCCGGGAAAATGTGTTCTCCTGCGCGCCCGGGTGCCGGCGGATGGCGGCCGCGCGCTCCACCGCCGCACGCTTGTCCAGCCCCTCGTGCAGTTGCAACTCGTTGGTGAATTCCACGATCAGGAGGCCGGTCTTGGCCATACAGGCGGTAGACACCAACAGTAGGCGCCTTAGGCGATGCAGGAGCAATATTGTCGGGTGGAATCCGGGGAAACAGGAAACAACCCCGGATTACAGCCTGACGGCTTTCATCCGGGTTACTGATCTGGAATCTTAGCGCAGGTTGATTCACTCAGGAACAAGGATTTTGAACGTATAATGCGGTAACCGTTATCAGGCGAAATCGCGAGGGAAACCCAGATGCAATGTACCGGCATGAGACCCTGGTTTTTGTTTGTCTGCCTGGCGCTTTTTGCCACGGCTGCCGGACCCCTGTCCGCGGACGAGGTAGTGAGCCTGGACACCCGCCCGGGTGTGACGCAATCCTTTCTGTTGCTGGAGCCTGCGGCACAGGTGCAGGGCGTGGTGTTGATGTTCCCGGGACACGAGGGGGTGGTGCGTTTCGTCGAAGGGCCGGAAGGCTACTCGGTCGAGAACGAGGGCGGCGGTTTCACCGTCCGCAAGGAAACCCGCGAGATCTACCGGCGGAACGGCCTGGCGGTGGCGCTGCTGGCGCCGCCTTCCGACCGGCTGGCGGGCATGGATACGGCCTTCCGCTCCAGCCCGGAACATGCACGGGACGTGCAGGTTGTGCTGAATTACCTGAAGGAACGTTACGGTCGCAAGCCCTGGCTGCACGGCCATTGCCGAGGTACCTTTTCCCCTGCAGCGGTAGCCACGCGGCTGGGGAACGAGGATATCTCCGGGCTGGTATTGTCTTCGGCGCGCTCCCGCGGCCGTCACGGTGCGGTAACTGATTACACCGGTGGCGTGGTGGATGTGCCTGTCCTGCTGGTGCAGCACCGTGAAGATCCCTGCAAGGGTACACCCTACAGAGGGCTGGAGGAGGTGCGGCGGTTTTACGCCACATCAGCGGAACGGGTCGATGTGATCGAGGTGACGGGCGGTGACACGACGCGTACCGGGGATCGTCCCTGCGAGGGCGGTGCGCATTCCTTCCGCGGCCTGGAAACGGAGACGGCGACGGCCATCACCGACTGGATACTGGGAAAGGATTTCGTGCGGGATATACATGACTAGGAGGCGGTCGGACTTGGGCGATCGTAGCGAGCAAGGTGGGAGGGTGAGGCCATTTTTTTGATCGTTTGAGGAGAATAACCGTAGCGATTTGACGAAAAGGATAGGGGAAATGGGGCGCTCTCCCACCAGCGCAGTAGATCAGTCCCGACCCGATAGCCTCCGAGGTGTCGCTGTTGGGCTTCACCTTGTTCAGCCCAACCTGCAGACTGTCCTATATTATTTCAGGTGTAGGTCGATGGGCTGAGGTCACGAAGCCCATCGAGTCGAGTCAGCCTCGATTACGCCATGTTGGGCTTTACGCTGTTCAGCCCAACCTACGATATTGGAGCCGTACATGACCAAAACCTGGCTGCTGATATTCACTGCCGTATTCGTCTGGTCCGGCATTCAACCTGCGGACTTCTTCACCTGGGTGCTGGAGGTCTTCCCGGCGGTGATCGGGTTGGTCGTACTGCTGACCACCCGCCGGACTTTCCCCCTGACCGGCCTGGTGTACTGGCTGATCCTGCTGCACTGCATCGTACTCATGGTAGGCGGGCACTATACCTACGCCGAGGTGCCCCTGTTCGACTGGATTCGGGATGTGTTTGCCCTGCAGCGCAACAACTACGACAAGCTCGGCCACCTGATGCAGGGCTTTGTCCCGGCGCTGATCGCGCGGGAATTGCTGATCCGCAAGGCGGTCGTGTGCGGCCGCGGCTGGCTGAATTTCGTGATTATATGCTTTTGTCTGGCACTCAGCGCCTTCTACGAACTGGTCGAATGGGTGGTGGCGCTGGCGGTGGGGATCTCCGCGGAGGCCTTCCTGGGCACCCAGGGTTATACCTGGGACACTCAGTCCGACATGGCCTACGCCCTGGGTGGCGCGGTGCTCGCACTGTTACTGTTGAGTCGTTATCATGACCGCGAGCTGCAACGCGGGGGCTTTATTGCGGGTACAGATCGCACGTGAGGCGAGTAATGGATTATCGATCCTGTTCATGGCCGGCGCCGGTCGGCCGGTACCGCTCGGGCGGTTTTCCCGCCTGACGCCGCCACGGTTCCAATGACTCAATGCGCCCGCCTGGCCCGGTTTTCCTCGTGACGCAACATTCACCCCCGGTAACTCTTGCATTGCGGCACGTGCATGGACCGGGCGGTACGAGGGGTATCCTGTCATGAGCGTGCGCACCCTGTTCTCGATCGTCGAGTCGCCCATGCACCCGGACTTTTCCGCGCTTTACCTGCGCCACCTTATCGATGAGCAGCGCTTCTCTTCGATGCGCAATGCGATTGCCGCTCTGAAGACACGGGTACCGGATATGGTGGTGGCCGAGTTCTTCTACGGTTACGGCAACAACTACGCCGGTGTGAATATCTGCAATCTGGATGTATTTCTCTACAGCCTGCAGAAATACAACCGGGATGCGCGCGTGATCGTCCTGGTGGACCCGGCCGAGTACACCTATGTCGATAGACTTGCCGCTCTGTTCCCGCTGCATGCCGTATTGCGCCAGCCGGTGAACGCAAGGGATATCGATCCCTGGCTGTCCGCCTGAGACGCGCCATGCTGTTCCGGAGAATCAACAGTCTTGTGTTCTACGGCAGCTGCCTGCTGTTGCTGGTTTCCTGCTGGCATCGCAATGAATTTCCAGAATCGCTGACGCTGCAGGCGGGGCTGTCGCGGGACCCGCAGCAACGTCCGGTGCATGCAGCCCCCTTCAGTGTCGAGCGCGACGGCGTGACCTACCGGGTGGAGCCAAGCTATGAATATGACTTGCAGGGACTGGTGGTCTCCTACGCGATGCATAACCCCCGCTTCAGCCTGCACCGGTTGTGGAGCGATTCCCTGAATGTCGCGGATCTGTGCGTGGTCTGGCGCGACAACGCCAGTGCCAGGGAACTGAACAGCTTCACCTTCTGGAATGGCGAGTTCACTTGCAACTTCAGCACCAAGGACACGGTAGCCTGGAAGCGCTTTCGCACGGACCGGATTTCCAACAACCATCTGCTGGCGGACGATGAATATCTTCGCAGGCAGATCGGCAAGGTTCGTATTGGTGACCAGATCCACGTGCGTGGCTGGCTCGCGGATTACAGTAACGACCGGGGATTTACCCGCCACTCCAGCGTTGTACGGACCGACCAGGGCAATGGCGCCTGTGAAATCATCTACGTCCGCGAATTCAGCATCCTGCAGTCGATGCACAATGGCTGGCGCCTGCTGCTGACCTGCGCTTTGCTGGGTTTTATCGGCAGCGCCGGGCTCTGGGTCGTTGCGGTGGCGCGGGGTAAATTTTAGACAGCAATACGGTAAGATGACCGCATGAAGGCAATGCTACTGGCGGCGGGGCGCGGCGAGCGCATGCGGCCGCTCACGGACACCACGCCCAAACCGCTGCTGCGACTCGGCGGCCAGACCCTGATCGAGCGGCATATTCACGCCCTGGTGCGTGCCGGGATCACGGAGCTGGTCATCAATCTTGCACATCTAGGCCGGCAGATCGTCGCCGCACTGGGCGACGGAAATGCCTACGGCGTCACCATCCGCTATTCGGATGAGAATGGTTCCGCACTGGAGACCGGCGGCGGCATCTACAAGGCGTTACCGTTGCTGGGGGAGGCGCCGTTCCTCGTGGTCAATGCCGATATCTGGACGGACTATCCGTTTGCCGGCTTGCCGGCGGACATCGGCGGCCAGGCGCACCTGGTCATGGTCGATAATCCGGAGCACCACGCGGAGGGGGATTTCTCGCTGAGCGAGGGGCGGCTGGCACGGCGCGGACCCGCCATGCTGACGTTCGGCGGCATCGGCGTATACCGCCCGGAACTGTTCGCCGGCTGCAGCCCCGGGGCGTTTCCGCTGGCACCCCTGCTGCGCCACGCCATGGATGCCGGGCAGGTCAGCGGGGAGCACTACCGCGGTGGCTGGTTTGATATCGGCACGCCGGAACGCCTCGAAGCCGTCAACGGACTGGTGATCAACCGGCAGTAGCAATGCCGGGTACGGTCTGGCGCGGCGGCACACACGGGCTATTTCAGGGGGTGGACAGCGATGGGTCAGGAAATAGAGGCGGCCAGGTTCAAGCATGCGGATTTCGTCGCCTATGGCGAGCGCCTGCACAAGGAGACCGAACTGCTGGGAGAATGGTTCCGCGATCAGGCCTTTTCCGCACGCGATCGCATGGGTGGCTTCGAACTCGAAGCCTGGCTGATCGACGATACGGCGCAGGCCGCACCGGTGAACGAGGCCTTTCTGAAAAAACTCGCCAACCCCATGGTGGTCCCGGAACTGGCCCGCTTCAACGTGGAGCTCAACGACCACCCGCAGCACCTCTGGGGTTCGGCGTTGAGCCGTTTCGAGGCCAGCCTGGGTGCGACCTGGCGCCAGTGCATGCAGGTCGCCACCGGCATGCAGGCGCACCTGCTGATGATCGGCATCCTGCCGACGGTGCGGGAAGCGGAACTGTCGCCGGTGAACATGTCGGACCTGAAACGCTACCGGGCCCTCAACGAACAGGTGCTGCGCCTGCGCAAGGGGCAGCCGCTGGAGCTGGACATCAACGGCCACGAGCACCTCCACGCCCAGCAGCACAGCGTTATGCTGGAAGCCGCCACCACCTCGTTCCAGTTGCACCTCAAGGTCCACCCGGCCATGGCGACCCGGGCCTACAATGCCTCGATCGTCCTGGCGGCGCCCATGGTGGCAGCGACCTCCAATTCGCCCTTTCTGTTCGCGCATGACCTGTGGTGCGAGACCCGCATCCCGCTGTTCGAGCAGTCGGTCGCGGTCGGCGGCATCGCCGGTGCCTTCCAGGGACCGCTGCGTCGGGTCACCTTCGGTTCCGGCTATGCGCGCGAGTCCATCTTCGAATGTTTCCTGGAGAACGAACAGCACCACCCCATCCTGCTGCCGACTCTGTTCAACGACGGTGTGGAGCGCATGTCGCACCTGCGCCTGCATAACGGGACCATCTGGCGCTGGAACCGGCCGCTGATCGGCTTCGACTACGACGGCATTCCGCACCTGCGCATCGAGCACCGGGTGGTGCCGGGAGGCCCCAGCATCGCCGACGTGATCGCCAACGCGGCACTGTTCTTCGGGCTGATGCAGTCCCTCATGACGCAGGCTGAGCCGCCCGAACTGCAACTGGCCTTTACCGGCGCCCGCGACAATTTTTACGCGGCGGCGCAGCACGGCCTGGATGCGCATGTGACCTGGCTGAACGATCAGCGCGGCGTTATCCGGACGCTGCTCCTGGACCGCCTGCTGCCACTGGCGCGCGCGGGACTGCGGGAACTGGAAATCGATGCGGCCGACCGCGAGCGCTATCTGGGTATCATCGAGGCGCGCGTGCGCAGCGGCCAGACCGGTTCGGCCTGGCAGCGTGCCTGGGCGAAGCAACATGGCCGTGACATGGCGGCCATGACCCTTGCCTACCTGCAGCGCCAGGACAGTCGGTCACCCGTGCACGAGTGGGACCTGGAATGAGTGGCGGGGTGGAAATGCGTTTTCCGCCGGGGTATGGTCCTGCCGGGTATCGCGGATATGAACGATGTGATGTTGAACGAAACTGACACCCTTCCGGCCGGCCTGCTGGAGGTGCCGGTCGCGGGGCTGGCCGGCCTGCTGGGCGGGCCGACCCTGATCCACCTGCGCGGGCGCCGGCCCGAGCCGCTGTTCGTCAGCGTGCTGAGCCACGGCAACGAGGCGACCGGCTTCTATGCGATCCAGTCGCTGCTGCAGCAGTATGATGACGGGGAACTGCCACGCGCCCTGTCGCTGTTTGTCGGCAACGTGGAGGCCGCCAGCCAGGGGCGGCGCTATCTGGAGTGGCAACCCGATTACAACCGCATCTGGCCCGGGACCGCACACGCCGAATCCCCGGAGAGCCGCATGATGCAGCAGGTGGTCGACACCATGCGCGCCCGCGGCGCATTCGCGAGTATCGACGTGCATAACAATACCGGCATCAATCCGCACTATGCCTGCATCAACCGTATCGACAACCAGTTTCTGCACCTCGCCTCGCTGTTCAGTCGCACGGTGGTCTATTTCATCCGTCCCCTCGGCGTGCAGTCGATGGCGATGTCCCATGTTTGTCCCGCGGTGACCATTGAATGCGGCAAGCCCAGCCACGAATATGGCATGGCGCATGCGCGTGACTTTATCGATGCCTGCCTGCATCTCCAGGAGATCCCCGATCACCCGGTGGCCTCGCACGATATCGATCTGTTCCATACCGTCGCCACCGTGAAGATTCCGGAACAGGTCAGTTTCGGCTTCGGGGACGAGGCGGTCGATCTGCGGCTGCTCGGGAATATCGATCACCTGAATTTCCGGGAACTGCCGGCGGGAACGCAGCTCGGCTGGTTGCGTGACGGGACGTCCCTGCAGCTGGATGTCCGGGATGACAACGACCAGGACGTCCTGGATCGCTACTTTACCATCAACGCCGGCTCTCTGGTCTCGACGCGGTCGTTCATGCCCTCGATGTTCACCCTGGATACGCAGATCATCCGCCAGGATTGCCTGGGTTATCTCATGGAAAGGCTGCTGTCTCAGTAGCGCTTGTCCGCGCGGGGATGATACGGGCATGATGACATCTCCACGATTGCTGTTCGCCGTCTCCGGCCATGGTTACGGTCACCTGGCGCAGTGCGCGCCGGTGATCAACGCCCTGTGGCGGGAGATCCCCGAGCTGCACGTCACGGTCTGCGGCGTGCTGCCTCGCAACGTGGTCGCGGGCCGGCTGGAGCGGAATTTCACCTTCCTCCCCGTGGAACTCGACCCGGTATTGCGCATGCACAATGCCTGGGAGATCGACGTTCCGGCATCGCGCCGCGTGTACCGCGGATTTCACCGCGACTGGCAGGCGGGCCTGGAGCACGACACCAACCTGCTGGCCACGCTGGCACCCGACCTGGTGCTGGCGGACATTCCCTATCGGATCCTGAGGGCTGCGCGGGTGCGCGACATTCCCGCGATCGCCCTGTGCTCACTCAACTGGGCCGCGGTCTATACGGCCTGTTGCGCGGAGGATGACGAGGATGCCGCCCTGGTCGCGGACATGCTGGAATGTTACCGATCGGCCGCTTTGTTTCTCGCACCCGATCCCGCCTTGCCGATGCCGGAGCTGGACAATTACCGCACCATCGGGCCGATTGCACGGCGTGGCAGTTCCCGCAGGCAGGAGCTGGCGGACCGTTTCAATCTGCCTGCGGTGACGCGTTTCGTGCTGATTGCGCTGGGTGGCGTTGCAACACGGCTGCCGCTGGAATACTGGCCGCGCCGGGATGGCATGGTATGGCTGAACACGGTGGCTGCCGGCAACGGCAGGGACGATTTCATCGGGCTTGACGAGACGGGCATGAGCTTCATCGACCTGCTGGCCACGAGCGACGCTGTGCTGACCAAACCGGGTTACGGTACCTACGCCGAGGCGGTCTGCAACGGCATCCCGATCCTGACCCTGGCGCGGCCCGACTGGCCGGAGACGCCGTACCTCAACGACTGGGCGCGGCGCCACGGCCGGGTCGCGGTAATCAGCACCCCCGAGTTCGCGGCCGGCCGTTTCGCCGTACTGCTGGATGGACTCTGGACCGGACCCGCTCCGCCACCGCTCGCGGCGGACGGGGTTGCCCATGCCGTATCTCAAATCGCCCCGTTCCTGATATCACAGTGAGAAATGCAGGTTGATTACTTTTCTACAACCGGCGTAAGCCTGGTTGGTACGGGTAGGACCGGCGCCCCGCCGGGAAGTCGCCGTTTCTCCGATACTGATCCGTTCCCCGCGGGGGCACGGGTCCTGCACACAGGAAGAACCAGCGGATAATGAAGGTTGAGCCGGCGTAGCCCGGATGCAGGACCGCAGGTCCGTAATCCGGGGAATACCACCAAGCCCGCACTCCGATGGACAATCCTGGCGACCGCCCGGCATGCCCGCCGGTCAATCCTGTGACGTCGCTCGCGTAGCCTAGCAACGGTCGTAGATGTGGGCACGCCAAGTCACTTATACTGTTGCGGCATCACTGTCGAACAAGAATCAGGGAACCTTGCATGGCAAAAATACTGAAGATCCTGGGCGCGGTTGTCGCGATACTGGTGGGGCTGGTCGTGCTCGCGATAATCGTCCTGCCGATGGTTGTCGATCCGAACGACTACAAGGGGGTAATTGCCGACGAAGTGGCCAAACAGACCGGCCGCACCCTGACCATCGAGGGGGATATCGATCTGTCGGTGTTTCCCTGGTTGGGCCTGGAAATCGGGCCGACGCAACTCAGCAACGCAGCGGGTTTCAAGGATCAATATATGGCGCAGATGGAGGCTGTCGAGGTCCGGGTAAAGCTGCTGCCGCTGCTGAAAAAACAGCTGGAAGTGAATACGGTGCGACTGACCGGCCTGGTGCTCAATCTCGCGCGTGACAAGAACGGGAAAACAAATTGGGAAGACCTCACCGGAGAAGCAGCGTCAACCGGCAAGGCGGCGGAACAGGAACCCGGCGGCGAGGCCCCTGCGGGCGGACTGGCCAGTCTTGCCATCGGGGGCATCAAGGTCGAGGACGCGCGGTTGAACTGGGACGACCAGGCGGCGGGTGCGCACTACGAGATCGCGGACCTGGCACTCAATACCGGTACGATCGAGCCGGAAAGCCCGTTTGATCTTGGTCTGTCTTTTCGCGTAACGGCCCGTGAACCGGCGGTCGAGGGGCGCTTTAATCTCAAGGGCGGCGTGCTGCTGGGCGCCGGCATGCGGGTGATCGACGTGACGGCCGCTTCCCTGGAACTCGATGCCAATGGTGACGGCGTGCCGGGCGGGCATATCACCCTGTCACTGGCAAGCGATATTCACGTTGACCTGGATGCCCAGACCCTGTCCCTGCCGAACCTGATGCTTGAAACACTGGGACTGAAGATCACCGGAAACGTGGCGGGTACCGCGATCACCGCGGATAAGCCGCAATTCAGCGGCAAGCTGGCCGTGGCGGAATTCAAACCGCGTGCGGTCATCGACAAGCTGGCGACCGTACCGATTGTCACCCGGGACCCGAATGCGCTCGCAAAGGCGGCGGCAACCCTGGACTGGACGGCTTCGCCGCAGGATTTCACCGCGAAGGGCCTGCAGATGACACTGGACGATACCCGGATCAACGGTAACGCCAGTGTCAATTCCTTCGATGCCCCCGCGATCCGCTTTGCGCTCAAGGTCGACAGCCTTGATCTGGATCGCTACCTGCCGCCGGCCGCGGAGCAGCCGACCGGCAAACCGGAGGAGGCCGCTCAGGCCGGCGGTACCGGTGCGCAAGCGCTGCCGCTGGAACCATTGCGCAAGCTGAACCTGGACGGCAAGCTGGAGGTCGGCAGCCTCACGGCATTCAACCTGCACTCCAGCAATATCGTCGTCAAGGTGAAGGCAAAGGATGGCCTGTTGCAGGTCAATCCGTTGGACGCCGATTTGTATTCAGGCAAATCCCATGGCGATATCACCCTGAATGTCCGCAATGACAAACCGCGTTTCGGTATCAACGAAAAGATTTCCGGTCTCCAGGCGGAACCGCTGCTGCAGGACCTGACCGGCGACGCCCTCCTGGCCGGAACAACGGAACTGACGGCCAATCTGGAGGGCGCCGGAACGAGCCCGGAGGCAATCAAGCAGACCCTGAATGGGTCGCTGTCGTTCGCGTTTACCGATGGCAGCGTCAAGGGCGTGAACATCGCCGCCCTGATCCGCAAGGCGCAGGCGAAAATCAAGGGGCAGCCGGCACCGCCGGAGGAATCGAACCAGACCGACTTTAGTTCATTGCGCGGTACCGCCAAGGTGACCAACGGCCTGGTGCGCAACGACGACCTGATTGCCCAGTCGCCCCTGTTGCGCATCACCGGCAAGGGCGAGGCCAGCCTGCCGGCCGAGAACATCGACTACACCCTGACCACGAAATTCGTGGGGTCGCTGGAAGGCCAGGGCGGCAAGGGAATGGACGAACTCAAGGGGGTATCGATACCGGTGCACGTCGGCGGCAACTTCAGCAAGCCCACCTACACACCGGATCTCGGGGCTGCCCTGAGCGAGGCCGCCAAGGCCAAGGTGGAGGAAAAGGTCGAGGAGCAGAAGCAGAAACTGCAGAAAAAACTTGGTGACAAGGTGCAGGACAAGCTGCTGAAGGGCCTGTTCAACTAAGAATCGTGCGCATCCCGGGGCTGCTCGCCATCCTGCTGCTGTTGCCGGCCAGTCTGTACGCCGCAGAGGTGCTTGAGGCCAGGGTGGTGCATACCGGGGTACGCTATGAACTGCTGCTCAGGGCACGCATCGATGCACCACGCGACAACGTGTTCCATACCATCACCGATTACCGCAATCTTGCCACCATCAATCCCGACATAGAACACAGCGAACTGCTCGCCAACCCGGCTGCCGGCGTGTATGTCGTGCGCACCGACATAAGGATCTGCATCCTGGTGTTCTGCAAGCGGGTGGAACAGTTGCAGCGGATGACACAGCGGGATACCCGCACCATCGAGGCCGTGATGCTGCCGGATGGCAGTGATTTCCGTTCCGGTTTCGCACGCTGGCAATTGTCCTCACCGACGCCCGCCGTCACGGAACTGCTGTTCATCGAGAACTTCGAGCCGGATTTCTGGGTGCCGCCAGTGATCGGGCCGTGGCTGATCCGCAGCAAAATGGTCAGCGAGTTCGTCGAGACCGGCCGCTATATCGAAGCGCAGGCGGGTGCCGGTGGCGGATGAGCGAGCCTGCGGATTTCAGTGAACGGCTGCTCGCGTGGCATGCGCAATGCGGACGCAAGGACCTGCCCTGGCAGCTGGAGCCGACACCCTACCGGGTATGGGTATCCGAGATCATGCTGCAGCAGACCCGGGTGAGTACGGTCATCCCCTTCTACAACCGTTTCATGGAACGCTTTCCCGATGTGCGGGCACTGGCGCGGGCGAGCCAGGACCAGGTGCTGCATCACTGGTCCGGGCTGGGCTACTACGCGCGGGCGCGCAACCTGCATGCGGCGGCACAGCGGATCGTGGATCAAAACGCCGGCGTGTTCCCGGAGAACATCGAGGCTGTCCTGGACCTGCCGGGCGTTGGGCGCTCCACGGCTGGTGCGATCCTGTCCCTGGCCTGCGGTCAGCGGCACCCGATACTCGACGGCAACGTGAAGCGGGTGCTGGCGCGCTATCACGTGGTCGAGGGCTGGCCCGGCAGGTCGGATGTGCTGGCGACCCTGTGGACACTGGCGGAAAGTTACACCCCCCGGAAGCGGGTTGCCGCCTACACGCAGGCCATCATGGACCTGGGCGCCACGCTGTGCAGCCGCGGCCGGCCGGCTTGTGCGCGCTGCCCGCTGCAGGACGATTGCCGTGCCCGGCTGTCCGGCAGGCAGTCCGAGCTGCCCGCACCGCGGCCGAAGAAGGAGTTGCCGGTGCGTTCCGTCACGCTGCTGCTGCTCTGCAACGAACAGGACGAGGTATTGCTGGAAAGGCGACCACCGGCGGGTATCTGGGGCGGGCTCTGGAGCTTTCCGGAACTGGCGGGCGGTGTGGATGCAGCGGCTGGTTCAAGGGAGATCGCCGGCGCCGGCATGCACCGGATCGAAACCTGGCCGGTCATGCGGCACACCTTCACCCATTTCCACCTCGACATCACCCCGCTGCTCGCCAGAACCGGGTGCGCGGGCGGCCGCGTCATGGAAGGTGTTGACAGGGTCTGGTATAACACCCGTCAGAGCACCGAGCGGGGTTTTGCGGCCCCGGTGAAAAAGCTGTTGCGGCGGCTGTCCGCCTGGCAGGAAGAGCGAGAATCCCATGACAAGAACCGTGCACTGCGTGAAACTCGGTAAGGAAGCCGAAGGACTGGAGCGGCAGCCGTATCCCGGCGAGCTGGGTCAGCGCATCTTTGAGAACGTCTCGAAGGAAGGCTGGCAACAATGGCTGCTGCAGCAAACCATACTGATCAATGAGCATCGCCTCTCACCCATCGACCCCCAGGCCCGCAAGTTCCTGGAATCCGAAATGGAGAAGTTTTTCTTTGGCGGCGGTAGCGGCCTGCCGGGCGGGTTTGTTTCGCCGGATACGCTCAAGTGACCGCGGCCGGTCAGGGACGGTCATTGCCATGACGATGCAGCAGGGTATGAGCGACATCCAGATACCGGCTCCCACCATGCGGAATGCGAAATCATGAAGGGTATCGTCCTGGCCGGCGGGAGCGGCACCCGCCTGTATCCCCTGACCTGGGCCGTCAGCAAGCAGTTGATGCCGGTCTATGATAAGCCGCTGATCTATTATCCAGTGTCGACGCTGATGCTGGCCGGCATCCGGGAGATCCTGCTGATCACGACGCCGCAGGACCTGCCGCTGTTCCGCGAGCTTCTTGCCGACGGCAGTCAACTGGGCCTGAACATCCAGTACGCTGAACAGGCCACGCCCGGGGGGCTGGCAGAGGCCTTTCTGATCGGGCGTGAGTTCATCGCCGGCGAGCCCGTCTGCTTGATTCTGGGGGACAATATTTTCTATGGCCACGGACTGGCCGACGTTCTCCAGCGCATGACGGCTGCACCACGGCGCGGTGCGACCATCTTCGCCTACCGGGTGCACAATCCCGCACGCTATGGCGTGGTCGAGTTCGACGCCGACGGCGGGGTGGCCGGGATCGAGGAGAAGCCGCGGCAGCCCAAATCGAATTACGCCGTTACCGGGCTGTATTTCTACGACAACCAGGTGGTGGATGTCGCGGCCGGCCTCAGACCGTCGGCCCGCGGCGAACTGGAAATCACCGACCTGAACAATGTCTATTTGCGGCAGGGTGACCTGCACGTCGAACGGTTCGGCCGTGGCTATGCCTGGCTGGATACCGGGACGCATGAGTCCCTCCTGCAGGCCGCGACCTTTATCGAGGCGATCGAGCAGCGCCAGGGTTTCAAGGTCGCCTGCCTTGAGGAGATCGCCTGGCGCATGGGTTATATCAGCGCCGCTGATCTGGAGCGGCTTGCCCTGCCGATGCGGCGGAACAACTACGGTGCCTACCTGATCGATCTCCTGAAGGAAGCCTGAGACACGCATGAAGGTTTCGCCGACCACCCTCCCCGAAGTGTTGCTGATCGAGCCTGATATGTACGGGGATGCCCGCGGGTATTTCCTGGAGAGCTATCATGCGCGGCGCTACGGGGAACACGGCATCCCCGGCGTGTTCGTGCAGGACAATCATTCCCGCTCAAGTCGCGGGGTGCTGCGTGGGCTGCATTATCAATACCGCTATCCACAGGGGAAACTGGTCCGCGTCGCGTGCGGCGTGGTTTTCGATGTCGCCGTGGACATTCGCGAGGGCTCACCGAACTTCGGCCGCTGGGCCGGAGTTGAACTCTCCGGGGATAACCAGCGCCAGTTGTATATACCCCCGGGCTTCGCGCATGGTTTCTGCGTACTCAGCGAACAGGCCGACTTCCTCTACAAATGCACCGATTACTATGTGCCCGGCGATGAATACGGTATCGCGTGGAACGATCCCGGGCTGGCGATCGACTGGCCGGAGATGGACTATTTGCTGTCCGACAAGGACGGGAAGTTGCCGAAGCTGGCGGATACCGGGCCGCTGCCGCGATACGGGGCCGGCGTGTGAAGTTGCTGGTGACCGGCGCATCCGGGCAGGTCGGTTGTGAAGTTGCCGGTCTGTTCACCCGCCGGGGGCATGGGGTCATCGCCCCCCCGCGAGAGGAGCTGGACCTGCTGCGGCCAGACCGGATCCTGCATGCGGTCTCGGTATACAGGCCGGACTGGGTAATCAATTGCGCCGCCTATACACAAGTCGACCAGGCGGAGAGTGAAGCCGCGACCGCGTTTCGCATCAATCGCGACGGCGCCGAGTCCCTGGCGCAGGCGGCTGCCCGGAGCGGCGGGCGCATGCTGCAGGTATCCACGGACTACGTATTCGACGGACTGCAGACAAGACCCTATCGTGAAACGGATGAGACCCGGCCAGGAAGCGTGTACGGCTGCAGCAAGCTGGCGGGCGAGCAGGCGGTGCAGGCCGCGTTGCCGGATGCGATCGTGCTGCGTACCGCCTGGGTCTACGGCGTGCATGGCAGGAACTTCGCCAAGACCATGCTGCGGCTGGCCGGCGAGGGCCGGGAGCTGCGCGTGGTGAACGACCAGCAGGGGACACCGACCGCGGCGGCCGATATTGCCCGGGCCATCGCCGGGCTCGTGGACTGTGATACCCGGGGCGTGTTTCATTTTACAGCCGCCGGCGCGACGACCTGGTACGGCTTCGCGGCCGCCATTCTGGAAGAGGCCCGTGCAGTCGGCTTTGACCTGAAAACGGATGCGGCGGTACCGATCACCACGGCGGAATACCCCACGGCGGCGGCGCGCCCCGCCTATTCGGTGCTCGATACCGCCAAGATCCGGCCCTGCCTCGACCGGCCCGCGCCGGCCTGGCGCGACAGCCTGAGAACCATGCTGAGGGAACTTTACACATGCGCAGACTGCTGGTAACCGGCGGCGCCGGCTTCATCGGTTCCAACTTCGTACGCTACTGGATCCGGCGGCATCCGTCGGACCGGCTCGTCAACCTCGATGCCCTGACCTATGCCGGTAATCCCGAGAGCCTGGCCGCTATCGAAGCGGAATCCGCCTATCGTTTCGTGCACGGCGATATCCGGGACCGGGACCTCGTCCTGCGGCTGTTGCGGGAGGAACTAATCGACACCGTCGTGAACTTTGCCGCCGAATCCCACGTGGACCGGTCGATATCCGGACCCGATGTGTTCGTGTCCACCAATATCCAGGGAACGGTTGCGCTGCTGGAAGCGGCGCAGGCGGCCTGGTCGCCTGCGCCGCCCGATGCACGTTTTCTGCATGTCTCCACCGACGAGGTCTATGGCAGCCTGGGGCCGGACGCGCCGGCATTCAGCGAGCGGCATCCCTATGCACCGAACAGCCCCTATTCGGCAAGCAAGGCCGCGTCCGACCACCTGGTACGCGCCTGGCACCACACCTACGGCCTGCCGATACTGACGACGAACTGCTCCAACAACTACGGGCCTTTCCAGTTTCCCGAGAAACTCATTCCTCTGACCATCCTCAATGCCCTCGAGGGCAGGACCATCCCGGTGTACGGGGATGGCGGGAACGTACGTGACTGGCTCTACGTGGAAGATCACTGCAGCGGCATCGAGGCCGTGCTGGAAGGCGGCCGCACGGGCGAGGTGTACAACATCGGCGGTTGCAATGAGTGGCGCAACATTGACATCGTGAACCTGATCTGCGACCGGCTGGATACCCTGCAGCCCGGCGCAGCGCCCTACTGCGAACAGATCGAGTTCGTCAGGGATCGCCCCGGTCACGACCGTCGCTACGCGATCGATGCCGGCAGGATGCGCGAAGAGCTGGGCTGGACACCGCTACACGACTTCGACGCCGGGATCGAGATCACCATTCGCTGGTACCTGGACAACCGGGACTGGTGCGACCGGGTGCGCAGCGGCGAGTACCGCCATTACTACGAACGCCAGTACGGCGCCCCCGCAGGCGACTGAACCTCGTCCCACCGGGACCAGCCGGTCATCACGCGAAATTCCGCACGAGTCTTGACTCGCAGCCACGCACCCGGTTAAATACGCCGCTCACTTCCGTTACGGCCAGGTAGCTCAGTTGGTAGAGCAGGGGACTGAAAATCCCCGTGTCGGCAGTTCGATTCTGTCCCTGGCCACCATATTTATCAACGAGATAAAAGTTTTCTTCTGTTAATCCCTGTGTCACTCGGTACACTTTCGGTACACCTGTACGGAAGACGCAGTGGCAACCATCACCAAGACACCCTCGAACACCTGGAAGGCGATCATCCGCAAGCGCGGCTGACCGACGACCATCAAGACGTTCCGCACCAAACGGGACGCCGATGACTGGGCGCGCAGCACCGAGGACGAAATGGTGCGCGGTGTCTACATCAACCGGGCCGGTGCAGAGAAGCTGCTGCTGGAGAAAGCGCTCGATAGATACCTCAGCGAGGTGTCCGCCAGCAAGCGGGAAAGCATGGCCTATGCCGAGAGCCACAAGGCAAAGGCGCTGAAGAAGAAGTTCGGTGCCTACAGCCTGGCCGCCATCACCCCCGACCTGGTGGCCGAGTACCGCGACGAGCGCCTGGCCGCCGGCAAGTCCGCCAGCACAGTGCGCCTCGAACTCTCCCTGCTCTCGCACCTGTTCACCATCGCCATCAAGGAATGGCGCGTGGGGCTGTTCAACAATCCGGTCGGCAATATCCGCAAGCCGGCGCCGGCCAAGGGCCGTGACCGGCGCCTGAGCGCGGACGAGGAGAAGGCCCTGTTCAAGGCCTGCGACAGTCACTGCAACCCCATGCTCGGATGGATCGCCCGCATCGCCCTCTACACCGGCATGCGTGCCGGCGAGATCAAGTAAATGACGCGCCGGCAGGTGAATCTTGAAAAACGCACCGTTTACCTCTCGGAAACCAAGAACGGGTCACCCAGAACCGTCCCTTTGACCAAAAAAGCAGAAAATATTTTTCGCATGGCGCTAAGCAATCCGGTGCGCCCCTTCGATACCGACCTGATCTTCTTCGGCGAACCCGGTCGCGACAAGATACGCCGGCCGTATGAATTCCGCCCTGCCTGGCATCGCACTCTCAGGGATGCCGGCATCAAGGGCCTGCGTTTCCATGACCTGCGCCACGAAGCGGTCTCCCGTCTCGTCGAGGCCGGCCCCGGCGATCAGGAAGTCGCCGCCATCTCCGGCCACAAGTCCATGCAGATGCTGAAGCGCTAAACGCACCTGCGCGCGGAAGATCTGGTGGCGCGGCTGGATCAGGTGATGGGTTGAAAATGTGATGCAGGGGCAGGTTTGCCCGCGAAGCATTCCTAGCCTACAATACACATAAATACGCAATATGTGTGTATATTATTTACTGGGTAAACTGCCATGAAGTCCGATACCGTAAGAACCAATATCGTGCTGGACGGCAAACTGGTTGAGGCCGGACTCAAGGCCACCGGACTCAAGACACGCCGCGAGCTGGTTGACTTCGCCTTGCGTGAACTCCTGCGCCACAAGCAGCAAAAGAAATTGCTCTCGCTCAAAGGTAAGGTGAGCTGGGAAGGCAATCTTGAGGAGATGCGTACCGGACGCGGTCAGTGATCCTGGTTGACACCAGCGTCTGGATCGACTTCTTCGCAGGTCGTGACCTGCCTCATGTCGACGTACTGGAGCAATGCATCCTCGATAACGAGGACCTGGCCCTGTGCGGTATCATCCTCACCGAGATTCTTCAGGGTATTGCCGATGACACCACCCACCGACGCGTGCGGCGCTATCTCAGCCCGTTGATCATGTTGCCCATGCCAGAGACGGTATTTGTGCGGGCAGCGGATATCTACCGCAAACTGCGCAAGCAAGGGATTACCATCCGCAAATCCGACGATTGCATCATTGCTGCCACGGCGCTGGAACACCACTGCCAGTTGCTGCATAACGACAAGGACTTTTCGCCGATAGCCAAACACTTTCCGCTCAAGATCATCAGCACTTGAGCACAAGTACATACGCCTCCAGCTAACATAAACCACGCAAGACTCTGATTGCCATCCGCATTCCTGTAATAGCCGTACGACTGGTTCTGCACTTTAGTTTTACATTCATTTGGTGCTGTAAAACAAGGGGTTTTATAGCACGATGCTAAGAGTTTAGTTCTGGCAATCGTGTGACAGATTATGCAATGTCGTGTCTTCGAATCATGCACATGGAGATGCCGGATTATGCAAGATACAGAAAACCGCGATGTTGTAACGCTGGAGAATAAAATCACCGAACGTTATGGCCTGTTGATATCGCAGACGCAGTTGGCCGAGCTGCCCGGCCGTACCACTGGCGGACTGCGCTACAGCCTGAGTTACCCGAGTGACCAGAGCACGCGTGCGCTGAGAGGCGGGCTATTTGACGTATGAGCAGGAACGTGATGAATACGGTCGTATCCGACGCGGCACTTACACGATCTACGAGACTCCCGACTTGTCGGATCACGATGTGCCGGATACGGTTGGGCAGGACCCTGCTGCACCAGATTCGGCAGACGGTGCCGTGAAGTTTGTCGCCTGGATCCCGGAACATGTCAGGGGCACGGCGCTGGATATGGTTGCCGATCTCAGTCCGAAAGATGCCCAGATCGTGATCGACGAGTGGGCAGGCCGTGTTGGGCGCGACATTGTCGATGTGCCGCCACTTGTAGAACCGCAGGCGATTGCCTGTAGTTAACCACGAGCCTCGTGCCCGGCGATTGCCTTCGGCTGTTGTCGTGTCGTGCTCATTTTCTACTTACCGCGGGCCTGTCTCGCTAACTGCAAAGGAGGTGTAACCACACTCAAGTATCGCCCGTTGTCGGGCACGTTGGTCTGCGCGGGATCGGTTCTTTACCGAGAACATTCCGCGTTGCCTGTGACCAGGCATTGTCAGGTCGATTGGGGGTAGTGCCCCATGACCGTACCGCGCGAGCGGGCCTGTCAGCTTCGGCTGCCAGGTGGTCAGAAATACTCACCTGATAAGGAGAACATGTATGCGAGACCTGAACTACTAACTCAAGCAACTCTGCTGCAATTGCCGAGAGGGCGCCTATGGCACCGAGAGCAAACGCGAGTACATGCTCACCCTGATAGCCAATCAGCTCCATGCGATTGGCTATCGGGGCATGAGCGCCCGGTCCCTGAAACCGAAGCATGTCGAGGCCCTGGTCAAGAAATGGTTTGTGGAAGGTCTGTCCATCGGCACCATCAAGAACCGCATGGCCGCCATCCGCTGGTGGGCGCAGAAGGTCAACAAGCAGAATGTGGTGGCCCGATCCAATGAACACTATGGCATCCCGGACCAGCGCTTCTTCACCAACGAATCGAAGGCAAAGGTCGTCACCGACGAGCAGCTGGAGAAGGTGCGCGACGAACACGTGCGCATGAGTCTGGAACTGCAGCAGGCCTTCGGCCTGCGCCGTGAGGAGGCCATGAAGTTCCAGCCCAGTTTCGCCGACCGCGGTGACTACCTGGTGCTTAAGGGCAGCTGGACCAAGGGCGGCTGTGAGCGGGCCATCCCGCTCCGTACCGAGACGCAGCGCGAGGTCCTGATCCGCGCCCGCCGCCTGGCCGGCCTCGGTTCCCTGATTCCGAGCAATCGCAATTACAGACAGCAAGTACTCGTCTACGAAGGCAATACGCTCTGCGCGGGCCTTTCCCAGATGCACGGCCTGCGCCATGCCTATGCCCAGCACCGCTACGAGGAACTGACCGGCTGGCCGTGCCCAGCTGCCGGCGGCCCGGGAGCCAAAGACTTGACCCCGGAACAGCGCGAGCGGGATCGGGATGCCCGGCTGACCATCAGCCACGAGCTGGGCCACGAGCGCGAACAGGTCACGGCCTATCTTGGCCGGTAACATCTCAGTAATGTCCACACTCCAATAGCGAAATTGCATGGTGTACTGATGATTTTCCGGCCGGAAAATGCAAAGCGTACTTGCTATTTATTGTTGTAAGGTTGTCCTATGAAACTTCATATCCTCAATGACCTGCACATCGAGTTCGAGGACTTCGATCCGCCGGCGACCGATGCCGATGTTGTGATCCTAGCCGGCGACATCGGTGTCGGCCTGGAAGGACTGCGCTGGGTGGAAGCCCGTTTCCCGGACCGGCCGGTGATCTACGTACCCGGCAATCATGAGTTCTATCATCACAATCTGGCTCTGATCGAGGAGCTGAAGGCGCAGGCGCCCGGGCACATCCACGTCCTGAACGACGATCAGGTGGTCATCGATGGCGTGCGCTTCCTGGGCAGCATCCTGTGGACCGACTTCGCCCTGTTCGGCGAGGGCGAGCGGTTCTACGCCATGAAGACGGCCGAGAAGTGGATGACGGATTTCTCCATCATCCGCAATGCTGGGCGCAAATTTACGCCACGGGATGCCGTCCAGCTGCATACGGCCAGCCGGGGCTGGCTGGCATCCATGCTGGCCGAGCCCTTCGATGGCAGCACGGTGGTGGTCACCCACCACGCCCCATCTTCGCGCTCGGTGCATCCCCGCTACGCCCGCGACCAGCTGACCCCGGCCTTCGCCAGCAGCCTGGAGATGATGATGGACGGTGAGCGGGCCGCGCTCTGGGTCCACGGGCATATGCACGATTCCTTCGATTATGAGATCTATGGCACCCGGGTCGTCTGCAACCCGCGTGGCTATGCCCCGCGGGACCTGAATCCGGAATTCCGGGCGGATCTGATCTTGGAGATCTGAATCAGCCTTGGATTCAGGATGAAAAGCGCCACAAAATATTCAAAAATCGATATGAAGCTAAATATTAATAGAAAATCGACAGCGCTATGCATTTTTCGACGCTCAGAATATTTATTTTTCGATGTAGATGTTATATTTCGGATAAATTTCGACAGGGACAATAGATTTTCGACCTATGCGCCTTGATTTGGAAACTCCGATCAGCTTCCGGGAAGAGCTTGTTCCCAAAGGGGCTCAGCTTGCTGGTCTTGCAGCACTCGTCCAGGCGCTCGGTATCCAGGCACCCGTCCGGCAGCCTAGCTGTGTTTCGGAGAAACATATTGCAGGCAGCCAGCGTGAGGAGGGTGGTTTCCGCGTCTTCGACAAGCGCTACCAGCCCGGCGACCAGTTTGCCGACCATCTGACCTTCGCCCTGCGCCACGAAAATATCGACCTTCTGATATTAAAACGTGCCTTTGAGGCGGTGCCCAGGGCAGCGCTGGAAGAGTATGTCAGGGCGACCCCAACAGGTACGCACACGCGACGCGCCTGGTTCTTCTATGAACTGCTGACCGGCCAGACGCTGGATGTGGAGGATGCACCCAATGCCACGGCCGTCGATGCGCTGGATGCCAAGGCTTATTTCACGGGAAAGGCGCAGATTTCCAGGCGTCACAAGGTCCGGGATAACCTGCTCGGTAACGGCGACTGGTGTCCGCTCATTCGCAGAACGCAGCAGCTTGAGGCATTTGCTGAGCTGGGACTGGCGGAACGCGCTGCGGAAACCGTCGGACGTACCGGGCAACACCTGGTCTCACGCGCCGCCAGTTTTCTGCTGCTGGCTGACAGTCGCGCCAGCTTCGAGATCGAGGGCGAGCGCGCACCGCGTAACCGGCTGGAACGCTGGGGGCGGGCGGTGCTGCAGGCCGGCAAGAATGCGCTCACGCTCGATGAGATCATTCGTCTGCACAGCGTCCTGATCGAGGACAAACGGTTTATCTTTCCCGGGCTGCGGCCGGATGGTGTATTCCTTGGCGAGCGCGATAATCTCGGTGATCCCCTGCCTGAGTTTATTGGCACCCGACCGCAGGATCTGGAGGATCTGTGCGCAGGCTTGCTGGCCGCGAATAACCGCATGCGGGATGACGGGCTCGATCCCGTCCTGCAGGCGGCGGCGACGGCCTTTGGCTTTATCTACGTTCACCCGTTCCAGGACGGCAACGGCCGCGTGCACCGTTGCCTGATCCATCATGTCCTGGCGGAACGCAAGTACACCCCCCCGGGAATGGTTTTCCCGGTGTCATCCGTCATGCTGGACCGGATCGATGAGTACCGGACGACATTGCAGGGCCATTCCGCACCCCTGATGGATTACATCGAGTGGCGTCCCACACCCGAGCGAAACGTCGAGGTGCTGAACGATACCGCCGACCTGTACCGCTATTTCGATTGCACGCAGGCGGCGGAATTTCTCTATGCCTGTGTCCAGCGCACGGTCGAGCAGGATCTGCCCAGGGAAATCGACTATCTCCGCCGGCACGATGAAGCCATGGCCAGAATCCACGAGATGATCGAGATGCCTGACCGCTTGGTGCAGAACCTCATTCTGTTTATCCGCCAGAATGACGGCACGTTGTCTAAAAGAAAGCGGGAAAAGGAATTCTATAAGCTGACGGATGAGGAAGTTCATGGGCTGGAAAGCATCGTTCAGGATGCCTTCGAAGGTTTTGACAGTCCTGACAAGACTCGCTGAGTACAAGAGGGGATAACACAGGTTATATGCCTCAACTCGAACACATTGAAGCCATCGAAAAACGCCTGTGGACTGCGGCGGACACCCTGCGCGCTAACTCCAACTACGCCAGTAACGAATACTTCCTGCCCGTGATGGGGCTGGTGTTCCTGCGCCACGCGTACAGCCGCTATCTCGCAGTCAAGGACGACATCGAAGCCGGGCTGCCGTCCCGGGGTGGCATGAAGCCGGCACTCAAGAAGGCCGATTTCTCAGGTAAAAGCGCCATCTTCCTGCAGCCGAAGGCGCAGTTTGATTCCCTGGTCGCGCTCACCGACAGCGACGACCGCGCCCGCGCCATCATCGAGGCCATGGAGTCCATCGAGAGCGATTACGACAGCCTGCGCGGTGTGCTGCCCAAGAGCGAATACCAGGAACTGGACAACGCTGTCCTTGGCCAGCTCCTGCGCACCCTCAACCCGGACGAGCTGAGAAAAGTCTCTGGCGACGTGTTCGGCCGCATTTACGAATATTTCCTTACTCGTTTCGCTGACCAAAAGGCCCATGACGATGGGGATTTCTTCACCCCCATCTCGCTGGTTTCACTGATTGCCCATGTGCTGGAACCCGACAGCGGCACGGTACTGGACCCGGCTTGCGGCTCTGGCGGCATGTTCGTGCAAAGCGCACGTGTAGTGGAACAGAGTCACAAGAATCCAACCGAAAAGCTCACCTTCTACGGGCTGGAGAAGAACGCCACCACCATCCGGCTGGCCAAGATGAACCTCGCGGTGCATGGTCTGGAGGGCGACATCCAGAGGGCCATCAGTTACTACGAGGACCCGCACGAACTGCTGGGCAAGGCCGGTTACGTCATGGCCAATCCGCCTTTCAACGTGGACGAGATCGACGCCGACAAGGTCAAGAACGACCCGCGCCTGCCGTTCGGCCTGCCCGGCGTGAACAAGAAGGGCAAGGTCAGCAACGGCAACTACATCTGGATCAGCTACTTCTACAGCTACCTGAACGAGCAGGGCTGGGCCGGATTCGTCATGTCCTCCCAGGCCTCCAGCGCCGGGCGCGACGAGGCCAAGGTTCGGCAGAAGCTCATCGAGACCGGCGACGTGGACATCATGATCGCCATCCGCTCGAACTTCTTCTACACCCGCACCGTACCCTGCGAGCTGTGGTTCCTGAACCGCAACAAGCCGGCAGAGCACAGGGACAAGGTACTGATGCTCGATGCGCGCAATGTCTACCGCAAGGTCACGCGCAAGATCTACGACTTCAGCCCCGAGCAGGAACAGAACCTGCTTGCCATCGTCTGGCTCTACCGCGGCGAGACGGGCAGATACCAGAAGAACAACTTGCGGTTGATCCAGAGATAAACGACAAAGACCTTGACATGCTCCTGCATCGCCACCTTGCTGAGATTGACGGTCGTCTGCTCGCAGATGGGCATGACGTAATGGCCCCGAAAGAGGAGGAATCGTATGACGATTATAGAGCGCGTCTTCAGGAATATCTAAAAACGGCAGAAGACATCAAGAAGTCCGATCTGGCGAATTATGTCGCACACCGGAGAATCATTCTCGACCTGCTTGAGAAGGCTATTCAGCGTCAGGATGATGGAAAATATGCTCGCGAGGATTTGATTCACAACCTAATCATGCCGATGGGAAGGACATCGAATGATATTCATTTCGACACCTGCAATCTTTGGCTGATAGATGAGCGACTTGCTTTCCACGATTACCTTGCTTCGGACAAGACGATTGCATCGATGCCAATCACAGATTCCTCGGAAACAAGGGAGCCAGACCTATTGGCGATGAAGGTGTTCGATAATCCGATTCTTGTTTCTGATACGCAGAAACTTCCACTAGCATCATTCGTCGTTGTCGAGTTGAAACGACCGATGCGGAATGACGCAGCAGCTGGCGAAGATAAGGATCCTATCGATCAGGCATTGGGGTATTTGGAGCGCGTCCGAAAAGGGGTCGTGCAAACCGTTTCCGGCCGGCCGATTCCACAATCTCAGGAAATTCCGGGGTTCTGTTACGTGATTTGCGACATAACACCAACGATAGAGACTCGATGCAAATTGCATTCATTGACGCCAACTCACGATTATTCCGGGTACTTCGGGTACAACCAGAATTATCGTGCGTACATAGAGGTTATTTCGTTCGATCGTCTCGTAAACTCGGCAAAGGAAAGGAACAAAGCGTTTTTTGACAAGCTGGGGCTTCCGACCAACTAGCGCATCTTCCCCGCACACGAGGCCAATTGGCGATTGAGAACTGCAAGGGACTGAGAATGAACCGAGCCGCAGCCGAATTGTTGTTGCAGACCGCCGTCGGCGACCCGGATGCGCATTTTCGTGCCGGCCAATGGGAGGCTATCGACGCGCTGGTCAATCAGCGCCGCAAGCTGATTGTGGTGCAGCGCACAGGCTGGGGAAAGAGTTCGGTCTATTTTATCAGTACCCGCATCTTGAGGGACCGCGGCGCGGGCCTGACGGTCATCGTTTCACCGCTGCTGGCACTGATGCGCAACCAGATCGAGGCGGCCAACCGGCTGGGTATCCGTGCGGAGACCGTCAATTCCACCAACCAGGAGAACTGGCCGGTGATCAGTGCAGCCATGCTGGCAGATGAGGTTGACGCCATTCTGATTTCACCTGAGCGTTTGTCGAATGAGGCGTTCGTTGAAGAAGTCCTGTTGCCGGTGGCGGATCGCGTGGGCCTGCTCGTGGTGGATGAGGTTCACTGTATCTCGGACTGGGGCCACGATTTTCGCCCTGATTACAGGAGACTGGTCAATGTGTTGCGCCAGATGCCGCCGAATATGCCGATTCTGGGGACCACCGCCACAGCGAACAACCGGGTGATTCAGGACGTACAGACGCAGCTCGGCGATATCGAAATACAGCGTGGGCCGCTGGTTCGTGACAGTCTGGTACTGCAGACTCTGCGGTTGCCCGACCAGGCATCGCGGCTGGCATGGTTGGCACAGCATATTCCGGAATTGCCGGGTACGGGCATCGTCTATGTGCTGACTATCCGGGATGCCGAACAGGTGGCAGCCTGGTTGACACAGCAGGGGATCCAAGCCCGTGCCTACTATGGAAATGTTGACCACGATGATTTCGAGAATGGCAACCAGTACAGACAGCACCTGGAAGACCTGCTGCTGAGAAACGAGATCAAGGCACTGGTAGCGACGACCGCGCTGGGCATGGGATATGACAAGCCAGACCTCGGCTTCGTCATTCATTACCAGGCCGCTGGGTCTGTGGTGGCCTACTACCAGCAGGTTGGACGGGCCGGAAGGGCGATTGATACGGCCTATGGTGTGCTGCTGTCAGGCAAGGAGGACGAAGATATCCATGAGTACTTCCGGCGTAGTGCATTTCCGGACGAGCGGGATGTCAATGCGATCCTTGGGGTGCTGGCCGACCACGATGATTTATCCGTTCGCCAGCTAGAGCAACATCTCAATCTGAGGCAGGGGCAAATCGAAAAGGTTCTGAAGATACTCAGTGTTGAGAATCTAGCCCCTGTGATCAAACAGGGAAGCAGGTGGCGCCGCACTCCCGTGCCATTTCGCATGGACCATGAACGCATTGAGCATCTGACACAGCAAAGAGAAATCGAATGGCAGGAGGTTCAGGATTACATCGACAGTGACGCTTGCCTGATGGCCTATCTGCGGAATGCCCTCGATGATCCTGAGACTGACAACTGCGGGCGATGTGCGGTATGTCAGGGTGAGCCGGTGGTGGGGATTGATGTTGACCGGACGCTGGTCATCGCTGCGGCCCAGTACCTCAAGCATGCGGAGCTGCCTTTCAAGCCGAAGAAACAGGTGGCCGCCGGGGCCTTCCAAGTGTACGGTTTTCGGGGCAATCTGCCGGCCGGATTGCAGGCCCAGGAAGGACGCATCCTGTCGCGCTGGGGTGATGCCGGCTGGGGCGGGCTGGTGGCCGATGACAAGCATGCCGGCCATTTCAGGGTTGAATTGGTTGATGCGGTCGCCGAGATGATTGAACAACGCTGGCAACCGAATCCGGCTCCGCAGTGGGTTACCTGTGTTCCGTCACTTAACCATCAGGCGCTGGTTCCTAATTTTGCACGGCAACTTGCCGCCAGGCTGGGGCTACCTTTTTTGGAGGCTATACGCAAGATGGTTGCTAACGAGCCACAGAAGAATCAGCAGAATCGTTTCCACATGTGCCGTAATCTGGATGGGGTATTTGAAATTGCAGAAGGGATACCCGGAACGCCTGTGTTCCTGGTGGATGATGTGATTGATTCCGGATGGACAGTCACCGTGCTTGCAGCCTTGCTGAGACAGGCGGGGAGCGGACCAGTTTACCCGGTGGCATTGGCCTCAACGAGTACCGGAGATTAAATGTCAGTTTCACCGAATACCCAGGCAATACTATTGCTGACCTCGCATTTCTCGAAGGTCAATGGTGGGTCTATACAGCCGTTGACGCCCAAGGAATGGGGGCGATTCGCATTGTGGTTGAAGGAGAAAAAGCTGACACCGGAACAGTTGATGACCGGGCGTCTTGACGAATTGCTCACAGGCTGGTCGGACAAGGCAATTACACTGGATCGGGTCGAGGGCCTGATGGATCGTGGCTCAGCTCTTGCGCTGGCCATGGAAAAGTGGCTCCGTGCGGGGCTGTGGGTTATGACGCGATCTGATCAGGACTATCCAGTTCGGTTCAAGCAGCGCCTCGGAACAGATTCACCCGCCGTATTATTTGGTTGCGGTAACAGGGCCTTGCTCAATAGAGGGGGATTGGCTGTTATTGGTTCCCGCAATGCAACGGATAAGGACCTTGCCTATAGCCGCGAATTGGGAGCTTCGGCTGCAGGTAATGGATTTTCGATTGTTTCCGGTGGGGCGAGAGGGGTTGATGAGGCATCAATGCTGGGATCCTTGGAAGCCGAGGGAACGGTGATTGGTGTGCTTGCCGACAGCCTTCTACGAGCCTGCTCAAGTGCAAAGTACCGCAAGTATCTGATGGCAAACAATCTCGTGCTCGTTTCTCCGTTTTACCCGGATGCAGGGTTTAATGCAGGCAATGCCATGCAACGCAACAAATACATCTACTGTCTCTCCGATGCGGCTGTCGTGGTTCACTCGGGAGAGAAGGGAGGCACCTGGAGTGGCGCCATGGAGAATGCGAAAAAGCAATGGGTGCGGCTCTGGGTAAAACGCACGTCGGATCCAAAAGCCGGTAATGCCGCAATCGTCAGGGCGGGAGGTGTATGGGTGCCGGAAAGCGTCAGGGACATTAATTTCAAGTCCTTGTTTTCGATTCAATCAGAGGTTGTGGGGTCTGATGAGGACTTATTCAACCACGCCGTGAATGAAATCAATGAGGGCGGCACAGATTATTTGCAGGAACATCCCGATGAGCCTGGATCTGTTCAGATGACAGGTGAGGAAAGAGAGTCCGTGCATGATGCGGCGACTGAGAGAGTCGAATCAACTGGTGGCCTGCATGAACAGGCAAGTTCCTACCCGGTCGAGGAACTGGATTTTTATGACCTGTTTCTGGCCAAGGCAAAATTGCTCTGCGGTGATGCTCCAAAAACACCGGACGAACTGGTTGAGGCACTGGACCTGAACAAGACACAGCTCAATGCGTGGATCAAGCGTGCCGTCAGCGAAGGGAAACTGGAAAAACTTGCCAAGCCAGTCCGCTACCAGTGGAACATTACGCCGCAAAGTGCCCTGCAGCTTTGAGAGATGAGCTACACCGAAGACACACTGGTCCAGCAAACCACAGCTGAGTATCTGGAAAAGGAACTCGGCTGGGATTCGGTTTACGCCTATAACAACGAAACCTTTGGGCCGGAAGGGACGCTGGGCCGGTCGTCGGATCACGAGGTGGTGCTGGTTCGGTCGCTCCGTGAGAAGCTGGTTGAACTGAATCCCGATCTGCCTGCCGATGCCTACGATGATGCTGTCCGACAGATCGTAACAACCGTAGCGTCGCAAACACTGCTGGCAACAAACCGGGAAAAATATGACCTGATCAAGAACGGTATGCAGGTCACCTTCCGCAATGCGGATGGGGAACGTGTACGCCAGCGCCTGCGGGTATTCAATTTCGCTGAACCTGAAAACAATCATTTCCTGTGCGCCCGTGAGTTGTGGGTGCGCGGCGACCTGTACCGCCGGCGCGCGGATATCGTGGGTTTCGTCAACGGCCTGCCGCTGTTGTTTATCGAGTGCAAGAATATCCACAAGGATCTGAAGGCCGCGTTCGAGCAGAACTATTCCGACTACCTCGACACCATTCCCCACCTTTTCCACCACAATGCTGTTGTCATGTTCGGCAATGGCGACAAGGCGAAGATCGGATCGCTGACCAGCAAGTGGGAGCATTTCCACGAGTGGAAGCGCCTGGCCGAGGACGAGCCGGGCGTGGTGGATATGGAGACCCTGCTCAAGGGTGTCTGCAACAAGCGCAACTTCATGGATCTGCTGGAGAATTTCATCCTGTTCGATGAGTCTTCCGGCGAGACCCGCAAGATTGTTGCCCGCAATCACCAGTTCCTCGGAGTCAACCGGGCCATCGAGGCCGTACGAGACAGGGACAATCGCCAGGGCAAGCTGGGCGTTTTCTGGCATACCCAAGGCGCGGGCAAGAGCTATTCGATGGTGATGTTCACCCGCAAGGTGCACCGCAGGCTGGGGGGCAATTTCACCTTCGTGATCCTGACCGACCGTGATGATCTGGATACCCAGATCTACAAGACCTTTGCCGGCTGCGGGGTGGTGGACAATGACCGTGATCCCTGCCGGGCAAGCAGCGGGCAACACCTGGGCAGTCTGCTGACGCAACACAAATCCTACATCTTTTCCCTGATCCAGAAATTTAACCAGGACGTCGATCCTGACGAGGGCTACACCCAGCGCGATGATGTCATCGTCATTACCGACGAAGCCCACCGCACCCAGTACGGCACGCTGGCGCTGAATATGCGCAATGCCCTGCCCAATGCCAGTTATATCGGCTTCACGGGCACGCCGCTCTTCAAGGACGACGAGGTCACGCGCCGGGTATTCGGCGATTATGTCTCCACCTACGATTTCCAGCGTGCGGTGGAGGACAACGCGACCGTGCCGCTCTACTACGATGCCCGGGGTGACAAACTCGGCATCGCGGTGGGGGATCTCAATGAGCGCATCGCCGAGAAGCTGGAAGAGCTGGAAACGGGTGATATCGACGTCGAGCAGCGGCTGGAGCAGGAGCTCAAGCGCGATTACCACATCATCACGGCCGACAAGCGGCTCGACCAGGTGGCGCGGGATTTCGTCCAGCATTATTCCACGGCCTGGGAGTCCGGCAAGGCCATGCTGGTGTGCATCGACAAGATTACCTGTGTCCGCATGCACCGGCTGATCGTTTTTTACTGGCAGGAGTGCATCAAGGAGTTGGAAAAACAGCTTGATTCGATCACGGACGAGCAGGAAGAGATTCTGGTGCGTAGGCAAATTGACTGGATGCGCGAGACGCGGGCTGCCGTGGTGGTTAGCGAGGAGCAGGGCGAGGTGGAGAAGTTCCGCAAATGGGATCTCGACATCACGCCGCACCGCCGCCTGATCAAGGAAGGTATTGAATTGCCGGCCGCCATGCGCGCAGATCCCCGCTTCCGCAACATGCAGCGCATGGACCTGGACGAGGCCTTCAAGGAGGAAGCGCATCCCTTCCGGGTCGCTATTGTCTGCGCCATGTGGCTGACCGGCTTTGACGTGCCAAGCCTGTCCACCCTGTACCTGGATAAGCCCCTCAAGGCCCACACCCTGATACAGGCCATCGCCCGCGCCAACCGGGTGCATGAGGGCAAGAACAACGGACTCATCGTCGACTACTGCGGCATTCTCAAGAACCTGCGCAAGGCACTGGCGACCTTCGCGGGTACCGGCGATGCCGGCCACGGCGGGGAAGGGGGTGACGCGGATCCTGCCCGCCCGGAAGAGGAGCTGCTGGCCGATCTGTCCGAGGCCATTGCCTTTGTGCGGAGCTTTCTGGACGAGCGGGGCGCCTCACTGGGTGACATCAAGGAAAAGACCGGTTTTACCCGCAACGCCGCCATCGTGGCCGCGAAGGAAGCGGCCAACGAGAATGACGAGACCCGCAAACGCTTCGAGGTGATGTGTCGCGAGGTCTTTAAGAAGTTCAAGGCGTGCATCAACGTCCAGGGGGTGAATGCGCACCGGGCGGACTATGATGCGATCAACGTGGTTTACAAGAGCCTGCAGCAGGACCGGGAGCGGGCGGATATCAGTGACATCATCCGCCAGTTGCACCAGGTTGTTGACGAGGCGATCGAGGTGCAACGTGATTGCCAGGCTGAAGATAACGGTACCTACGACATCAGCAAGATCGACTTCGAGCGCCTGCGTCAGGAGTTCGAGCGCAGTCCGGCCCAGCGGACCACGGTGCAGAGCCTGAAAACGGCTATCGAGGCCCGCCTGCAGCGCCTGCTGGCGCAGAATCCCCTGCGTACGGATTTCCAGCAGCACTACGAGAAGATCGTGGCCGAGTATAACCGCGAGAAGGACCGGGTCACTATCGAGCACACCTTTGAGGCGCTGCTGAAATTCGAGCAGTCACTCGAAGATGAGGAGAGGCGATCGCTGCGCGAAGAGTTCGACGAAGAATCGCTGGCGATCTTTGATCTGCTCAGAAAACCGGACCTGGACGCCGCGGAAATCAGGAAGATCAAGGCCGTTGCGGTCGAGCTGCTGGCGCGACTGAAGGCGGAGAAGCTACGCATCGACCACTGGCGCGACAAGGAGACGACCCGCGATGCCGTGCGGATCACGATCCGGGACCACCTCTGGAGTGACGACACCGGGCTGCCTGTTGATGCGTACACGGAAGAGGACGTGAACGAGAAAGCGGAGGAGGTATTCCGGCATGTCTACCGGGCCTACCCGACACTGCCATCACCGTTCTATGCATCAGTTCCTGTGGTGGGATAAAGGATGCAGCTCATTCGCTGTACAAAAAAGCTCCAGAAGGAAATGGGGCTGAAGCCCTCCGACCTGTGCGCCGAAGAACCTCGCTTTTCATATCTCGGGCCCTGGCACGCCAACTTGATTCACATTGACCGGCGCAAATGTGTCCTGTTTGTCAACGACAAGACCCTGTTCAATTTCATAGTGCCCGATCTATCAAAGGCGAAGATCAGAGATCTGGATAAACTATTCAAGAATTACCTGAGTTGTGTGCTTGCCGATGCCGGGATTGCTGAGGCAGATCGGGGCAGGATACTTTCAGAATACGATGATGTGGGATTCGCCAAAACGAGCAGCAAAAGCGTGCTCGGTTCGATGAACGATCTGGCGTTTCATTACAAGTACAGCATCCAGGAAGCGGGAGGTGTGCACAGTCCTGCCGTGCCGGAGATCATTCGCCGGCTCAATCGTATGCCGATGGGTGCTCTCAAATACGTGTTCCCGATCGAGGCGCTGCGTGCGATGTTTCAGACGACGGTGAGTTAAATCACGTCGCGGGGACAGGTTGCTGAATAGGCGGCCATACGTCCAGAAGTATCATCTAACGATGCCCACAATGGGCATGATCATGCCCGAATTGGGTAAGTCTGTGACAGTGAACTGGGTGCGGACACGCGGACTGTCGTCGTACATATTACGCGAGGACATAAACAATTCTTATGGCGAATTCCCGGTACACTTGCGGAACACCGCCCAGTTTCCCCTGTCTGGGCCGCCCTGCACTAACCAGTTGAATCAACATAAGAATCCCAAACTGTACCGAAGACCACCTGTTTCAGCATAATCAGTAAGTTATTGATCTTACTGGCCCTGAAAATTCCCGTGTCGGCAGTTCGATTCTGTCCCTGGCCACCATTAAAAAATACCATTAAAAAACAATAAGTAAACAGTTTGGGCAAGCGTTATTCCAACCATTGAATTTCCAACATGGGTAGTAGTGGTCCCCGTGTCAATAAAAATTCGGTTACCGTTCCTTGCTGATTATCTGGTTGGACCTTTTCCTAAAATGTGTTGGCCCGTTTTCGATGTTCTGTCTTAACCAAACAGCAATGATTAACGCCCAGCGAACACCACACCAGGCTCTAGTTTCAGCACCGGCCTCACACTGATCGCCGCAGCCGTGAGACTGACGATCAAGACCCCGATAACTCCAAACAATGGTGTAAACCACATCATGCGGAATGGATACCACAGCGTTGCAACAGCCTCGCCTACAATCGCGCATAAACCGATCCCGATCCCCGTACCCAGCAACGCACAGACACCGGCCTGAACGAAGATCATCGACAGCAACAAGTGTCGCGATGCGCCCATTGCCTTGAGGACGGCATATTGCTTCAGATTTTCGTACGTGAACATGTACAACAAAATGCCGGTCACCCCGAATCCGACCGTCATTGCCAGGGCCAGCATGGCCCCCATATCCCCCACATCCTCGGAATTGACGAGGTACCAGTGCACGGTGTTTTCCGTGAAATCTTCAGAGATCCGGGCACGCAATCCGGTCTGCGTCTGGATACGATGCGCCAGTTCTTGCGTAGATACCCCGGCTTGAGCTGTCGCCAGCACGAAAGTCAGAAGGTTGGGTTCTGTCGGAAGAATACGTGCAGCGTTCGAGTAGGTCGTGTAGATCAGTGGCCGAGGCGGAAACCGTGGAATAGTGTGCGAACGCCCCACCACCTTGATACGGTGGTCGTTAACCAGAAGCTCATCCTCGGGCATCAATTCACGCGTCGGAACGTCGAGGTGTGGGCCATCATTCGGCCATTGATCCGCTTCCAGAAGCGGTGTACCCAGCTTGCCGCTGGTTCCTCCTGAATCAACGATTACCGCATAGGGCGTATGTAAAGCCGCTGGCGGCTTACCCCCCTGTAGCAGCGGAGCACCGGCCAACGTGGCATCATCTACGCCAATTACCTGGAACGATTGAAACCGCCCGTTGGGAAAGCGGGCATCCGCATAGCCGAGTGTGAGGGGCACCGCATAGCGCACGCCATCCACACTGCGCACTCTTTCCAGAGCGGAGTCCGGCATATTGATGGTCAGTTCGGTGGACTCCACGGCCGGGTCCATTACCCACACGTCGGCTGTGCCGTTTTCTGTAATAAGTGCAAACCCGCGCGTCATGAATCCGGCAAAATAGGATAGCGCGAATGTTACAAGAAAGGCTGTAAAGGAAATGCCGATTACCAACCCGGCATACTTGGCACGATCTCCCATCAGCATCTTTAAGGCGACATAAAACATCTATTGCTGCCCTTTGGTATCGTGATCTGGCTGTGCCTCTATATAGACATCCAGGAGTTGGCCTGTATAAACAGGCAGATTGGCGCGTTCAAAGCTGTAAAGTGTCTGTAATACACGCGTATCCGTGCGTTCGGTACTCTGACCTGTGAGGGTAGTTTTCGGGACGACATAGGGTTCGGTATATTCGTAGCGGAGCGGTATCTTGATAGCCGGGTTGCCCCGAACAAATGCAACCGCCTCTGCCTTCGGTTGGACACGCCATGCATCATGCTCATCTATATCGACCCGCACATTCATCCGGTCGTCGGAACCCAGCATCAACAGGGGTGAGGTGAGACTGTTACTTCCTTCCACGAATTCACCCAGACGCATTTTGAGTTGCAGTATTTCACCCGAAACGAGTGCGTGTACGGTATGACGCTCGACTTCCATCTGAAGCTGTTCAAGCTGAGCCTTGGCGAGAGCAAGCGCCGCTTCTGCTTGTGCAGCTTCATCCCTGCGGTCACTCAGGTCCTGTGAACTGATTACATCAGGATTGCGTTTGTATAGGTTTTCCGCATATTCGAACCGGTGCCTTGGTTGCTGCAAAGCGGCTTCCGCTTCCTTGACCCTGGCGTGTGCCGTAACCAGTTGTGCCTGTAGATCGCTGGCATCAATTTTGAACAAAGGGTCGCCCGCCTTCACGTGATTACCAACCTTCACATAAATCTCCGTAACGACACCGGAGACAGGAGCGCCCACGGCAATATTGCCGCTGGAGGCCTCTACAATGCCGACACCGGCGACGTAGGCATCAAAGGGCGGCTGAAACACCGGGATACCTTGGGTTTTTTCGCCTGCGGGGCGGTTACCGTAAATGACTGCCGCAATGGCCAGACATAGACCCAGGATGGCAAGTAGTGGCAGGATGTAGGTGCGTTTCATGACAATTGTTTCCCGGTACTGATTTCCACTATTCTTCCATCGTCCATCTGCGCGATTCGATCCGCGAACTCCAATATGCGATTGTCATGGGTTACGACGATCAAGGTCCTGTCTGTTCTCTGCGCAATGCCTTGAAGCACTGTCATCATCTCACGGCCCGTTTTGTGATCGAGGCTGCCTGTGGGTTCGTCGCAGACAACCAATTTCGGACTGTGGATCAGTGCACGCGCAATCGCTACCCGTTGCTGCTGGCCACCGCTGAGCGATCCCGGCAAAGAGTCCCCACGAGAAGTCAGGCCCACGGAATCGAGAACCGCTTGAGCCTGTTCGAATGCGATCTTGCGCGGTTTGCCCTGAATTAGTAACGGTACGGCGACGTTCTCGCGCGCCGTCAGGGCGGGTAAGAGATTGAAGACCTGAAAGACAAAACCTATGGATTCACCACGAAACCGTACCCGATCATCCGGGCCGAGGGACGTGAGATCATTGCCGAGGACTTGGCATTGCCCTGTATCCTGATCCAGGATGGCGGAAATAATGGAAATGAGTGTTGTCTTGCCACATCCCGACGGTCCGACAACCATCAGCAACTCACCGCGATAGACATCCAGGTCGATTCCTCGCAGGGCCGCAATCTGAGCCGAACCGGTTCCATATGTCTTTGTTATGGCCCGGCAACTAACGGCGATTTCTCTTTGTGCATGTGTTGTCACTGCAATACCTTTTTTGGTTATGTCTTAAATGACTTTAGCGAACCTGGCGAGTGATTTATAAGTACATGAAATTATAAATATTTTCAAATAACGGTAGGTTGCAGTTCAGCGTTTAGACTGGAGATCGACCGATAGTGCAGGTGGTTGTCCACATTGGGAGAGATGGGATTGGGTGGTATCAGTAGGAACGTGGCTGGCGTGATCGAGGGAGCGTTCCTCGAAGGAGCCAAAGCCAGCGTCACCTCAAGGGTTGCCGCACGCGCGGCCACAGGGGGCACGAACGGGCTGTTCTGATCTGCGGATACGGGGGATTTTCAGCCTGTCAGATACAGGTTTCGGTGCGTGAGTTTTGCGTGAATCAGTCGTGCACAGTGGTGCATTGTCGTGCAAATTCAGCAACGGGCGTCCCGGTAAGTGATTGAAAGATAAGGGCTGGAATTTGACCCACCGTTCTGAAAATCCCCGTGTCGGCAGTTCGATTCTGTCCCTGGCCACCATAAAAGACATCAGAAAAAACAATAATATAATCAGCGTCCTCTGCTCTACCGGGCTGGTTACAAAAAGTCCCCCGCCCGGTCATAAGTCCCCGGTGCGGTGCTGGCAAGTATTTCAGTGAAGGTATTATCTAATTTTGAAATAGCGAGTTACGGACTGAGCCAGCAGATCGATGCTTGGACAGATGGCGCTAACGTGACCATATCGTGACATCTTCTACTCCTGTTGTACCAAAATACACACAGTCTTCATTACCAAACGATATTTGCGATGTGAATCATCGGCCGACAGGATTTGAGTTAGTGCTACTGGTGCATGACCAAATGTTTTTTTTTCAGGAAGAGATTTTCAGTGGTCAGGGCGAAGTGGTGCCGCACGATAACTCAGCTGAAAGTGCCTGAGTCACCGAGAGGTTTGATTTACATTTCGACAATATTCATGACAAGTGGCATCGTTATTAAATGGTGCGTAACGATGCGATGTTGTGGTAATCATGTCTTCACGAATGTAGTTTTATTGTTGCGGTAGACAGTAAAAAAATGCCGGTAAACAGACCTACCCGGGTGGCTCCATTACGCCGAAATCTTGCTGGTTCCATTACGGTGAAAACCAGGTGGATCCTTTATGGTGAAAATGCAGTGGCTCTATATGGGTGAAAACTGACAACATGCCTGTCACGGGAATGTTGTCCGCTAATTGTGCGATTCCTTTTAGCGCGAGCCCCGGTATCAGCCAGAGGTAAGCGAGCGCGAGTGTCCACAGGTGCGGATGTGAAAGCGTGCGGTGCAGCTGCCATGGAATTACGCGCACGGCTGTAAGGAATGCCGCGCCTGCACACAGGAGGCCGGCAACCGTTTCGAGGGCCAGTGTGTCGCATAGCGCCGCGCCGCCTGCCAGTGCCGCCAGAGGAAGTTCATAACGGCGTTGACTGTAATCCTGGCGAGCGCTGCCCTGCCGTTCGAGATGACCGCCTACCGCCGAGCGCAATGCCCGCCCGCCAATGGGTAACAGCAGTAATGCAAACAGGTCGGTTGCTACCAACAGTGCATGAGTCTACAGCAGTGGGACAAACCATACCCTGCCTGCCCACCAAGTCATATCAACGGCAACCAGGCCGGCGAGTATCGTGGGCAGAATACGGTTTTCCGGGCGCTTTGCGCCGGCGAACAAGGGCGGTGCCGTTACGATAAAAACTGACGCCGGAAATGCAATTCCGGCAATAGATGCCAGTGGACCAGTTGCGGTAGCAGCGGCGTTTCGGGCAGCGAGCCAGGTGCCGGCCATAATCCATGCCGTGGTGCGTGCCGTGTGCGTGCGGTATGCCATGAATATGGCGTGCGGCCGGTGCAATTGGAAGTGCTGAGATTTCTGACGCAATGCAATCGCTATTCCGATACGCCACAGGCGGTAACAGAATTTCTGGGACTGGCCAAGGGGACCGTTTCACAGACAATCAAGGTAGTGGAGCAAAAGGGTATGTTGGGCAAACAAGCTGATGTCGCAGACAGGCGGCTGGTACATCTCAAGCCGACGCTAAAGGGGAGGCGACTGGTCAAACAGACGGTGCCCGCAAAATCGCTGGTGTCGGGGCTGCAACATCTTGCCGGACCCGAAAGTAGAGCGGTGGAAAATGTTTTACGTGACCTGTTGCAATCGATCCAGAACGCGAATGGCTATAAAACCTTCGCACCCTGTCACAGCTTCCGCTTCAATCAACAGCACGGCAGGCGTTATTATTGCGGTCTGACGCAGGAGCCGTTAAAGGATCGGGAGGTCCTGCTGATTTGCCGCGAGCACCAGTATCCATAGATGGCCCAGCACGTAGTAGCTGCTGGATGTTACTCCAACTGAAATAATCGCTGGCTTAATCCTGTCGTGATTGTGTATAGCGGTCGAAGAAAACCCGTACCAGGTCCGAACGAGTAATCATGCCGAGCACTTGGTGCTTATCGCCACAGACGACAACGCGCTTGACGCTGTTACGTTTCATTACATCAATAACATCATGCAGATCCTGTTCGGGGTGTACGCAGACCACCTGCTTCACCATATGCTCTGTCACCGGCGCATTCGGGGTCTCAAGTTCACCATGATGCGTCAGGTGACTGAACAGGGATTCCAGGGTCTGCCATAACGTGTGATGTGGTTGATGTGCCGGCACCCCGAGGGCACGCAGGAAGTCTGCTTCGGTGATGATGCCAACCAGAGCACCAGCGTCGTCAACAACCGGCAGTCCGCTGATCCGTTCGGTGACCATCAGATGCGCGGCATCAGCCAGGGGTGTCCGGGGATGAACGGTGCGTACCGGCTGACTCATTACCTGACTGACGCCGATGGCGCTGGTTGTGCGGCGGCTGGCGATTTGCTCGGCTCTTTGCGCCAGTGTCATCAGATCATCCACGGTGATATCCATATAGGTGTCCATGCTCTGCAAGGCCTGCTGAAAATCCGTGCGGCTTGGGCCCTTGGGTTCACTCGGATTGCTCATACAATTCTCCGATGTTTCTGGTTCAGGCAGCGTTTTCCGCCGCGGCATTATGGTGTGCTGTGTCGACTTGTTGCCAGGAATTTTCGTTCAGATAAACTTCATAACGGGCCCAGTCTGCAAACTCCTTTCGCCTGGCACTGCCTTTCTGCCGGCGTTTGTGTCCGGCCGCGATCCTGTAGGTAACCACGGGATCAGTACTGGATTCAGCTGTACCAATACCACTATCGCCGATCACTTGGCGTACCTGCCATTGCAACCCGAACTCCCCATTGGAGTAATACCGCCCGTTCCCGATGTCTGCAGGGTGCAGTGTAGTGGATTCAGGGTTGTCTGAAGCCAGGCTGCATAGCGTGTCCAGCATATCCTTGCTGAAGCCCAGTGAAGGGTCCAGGGTACCGGCTGCACAGGCGAGTTCCTCACGCGTGAACCTCTCCTCAAGTTGCCCGCTCGCTTCCGGGGCAGTCGATCGATTCTGATTTCGCGCAAACACTGCTGGGTAACGGCGCCATGGAAAAGGCCAGTTGAACAATATTGCGACCAACAGTATGACCAGTACATTCAGCAACACCGGGGTCAGGACGTAGTGAAAGCCCAACGCGTGTACCGCATCGCCTCCCGCGACAGCGGTCAATGCGGTGGCGCCCCCCGGCGGGTGGATGCAGCGCAGGTAATTCATAGCACTGATCGCCAGCGCAACTGCCAGTGCGCAGGCGATGATTGGATCCGTGTGGAGCATGGCACAGCTTACTCCGATGGTGGCGGACACCAGGTGTCCGCCGAATACGGGCCAGGGCTGAGACAGCGGTCCATGAGGGACGGCAAACAACAACACCGCAGACGCGCCCATGGAGGCAACGAGGCCCGTGCTGCCGCCCAATCCCAGGTAGGACTGACTGACCAGCATTACGCCCAGTATGCCGGTGAGGCCACCTGTGCCGGAAACCCATTTTTCCAGATGCCCTGTCCTGTTTGCACCGATGCCGGCGAACCGGCGCAGCGCGTCGAGCAAGGTTGGAACAGACACGGGGTTCAAACATCCAGCATCAGCTTGCGTGGCTTGCGCATGCCCGAGATCTTGCAGGCCTGTTGGCCGTAGCCGCGCGGAAACAGCTGATAAAGGTAGCGGCGGGTGGCCTTGTCCTTGCCCCACACGGTTTGCAGGTGTTTCAGCAGGGTGCGTGCTTCCGGGACGCTCAAGTTCTTTTCGAAATAGTTGCGGATGTAGTCGACGACTTCACGCCGTTCCGCTGTCATCTCCAGGCCATCTTCGGCGGCAAAGGCATCGATCAGGTCCGGGTGCCAGTCATGGGCGTTGAGCAGGAAGCCTTCCTCATCGCGCTCTAGCTGGGTCAGGGCAGGTTCATTCCGGGTTGGGCTACCAAGGGTGATACTCATGACTGTCTCCTGATGAATAACATAGGATGCATCATATTAGAGCAAACTAATGCTAGACAAACGATATATATTGCATAATAGTATCGTGAATATCGATATAAATAAGGAGTCTGCACCGTTATGGATATCGAACAGGCACGTACTTTCCTGGCGATTGCCGCCCACGGCAGCTTTCTGGAGGCGTCCAATCGCCTGCATGTGACCCAGTCCACGGTCAGTGCCAGGATCCAGCATCTGGAGGCGGATCTGGGTGCCAGGTTGTTCGTGCGCAACCGTGCGGGCGCTACGCTGACACCCGCCGGACGCCGCTTTCTGCAGCATGCCAAGAACCTGGTGCTCACGGTGGAACAGGCCCGCCACGATGTCGGACTGCCGAGCCGGTACCGCGCCACGATTCGTATTGGCGGACGGATTGCCCTGTGGGAGGGATTTCTACCGCGTTGGGTCGGCTGGATGCGCGAAGCTGCTGCCGATGTCTCCATTCGCAGCGAGATCGGCTTCGAAGAGGACCTGATGCGGCGCGTGGTCGAAGGCACACTGGACATCAGCCTGATGTATACCCCCAGCCACGCCCCGGGACTGGTGGTCGAGCACCTGTTCGACGAGACGCTGGTGCTGGTGAGTTCGCGGCGCGATACTCGCTGGCCCGACGAGGATTACATCTATGTTGAATGGGGCCCCGGGTTTTATGCCAAGCACCGCGAAAACTACCCGGACCTGGAACGCCCGCCGCAGGTTGTCAACATCGGCTGGCTCGGTGTGCAGCTGATACTGGCCAATGGCGGTTGCTGTTTCCTGCCCATCCGCATGGCCCAGCCCTTTATTGATGATGGCCGTCTGTTCCAGGTCGTCGATGGGCCCGAGTTCACCCATCCAGCCTACATGGTGTTCCCGCGCGAGGCGGACAGCGAGGTTCTGCGCCTGGCCCTGCACGGCCTGCGCGAGCTGGCGGCAGATGTTCAGACAGCGATGGAGGGCTGATTACAGCCTATTGACCTCGACTCATTCGTCTTATCCGCGGTCTTGTTACTGATTGCAACGTCTATCGCCGTGGCATTATTCAAACACCTGGGTCTCGGTTCGGTGCTCGGGTTACTGGTTGCGGGCGTCATCTTCGGCCCACATTCTCCGGGCCCGTTTGTCACTACCCATGTCGAGGATGTCAGGCATTTTACAGAACTCGGTGTCGTGCTGTTGTTGTTCCTGATCGGTCTGGGAATGAAGCCGGCTGTCTGTGGGCTATGCGGCGCAACGTGTTCGGGCTCGGCACCTCGCAGATCCTGATTTCCGGCGTTGTCATTGCCGCTTATGTGGTGATATACCAGGCCTCGTTGAAGACAGCGCTGCTGATCGGACTGACGCTTGCCTTGTCTTCCACGGCGTTTGTTATGCAGCTGTTGCAGGAACGCGGTGAGATTGCCAGCCGTTACGGAAGCACCGCTTTTGCCGTGCTGCTGTTGCAGGATCTGGTGATTGTGCCGCTGCTGGGGCTGATGCCGATTCTCTCCGACACCGGCGCGCCATCGTCCGCGGTGCCCTTGTGGAAACAGATCGCCATTGTTATTGGCATGCTGGGCCTGGTGTAGGGGTTCGGGCGTCACGTGGTGCCATTCGCGCTGGAGCGGCTGTCGCGCCAGAACAACCGTTAAGGTTTCTTCATGGTGGTCATGCTGGCGGTATTCATTGCTGCTTGGCGATGCACCAGGCCGGTCTGTCGATGGTGCTGGGCGCTTTCATGATGGGCATGCTGTTATCTGAATCTCGTTTCAGCCTACACATACAGGCGCTGGTCGAACCCTACAAGGGCTTGCTGATGAGCCTGTTCTTTGTCGCCGTGGGCATGTCCATTGACTTGCGTGCTATCGGTGCACAGCCGTGACTGTTCGCACAGCACACCCTGGTCATTATCACTATCAAAGTGGTGGTCCTGTTTCTGCTGTCGCTGGCATTCGGTCTGCCGCGCATCGATGCATCACGCATGGCCCTTATGCTTGCGCAGGGTGGAGAGTGAATCAGGAGAATGCATACGATTACCTTACCGGTTATATCCTCAAGCTCAACCAAAGTCACGATTCAATGAGACGTGAATTCAATTTGTAAGTGCAACTCTACCTGACGGTATGAGGGCAAGCTGCGGTAGGATCGCATAGACATATAATTAGAATCCAAAGCTTCCACAGGTGAACTCGGTACAGGTGGGAGAACCTGGTTCGTTAGACTGGGTTCAAGTTGAATTACATTACAATTAGGGCCGGATGTTTATGCATGACTGTTTTTCTGACGTGTAGCGACTTTGTCGAACAGACGCTGCCGGGATGGATACGGTAGTGTCGGGTAACAGGGACGTGATATTCTGCCTAAAGAACTTTTAGAGGGAAGTATTATGATTTTTCCGGATCGTACAACATTAATTTTCCTCGTTACGATGGTATTTGGCTGCATGACAGTTAACGCACAGGAAACGCCGTCGGCACAAAACGATCTCCATGTGTCCCCGGAACTCACAGAACTGCTGCGTGCAGAAATGCGGGCGCTCCTGACTGGTATTCAATCCATCGCATCAGGCATTACGACTGCAGACTGGAAAACCGTTGCGGATAAAAGCGCGCAGATAAGAGCGAGCTATATTCTTGACCAGAAACTCACCCCGGCACAGAGAGAAGAGCTTGATACCTCATTGCCAGAATACTTCAAGAGACTGGATTCGGATTTTCACATTGAGGCCGAGAAGCTTGAAGCGGCAGCCACTAATCATGACAGCCAGCTCGTCACTTTCCATTACTACCGTTTGATAGAAACCTGTACAACCTGTCATGCGATATACGCGGCATCAAGATTCCCGGGTTTTAAGCCATCTACAGAGAATGCTCATAGACATTAAGTACATGTACCCTGTGACAGCTCCCTTCTGGGCCTGCCCGGCAAAGTGGCAGATCCTACAGCCGTTCAAGCCGGACATCCTGTAATGTCTGCTCCAGCAAGTGGTGAACATGTTCCGGCAGGTCGAGCTGGAGTGCCTGCTCGGCTAACCCCTGCATGCGCGCGGCAGGTATGCTGCGAATGGCCCATTTGACACGCGGTATCGCGGAGGCGCTGATGCTCAGGCCATCGAAACCCATGCCCAGCAGAAGCAGGGCGCAGCCCGGGTCATTTGCCATCTCACCGCAGACCGTTACCGGTTTTTCCGCGCCTCCTGCGGCATGCACTATTTGTTGAAGCGCGTGTAATAGTGCGGGGTGACAGTGGTCCAGTCGCCTGGACACCCGGGGATTATTGCGGTCGGTAGCAAGGAGGTATTGTGCAAGATCATTCGTCCCTACGGAAAGAAAATCCACGTGTCGGGCCAGTTGCTCGAGCTGATATATTGCCGCGGGTACCTCAATCATTATGCCGACCTTTGGGCGGATAATCGCAAAACCTTCCTCGACAAGCTGTTGCTCAGCACGATTCAGGATAATGAGCGCCTGTTCGAGATCATCCATGTCACTGATCATAGGCAATAGCAAGCGGAGATTCCCGAGGCCGATATCCGCACGTAGTGCGGCACGCAGTTGGGTTAGAAAAATATCCGGGTGATCCAGCGTGAGTCGAATGCCGCGCGATCCGAGTGCCGGGTTTGGTTCGGCAATATGCAGATAGGATAGCGGTTTGTCACCGCCTGCATCCAGGGTGCGCAGGTTGACCGGGCGCGGTGCGACTGCCTCCAGGGCCTGCCGGTAGAGCGTGATCTGTTCCTGCTCGCTGGGAAACCGGTCATAGAGCATGAATGGTAACTCGGAGCGATACAGCCCGATGCCTGCAGAATCACAGGCAGCAGCCAGCGCCAGATCGGCAGCGAGGCCGGTATTGGTATACAGGGGAACCTCCACGCAATCCGGAGTCTGTGCCGGAAGGTTACGCAGTGATGCCAGCGATGCACTGAACTCGCGTTCTTCCTCGATGAGCGAGGCAAACGCCTGTTGCAGGGCGGGGTCCGGCCTGAGATAGATGTGTCCATTGTTGCCGTCGACGACCAACTCCTGGCCGTCCAGCACTGATATCGGCAGATTCTCGATACCCACCACGGCTGGCAGACTGAGCGCACGCGCGACAATCGCGGCATGGGAAAGGGCAGAACCCTCAACTGAGATTATGCCGCGTAAACGCCCTGGAGGAACCAGGCCAAGGTCTATAGCGCTGATGCGACGACCAATGAGTATGCTACCCGGCGGACAATCCTCGAGGCGTGCAGATGTACCCTGCAAGCGTAGCAGAATGCGGGTGCCCAGTTCCCGGATGTCCGTAGCGCGTTCGCGCAGATAGAGATCGTCCATCAATTCGAAGCGCTGTACGTGGGCCTCGATCGTCTGTCGAAGCGCGCCGGGTGCCCAGTTCCCAAGATGGATGTGCTGGACGACGGTCTCGACGATTTCCGGGCTATCCAGCATTAACACGTAGGCATCGAAAAGCGCGCGATCGGCGGACGAGAGGGTCTCTTCGAGGTCATCAGTGAGACGCGCTATTTCTGCACGAACTGACGCTACCGCCTGGCGAAATCGCCGCTCCTCCATGGCAGGGTCTTCAGGTACACGGTCAGGGACAGTCTGCAGGTCTGCTGCGAACAATACGATGCCTTTCCCGATTCCAATACCCGGCGCACCGGACAGGCCTTCAAAGCGCCGTTGCTGGCTGGTGCCGGTACGGCACAGTGTGCACATCTCGCCGTTGGCCCTGGCAAAGGCGATTGCGCTGCCGAGTTGGGCGGCAAGGGTAGTCAGAAAGGCTTCATCCGCATCGTCGAAGCGCCGCGCTTTACGCTGACGTACCAGTAACACACCCTGAACAAGGCGCTTGTGGACCACCGGGACACCGAGAAACCCGTGATAGCGACCGGCCCCCGACTGTGTCAGAAACTCCTGATCCAGTTCCTCCGGTACCTCTGCCAGGTTAACGGAACGACTGCTGTCCGCCACTTGTCCAATCAATCCCCGGCCGAAGCCGGCCTTTACCTGTCCCACCAGGTCGGCTGACAGACCGTCCGTGGCAGCGAACACATGATGGCGTTGTCCATGATCGGTGAAATAAACAGTACACACAACCGCCGCAATGACCTCGCGGGTACGACGCACAATAACACTTAATGCGGTATCCAGGTCCGGCGCAGAGTCCACTTCTCGGACGATCCGGGTCAGTGCTTCAAGCCGATTGCTGCTCCTGGTATTGTCCGGACTCATGGCGGGGATAAGCGATGCATGCAAGCGAGTTTAGTACATGCAGCTAAATGTACTGACCCGTGGCATTCCTGTCAGCCAGGCCGTCCATCAACCCGGGGACGGATCAGGATGCCAGCATAGGAAATCACGAAGATTGCAAAAGCCGTGCTCCAGCATATGGCCGCCAGGACCAGCCATGTGTCGTAGTATTCTGGAGTAATGGTGGGCGGAAATACCCGAAGCATCCCTGCGAGGTTGGCGAGCACAAAGGCCCAGATCATGGCGGGCCCGACACGCATTGCACGGCCCGTGTGGCCGAGTGCTACCCGGGCCATCATGCCGAGTGTTACCGTCCCGATGCCTCCTGCAGTGAATGCATGAATGGCCAGTGCCGGACTTGTCAGGCCGGCCGCGGACAGTGCCTTGAACAGGAATCCTGCCACCAGCCAGGCATAACCCAGATGCAACACCCAGAGCAACGGGACAGACCAGACCTGCTTCTGGTACCAGCCGAACAGCCGTATCCCGTGTCCAAGGGCGGTGAGTACCGCAAACACGCTGATTGCCAGTGGCGAGGTGTGCACCAGATCGAGGACCAGCAGAATAACCAGGCTGCCCAGGGAAAGATATTCAACCGCTTTCCACTGTCTGGTCGTGGCCCCGGCGATGCCTCTTTCAGTGAAAAACGGGATGACGCGCCCGCCGAGAATCGCGATCAGGAGTACGATCAGGTAAACCGCCAGGTTGAATCCCGGTTTCGCGGTGGCCTGCGTCATGCCCAGCATCTGCATATGCACCAGAACATTGGCCAGCGTCAGGGCTGAGAGGATGAAAAGAAAGACCAGGTTGTGTATCTGTCTCCTGCGCAGCAGCGGGATCGAAAGGGTGATAGCAAGCACTGGCAGGAAAGCGATGTCCAGTGCAGCAATAATCCCATGTGGCAGGAAACCTGCAGCGAAGGGCACGATCCGGCCAGCCAGCCATAGCAGGACCAGGCCTGCCAGCGCTTTACCGCCAGGCGTCGGTAAATCGGTCCAGTTGCGGACCGCTGTCAGCAGGAACCCTGCGATCACGGCCACTGTGTAGCCGAACAGCATTTCATGACTGTGCCAGTATATGGCTGTGTAATAACCGAATTCGGTCTGTCCCTGGGTATAGGCAAATATCCACAGGGGTATCAGCAGAACTGCCGTGATACCAGCGAGCAGAAAGAAGGGTCTGAACCCGAGATTAAAAAGCGCGATCCCGGGTGCGGCCCTGGAGTCTGGATCGTCAATGTTCATCAATGGCAGTGTCATTTCAGCGTAGTGTAAATCCGGACGTTCATGAAGTGATGGCAGGAACAGGAAAACAGGTTGTAGCTGTTCGTCCCGAAGGTATTTTCGCATCGTAAAACGGGCAGAAATTTATATGTAGTATATAATATGCAACAAATGAATGGAATCTGTAAGACGAACCCGAGACAAGTCCGGGTATGGAATTTCCACAATACTTGAAGGTATTCTTGCTTTCGGGCTGTTGTGGCCTGAAAGCCGGATAGCGACCTCTTATGCGTTTAACAACATTTACGGATTACTCGTTACGCGTTCTGATTTATCTCGGTGCGCGCAACGACAAACGTGCAGCTGTCGGTGACATTGCGGATGCCTATGGCATATCCAAACACCACCTGATGAAAGTCATTCTGTTTCTGGCGAGTGAGGGGTACGTGCTGGCCACGCGTGGCAAAGGGGGTGGGGTAGAGCTAAAGCTCGATCCGGAACGTATCCGGATAGGGGACGTGGTGCGTAAATCCGAGGCGGACAGTGTCTTGGTAGAGTGCTTTGCACGAGATACCTCGAACTGCCGTATCGAGCGGCCCTGTTTGTTGCGTGGCGCCTTTGAGAAAGCGGTGCAGGCCTTCTATGCTGTGCTGGATACCTACACCCTTGCTGATCTTCTGGATAACCGGCCTGCGCTGGTGCGTGCGCTACGGGTATCGTCAGCCGGTAAATAGGCAGAACACACTCGATAAACTTCAAGCTAGTGCTCACCCTTGGTGCACTGCAGCCCCGCTAGACGGTTACCTTGTTGTTGTGGTCCTCCGCGTGGAAATATACTGTGGAGGTAGCGATTGCTGCCAAGCTCCGATCTCCAGACCCGGTGAAGATGCTTGATAATCTCGAGTACATTCGCCTGCACTTCGTGTTGCTCGTAAAAATCTCTCAGGTAGCGAATGACCTCCCAGATCTCGTCTGTCAGCGCCAGTCCCTCCTGTTCGGCCTGGGCGCGCACGAATGCCTCGAACCAGTCACTGAGATTGACCAGATAGCCTTCACTGTCGACATCGACATCGACATCGACATCGACTTCGTGTTCGTTGACCCTGAGCAGGCGGGTCTGCATGCCGGGGTAGGCGGTGCTGCCTGTTTCCCTGCCACCGGGCGTGCAGTGGTCGACTACAGTGACAGGCGCGGCGGGGGACAAGAGAGTAATCTCAATGTCTCCATCCAAACGTCCATGATACCGGGTTGAGCCGTTAACAACGATCTTGCCGCTGGGCAGGAGGCATATCGAAGGTAGCGAGACCTGTGCGGTCGGTAGCCCCCTGGATCGGATGCTCCGGGTCGGTGTCGAGAGAGAGGACGACCGGTGTACGTTTCACCGGTTTATTGGTGAATTTCACCGATACCTGTATTCGCAGCATGGCCAAGACTCCCGATGAATAAATAGAACGACGTTCGTATATGTAGTCGATTAATACGCTGGAAATCCAGGTATATGACTGGTACCCCGGAATTGGATGCTCGTATCAGGGCATTGGTAGATTTGCTGAATGAAACGGTTGGCGAGGCGAACAAAGTAGAGCATTGCCTGGATTTGAACGATTTCTTCGAGCAAATTACCAGTTTGACAGATGATATGCTCATGCAACTTGGCGAATCCCCGGGTGATGTAATCAAGACGGTGGAAAGTTTTCAAGCAGAACTAAACGCCATGCTGGAATCAGGGCTGCCTTTGACAGCCAGAGGAACCCCTGCATGTAACGACTGCTGCATGTGCAGTCTACTCGAAAGCCATGCCAAGGACTGGCTGGGCCTGACATTTTCCAATCGGGCAGGATGTGATTCAGAAGTCGCATAGTTAAGTACTTTCATGCAGACTGCCTGTCCAGTTCATAGTACGTCAATTGATTGCGTGGTGTGTGTATACCTGTGGCACAGTCACTGCCATGTTGTTGCTTTGGTGGCTGGGGGGCAGGGTTCAGTCTGGTATAAGCAGAGGGCTACAATGGCCTGGAGCCGAAGCGAGGTGTATTCTTCTGCTAGTAAGAACAATTCAGCGGGCTATATTGTCGTCATCAGGGGCCAGGTTGATGCAACTGTCCGTAAATTGTTCGATCTCTTCTGGTACAAATTGATTCCGCGCCTGTTCACCATCGATGATGGTAAACAGCATGGAATAAGGCACGGACCATATTCCTTGTCTGGTCTGGATCTTGGCCCGTTTCGGATTGAGCTTGATTACGGCGCAAAACAGTTCGCTGCCATCCTTGCCGGCAAATCCCACCTGGTCACCGATTTTCAGTGACAGGCGGTCAACATGGTTTTTGTTCGGTGTGATGTGGGTGTCGGCGCCATCAATATTGATCATATAGAGGGGAACCGTCCAGCGTTTGCCGGTTGAGAGTTCCCGGATGGCTGCCCGGATTCTGCGTATATCCAGTACCTGGGCCGGAATTAAGCGATTTCAAAAACGGCTAGCTGAAATTTCCCTGAACGCCAGGCCTGCAGGAACGTGCCGGGTGGACCGCTGAAATAGATGCCGGATATCAGAACATTCGTATCCAGTACTATCTTCATCGGCGAGCGCGCACCTCTGCGACGGTCTTCTTGACATCCGATCGCCTCATGCCGGCCTTGCGTGCCTGTCGCCGGGCCTTGTGGATCCATGTATCGAATTCGTCCATTGACGGTGGGGAAATCGTTTTCAGGATGACGGCATCCTTCACGGCAACTGCGACGATTTGCGAGCCGGCTTCAAGCCTAGGCGCTTGCGAATATCCTCAGGGATTACGACCTGACCTTATGAAGACATTCGGGTTGTTGCTAGTTCTACCATGATGCTGTATCTGTCTCATAATCTTACTGGTAAGAATATGAGACAGGTCATTACCTAAATCAACGGAAGTTCAACGTGACCAGATTATGACCGACTCCTGTCATCTCGTGTCCGTTCCTGTCCATTCCTGCCAACTTCGCGCGGGGCCGGCGTGCGTAAGTTGTTGAAAAAATGATGGTCAGAAAACGCCACTGGGGTCTGAAAATCCCCGTGTCGGCAGTTCGATTGCTCGGCACACCTTTATACTCGGGGACTGCTGCCCCTCGCACCCCTTCGGGGCCGTAGCTATGCAACGTCCAAATTCGCAATGTACAGGTATGTGCAGGTGCCGGCGCACACGGCCAGCTCACCGGTCATCAACGCCTCGCCGCCGGCGGCCAGCGCGCCCACCTCTTCGTGGCGGACGTGGATCCAGCGCAGATCCGACTTGCGCACCGCATCGGTGAAGTGATTGATGGTGTCGCCGACGATGCCGTAGCAGCGTCTGGCGCCGGCCGCCACCAGTGTTTCCACGATTATAGTCGATACGCTCTTGGACATGGCGATCTCCTCAGACTCGCGGTTCGAGCGGAAAGCCGCTGGAACGGCGCTCCGCCAGATCGATGGCGGGCTTGAAGCTGTCGGTGCGGGCGGCCAACCACCAGTCGGCGTAGATGGTGTCTTCCGGCGCGTCCAGCAGGATGCCTTCCGGCAGGAACGTGTGGATGCGGTCCATCGGCACGGCGCATTCGGGACCCTTGCGGTGCATGATGTGGTGCGGCCGCAGGTCGGTGGGGTGCTTGAATCCGGCGGCGGCGACGATGTCAGCCAGTGCGTTCAGCGTCCGTCTGTGGAAGCGGGCCGCGCGCTCGCCCTGAACCTCCGGCACCAGTCCGCGCTGCAGCAGCGGGTCCTGCGTCGTGACACCGGTGGGGCAGGTGCCCTTATGACAGCGCTGGGCCTGGATGCAGCCGACCGACATCATGAATGCGCGGGCGGCGTTGCACCAGTCGGCACCCTGCGCCATGTTCAGCGCAAGGCCCATGCCGGAGTAGACCTTGCCACTGGCGGCCAGGCGCACGCTGTTCTTCAGGCCGGCACCGACCAGCGCGTTGCGCATCAGCACCAGCCCTTCCGACAGCGGCATACCGACCCAGTCGGACAGTTCCAGCGGTGCCGCACCGGTGCCGCCTTCGCCGCCGTCGACCACCACGAAGTCCGGCAGTATGCCGGTCTCCAGCATGGCCTTGACCAGGGCAAAGGGTTCGTGCGGCTGACCGATGCACAGCTTCAGGCCGATCGGCTTGCCGCCGGACAGCTCGCGCATTGTTGCAGCGAACTCCATAAGTTCGACGGGATTGGAGAAGGCCGAATGCGCCCGTGGCGACACGCAGTCGCGGCGCACGGGCACGTTGCGTATGCGCGCGATCTCCTGCGTCACCTTGGCGGCGGGCAGCAGGCCGCCGTGGCCCGGCTTGGCACCCTGGCTGAGCTTGATCTCGGTCATCTTCACTGCATCGTGTGACGCCTTGTCGCGGAACATTCCAGGATCGAAGCGGCCCTTGTCGTCGCGCGCCCCGAAGTAGCCCGAGCCCATCTCCCAGACCAGATCGCCGCCGTGCTTCAGGTGGTGTTCGCTCAAGCCGCCTTCGCCGGTGTCCTGATAGAATCCGCCGAGCCTGGCCCCCAGGTTCATCGCCTGCACCGCGTTGGCCGACAGCGCGCCGAAGCTCATGGCCGAGATGTTGAGGATGGACGCCGAGTAGGGCTTGCCGGTCTGTTGGTTGCCGACGACCACCCGCGGCGACTTCTCAGGCTCGGGTTCCGGGGCGATAGAGTGCGCGACCCAGTGATAGTTGTTCTCATCGGTATCGCGCTCGGTGCCGAACGGATGCGTGTCCGTTTCGCCGCGCGCTCTGGCGTGGATCAGGTTGCGTGCCTCGAACGGGTACGGCGTACCGTGCAGGTCGTCTTCGACGATGTAGGCACGCAGAAACGGGCGCAGCGAATAGAACATCCACCGGATGCGGCCAGCGACAGGATAGTTGCGGATGATGGTCCAGCGCCGCTGCGTCCAGTCGTAGATGCCCAGCAGCAATACCGGCAGCGCGACCAACAGCAGCCAGTACCGGCTGGTGGCGACGGCGAATGCGCCCAGAAGCAGTGCGAGCAGCGGCAGCAGTGTGCGCTTGATCAGGCGCAGCAGATTCACGAGCGCCGCTCCAGCGTCGATGCTGCGTCGTTGTCCCGTCTCCGGTTTTGCTGCATGGTTCCGGTTCTACTTCTTCGTCGGTTTCGAATCCTGTGCGCCGGCCGCGCTGGCATCCATGCCGGCTTGAGCCATGATCGCATCCTTGCATCGTGTGGTCTGGAAACAGGTTAGCAGATAGGTGCAAGGGTGTCTGTCGGTTCCCTCTCTGGTATCCGGGGCGTTGTGTGTAACCGTTGAAAATCGGGGGATTGTGATCGTTCTTGGCGTTGTTCGGGAGATAATGTCGACTCCCCTCGCTATGCCATACTGTCGAATTGCTCGAATGTTCGCCATCTGGTACTTGAGGTTGCGGGAATTTTTCGTGAATCAGTCCGGCACGGTTATGCATTGTTATGCAAATCAGGCAACGTGCGCCCCGGCAAGTTATTGAAATATAGTCACTGATAGGCCTGGTTAATACTGAAAATCCCCGTGTCGGCAGTTGATTGCTCGGCCCAACTTTTTCTACTCGGGGCATACTGCCCCGAGCACCCCTTCGGGGACGTTGCGTCGCAACGTCCAAATTCGCAATGTACAGGGATGTACAGGTGCCGTGGAGCACATGGATGTGCGAGAACGGCCTCCCGACGATTTTGTCTGTCCCTGACCGCCATTTTAATTCCAAATAAAAACAATAAGTAATCGGCTTCAGTAAGCACTATTCCAACCACAGAAATTCAGAGGCGCGTATTAATGACCCGTGTTGGTGAATATCAAATGAAAGACCGGTACATCTTGAGCAGGCTAGGATCATACACCTCCCCGCTTCCGTGCACGGCAAGGTGTGCGTTGCGCTTCCGGCAGCAATCTCCGTTCCGGGGACAGTATACTTCTAATACTAGGAGGCTGTCGGACTTGGGCGATCGTAGCGAGCAAGGTGGGAGGGTGAAGCCATTTTTTTGATCGTTTGAGGAGAATTGCCGTAGCTATTTGACAAAAGGACCGGGAAAATGGGGCGCTCTCCCACCGGCGCAGTGGATCAGTCCCAAGTCCGACAGCCTCCTAGGATTTCGTTGACCGTTGCACATCATTATTGAACCCTTGGGGCATACATCATGGATTTAAAATTCGATACCGAACAATTCGACAAATGCCAGGCGATACTCATTCATGAGATCGCCCAACAGATCAAGATCAAGCTTCTGGAAGCAGGTATGGAAGGAGAAAAGTTAGAGGAAAATGTCGCAAAAATCACCTTCAGCATAGCCAATATCGTCGATGATATGGCAGCAATCGAATCTGACGGTTTTGAGGTCAGGCCGTATCTGACTTTCCGCGTGGATGACGATGTGTTAATTCATTGTGGCGAAAACTCCTGCACCAATGAATTTGTATACAAAACTTTGAATCAACTGTTCAGCTGATACTCTCGGCACAGAGCGGGAGATTCGGAAATCCGGTCTGTTTCGACGCTTCAGATTACATGGTCCAAGCCTATTCAAAAAGACTGTTGTCTCCTTTCACAGGGCAAGTACAGATCGTGGAGACTGACCAGGCGCGTGCACTCACTCTCGATGGCAAAAACTGGGAGCTGCAATACAGGTTATCTTTAGGAAGGGGTCCGGTTGCCGATCAGCAGCAATCAGTGAAGAAACATAATTATGTACGTGTGGCAATCATCAGGCCATCAGGGATCAAGCGCATGCCGCTGCCTCACTACCTGGCACTAGATGCAGTTGAAGAACAGGTCCAGGAACTCGCGGCATATCTTGAAGAGGTCAGCGTACCCCTGCCGCCTGCTGACATGCATGAATACTGGTTACTGGATGAGACGGATAGGCAACCACTGGCATTGATCTATTCCTGCCTGCATGCGGACGAGATGCCATCATTTCCGCATCGCCCGGAATGGACTGCGACACCCGCTGCCATCATGGAAGTGCCCAGGATACCCGAGGAAGAGCAGCATTACGTGCCTCCCGTGAATTATCGACTGGAACATCTGGTGAATGAACGTGCCGGCAGGCATCCCAGGGCAAGGTGGATCAAGCGACGCGAAGGCCAGACCGAGTTCTTCCCTGCATGCCTGGTGCGTGAGGATTGGAAGAGTGAGGAAGACCGCCGCCTTTGTCAGCGATACATCGAGCGCCAGGCACCCCGGCTGCTGATGCTCCATGGGTTGAAACATGAAGACCGGCTGCGGCTGGAAGGCTATGCCCGTCAGAACGCACTGGAGGTCGAACGGTTTTTCCCCCTGTATCCAGCGGTCGCTGACGACAAATTGATGTCGGCGATATGCGTTGAAGCGCGACTTCGGCTCGCGGCAGAACGTTCCGGTACTGAATGACAATATACCTGCCCCGGCAGGCAAAATCCTTTAGAATTAAGGTATTCCAATACATCTGAATCCTCATGGAGGCTGGCTGGTATGCCGCAATTTATCTTCGTCTACCTTGGAGGAGAACTTCCTGACAACCCTGAAGAAGGGCAGAATCATTTCCAGCGCTACCAGCAGTGGCTGGACTCACTGGGTAATGCCGTCATCAGCCCGGCTATTCCTTTCAGGGATACGCACGTCGTACAACCGGACGGAACCGTCTTGCCAGGCAGCACGAGCGCAATGTCGGGCCTCAGTATCATCCGGATGGATTCGCTGGAAGAGGCCCTGGCTGCTGCCCGGTCGTGTCCGTTCCTCGAAATAAACGGTACACTTGAAGTATCCGAGATGATCGAGATGTCCGGGAAAGAGGATGATCAGGCGAGTTAACCCTGCAAGCCCGGCAAAGAATATTCACAGGCCAGGTGATGAGTAGTCCGCCCCCTCTTGTCGATCTCTACAGGATCGAGACCTCCATCAAGATGCTGAAACAGTATCTCGCAGAAGATGACATCGCACCGCTCATCGATGTACTGGAGTCGCTCGCTGCCGACCCCCGTAACGAAGCGCTGCTCGGTCAATTGTCGGACGTCTTTGAGGGTCTCGGACTTCTGCAGGGTGCCGTACTGACCTACGCACCCTATATATCGATCGTGCTGGCAGGCGATCTGTTCGATGAGATGGACTGAAGCCCCCCGACCGCCTGCAGGTCGGGGTTTCAGTCCATCCAGGCTCCGGAAACTGGCCTGAACCCGGGAAAATCAGGTACTATATGGGGCTTAGGAAGTACTCTTGACTGTACGGATTGCCGACTGGATGGCCAGTCTATCGGGAGGGACTGGCGCCGATGTTCTTCGAACCCCCCGTTTATTACTGTTTAGCAGAGGTAGATTATGAGTGATGCACCCAAAACCCGGCCCCAGGTACCGGAGGGCAAATCCCGCTTTCTGACCACCCGTCCGAAACCGGCGAACGAAAAGGGTTACGTAGGCTACGACACCATCTGGGACTCATTTCAGAAAGAGGTCAAATACACCACCCCGAAGCGTCCCTGACCCCTGGCGCCGCGCGACCTGGTATCCGGGCGCGCGGCCGCACATTTCAGGGGTTTCCCGTCGCGGGAGCCATCAGATCGGGATCCTGTTACCCCCGGGAAGATCCGGTCCGTCTTCAACCTTGCCGCCGGCCACTATCTCTTCCTCAGTCGCATCGCGAACGGTCAGTATATCGAGATTGAATACCACTTCCCGGCCGCAAAGGGGATTGTTGCCGTCGATGGTGATAAGGTCGCCGGCTATGCGCGTCACCAGGAAAGTCCTGGTCTGTCCGTGTTCGTTCTCCATCAGGATGGCCGTGCCGACCTCGCGGTATTCCTCCGGCACGTTATGGATGTTTTCATTGATGACCAGGGAGTCATCCCTGGGTCCGTAGATCTGGTTGCAGTCGATCGGCACTTCGATCGTATCGCCTGCCGTTCTGCCTTCGAGTTCCCGCATGACCGCGGGAGCAAGCACCTCGTTGACACCGTGGACATAGCCGAGCGGGAACTCCACCTCGGTCAGCACACTATCGGTCTTCACGTCGATGACCCTGTACTTCAGCTCTACGTACTTGCCATCGGTGATGACGTCTTTGATTATTTCAGTCATAGTATCGAACCGTGGGTATTCTGCAGGGAGTATTGAATCCTGTAGGACCGGCGCCTCGCCGGGAAGAACAAGGGATTTGTGGCGGACTACCCCGCGAGGCGCGGGTCCTACAGCTTGTAATAGGTTTTAGAATATCGATGCCGCGAAGATCTTGATTTCCCCCTGCTCATAGCCGAGCACCATACGACCGAGCCACTCACCTTCCTTCTTTGTACTCCTGACCCGGTACAGACAGGTCACATGCTGGCCCCGGCGGATCAGTCCCAGGTAGTCGTAGTCCGGTGACAGATTGCGGGTGAGTTCACTCTTTGCGAACTGCTTGCCCACCTCGATCTCGTTCAGGCCGCGCAACAGGTCGCGCGAGAAATGCTTGATGAACAGTCCGTACTTGCCCTCGTTGGAGTACTTGATCAGTTCATCCCACATCGGGTGCGCGACCGCGATTATCTCTTCGTCGCTGTCGTTGATAATGTTCCGGAACTCTTCACTCTGCCCTGCGGCTTCTGTCGTCATGTTCATCTGCCCTGCACGTCATAATATGGATACATCCTGAAAAAAAAAGATCAACACATGTTGATCTTTCAGGCTCCTGCCAGGATATCGAGGGATCTCTGCATGCTTGCAGAGATCCCTCGTACACATTCCTGTCGAGCTTGAAGCTACTTGTCCTCAACGAGGTGATAACAAGGCGCTTTCTCCATGGTGTACTCACCGGTCTCCGGATCACGACGGGAAACGGTCAGTACGTGCCAGTTATCATCATCCACCATCATGTGGTCACCACGGTAGTAGTAACCCGGCCAGCGGGTCTCCTTGCGGAACAATGTGTGCTGGAAGACAGCCTCGGAAGTGAGGTGGCGATGCTTGACTTCCCAGGCACGCAGCAGTTCATGGATGTTTTCCGCTGCGATCTTCTCGAGGTCTTCTTCCAGGATCTTCATTTTCTTCAGGCCGATGCTGAGCAGCTTGTCGTTGGTCATGTAGCTGACGGTCACACCACCGGCGTACTCGTCCATCAACTTCTGCAGGCGATCCAGCGCCTGACGCGGGTTGATGTAGTTGGGGTTGACGCTGCCCGCGGTAATCTCGTTGCGATAGATCCGGTAATGCTCCATCGGCTTGTAGATCTCTTTCTTGCGGCGCTCGATCTGCTCCCGGGAAACGACAATCCCCTCGCCCTTGCCGTCATCGATGTACTTGCAGGCGGCTTTCGCTGCCAGGCGACCCTCGGTGAAGGAGCCGGAAGAGAATGCGTGCGGCGTGCCGCCGACTGCATCACCGGCACCGAACAGGCCTTCGACGGTGGTCATACGGTTGTAGCCCCAGAAGTACTCCGGCGGAGACAAATCCTCCGGACCGGAACACCAGGCGCCGCAACCGGTAGCATGCGAACCCATCACATACGGCTCGGAGGTGGTCAGTTCCGGGTTCTCGTACTTCGGATCCACGTCGGTAGCGGCCCACAGCACGGCCTGGCCGACGGTCATGCCCAGGAAGTTGTGCCAGCCGATCTCTTCGAGATGCGGATCCTGGAAGGCTTCCATGGTCACCATTTGGATCGGCCCGCGACCGGCGTTGACCTCACTGATTAGCGCGTGGTTACGCAGGCAGGTCGGAATCGGACGGTGCGTCAGGTGCGATGCTTCGATATCCAGATACCTCTTGCCAACCATCTTCTCCAGTTCGGGGAACCACTTGGACTCGTACTCTTCGCCATAGGCGTTCTGGGTGTAGGTCTTGAGATGCAGGAAGTAGGCACCCACCGGGCCGTAACCGTCCTTGAAGCGGGCCAGCACGATGCGGTTCTCCATCTGCGTCATCTTGGCACCGGCGCCGATCAGCAGGCCGTAGGCCGAGCCTGATGACCACGGTGCATACCAGACGCGACCGGCACCCTCACCAACCGAGCGCGGTTTGTAGATGTTGGATGCACCACCGGCACCGACGATGACGGTTTTGGACTTGAAAACGTGGTAGTTGCCGGTGCGCACGTTGAAACCGACGGCGCCGGCAACACGGTTAGGCTTGCTTTCATCCATCAGCAGGTGGGTTACGCAGATACGGTTGAATACCTTGTCAGCCGATTTCTTCGCGGCACCGGCCACGAGCGGCTTGTAGGACTCGCCGTGGATCATGATCTGCCAACGGCCTTCGCGCAGATAGGCGCCGGTCTTCGGATTGCGCATGATCGGCATGCCCCATTCCTCGAACTGGTGAACCGCCGAGTCGACGTGGCGCGCCATGTCGAACAGCAGGTCTTCCCGCACCATGCCCATCAGGTCGATACGCGCATACTTTACGTGATCTTCCGGGTTGTTCTCACCGAAACGGGTGCCCATGTAGCAGTTGATCGCGTACAGGCCCTGCGCCACTGCGCCGGAACGGTCGATGTTCGCTTTCTCTGCAATGACGATCTTCTTGTCCTGGCCCCAGTAGCGCGCCTCGAAAGCGGCACCGGTACCACCCAGGCCGGCACCTGCGACCAGGATATCGATATTGTCTTCGACGATAGTTTTGTATCCCATTACGAGTAAGCCTCCACACCTTCCTTCAATTTCAGACCATTGGACTTGAGGGTGTGGATGTCACCGTCGTCCATGCGAATGTATTTGGGTTCGTTGAACAGGAGCTGGCTGTCGCGCTGCTGCTGGGTAGGCGCCGCTACGTCACGAAGCTGGGGAATACAGGTGCCCCAGGGCTTGGTGGTGATCGGCGCAAGCAGATCCATGTCCTTCTTGCCGTTGCGGAACTTGATGCGCCAGGCGATGACACCTTTCTCCTCATCGCGCTTCACGCGTACCGAGTGGCCCAGCGGCGCGAAGTCTGCGTAGCCGCGACAGTCGATTGCATTATGCGGGCAGGCCTTGACGCAGGAGTAGCACTCCCAGCACATGTTGGGTTCGATGTTGTAGGCACGACGGGTGACCTTGTCGATATGCATGATGTCTGACGGGCAGATATCGACACATTGACCGCACCCGTCACAACGAGTCATATATACAAAAGTTGGCATTCTGAATACTCCTTACTTTTGAAAGCTAATCAGTAGTGACTGGGACGTTCGGCGCTGAAACCGGGCCCCATGTTGGGTGGGTTGGTGCCCATATATTCCGGGATATCCGGAAATCTTTTTTGTACGGCAGGGTCCGTCAGATCGTAATCATCGGGCAGGTTCTCTCTCGAACCGTCTGCCATGATGCATTTCTTCTGGTAGGCCGCAGCCGGCTTGAAGAACATGTGTGCGAACTTGGACCAGAAGACAGTGCCGAACAGTACAGTGCTGCATGCGATGAACAGTACGAGGAACAGCATGTTCAGGGTGCCGCTACCCATGGTGGCTGACCACAGCAGGGCGAAAGTGGGCATGGTGATCAGGCCGACGATGAAGATGTCGCCGCGCCCGTTGAAGTTGTACCACTTGACGCCTTCGGCAGAGACATCGACGCGGATGAAAAACCAGAACCAGTAGCCGCCGAAACACAGCATGAGCGCACCCAGGTGCCAGAGAACGGGCCAGATACCCGCAGCGGGTTCCGTTGCGTAACCGAAAATCAGAACCGCGGTACTGGCAACAAAGATGACGAAACCGTACATGGTGAACAGGTGTGATATACGGCGACGGATCCTTTTGAATTCCGAAGAGGTGAGCACTTCGTTAACGACAGTCTGCACCGCAAGCGATGCCTTTTCGCCGCCGCTCAGGGTGCGCTTGGCGTCTTTCTGAGATCGTTTTGCATTTTCGAAAAAGTACTGGGGACTCTTCTTGTGCATCATATCCAGAATAGTTCCGCCAATTACCAGCAGGACCATTAGAATGACGTAGCCCTGCATGATGGCTGGTGAAATGAACGTTGAAAGTTCGTTGAATGGATTGGTACTAAGCATGTAAACGTCTCCTCGACTGTCCTCAAGCTAGCTAGTAAGTAGGAATCATTGCCAGTGGGATGATTTGAACTGTAATACATGGCAATGCAAATATACATATTAATATATTAGTGTTTATGATGCATATATGAAATTTGTATAACTAAAGGGATAAGGTACCGGGCGCCTGGCTGTGATGGGACCGGTCCCGCGCCAGGGGATAGGCTTCTTCAGGTTTTTCCGGGCTGCTGTACGCGTCTGCCGGTGCGTGCGTCCGTTTTTGTGGTACATGCTTGACAGAACCCTATGTTTTTAATGATAAATATTCTAAATTAGTCACCAGCCCGGGCAAAACATTGTGGGCATGTTCAGCGGTTCTGTACCGCGATATGCCGACTGTCTGGGGCGGTTTCGAAACCGCCGACCACTATACCCGAAATCTTCGCATCCTGAAATTTCTGGCGGGTGGTGAAACCACCAGTTACCGGTTCATACGGAATCTTCTGATGGAAGAGGGCGGTCATGCGGTCTGTCGTCGCAGCGTGCAGCCCGTCAGCAAGCGGCCGGTGACCTACTTTACCCGCTTTACCGTCAGCTGGATCGAGCCCACGTTGTTCCCGTACAAACTCCACACATCGTTGGGGAAACAATACAGATAGCCAGGCTTGCTGACCTTCAATGGATTGTTCCTGAACTCGGGTAGATTCACGTATTGGTGTGGTGTGGGGCTACCGTCATTTTTCACCGCCCGGTCGCTTCCCGAGTCGTTGCAGATTGCACCGACCGTGGTGAACCAATCTAGGTTTTCGACCCGTTTCGTCATGACAAAATCTGTGGAGTCGTTGTCGGTCAGATCCCGGAACAAATTCTCCACCGTTCCCCAGAGCGAACTGGCACCACGTACCACGTCGCCAACAGTGAACTCGTCGTTCTGGGTACCGCGCCAATCGCAGGCATCACTGCTGTCCTTCCATTCTCCGCTTGCGGTAAAGGTGTAATGGTGGCCGCGCTTCAGGTACAGGCCCGTCGCGTTCCAGCGTTCACTGGCGAATACATCCACCGTTACCGATTCGCCGACATCCAGAACCCTGGTGGGGTGATAGGGAGGGTGTTCGATCGGTGAGGCTGCCTGACGCTCGAGGGCGCTCGGGTGAAAGTCGCTACGGTTGGTCGGTAACATGGGCGGCAGGTTACGCGGTCTCGACCGCATTTTCGCAAACAGGCCCTTGTAGGAGTTGTGCAGTACCCCGAGCGGGTTACTACGGATAGCCTCGATGACACCGTCACGAAAAACCAGACCCTTTGCCTGCGCCTCTTCCATCATCCACCGCAAGGCGTTGCTGGAAAGATCGGTCTCCGCATACCCCCCACCCACGTCGGAATGTACGCCGGGGAACCACTTTTCCTCGACATCCCCGGGGTGTTGCTTTGCATTGCTCCAACGGGTGACAGTGAAACTGGCCCGCACCTCGTCGATGGCCATCGCATGGCGGGCCGACTTCACGTATTCGCCCAGCGCATTGTCATGGAAACGCCAGTTGTCCGGGTTATCGAAGACGTTCAGCACTTCCAGATCATCCGGGATGCCCAATGCGCCTACGGTGTCCCATACCCCGATGAAATGCACCGGCGTCGCCTTCCCCTGGTGAAAAAATTCCCAACTCGCTGCCGGTTGTTTTCGATCGCGACGGTTATCGTAATGCTGGTGCACACGCTCCCAGGCGGCCTTGGAAGACAGCCCTGACAGATTCAACAAACCCTGACCGAGCAACCCGCCCAGGCTGCGCGCGGTGAAGGCACCACGACTGAAACCGAACAGAAAAATCTGGTCTCCTTCCGCGTAGTTTCTCGCCAGCCATTGATACCCGCTGCATATATGGCGCTTGATTCCCACACCCAGGGCACCACCGACAATAGACTTCAGCAGTCCACTATCAGCGCCAAGGCCGGGATGGTAATAGCGTAACTGTTCGTCTTCTTCCTCAAGCGCGTTATGAAGCTTGAATACATTGGTCGGCGCAGGCACGCCGTTGTTTTCCTGGTCCGGGCTGTTCCATGTGCCGTCGAAGCTCACAACCAATCGCTTCATGCTTGTCTCCTTTTGTCGGGGTGTATGTGAAAATCCAGTTTAACTATTTGTGCACGAAATTGATTCCGAGCGGTGAATGGCCGTGCGCGGCACACATCTTATCCCGTTCCTGGCATTGCTGCTTTGTCACACATCCCCTGGGGATGTATGATTTTTCAATATACCGGCTATACAGGCACGCCTGCATCCGGGGTATGAATTCGCCCACTACCGATCGAGTCACCGCGATGGCCTATAGCGACAAGGGCCTCACCACCTGCCCGAGCTGGATCGGCCGGAGCGCTGCGGTACCACCATGCTGCGCCAGGGGCACCGGGCAGAGGACCGGGTCCTGGCCCTGACCAATGCCACCGTGGTGTTGCCGGGTATCGTCAACAGCTTTCCGCTTATATCACGGGTCCAGGAGGTCGATCTGATCTCAGCGGCCGCGCAAAAAAAGAATAATCGCTCATTTTCCCACCAGTCAACGTCGCTTATTCTTCTTATACATCGCGCTGTCATCCGGGCGGCCAGGTACAAGGCCAATTACGAAAAATAAAAAGGTGTCCATGGCCTGTCATACAGGGATTTCGACAGCCTGTTTACCCTGGGCAAACCGATAATCTTCAATTTCCACGGTTATCCATGGCTTATCCACCGTCTGGCATATCGACGCACCAACCATCATAATCTGCATGTACTCGGCGACAAGGAAAGGGCAACATCAATAAGCCGCTGGAGCTGGCAATCAATAACGAGATCGATCGCTTCAGTCTGGCAAACGATGTGATAAACAGGGTTCCGCGGCTGCAGGTCATCGGTGCGCATGTCTAAGGAATAGCTGCGCGGCATGCAGATCCAGAGCCGGAATTATGCGCATGAGTACGGCGTCGATATGCCGGAGTTCGGGGACTGGACCTGGTGCGACTGATCGGACACTGGACCTGAAAGCAGAATACAGGGGCTGCATATGAACAAAGAATACGAGGCAGGCACTGTAGACAACCACGAACATACCAGGACAGGTATGTCGGCAAGCTCCCTGAAGCGGGCCTTCCTGGATAATATCTTCTACCTTCAGGGACGCCCCTGGGAAGCTGCTACGCTGCATGACAGGTATATGGCCGGGGCCTATACCATCCGGGACCGTATCCTGGACCGCTGGGTAAAGTCAGCCCAAACCTACAAAAAACAGCAGGTCAGGACAGTCTGCTATTTCTCGGCCGAGTTCCTGCTGGGGCCTCACCTGGCCAACAACATCCTCAACCTGGGTATTGGCGGGGCCGTACAGCAGGCAGCCGTTGAATTGCAGGTCGACGCCGGTGAAATCATCGACCAGGAAGAGGAACCCGGTCTTGGTAACGGCGGCCTGGGGCGTCTGGCGGCCTGTTATCTGGATTCCCTGGCCACACTTCAGATACCCGCTATCGGTTACGGTATTCGTTACGAGTTCGGTATCTTTGAACAGGTGATCGAGGACGGCTGGCAGAAGGAACTCAGCGACCTCTGGCTGCGCAATGGTAACCCCTGGGAACTGCACAGGCCCAAGCTCCGGTATCCCGTGAAATTCGGAGGTCACACCGAACAATACACCGACGAACACGGCCGCTTTCGGGTCAACTGGATTCCGGACCTGGTTGTCAACGGTGTGGCCTGTGACACACCCATCGCCGGGTTCGGTGTCTGCAATACCAACCTCCTGCGCCTGTGGTGCTCCCAGGCCGACACCTCCTTCGACTTCGAGGCTTTCAACACCGGTGATTATTATCGGGCCGTGGAGGCCAAGGTGGTGGCGGAAAACATTTCCAAGGTGCTCTATCCGAACGATGAGCCCGAGGCCGGCAAGGAACTCCGCCTGAAACAACAGTATTTCTTCGTTTCCTGTTCCCTGCAGGATATGCTGCGCCTGCACTTCCGGTACGGCGGCAGCGTCGACGGTTTTCAGGATAAATTTGTCGTCCAGTTGAATGACACGCATCCGGCGATCGCGGTACCGGAACTCATGCGGCTGCTGGTGGACGAGCATGGCCTGGATTGGGACCATGCCTGGGACATCACGCGTCACGCCTTTGCCTATACCAACCACACGCTGCTCCCCGAGGCGCTCGAGACCTGGTCGGTGGAGATACTGGGGCGGTTGTTACCGCGCCATCTGGAGATCGTCTACGAGATCAACCGGCGGTTTCTGGATGATGTCAGGATGCGCTATATCTTCGAGCAGGATCATGAACGGATCGCGCGCCTGTCGCTGATCGGCGGGGAAGGCAGGAACAGGGTTGTACGCATGGCGAACTTGGCGACGGTCGGAAGTTTCTCCGTCAATGGCGTGGCGGAGCTGCACACGGACCTGCTCAAGTCGACGGTAATGAAGGAATTCAGCGACCTCTGGCCGGAAAAGTTTCACAATGTCACCAATGGTGTCACCCCGCGCCGTTTCCTGTGCCTGAGCAATCCCGGTCTCGCGACTCTGATAACGCGGGAACTGGGGCCGCACTGGATCACGCACCTCAAAGATCTGAGGCGGCTGGAGGACCATGCCGGGGATGCCGGATTCCGTGAAGAGTGGCGCACGGTCAAGCTCAATGCCAAGCAACGACTTGCGGACCAGGTCAGGGAAAAAACCGGCATCGTCATTGATCCTGACACGCTGTTCGACATCCAGGTGAAGCGGATCCATGAATACAAGCGACAGCACCTCAATGTGTTGCACATTATCTCGCTCTACGAGCGCATCAAGCAGAACCCGAACATGGAGATGACACCACGAACGTTCGTGTTCGGAGGCAAGGCCGCTCCCGGATACTACATGGCGAAGCTGATCATCAAGTTGATCAATGCCGTTGCCCAGGTCATCAACCGGGATCCGCAAATCAATCACTGTCTCAGGGTTGTGTTTTATCCAGACTTCAACGTCAAGAACGGCCAGATCATCTATCCGGCGGCGGATCTTTCCGAACAGATCTCAACCGCAGGCAAGGAGGCATCGGGCACCGGCAACATGAAATTCGCCCTGAACGGTGCATTGACGATAGGCACGCTTGATGGTGCAAACGTGGAAATTCGCGAAGAGGTAGGCGAGGAGAATTTCTTCCTTTTCGGCCTTACCGCCGATGAGGTGGCTGGAACTCTGGCAGGAGGATACCGGCCCTGGGAAATCTACCAGAGTAATGCCGAACTGAGAGCGGCCATCGATCTGATCAATTCCGGTATTTTTTCCCACGGCGATACCGAACTGTTTCGGCCTTTGACCGATGCGCTCCTGAAGCACGACCCTTACATGCTGTTCGCCGATTACCAGACCTATCTTGATTGCCAGGTGAGCGTCGATCATGCCTACCGAGACGTTGACCGCTGGACGCGGATGTCCATCCTCAATGTGGCGAGGATCGGAAAGTTTTCCTCGGATCGCGCGATTGAGGAATATTGTGAAAAGATCTGGCATGTGAAGCCGGTCTCTGTCGTCCTGTAAGGAGCTGAAGGCCATGCATTCCGCCCGGTATGCGGTATCTCCGGCATACGCGAAATCCGGGGACTGGCGGAAGCGGGAAACGACAGGGCGCAGCTTGCGATCGACATGTTCTGCTGCCGCATCAGCAAATAACTCGGTGCCTGTCTGACGTTGCCCGGCAGAGCGGATGTGGTGGTATTCACCGGCGGAATCGGGGAAAACTCACCGCTTGTTGGCATGCAGTGTTGCCAGGAACTCGGGCATCCGGTTGTTTCACTGAATGCGGAGAAAAACAATGCGCCGGCCGACCGGACAGCCGATATCCAGCATGACGGTTCCGCGGTCAGGCTTCTGGTGATTCGGAGCGATGAAGAGCTGGAAATAGCCCGGTAATCTTTGGAAACAATATCCGATAATGCGGGGAAGTAATGTCGATTCAGAACCTGCATGGACGACATGAAAAAACTGCAAGGCCCCTGTAAGTGAATGAAATTCAAGGTACAGAATTCCGTCTTCGCACTGAAAATCCCCGTGCCGGCAGTTCGATTGCTCGGCACACCTTTATACTCGGGGACTGCTGCCCCTCGCACCCCTTCGGGGCCGTAGCTATGCAACGTCCAAATTCGCAATGTACAGGTATGTGCAGGTGCCGTGGCGCACATGGATGTGCGAGAACGGCCTCCAGGCGATTTTGTCTGTCCCTGGCCACCAATTGCATCGGTTGCTTACGATTAACTTGTGTATGGTGCCGAGAAGGTCTGGTGGCAACCGCAGCGGGATGACGGGCTCCATCCCGTCCTGCAGGCGGCGGCAACAACCTTTGGCTATAGCTACGTTCACCCGTTCCAGGATGGCAATGGCCGCATACACCTTTGTCTGATTCATCATGTCCTGGCGGAACGCAAGTACAGCCACCTGGGGATTCTCTTCCAGGTGTCTTCCGTCCTGCAGGATCGGACCGATGAGTACCGAACGACATTGCAGAACCATTCCGCATATCCCTGATGGATTCTATCGAGTGACGTCCCACGCCTGAGCGAAATGCCGAGGTGCAGAATGATACCGCCCACCTGTACCGCTATTTCGATTGCACGCAGGCGGGGAATTACTCCATGCATGCGTCAGGCATGCGGTCGAGCAGGATCTGCCCAGGGAGATCGATTATCTCCGCCGGCAAGATCCAGCCATGGCCAGAATCGGGGAGATGCAGGACTGGCAAGGAATAAGTCAGGACGATAACGGGAGCATACCGCAACGCCATCATATTGAAGCCATCGAAAACGCCTGTGGATGGCCGCGGATATCCTGCGCGCGAACTCCAACTACGCCAGTAATGAGTATTGCCTGCCTGTCATGGGCCGGTGTTCTTGCGCCATCCCACAGCCGCTACCTGTCGCCCTACTTGAGCCCATCCTTCCGCGTGCGACTGCCTTTGTGTGGCACTTCCGCCGAAGGTCGTGCTGGAGGCAAAGAAAGGGGGGAGGACTTAGGCCCTTCCCCCTATTCTTACTGCCTGAGTTGACGAGGCAGGCTGAACCCGCCTCGCTCTCTTCATTTACTGAAACAACCCCATGATGTAGCTGATGATCGTGTACAGCAAGTCATCATTGTCGTCATTTTCAACGCGGTAACCAAAGCGCTTGGTGTGCTCGTTGAACAAGGTGTATCCGTTGGAATCACCTTCCTTGATGAACTGGGCGCGGTGACAGCCGCCGCACGCCCGTGCGGCCGGGCCGACGACCACCTCGGGGGTGTCGCTGATTCCCGGGCTTTCATCGGTCGCCGAGAGGAGCCCCGGCATCGACTTGGACTGATCCGGGATGTCGAATGTCCCCCTTGCCCCGTTGTCGACGGCCCGTTGCTCGGTGTGGCAGCGCTCGCAGTTGATCGCCGCGAAGTCCGGGAACAGGAACTCGGTATGCTCTTCGTACTTCGCCTTCTCGACCGGATCGTCGAAGTCGATGTTATCGACATCGAATGCCTGGAAGCGGTGGATCGCATGGACATAGGAGTCGATGGACCGCGACTGGCCCTGGAGATGCGATCCGCCGGAGGTCACCACGTGGCAGCTCCTGCAGACCACGATGTTGCCGCCGCGGTCACCGGAGTGGAAAGTGATCGCGAGCTGGTCGTGGCAACGGTTGCAGCCGTTCTCGACTTTCACCAGGGCACTGGCATCCTTGAAGTAGTCATCGACGAACGGGTTGGTGGCGTCAACCGTGACATCGATGGTCTTGGACACCGCATTGAGACCAACCGAATCGCCATTTGCATTGTCCAAGCGCGGACGGACGATCACTTCCGCTTTCTTGATCACACCGGATGCGATGTTGGCCGGGATATCCAGGTCGGCCGGGTCCGCAGCGTAGGCCGCCATGTCTAGGGTCACTTCCCAGTTACCGGGATCGTTGGTGACTTCCGTGAACAGAGCATTGTCCGTGCCCATGGTCTTCTCCATCCGGTCACCGTTCGAATTCCGGGTGTGGTTGCTCAGGATGAAGTCCTTGGTGTCATAGCCGTAGAACGAGACCTGGACTGTGGGGACGATATCGTCCGAAGAAAGCCCACCGGCCGATCCGTTTGCACTGAACTGGATGTCGAGAACGGTACCTTCGACCGTGACCGAGTCGATGGAGGCGGTAATGGCGTCACGATAGTGCTGGTAATCGCCGCTCCCGTCCTTGTAGTAGATCCGCGGCTCGTAGCCGGTGTGCAGGGCGCTGAACACGGGGGCAGTTCCGCCGTTCACTACTGCCTTATGGCAGTCATTACACGGCGTAGCGGTAATGCTGCCGTCGCCCTGGATATGGTCTGCGGAGACGCCCGCGTTTTCCCAGATGGTCTTCAGCGCAATGTCCCGCGTGTCGACCGCAAAATTCCCGTCCGCATCGGCAGTATCCGTCCCACCAGTCACCGGGTGGCAGCTCAGGCAGGTCTCGAGGACGAAGTTGGCATCGGACAGGGTCTGCTCCAGCTTGCCTTCATGACAGGTGGCGCAGGTGCGGATCGGCTGCGGATAGGGGAACTCCATCGAGTGCGACATGTGCACGTCGTTCATGAGCCGCGTTTTGTAGGCGTATTGGGTCTTCTCCGCATCCGTTGTGGCAGAGCCGCCCCAGATTTCAGCCCAGCGCTGCGGATTATCCACCGCGATCTGCCAGTCGATATGACCGCCGTTGCCGTTGTCGAGGTGGCAGACCTTACAGGCGTAGAAGTCCTTACCGCCTCCCCCGCTGATATCGCCGCGGATGTAACCGTGCTTGTAGTACGGTGTCTGGTGGCAGTTCTCGCAGCCTGTTGCATTGGCGGCCGAGCTGTAGTCAACCGTTCCCAACGCCTGGTAATTGGCAAACGGGTATTTGGCGAGCGTAATGTGTCCGATGCTGTCCGTCTGCTCGTCCTCGCCATACACCACGACGATGCCGTCGGTTGCGGCAAGATCGCCGAGGTCGGTCTGGGTATTGACACTCTTGCAGGCGCCACCACCGAGGTAAGTGACGTCACCCTTCAGATCGATCCGGTCACCGACACCGTCGCCATCGACATCGGCCCCCCAGCGCTGCGCAGGGCTCATGTTCGTGTACTGGCTGTAGCGGATATTCAGGCTGTCCGCCGTGGTGCAGTCGAAGTCGGCACCGTTCTTGCTCATATTGAACGTGACGGTGTCATCCGTGCCGTCGTTCGAGTACGCCACATTCGAGACCTGAATGACGTTCTGCTGGAACAGTTCGTCATACATCTCTTGATGAGTCTTGCCGTTCCGTGCCACATCACCGTTGTGACAATAGGAGCAGATCTCCGGGCCGACGCCCAGCGAGTCTATCAGCCACTCCTGCTCGGTGCCGGTGAAACCGTTGTCGACCGCGATATCGTAGGCGCTCTTGCCCTCCGGGCCGGGATCACCGTCGCTACCCCCACAGCCGACCAGGACCGATATGGGGGCCAGTAGCAGCACCAGCCAAAAGTGAGACAACCAGCGGGTCTTCATCATTTCTTCCTCCTCAATTGCCCATCGACCTTGGATGGACGGCTTTTATAATCGCTTTCCGATGAAAGCAGTTTCCACTTAACGGGAAGCCTGTGGCGTGTGGTTCGAACGGGAAGGATAAACGCCATATTTGTCTCGGGTCAACACGAGTGTCGAAATGCCATATGTACATCCACCACAACAAAATCCTGCCAATTCAGTCCTCCCCATCTAGAAATCCTCCCTTGCCACTTTCATTGCGCGGAACATCCGGGCCTCAGAGCAGCTGGATCCCTGGCGTGTCCTGCACGGCAACTTGGGTTGGACGAGTGGCGGTGTGATGATGTCAGCACAACACACCGGGAGGCAGCACCCGCCCTCCAGGCAACTGGCCAGTCTCCTGAGCAGTGTCCTTGGCTTAAGGTACCTCTGATCAAATAGGACATCGAGCACAGCGAAGCAATCTCCCACTATGGAATCAGTCGGTTGGAGATTGCTTCGTCACTGCGTACCTCGCAAAGAATTTTAATCGGGTTCCTGATTTAAGGCGGTTAACATTCTTTCCAAACGTGACCGGGCCTGTGGTGCAGGCGATGATCCTGACCGCGTCAAGGCGTTCCCGGGAGGTCTTCGAGGACAATGCGGTTCTTCTCCTTGTCCGAATAATGACGTGTGTGGCGCGGCGGATTACTCGAACGGTCTGCGCGGCGCTCTGCCGCTTGCTCCCTCGTTTCCGCCTCATCGCTTTCCCTCCAGTGGCGTGATGGGCCAGAAATCTTCTCTTTAATCAATCAGCCCGTTCTGCCCAACGGGCATTGATGGGGGAACACTCGCGGCATGCCAGCCGCACCTCACTCCGGCCTGCTCAGTGCCGGAGCATTGATGCCGCCTGTTCCCGGGTGTAGAAGTGGCCTTCGTGCAGGAACCCGGCCACCACGGTGCCTTTCACTGCCTTCACGTGTCCCGTCGCATCCCGGCTCTCGATCCACTCCGCAGGCAGGCCGTCGAGTAGATGCACGGGGGCGATCCCCCCGCCGGCGAAGCGCGATGGTGCCACCGCGTGTGTTTCGGTGTCGTAAAACGCGGGCAGGAAACCCGCGGAACGGTTGTTCCGGCTTACCCCGGCAGTGCTTGCGTACCGCCGGTTCTCCGTTACCAGTGTCTCCACGGTCATCAGCTGTAATTCGGTATCCATGTCGGCTCTCCCCTAATCTGGTTCTGTCCTGCGTACCGCTTTTCCGTTCTCTCCAGTCATTACCTTGTCTGACTGTGGTGAAGCATCACCTGTGCCAGATACCCTGTGTGATCGATAAACGTACATGAATCCGCATGTTGGCTTGCAGTGAACCCGTCGTGGTAGCCGCAATCCTTCTGCAAACCGGCAACAATCCGTGGCGCGTTGATTTTTCCACCAAGTGTTGCGGCGCCTCCCTGCATTGCCAGTTCCCGTAACCTGTCATGGCCCGAACGCAGCGCGCGCCGGGTGTAGACCATATTGCACCCGGGACAGTGGCAGTCATACGCGGCCTGTCCCACCGTGGTCCCGCAGTCGGCGGACGGGGCGGCGATGTGTCTCGTCGCCAGGGGCCGGGGTGTCAGGGTGTTGCCGCCAGGCAGGCGAGTTGTGGTGGTTGCCCGCCGGCCTGGGCGGACAGGCATCGGACGCGTCGTGCACGCGTCATTCGAAAACTACTTGACGGTCGTTTCACGCTGGTGAAATGCTATGTCCACGCGGCCCGTCACCCGATAACAACCTGACGATGTCGCGCATGCCCCGGTAACGGAGGCAGGGGGGATTGTATGGGGGGAAACAGCAACAACCCCGTGATAGGCGACGTCCTGCGCCATATCTATGAAGGTACCGCGGCGGCCACGGGGGACGAATTCTTCAGGGCTCTGGTACGTTCCACGGCGGCGGCGATGGGCACCCGCTACGCGTTTGTGTCCGAGTTCGCCGGCAGCCGTACGCGCGTCCGCACCATCGTGTTCTGGAACGGCAAGGGATTCGGCGACAACTTCGAATACGACCTGGACGGCACGGTATGTGAAGGCGTCCTGCAGGGAAATATGGGCTATTACCCGCAGGGGGTTGCCGCCCTGTTCCCGCGGGAAAAGGCGCTCGAGACCATGGGCATCGAGGGTTACCTCGCGGTGCCGATGGTCGACGCCGGTGGCGAGGTGCTCGGTCACCTGGCCGTGTTCGACACTCGCGCCATGCACTACAGCCAGCGCGAACTCGAGGTGTTCCAGATCTTCGGCCAGCGCACCGCGGCGGAGCTGTCACGCAATTATGCCCTCCGCAAGCTGGCGGCAAGCGAGGCTCGCCTGTCCAGCATCCTGAATAACGCGATGGATGCGGTGATCACCATCGATTCCGCACATCGCATCCTGCTGTTCAATGCCGCGGCCGAACGGCTGTTTCACTGTGCCGCCGGGTGGGCGCTGGACCAGCCCATCGACCGCTTCCTGTCGGCCAACTTCCGCCAGATCATCGAGGCACGGATACAGGATACGGCGCTGCGCGAGCAGCCGGTGTGGGCACCGGAAGGGCTGACGGCGCTGCGCGCGGACGGCGAAAGTTTTTCGATCGATGTCACGCTGTCCCCCCCTGCAGGCCGACGGGCAGTCATTGTTCACGCTGATCCTGCGCGATGTCACGGAACGCGACGCGGCGAAGCAGAAGATCCGCACATTGCAGGCGGAAAAGCGCAGCCTGGAGGAAACGCTGCGGCGCAGCTTCGACAACGTAGAGATCGTGGGAGAATCGCAGCCCATACGGAACGTCCTAGAGCAGGTGAGTGTCGTCGCACCCACCCACGCGAGTGTGCTGCTGGTCGGCGAGACCGGTACCGGCAAGGAACTGATCGCGCGCGCGGTGCACGCGGGCAGCTCGCGCTGCAACCAGCCGTTCATCTGCGTGAACTGTGCCGCGCTGCCGCAGGACCTGATCGAGAGCGAGCTGTTTGGTCATGAAAAGGGCGCCTTCACCGGCGCCACCGTGCAACGCAAGGGTCGCTTCGAACTCGCGGACCGCGGCACCATTTTCCTCGACGAGATCGGCGAACTGCCCGCGGAGGCGCAGGCCAAGCTGCTGCGTGTCCTGCAGGAGCAGACCTTCGAGCGGGTCGGTGGCAGCCGTACCCTGTCCATCAATGTCCGTGTCGTCGCCGCGACCAACCGTGATCTCACCGGCATGATGGCGGAGGGCTCTTTCCGGGATGACCTGTATTACCGGATCAACGTGTTTCCGATCCCGATACCGCCGCTGCGTGCGCGGCGCGAGGATATTCCGTTGTTGGCCGGGTATTTCGTGGCACAGGCCGCACGCCGGCTGGGTAAGCCGCTGAGCGGCATTTCCGAATCCTCTATGGCCGCGTTGCAGCGCTACAACTGGCCGGGCAATATCCGCGAACTGGGCAACGTCATCGAGCGTGCCGCCATCCTGTCGCGCGTGCCGGTCATCGAGATCAGGGACGACGTTTTCTTCACGCTGCCCGAGGTGGATTTGCCACATCCCGCCGACGACAGCCTGGATGCCGTGCAGCGCGATCACATCGTCGGCATCCTTGACCAGTGCCGCTGGCAGATCGAGGGACGCAGTGGTGCCGCCGCCGTCCTGGGTCTGAAACCCAGCACACTGCGCTACCGGATGCGCAAGCTGGGCATCGACAAGCCCGCGCAGAAACTCACACACTGACCGCAGCCTCCGCCAGGCTCACCCGATTGACCGTAGGGTACGCCATGCACACCGGCCCCGGATTCCGGCCTGGCGGCCTCCATCCAGGCTACCAGGGACAGTCACGCATCCCGGGTGTGACGTGACCAATGCCGTGTCGTGGCCAAAACGGCAAACCTGTGCCGTAATTGTTCCCCGTCATGTACTGGCATGCACGGCGCGCCGGAACATCCTGCAAACTCCACGCTCCCGCCGCCACGCTGCCAACCGCCACAGACGCCGTCACCAATAGTCGTGGTCCGGCCGTGATCCCGCGGCCGTCATATTGTCCAGCGCTTACCTAACGATATGTAAAAACTGCATATTTTCTTGCACTGCGAACCTGGCACGGCACTTGCTAAATAGCGGTTAACCGGTAAACGAACCGGTCTGCCAACAGCGAGGTGGATAGACCCATGAAAGACAACACTGCAGTGATCACGAATCTCGATTACACACAACCCGTGCGATTCGCACGACCGTTCGAACTGCTGCGGCGACTGATCCGCGGCCTGGATTTCCTGGCACCAGCGGGTGACCTCGTGATCCGTCTGTGGGTTGCCGATGTGTTCTGGAAATCCGGCCTGACCAAGATAGCGAGCCTGGAAACGACGTTCCAGCTGTTCCGCTATGAATACAGTGTGCCGCTGCTGCCGCCGGAAGCGGCCGCTTACCTGTCGATGTTTTCCGAACTGACGTTCTCGGTGCTGCTGGCGATCGGCCTGGCCGGCCGGTTCAGTGCGGCGGCACTGTTTTTCGTCAACATCGTCGCGGTGATTTCCTACCCGGCGCTCGAAGCGGCCGGACTCGCGCAGCACCAGCTGTGGGGGCTGCTGCTGCTGGTCACCCTGCTGCATGGTCCGGGCAAGCTGTCCTGCGACTACCTGCTGCAAAAATTTTTCAGGTTCTGACACCCACACTATCAGGAGCAAGTCATGAGTAACCAAGCCATTGCATATGCAGGCCATGAGAACCACAGTCATCCGGAGATAGTGATCGGCCGGATACTGGAAGGCCAGAAGGCCCTGGTCACCGGTGCCAATTCCGGCATCGGTGCGGCGATCGCGAAAGGGCTGGCGGCGGCCGGTGCGAGCGTCGCCATCAACTACGTGAGCGGCGAGGAGCAGACCGAGGAATTGCTGGGGGAGATCCGCGACACCGGCGGAACCGCCATCGGCGTGAAAGCCGATGTCAGCAGCGAACACCAGGTGCAGGCCATGTTCAGTAAGGTGATCGACAGCTTCGGCACCCTGGACATCCTGGTGAACAATGCCGGCCTGCAGCGCGATGCCGCGGTACACGACATGACGCTGGCCGACTGGAACAACGTCATCGACGTTAATCTTACCGGTCAGTTCCTGCGCGCGCGCGAGGCCGTGCGCATATACCAGCACCGCAAGGTACCGCGTGACTGCACCTGCTCAGCCGGCAAGATCATCTGTATCTCGTCGGTGCACGACCGCATCCCGTGGGCGGGTCATGCCAACTACGCGGCATCCAAGGGCGGCGTCATGCTGCTGATGCAGACGCTGGCGCAGGAACTCGCGGCCTACAAGATCCGCGTCAACAGCATCTCGCCGGGCGCCATCCGCACGCCGATCAACCGCATGGCCTGGGAGACCCCGGCGGCCGAGGCGGATCTGCTGGAGCTGATCCCGTACGGCCGGGTCGGCAATGTCGAGGACATCGCGCATGCCGCCGTCTGGTTGGCCTCCGATCTCGCTGACTACGTCACCGGCACCACGCTGTACATCGACGGCGGGATGACTCTTTATCCCGGCTTCCACGAGGGCGGCTGAGATGAGGGCAACGCACACCCTGCCGCACACGGCTTCCCTGTTGCCGGCCGTGACGGTGGCGCCGGCTGCGATGCCCCCGGTTGCCGCTGTTGTCGTGCACGTCGCCATATTCTGAGGACATGACCATGGACTACGACTACATCATCATTGGTTCCGGTGCCGGCGGCGCGGCGGCGGCTGGCAACCTCGTGCGCACCGGCGCCTCCGTCCTGTTGCTCGAGAAGGGCGACGAGTTGCCCATGGACGGCAGCACGCTCGATGTCGGGCAGGTGATCCGCGAGGGACGCTTCAAGAGCCACGAACCCTGGCTGGACGGCACCGGCAGGACGTTTGCCCCGGAGGAGTACTTCAACGTCGGCGGCAAGACCCGCTGGTACGGCGCGGCGGTGCTGCGCTATGCGCCACACGAGTTCGAGGCCGATCCGCGGCACCAGTGCCTGGGCTGGCCGATCCGTTACCAGGATATCGAGCCCTATTACGAAGCAGCCGAACGCCGGCTTGGTGTGCGGGAATTTCCCATCGAGCCGGACCTGGCCGGGATCGTGCGGCGCATCACCCGCCACGCATCGGGGTGGAGCAGCGAACCGCTGCCGCTGGCGCTGTCCCCGGATATCGTCAACCACCGCGAGGAGGCGGCGCATTTCGACGCCTTCGCTTCCGTGCAGGGATTGAAGGCGGACGCCGCCCAGGTGTTCATCGACCCGGTCCGGCGGGAACCGAACTTTCACCTGTTCAGGGGTGATCCCGTGGTGCGGCTGGTCGCGGATGAAGCGGACCCGCGCCGCGTGGCGGGCGTGATCACCATACAGGGACGCTATTTTGCCGGTCGCACGGTCCTGCTGGCTGCCGGTGCCCTGCATTCACCGCGCCTGCTGCAGTCCTATCTGGCCGGAACCGGCCTGGCGCACCGCCTCCCGGCGGCGCAACAGGTCGGGCGTTTCTACAAGCAGCACCTGCTCACGGCACTGGTCGGATTCAGCCCGTCGCGCAAGACCGACCTGCTGCGCAAGACCCGCATCCTGCTGAACGACCGGCTGCCGCACAGCAGCGTGCAACCGCTGGGTTTCGACGCCGAGCTGATCGGTGCCTTGATGCCGTCTTTCGTGCCGCGGCGGATGGCGACGGCGCTGGGGCGCTATGCCTACGGTTTCTTCCTGCAGACCGAGGACGGTTCGCACCCCGACAATCGCGTGCTCGCAGCGGACGAGGGACGGCTGCCGCGACTCGACTACGATGCGCGTCGCATGCACGCGGCGCACAGCGAGCACCGGCGACTGGTGCGCGCGCTGTCCCTGGCGTTGATGCGTGCTGGCATGCTGGGATTCTCGCGCGCCATTCCCCTGAGCGGCACGGCGCATGCCTGCGGCAGCCTGGTGATGGGCGCTGACCCGGCCACGTCGGTGGTGGATGCCACGGGGAGGATGCATGGCATGCACAACCTGTACGTGGTGGACGGCAGCGTCCTGCCGCGTTCCAGCCGGGTGAATCCGTCATTGACCATCTTCGCCTGGTCGTTGCGCGTCAGCGACATGCTTGCGAATAACCGGGAGGAGGCCCATGAGAACGTCACTCGCCGCCATGGACGTGCCTGACCTGGAACCTGCCGTGCTTCGTGAAAGGGGATCGGCAACGGCCCGGGCGCCAACGCCTCCGGCACGGTGGCCGGCGTGAGCGGCCACTGCACGCGACGGTTTGCAGGGCGGATGAATCATCAACCATAGAACCGAGGTGAATCATGAATACCAATGAACTGAACGAGGAGCGGCAGCGACTGGAACGGCAACGTGCCGGCAAGGAGAACTGGCGCCTGTGGGGCCCGTATCTGTCCGAGCGTGCCTGGGGAACGGTGCGCGAAGACTACAGTGAGGGCGGCTCGGCCTGGGAATATTTCGACCATGACGAGGCGCGCTCGCGTGCCTATCGCTGGAGCGAGGACGGACTGGGCGGTATCTGCGACGAGCAGCAGCGGCTGTGCCTGGCATTCGCCTTCTGGAACGGTCGCGACCCGATCCTGAAGGAGCGCGCCTTCGGGCTGACCGGGAACCAGGGCAACCACGGCGAGGACGTCAAGGAGTGCTACTTCTATGTCGACGCCACGCCGAGCCACAGCTACCTGCGCTACCACTATCATTACCCGCAGGGCGAATATCCCTATAGCCGCCTCGTGGAGGAGAACGCGCGGCGCTCCCGCCATGACCCGCCGTTCAGTCTGATCGATACCGGGGTGTTCAACGAGCGCCGCTACTGGGATATCCAGGTGCACTACGCCAAGGCGGCGCCCGACCAGATCCACATGCACCTGTTCGCCTACAACAGCGGGCCGGACGAGGCGGTCATACACGTGTTGCCGCAGCTGTGGTTCCGCAATACCTGGAGCTGGGGCGGGGAAGACGCCGGGCAGCCGCGGCTGCGCGCCATCGACCCGCCGGCCGGCGCCGCCTTCGCCGTCGAGGCGCAGCACCCGGAGCTGGGCACCTATTACCTGTACGGCCAGCAGCCGGCCGAACTGCTGTTCACAGGGAACGACAGCAACGCGGAGCGGCTGTGGGATCTGCCGAACGCGCAGCCGTACGTGAAGGATGCCTTTCACCGCCGCGTGGTGCAGGGCGATGTCACCGCGGTGAACCCGGAACGCACCGGCACCAAGGCCGCCGCCTGGTACAGCCTGCGCGTCGGGCCGGACGGCCAGCGCGCGCAGCTCAGCCTGGTGCTGTCCGCGCGCCCGCTGGACAAGCCGTTCGCCGGCGGCCAGGTGCTGTTCTCGACGCGCAAGTCCGAGGCGGACGTGTTCTACGACGATCTGCTGCCCGATGCCAGTGCCGAGGATCATCGCATCATGCGCCAGGCGCTCGCCGGCATGATCTGGTGCAAGCAGTTCTTTCACTACGATGTCACGCGCTGGCTGCAGGGTGATCAGTACCCGGTCTCCTGGGGCCATCGCCATGGCCGCAACAGCGGCTGGCGGCACCTGCAGGCGGCCGATGTCATCTCGATGCCGGATTCCTGGGAATACCCCTGGTTCGCCGCCTGGGATCTCGCGTTTCATTGCGCGGCGCTGGCGCTGGTCGATGTCGATTTCGCCAAGGACCAGCTGGAACTCTTGCTGAAGGAATACTACCTGCATCCGAACGGGCAGATTCCCGCCTACGAGTGGGCCTTCGGCGACGTCAACCCGCCGGTACACGCAATGGCGGTGCTGAAGGTGTTCCGTGCCGAGCGCGTGCAGCGCGGCACGGGCGACACCGATTTCCTGCAGCGTATCTTCCACAAGCTGATGCTCAACTACGCCTGGTGGATCAACCGCAAGGACCGCGACGGGCACAACGTGTTCGAGGGCGGCTTCCTCGGGCTCGACAACATCTCGGTGTTCGACCGCTCGCACCCGCTGCCGCCCGGCTTCTCGCTCAAGCAGGCGGATGCCACCGGGTGGATGGCGATGTTCGCGCTCAACATGACGGTGATCGCGCTGGAGATCTGCACCGTGGACAAAGACTACGAGGACATGGCCATCCAGTGCTTCCAGCAGTTCATAAACATCGCCAATGCACTGTCCGGCGATGTCTCGGTGCCGTTGTGGGACGAGGCCAGCGGCTTCTTCAAGGACGTCGTGGTGGAACCGGACGGCACGCCGCACCGCATCGACGTGTATTCCTGGGTCGGCCTGATCCCACTGTTCGCCAGCGAGGTGATCGACCAGCGGCTGCTCGTCAACGTGCCGCGTTTTCGCACCATGCTGCGCAGGCATGCCATGGGCATGTTTCATGGCAACATCGTCTGCGCCTGTCCGGAAACCGAGAACCGGCGCGGCGAACACCTCCTGTCGCTGGTCGATGCGCCGCGGCTGGCGCGCATCCTGCAGCGGCTGCTCAACGAGGAGGAGTTCCTGTCACCGTACGGTATCCGCGCGGTGTCCCGCGTCCATGCCGGTTACCGGGACCTCGGCTACATACCCGGCATCGGAAATACGTATATGGAATACGTACCGGGAGAGTCGAATTCCGGCCTGTTCGGCGGCAACTCGAACTGGCGCGGTCCGATCTGGATGCCGTGCAACTTCACCCTCATCCAGGCGCTGGAAAAATTCCACCGTTACCTCGGCACTGACTTCAAGGTCAGTGTGCCGGCCGCGGGCGGTGCCGAACTGAACCTGCGCGAGATCGCCACCCTGATCTCGGAGCGTCTGGTGGACATCTTTCGCCGCGACGCGGCCGGAAGGATACCGTCGTTGCCGCCCGACAGTCCGTTCCAGAACGATCCGAACTGGAAAGACCTGCTGTTGTTCCACGAGTATTTCCATGGCGACACCGGGCTGGGACTGGGCGCGGCGCACCAGACCGGCTGGACCGGGCTCATCGCCAACCTGGTGATGCGGCGCTACCGCAAGGACATACCGGCCTACTGGCGCGAACATGCACAGCCGGCACTGTCACGCGCGGTGGGGGATGCACGCTGATGGACACCATTACTCCATCGCCTGTATCCGCACCCTCGCGTGGCGAACTCGCGCTGCAGCACGCGGCGCGCGCCTGGCGTATTGCCGTCGATTCCACGGTGCGCGGCGCCGCTCCACTGCTGGATCTTTACGTCCGCCTCGTGCTGGCGCAGGGATTTTTTGTCTCCGGGCTGCTCAAGGCGGCGAACTGGGACAATGCGCTGGCGCTGGCGCGCTACGAATACCCGGTCAGCTGGCTGGATCCAGTCACGGCTGCCTGGAGCGGTGCTGCGGTCGAACTGGTCGCGCCGGTATTGCTGGCATTCGGGCTGGCGACCCGCGCGGCGGCACTCTCGCTGCTGCTGCTGGCGCTGGTTATCCAGTTCAATTACCAGGCACTGGACACCCACCTGCTGTGGGCGGCGCTGTTCGGCTGGTATGTCGTGCGCGGCGCCGGCGTGCTGTCACTCGATCGCCTGTTTGCCAATGGCCTGGCCGACAGCGCGCTGCCGCTGGCCGCGCCGGTGATGCGAGTCCTCGACCGGGTCACCCGGCATCTCGAGCCGCTGTACCGCCTGGTGCTGCGCGGCTGGCTGGCCGTGGCCCTGCTGATGGCGTTCGGTGGCTGGACGATGACGGGTGCGGGGCAGTGGGTGATCGCGGATGCCGCCGCCGTGCTGCCGCCGTTGGTGGCGCTGGTCTGTGCGCTGTTGCTGGCGACCGGCATGCTGCTGCGCCCGGCCGTGGTGCTGCTCATGGTGCTGCTGCTGGGAATGGAAATGCTGCAGCCGGCGCGGGTCGACAGCACCCACCTGCTGCTGTTGCTGCTGGCCGGACTGGCACTGGCCGGGGCGGGGCGCTGGTCGCTCGATGCAGTGCTGTGGCACGCCCTGCAACACCGCTGGCCGGCCCTGGCCGGTGAACTCGGCTTCAACCTGGAGCAGGCACCGCGCGTGGTGATCGTCGGCGCCGGGTTTGGCGGGCTGGCGTGTACGCTCGGCCTGCGATATGCCCCGGTGTCGGTGACCCTGATCGATCGCCACAACTACCACCTGTTCCAGCCGCTGCTGTACCAGGTGGCGACCACGGCGCTGGCGGCCGGGGATATCGCCATGCCGGTCCGCGCACTGCTGCGCGAGCAGCGCAACGCGCGCGTGTTGCTGGGCGAGGTGACCAGCGTGGACACCGCGCGACGCGAGGTGTTGCTTGGCGCGCGGCGTATTCCCTATGACATCCTGGTGCTGGCGACCGGTGCGTCGCACAGCTATTTCGGGCGCGACGAGTGGGCGCCGTTCGCGCCCGGCCTGAAACGCATCGAGGACGCCACCGAAGTGCGCAGCCGCCTGTTGCTGGCGTTCGAGCGCGCCGAACTGGCCGAAACCCCGGCCGAACGTGCGGCCCTGCTGACCTTCCTGGTTGTGGGCGCGGGACCGACCGGTGTGGAACTGGCCGGTGCAATCGCCGAGCTGGCGCGGTTCGGCATGGACAAGGAATTCCGCATGCTCGATCCGGCCACGGCACGGGTGATCCTGGTGCAGGCGGGGCCGCGTATCCTGCCAACCTTTCCCGAAGGGTTGTCGCAACGTGCGGCGGTCTCCTTGCAGCGGCTCGGTGTCGAGGTACTGACCGGCAGCCGTGTCGAGCACATCGACGCGGACGGGGTGCGCGTGAGCGGCAGACAGATCGTGGCACGTACCGTGTTCTGGGCGGCGGGTGTCACGGCATCGCCGGCGGCGCGCTGGCTGGGCGCGGACGCCGATCCCAGCGGTCGCGTGCAGGTGGGCGATGATCTCACGGTGCCCGGGTTGCCCGAGGTATTCGTGGTGGGCGATACCGCCGCGTCGAATGCCTGGAACGGCCGTCCGGTGCCGGGTATCGGCCCGGCGGCGAAGCAGGGCGGACAGTACGTGGCGCGCTGCATACGCGCGCGGCTGGCGGGTCGCGCCAGCGTTCCATTCCGCTACCGGCACCTCGGCAGCCTGGCCACCATCGGCCGCAAGGCGGCCGTGGCCGATTTCGGCTTCGTGCGCCTGTCGGGCAGTCTGGCCTGGTGGCTCTGGGGGCTGGTCCACGTTTATTTCCTTGCGGGCATGCGCAACCGTGTTTCAGTGATGCTCGACTGGGCGTGGGCGTACATCACGTTCCGCAGCAGTACGCGGCTGATTGCCGACGTCCCGGCCGTTCCCGCCGCCGCCACCATTGTCCCTCTAGAGAAATGAAGGTGCATCATGGGCACGAATAATTTCCGGTACGAACCACCGGTGCGGATTGCACCGGTGGTGACCCTGTATCTCTCCGGCATGCTGCAGGGACTGACGCTGGTGAGCTTCCCGGCCAGCAGCGCCGTTCTCCGGCAGATGCATGGCTTTACCGATGCACAATACGGTGCGATCTTTCTGCCGCAGGTCGCGGCGGCGGTGATCGGTGCACTGGCCGGCGGTGCGCTGGCGGCAAGGTTCAGTCTCAGGAACCTGCTGTGGGTTGCGCTGGCCATCAACGCCGTGTCGCAGTTGCTGCTGGCCGGCTCGGTGCTGCTGGAGCCGGGGCCGGCCTATGCACTGTTGCTGCTGGGCACCTCCAGTCTCGGGCTCGGCTTCGGTGTGTCCGGCGCACCGCTGAACGGCCTGCCGCCGCTGTGTTTTCCGAACCGGCGGGATACGGCCCTGATAGCCCTGCACACTTTCCTGGGCCTGGGTCTTGCGGTCGGCCCCGTCATCGCCAACCCCTTCATCATGGCCGGTCAGTGGGTGGGATTCCCGCTGTTGCTGGCGGTCCTGGCGTTGCTCCTGGCGGTGGTGGCACTGGCGGGCGATTATCCGGACACGAGCGGGCCGATGCCGATGCCCGCGGCGCCGGCCCTGCAGTCCGGTGATCCCGTCCCGCTGCAATTTTCGATGCGGCAGTCCGCAGGCCATCCGGCCGGCAAGGCGGGCTTCTGGCTGTTTGCCGCGATCACAGTGCTGTACGCCTTCGCGGAAGGTACTTTCGGCAACTGGGCCATCCTGTATCTGCAGGACGTCAAGCACCTGCCGGAAACCATTGCGGCCGGCGCGCTGTCGGTGTTCTGGATGGCGATGGTGGCCGGGCGCCTGCTGACCTCGGTGCTGGTGCTGCGGGTCGCACCCCGCCACATCTGGCTGTTGCTGCCGTTGATAATGATTACCGCCTTTCTGCTGCTGCCCTACGCCGGCACGCCGGCATCCGGTATCGGCCTGTTCGCTCTGGCCGGACTCGCCTGCTCCGCCTTCTTCCCTCTGAGTATCGGGATTGCGTCAGAGCGTTTCCGGGAACACGTGCCGTGGGTGTCCTCTATGCTGATCGCAGCACTGATGGTGGGTGTGGGTCTGGGATCATGGATGGTCGGCCTGCTGCGCGGAATGTTTCCGATGGAGGATCTCTACCGCCTGTCGGTCTTCTATCCCGCGACGGCGCTGGTGCTCGCCATCATCGTCCTGCGCATGCCGGTGCAATCCTCACGCATCTTGAGCATGCCGGTGCACTGACCCCGGGACCGGCGTGTGCGCGTTGTCGATGACAACATCGTTCCCGGCGAGGGCGCCGGTCCTACGTTGTGACCCCGTCCTGGGACCCGCGCCCCCGCGGGGAAGGGATTACGATATGGACGGGATTTAATTCACGTGTTGATATGGCCGAGTAATGTTCATGAATATTAGAAAGGTCTTTAATCCACTTATGCTGACCGTCGGGTCAGTATAATACCTATGTTACCCGGGACAAAGATGGTTAAACCGAATCGATTACAACTGAAACGTCTGCAGCTTGCGCTGGAAAACAGGGATAAGGCGATACCGCTGGTTCAGATTTTCATCAGCGGGTGGAAGTTCTATCTGGTCTTCCTGATTGTCTTCGGTGGCGGTGCATTATGGCTTTGGACGGAGCGAGGGTATACCTGCTCGGCACTCCTGATCGGCATCATATTGGGTGTTTTATGGCGTGACTTCACTTATGCACAAGTCAGTTCGCGCTTCAAACCAATATCAGACTTTGTAACGGACTGGGAAAAAGTAAAGACATTGATACATGGTAATACAGAAACTTAACAAGGTACCCGTTCGTGTTTCGTCTGTGCAGCACACCTTGTTCGTTACGAATGACCGGAATTGCGGCTACCCGGCCATTTAGGGGGATTTCGGACAGATCGCCCAAATCCGACAGCCTCCTAGTACTCCTTCAACATGATAATTGCGGTTTCAGCGTTTCTGTGGTGTTTCGCTACAAGGCGTAGTGCGCAGGCAATGGCCTGAGTCCTTGTCAAGCACTGCAACGCGGTAGCGGGACACCACAGGAACGCCCGAAGGGTTGGTCTGTCAGCGCCCATGGCGGCGTTGCAGCTCTTGCTAAGGACGACGGCCATTACCTGCGAGCTGCGCCTTGCCCTGAGCGATGACAGACCAACTGAATCCGTAATTATCATGTTGAAGGAGTACTAGACTGGGAATCGTATAAAATTCATGCCATATGCAATATACGGAAAAGTGTTCTCATGAGAGAGGAAAATCTGTCTCTGCGCGCCAAATACAATATAACGGCCTTGTTTTATGACATATTGGATTATCCCTGGGAGAGGACCTACAGGAAATGGCGACCCTGGTTGTTGGGTGATATACGCGGCAAGGTGCTGGAAGCGGGGGTGGGAACAGGAAGAAATTTCCTGCACTACCATGAAAGCGTTGAATTGACGGGTGTCGATCTGAGCGACGTCATGCTGAGAAAAGCCGCGATGAAAGCGAAAAAGGCCGCATGCAGGGTCACACTCCTGCACGACGACGCCAGCGTCATGAGCCGGGTTGCGTCTGATCAGTATGACTGGGTGATTTCCACTTTCCTCTGCTGCGTTATGCCGGATGAGTATCAACGCATGGCGCTGAAGCAGTTCAGCCGTGTCCTGAAGCCGGGAGGACGATTCAGGCTGCTCGAAATGGTTTATTCAAAGAACAAGAGAATAAGAAGACGCCAGGATTTCTTCACACCCTTTGTCGAAAAGGTCTACGGCGCAAGGTTCGACAGAAAGACCGTTCAATACATTGAAGAATCCGATGAACTCGTAATCACCGGAAAAAGCTTCTTGAAAGATGATGTTTATCTGCTCGTTGAGGGCGTTAACAAAGTGGCCGCTACTTCAATTGTATAGGATCTTCCGCCTCCTGGTGCCGAAAAACGCTCGCATCACCTGCACGTCACGGCCCACCGTAGATGCCATATACCCTCTTGCCCGGAAATGCTGAGCGACAAGGGCCATGTCGTCAAGGAAATAATAGTCATAGTCCTCGCAGATCTTGCCTTCAAATTCCATCAGTTTGATTGCAAGACTGATCAAAGGGTTCGTTGGACAATTCAAGGAAATTTATTGAATCCGCCACAAGATTTTCATATTTACCCCAGCGTTGCAAAAATCCCCTCTCCCACCGGAGGGTGTTGTAAAAGGGTGCAACACCCTCCTGCGGGAGAAGGCTGGGATGAGGGGATATAACATCAGGCGTTTATCCTGTTTTATCCCCTCACCCTAACCCTTTTATGCCCTACAGGGTGCTCCCGCAGGGAGAGGGTACTTTCGCGACAACCTCCACCGGGAGGGGGTTCTGATTTCTTGAATTCACCGTGAGTGAAGTTCAGAATTACCTGGCAGACATCATGCAGCCCCGGTTAAACAAGCACATTTCGCCGTTCATACCGTAATCTTTTGCAACAGTAAGGTTTACCTACGTGCATGCAGTGATCTGTGAAAAAAGGATGCATCGTATTCAGATAGCCACTGGGGAAAACAGAAATCACATTGTTAATGAATTGCTCGAAATTCTTATCCCCGCATTTATCCAGTGGATTGTACGGATTCCAGCGAAACATCCTGCGTTTCCAAGCCCACTAGGAGCGATACCACATCAATGGATGGCGAACAATCGCTAATACCATATCAGGTCTATCTTCCGGTATTGATAATACAGTGATGGCTTTGCGCCGCGCGTTCACTGGACAGATATGGTTGCGTGTAAATCAAGTGTTTTTTTCACGAGATTTATACCCGTAAACAGATGCCTGATCCATGTGCCGCCTGTTTTAGTATGGAGAAAAGCAGAGTGGTTTAATATGAATGACATAATCTCAAACAATCGCTTCCAATACTGTACGTCATGATCTTTGGTATACGACCCGATACGAAAGTCTAAAGACTATATGCCATCATGACATCTGTTTTCTGTTGTTACCCTATAGCTGCATAAATTCGGTGCTGTGATCCGTTTTTCGCGGGTGATTTACAGGATGAAATGTATCCTGGTGTACTGATTCCGGAATTCACCATGTGTGAGGTCCTGGCACCATCCTGTGGCGCCGTCCTCCGGCGCGATCGCGGCCATGCGACCGCTCCTGCATGCGGATGTATGCAACGATTGGGGATCTGCCAGTACTATAAGCGGGCACTAAACGGCCAAAACGCGCTGAGAAAGGGCGTTCAGAATATTTGCCTGCAGGTCAGTAAGGTACTGTGCTCGGATATTTAAACCAGGATCTGTTCATCGGTAAAATGAGGGCACCGGACAGAGAGTGTCCTGGCGCCCTTATTCAGGTCAGGCGGCTGCAGCACGTTGCAGCTTGTGCATGTCGGAGGCCGTGAGAGGTCTGCCACCCACGCCCCCTCGGGGAACGGGCTCCTGAAGATTCGATAGCGGATTGATGGATTGTAGGACCCGCGCCCCCGCGGGGAAAGGGATTTCCGGGCGTTGATCTCGGAATTGTTCCCGGCGAGGCGCTGGTCCTACCAAACCCGTGCGTGAACCAGAATCCTCATATAACGATTTTGAGATAGGTTCTCGAAACCGTAATTCGGGCTTAAGGGGGTTCAACATACATTTATCTGTGATATCGAATTGCTCTGATCTTTCATTCCTCGTCCCCTTTTCTGACCCCATTCTTTCCTTGCTTAACCGAGCAGGGGGTTACGTGTCGGAAGAGTGGGAAACCGGCTGAAGTCGCGGTCCGCGGTCCAGAACTTGTTAACTCCGTGGCCGCTACAGATCGCTGCAACACGCGCGTCGTGAACCATGGGTCCTTTGATCTGGCCAACGGACAGCTGCTCTTTCAGGATGTCCCAGTGTGCTTCGGTCTCTGCCAGCAATACGGCGACCGGCGACTCAAACCAGGCGTCTACCTGATCAATCGCTTTATCGAGGCTGGACGGCGGATCGTAGATTCGCGGGTGTGTAACAATAGACAGGAACTCATGCACGCAGGGCCAGGGGATACCCCATGAGATCCGTCCTTCCGCCAGAACGCGAATGCAGTCGCGTGCTGGTTCGTGCCACTCGGAATCGGAGCGGTGGGCGTAAACAAGGATATTGGTATCGGCTGCGATCAACCTCCTCGCCCCTTGTATGCCGCTTCCCGGATCTTTGACCAGTCTGCGTCCTTGTATTCTTTATGCAAGCCGTTTCCCCCGACACTCGCGTCCCGAAGCTTGAATTTCGATGCGGTGCGGTCGTTGCGCATGACTTGCCGGATACCCTGTTCTATAACCGCCCGCAGCGTGGTGTGTCTGCGGGCCGCGTAGGCCTTTGCCTTCTTTGCCAGCTCGTCGGAGAGGTCGATGGTTGTCTTCATGGTATGGGTACCCATATCGATCTATGAGGCTAACCATAATACAGGCTTCCCCGCAACGCTACAACAAGAGCGGAAAACCAGCGTCGTTCGGGGAGTTGTTTCCGGTGTTGTTCCCGGCGGGGGCGCCGGTCCTACGGGTACGATTGGGATCTACGCAGTATCCCGGATGGCGCGGTGATGGGATCTGTACTAATCGGGTATAGGACGCGCGGGTTTTTTGCGCGGGCGCCGGGTGTGCGGGTGGATGATCCGCGGCATGGGGTTGAGAACAATCAAGGCAGGGAGGTGGATCATGAGGATTCCCCGCAAGGTACTGGTGTTGTTGAGTGGAGTGTGTCTGTTGGGTTTGAGCCCGATGGGATGGGCCGAGGGGGGAGTTTTCGGCCTTTGAGGTGAGTGTGAAGCTGGCGTACCCACCGGACCCGGTATTGCCGGCGGAGCTCTCGGCGGACGCGACGTTTGTCCTCTCGGATTGGGTGGACCCGGGGGCGTCGGCGGTGGTGCTCACGTTTTACCCGCCCCAACCCTGCACCCTGTCCGATTCCGATTTTCCGCCCAATCCGTGCGACCCCGACTGGTCGTTGGGCCTGCCGGAGGGTTGTTTTGTGGCGGGTCGCAAGGCGAGCTATGTGCTGGAGGAGGAGGGCTGTGCGGCGAGTCTGAGGCGCACGGCGATTGACGGGACGTACCAGGATGTGAGTGAGTATCTGCGCTCGTTGAAGGGCAGGCTCGATGTGCCCACGCAGTCGCGTCTGTACTGGCAGCTGCGGTTGAAGGTGGGTTTTGCGCTGGACAACGGGATCACGTGGCCCCCCAACCCCTGCCGGGGCGGCACGCAACTGGTGGTCGGGGACGAGTACGGTCGTGCGGACACGGCGCAGTGCGAGTGGCAGTCGCGCTAGCGCGGAGCGGACCCTCGTATAGGGTGCAAGGGGCGCCTTCCCCTGCTTTTTTGGTGTCCGGAATTGCAGTACTACCGTCCTTCACGGAACCCTGGGGAATGGCAATTCTCTGCCCGGTCCCGGGCATTCAGCCCGCAGGCTGGGCTGAACCGCGAGAAGCCCGACGCGGTTTCGTATGAATTTCCGCAGGTTGGGCTTCGCAGGCTCAGCCCGGTCTGCCGCCAGCCGCAGACGGACCGTTATGGCCGGTCAGCGTGATTTTCCACCGGTCTCCCCGGCCGTCCCGGCGGTGTGCATCAAGCCGAGGATACCCCTGAGCAGGTCCAGCGGCGCGGGCGGGCAGCCGTGGATTCTCATGTCCACCGGGATGACATTTTCCACCGCGCCGCAGCTTGCGTAGGAGATGCCGAATTCACCGCCGCTGCAGGCACAGTCGCCGGCGGCGATGACGAATTTCGGCGACGGCGTGGCCATCCAGGTACTGCGCAGTGCATGTTCCATGTGACGTGACACCGGGCCCGTCACCAGCAGGACGTCGGCATGGCGCGGCGAGGCGACGAAATGGATTCCGAAGCGCTCGATGTCGTGGTACGGATTGTTGAGGGCATGGATCTCCAGCTCGCAGCCGTTGCAGGAACCGGCGTCCACCTGGCGGATGGCCAGGCTGCCGGCGAAGCGCCGGTCGATCCGGCGCCTGAGCTGCCGGCCCAGAACCTCCAGTTCACCGCCGTCCGGCGCCGGTTCGGTGATGCTGCCGGTATGCCAGATTTTTCCGAGGATTCTCAGCATGGCGTGGCGCTACAAGTCATGTCCGGAATAGGAACCGTTGACGGATTTGTTGCACACCGGGAAATCCGCCACGATGTTGCCGTGGATGAGCCGCTCCAGTGCCGGCCAGGCAAACCAGCTCGGGTCGCGCGGAAAAAAGCGCGCCACGCGCCCGTCCCCACCGAGGCGCACGTAACTCAGTATCTCGCCGCGCCAGCCTTCCACCAGCCCGATGCCCTCGCCGCCGGCCACGGTCTCCGGCCAGGTGGTCGCCACCGGTCCTTCCGGCAGCTGCCGTAACAGTGCATCCAGCAATTTCAGCGCGTGGCGGATCTCGCCGGCGCGCACCTGCACGCGGGCGGCCACGTCGCCGTCCGTCAGGCACGGCGATTCGACCTGCAGGCGGTTGTAGGGGGCATAGCCGTGGTCGCGCCGCAGGTCGTAATCCACGCCGCTGGCCTTGCCGACATAGCCGGTCACCCCGAGCCGCCGCGCTTCCTCGCAGCTCAGGATGCCGGTATCCACCAGGCGGTCCTCCAGCGAGGGATGGTCGTCGAGGATAGCCAGCAGCCCGTCCAGTTCCCGCGCCAGCGCGGCGTGCTGTGGCGGCAACGCCCGCGAGTCCCGCGGCGACAGGTCGCAACACACTCCGCCGGGCACGATACGGTCCATCAGCAGGCGATGCCCGAACATGTTGTGATTGCCGCGTTGCCAGCTCTCGCGCAGGCGGCTGCACTGCATGTGCGCGAACGCGAAGCCCACGTCGTTGCAGATGGCGCCGATGTCGCCAAGGTGATTGGCGATGCGCTCGCGCTCGGCGAGGAGGGCCCGTAGCGCGAGGGCTCGCGGCGGCACGGCAACGCCGGCGGCGCGCTCCATGGCCATGCAGGCGGCCCAGCCGTGCGCCACTGTCGAGTCACCGGAGACACGCGCCGCCAGTCGCGCCAGGGCCGCGGGCTCGCGTCCGACGGCGATCTTCTCGATGCCCTTGTGCACGTAACCGAGCCGTTCCTCCAGGAGCAGGACGTCCTCGCCGACCGCGTGGAAGCGGAAGTGGCCGGGCTCGATGATGCCGGCGTGCACCGGTCCGACCGGGATTTCGTATACACCGCTGCCGAGCACGGGCTCGAACCGGTACCCGCTGTCGGCCGGTGTCCGGCCGGGGGCCAGGCCGGACACGGGAAAGTCGTCGCGCAGCGGGTAGGCGTTCTCCGGCCATGCCTGGTGGCGTGTCCAGCGCCGGTTGTCCGGATGATCGAGGAATGCCACGCCGAACAGGTCCTGCAGGTGCCGTTCCAGACGGTCCGCCCCCGGAAAGTGCGGGGTATGCGAGGCCAGCACGGGCGAGGCAACAGGCACCTCCGTCACCAGCACCAGATAGTCGCCCCGGTATTCCAGGCAGGCGCGCACCAAGATGCGCCCCTCCGCCGTGTCGGCCCACACGCCGGCCCAGCGGCAACCGTAACCGGCCGCGGTGCGTGCCGCGCTGCTCCAGTCCTCGACATCGAGTTCCAGGCAGTGCGCGGGCGCCAGCGTCGCGGCATCGCCGCGCCGCACCACCACGTGCTCGTCCTGCAGCCGGGCCAGGTACTCGGACAACCAGTCGAACCTCATAACAGATGCATCCCCGTGATCAGGCTGGTGGCGCGGTCCAGCCAGTGGGCGAGGAAGGCGGGAATGGCCATGCCCAGCCACAGCACCAGGCCGAGGTGGACCAGCACCGGGAACATGTTGGCCTGCACCGGCTGCTGTCCCTCCGGCACCGGGCCGTACACCATGGGTTGCAGGTGCCGGAACAGGCCGGCGAAGGCCACCACCAGTCCCGTCAGCAGCGCCACGGTGAACCAGGGCTGCGACTGCATGGTGGCGCTCAGCAGCAGGAACTCGCTGGTGAACACGCCGAAAGGCGGGAAGCCGGCGATGGCGGCCACGCCGATCAGCAAGCCCCAGCCCACCGCCGGCTGGGTGCGCAGCAGGCCGCGGATATGATCGATGGACTGGGTGCCGGCGATGTGCGCGGCGTGGCCGACGGTGATGAAGATGGCCGACTTGGTGAGCGAGTGCACCAGCATGTGCAGCAGCGCCCCGAAGGTGGCCAGCGGCCCGCCCAGCCCGAAGGCGAAGGTCATCAGCCCCATGTGTTCGATGGAGGAATAGCTGAACATGCGCTTGATGTCGCGCTGGCGGTGCAGGAACAGCCCGGCCACCAGGAACGAGAGCAGCCCGAAGCCCATCAGCAGGTAGCCGGCCAGGTGCGCAGATGGCGTGCCGGCCAGCGAGCCGTCGACCAGCATCTTCAACCGCACCACCGCGTACAGCGCCACGTTGAGCAGCAGGCCCGAGAGCACGGCCGACATGGGTGTGGGGCCTTCCGAGTGCGCGTCGGGCAGCCACTGGTGCATGGGCACCAGCCCGACCTTGGTGCCGTAGCCGATCAGCAGGAACACGAAGGCCAGGCTCATGATCGCGGGCTGCAGCTGCGGTGCCAGCTCGTGCAGCGTGCTCCAGCTCAGGCCCGCCGCGGGATCGTCGATGACGTGCTGGGCGGCGAAATACAGCAGCACGGTGCCGAACAGGGCGAGCGCGATGCCGACGCCGCACAGGATGAAATACTTCCAGGCCGCCTCGATCGCCTCCGGCGTGCGGTACAGCGACACCAGCAGCACGGTGGCGAGCGTCGCGCCTTCCACCGCCACCCAGAGCACGCCCAGGTTGTCCGTGGCCAGCGCCAGCAGCATGGTGAAGATAAACAGCTGGAACATCACGTGGTAGAGGCGCATGCCGCGTTCACTGGTCATTCCGGTTGCGCAGACGTACTGCATGTAGGGCCGGGAAAACACCGACGTGGTCATGCCGACGAAGGCGGTCAGTACCAGCAGGTAGATATTGAATGCATCGACCCGGAAACCGGCGCCCGCCACGACCTCGCGCGCCGCCACTTCCAGGGCCAGCGCCAGCGCCGCGCCGAAGGTGACGGCGCTGACCAGTACGTTCAGCAGGCCGGCCCGGTCCAGGCGCCGCACGCCCGCCAGCAGCAGCGCGCCGGCCAGTGGCGTGAATACCGTGACGGTGAGCGCCGGCGTCATTCCCCGTCCACCCGTTCGGTCAGCCGGTTCATCCGGTCCACGTCCAGCGAATCGATGCTGGCGCGGATCTGAAAGAAGAACACGCCGAACAGCACCGCGGCGACCAGCACATCGAAGGCCACCCCCAGTTCCACCATCAGCGGCATGCCGCCGGTGGCGGAGACCGCCGCCAGGAACAGGCCGTTCTCCATGGACATGAAGCCCAGCACCTGCGCCACCGCCTGGGTACGGATCACCATCATCAGCAGGCCGATCAGCACCACGGCCAGGCTCACGGCGACGATGTTGCGGGTGAAGATCAGCTCCTGCTGCACGATGGGCAGCACCAGCCAGTAGCTGAAGATCACCAGCGCCAGCGCCGCCATGATGACCAGGGCCGGCCGGCGCAGCGGCTCGCTGTGGCGATCCAGCTCCAGCCGGCGCACCAGCCGGTGCAGCATCCAGGGAATGAGCAGGGCCTTCAACACCAGGGTGAGCGCCGCGGAAAAGAACAGGTGGGTTTGCGCGCCGCCGGCCGCGACGATCACGGTCACCATGGCGACCAGCACACCCTGCCAGGCGAAGGCATGGATGGCCGCGGTGAGCCGCGCCTGTTCCAGTAGCACGAAAGAGCTGAACAGCACCATCGCCGCCAGCACCATCATCAGCTGCTGCAGCTGCGGCAGGTGCTCCGGGTTCATGCGCCGACCTCCAGGATCACGTGACTGAGCAGCCCGAGCAGGGCCAGCAGCAGGGCCAGGTTAAGGAAGGCCGGCACGCGGAATACGCGCATCTTGGCCAGCACGGCCTCGCTCACGGCCAGTGCGGCGCCAAGCAGCGCCAGCTTGGCGATGACCGTCGTCAGGCCGAGCCCCAGCGCGACGGCGCCGGTGTCGCGCGCGATACCCCAGGGTAAGAACACGTTGGCCAGCAGCGCGCCGTACAGCAGCAGTTTCAGTTGCGCCGCCCATTCCATCAGGGCCAGGTGGCGCCCGGAATATTCCAGGATCATGGCCTCGTGGATCATGGTCAGTTCCAGGTGGGTGGACGGATTGTCGACGGGAATGCGACCGGTTTCCGCGATCGCCACGAGCACCAGCCCCGCCAGGGCGAACAGGTAGGACGGCCGCAGCATCCCCGTGCCAGCCAGTTGATAGATCACCACGCTGTCCAGGTTGGTGCTGTGCGCGGTCATGGCGAGCGTGAACACCGCCATCAGCATGGCCGGTTCGGCCAGGGCCGAGACCAGCATTTCGCGCGACGCGCCCATGCCGCCGAAGGCCGTGCCCACGTCCATGCCGGCGAGCGCCAGGAAAAAACGCGCCAGCGCCAGCAGGCCGGCGACCACGATGACATCGGCGATCGCGGCGGTCGGCAGCCCGGTGGCCACCAGCGGCACCGCCGCCGCGGCCAGCCAGGTGGCGGTGAACACGACATAGGGCGCGGCACGGAACAGCAGCGAGGCGGTGTGCGCCATGCGCGCCTCCTTGCCGAACAGCTTGTAGATGTCGCGGTAGGGCTGCCAGACCGGTGCGCCGCGGCGGTTCTGCAGGCGGGCCTTGACCTTGCGGATCCAGCCCGCCAGCAGCGGCGCCAGCGCGACGTACAGCAGCGCCTGCGACAGCGCCAGTCCCCAGGCCGCCAGGCTCATGCGATGATCCATAGCAGTACCAGCAGCGTGGCCAGCGACCAGCCCAGGTAGACGCGCACGCTGCCCGATTGCAGCCGGGTCACGTTGCGGGCCGCGTTCTCCACCAGCCGGGCGATCGGCAGATACAGTATTCCCCAGGCCCGGTCGCTCACCTGCAGGGTGTAACGCCGCCGGCCGTCCGCCTGTGGCTCGACGCGTTCGCTGATGTGGAACAGCAGGCCGAAGACCCTCCGCACCGGCTGCGCAAAGGCGGTGGCGGTGTACTGCATGGCGGGGCTTGGCGGCGCGAAACCGCAGTCCCAGGCATCGCAACGGCGCACTCGCCGAATGCCGCGTCCCAATAACCACAGTCCCAGCACCAGGGTAATGGTCAGTGTGCCGGCGACCAGCGGCGCGCCATAACTGGCGGTCTGCGGCGAAACCGGCGTCAGCCACAGCCAGCCGCGTGACGTGGCCTGGGTCAGTCCGTGCCCCAGTACCTGCAGCGGCACTGCGTTCAGCAGGCCGATGAAGGTCGTCGGCAGCACCCCGAGCAGCAGGCACGGTAGCGCCAGCAGGGCCTGCCCCGCGCGCATGCTCACGGGTACCGGGCGCGCGTGTCGTACGTGGCGGCTGCGTGCCTGGCCCAGGAACGCCACGCCGTAGACCTTGACGAAACAGGCGGCCGCCAATGCGCCGGTGAGCGCCAGCAGCGCGGCGGCGATGGCCACGAAGCTGCGCAACACCCCGCTTTCCAGTTGCCAGGCCTGCAGCGCGGCCTGGAAGGTCAGCCACTCGGATACGAAGCCGTTGAAAGGCGGAAGCGCGGAAATGGAGATGCAGCCGATGAGGAAAAACAGGCCGGTCCAGGGCATGCGCCTGAGCAGGCCGCCCATCTTTTCCAGGTCCCGCTCGTTGGCGCTGTGCAGGATGGCGCCCGCGCCCAGGAACAGCAGTCCCTTGAACAGCGCGTGGTTGATGGTGTGATACAGGGCGGCGATGAAAGCGACCGTGCCCAGCAGGGCGTGACCGGTGGCCAGGAACAGCAGGGCCATGCCCAGTCCGATGAAGATGATGCCGATGTTCTCCACCGAGTGATAGGCCAGCAGGCGCTTGAGATCGTGCTGCATCAACGCGTACAGCACGCCCAGCAGGGCCGAGAGGCTGCCGGTGATCAGCACCGTCATGCCCCACTGCCAGTGAAATTGTCCGACCAGGTCGAACACTGTGCGGATAAATCCGTAGACCGCGACCTTTAGCATGACGCCGGACATCAGCGCCGAGATGTGCGAGGGTGCCACGGGATGAGCCTCCGGCAACCAGGCGTGCAGGGGCACCAGGCCGGCCTTCATGCCGAAGCCGGCGAACGCCAGCGCGAAGGCCACGCTGGCCCAGCCGAACGGCAGTTGCGCCTGGCGCATGGCGTCGAACGCGAAGCCGCCGCCGAAGGAGGCCAGCACACCAAAGCCGAGCAGGATGGCCAGGGCGCCGATGTGGGCCATGAGTAGGTACAACAGCGCGGCGCGGCGGTTGGCGGCCTGGTCGTGGTGATAGGCGACCAGGAAATAGCTCGACAGGGACATCAGCTCCCAGGCCACCATGAACAGGAAGGCATCGTCCGCCAGCATCACCAGCAGCATGCCGGCAAGGAACAGGCCGGTAAAACCGCCCAGCGCCGGGAGCGAATCACGGCCGTGCTCGAAGCCGCGCAGGTAGCCGGGGGCATAGATGCCGACGGCCAGGCTGACCGTGCCGATCACGCAGAGAAAAAATCCCGACAGGGCGTCCAGGCGCAGCTGCCAGGGCAGCCACGGGAGACCCAGCGGCAACTGCGCGGTCGCCACGCCGCCGGACGTCAGCGCAACCAGGCCGGCCGCCAGCGCAGCCAGTCCCGACAGGCCGGTCAACGGCGTCGCCACCTGCCGCAGTACCCGGGGTGTCCATGCCGAAAACAGTGACACCACGGCCGACAGCAGTGCCAGCGCTATGGCGAGTTCCGCGCATGACAGGGCCATGGGCATGGTCAGGCCGCAACAGTGGGGGGGATTGAATCAATCCTGCGATGCACGCCGCGTCTATCCCCGGCGATCAGGTTCACAGCCGCGCATTTCAGGGACTCAATGGTCTTGACCGGGATGTTCACAGGGCCGCGCACCCGGCCATGGGCGGCCTCCATGCGCCGGAGGGCCGGTATGGTACTGCGGGCGGCCGCGGCCGGATTGCGCCAGTCCATTCCCGGCAATGCGCGGGCCGTCCGCATCTGTGCAGCGGTGATCATTTCGGATGTGGAGGATGCGGTTAACGATGCGCGATGATATTGGTATCAAACACCGTTATTCAATGAAAATTTGTCCTGGCTTGCGGCGGGCCGGGACGGCTCTGGCATCCCGAAACCGCGGCCCTGTATGCCCGGGTATCTTCTTCCGCGGCGTTGTGTTCAGCCCCCAACTTTGCATAAATTCCCTCTCCCACCGGAGGGTGTCGTAAAAGGGTGCAGCCCTTTCTCCCTGCGGAGGGTGTCGCAAATGGTCCTTCCCTGGATGGGTAAGATAGTAGAATCGGCTGGGATGAGGGGATATGAAATCAGGCGGTAATCCCGTTCTTGCTGGCCGTGGCCGGCGCGAAGATGATCGCGACGTCATGCCCCGGCCATCATCGCCGGCCCGGTTTCGCCGGCAGGTATGGCGGACAGGATCAATGACGCGCACCATACTGGTTTTGATGGTCGCGGGAGCATCCTGCCATGGTGTACACAGACAACTGGCTTGAGCACGAACATTCCCTGTATGAAGACCTGGTGTCCGTGTGCCTGGAATCCGCGCAAGCCGAGGACTGGGAGACGGTCGACCTAGCCCTGCGCGATTGCGTCACCCACCTGAAGCGGCACATGGCGCTGGAGGAAGAGGTATTGTTTCCCGCCTACGAGGCCTCGGCCGGTGCGCCCCAGGGACCGACCATGGCACTGCGCCGGGAACACGACGATATCGCCCGCCTGATCCAGGACACCGTGCGGGTGCTCGGCAGCCAAGACCGGGAGGCGGTGCTCGATTCCCTGCAATTGCTGGAATCACGGATGATCAAGCATCACGAGAAGGAAGAGGATATCTTTCTGCCCATGGCAAGCCATATTCTTCGCGGCAGCCGCGACCAGCTGATGCAACTGTTCGCCGATTCCGGCGCGCCAAAGTCCGGCCGCAAATGGGATATCTGAAAGCGGTAACCTTCCATGCATCCGGTGACCGGGGTCATTCTTGCGGGCGGCAGGGGAAGCCGTCTGAAGGGTGAGGACAAGGGCCTGGTCGAGGTTTCCGGCCGCCCGTTGATTGAATTCGCCCTGCAGGCCCTGGTGCCACAGTGCGGGGAAATCATCATCAACGCCAACCGCAACTGGCTTTTGTATGAAGGCTACGGCCACCGGGTGGTGGCGGATACCTTGCCGGGTTACCCGGGACCGCTGGCCGGTATGCTGGCGGGGCTCCGGCAGGCGCGCTACGACCCGGTCATATTCATACCCTGTGACATGCCGTATCTCCCGGCGTGCCTGGTATCACGCATGCGGCAGACCATGAATGCCGCGAATGCCGGCGTGGTCATTCCGTATGACGGTGAACGTACCCACCCCGTCGTCTGCCTGATGCAGCGTGCCTGTATGGATGCTATCGAGTCATGGCTCGCGCAAGGCCGGCACCGCGTGGGGGAGTGGGTGCGTTCACAGCGGCATACACAGGCCGATTTCACGGACATGCCGTCATGTTTCCGGAACATCAACCGGCCGGAAGACCTGTCATGAGACCCGGCGAAATCGTCGCGAAGCTCCTTATGCCGCTCCTGTTATCCCTTGCGATCACCGGAACGGGGGCGACTGCGGCACAGCGCAGCGGCGGCTGGCGGCTGGCGCAGGAATCCAGCCCCTATCTGCGCATGCATGCCGGCAACCCCGTGGAATGGTTCCCCTGGGGAGAGGAGGCGTTCGCCAGGGCGCGCCGCGAAAACAAGCCGCTGTTCATCTCCATCGGCTATTTCACCTGCCACTGGTGCCACGTCATGGCGCGCGAGTCTTTCAGCAACCCGGAGGTCGCCGCATTGCTCAATGCAGGCTTCGTGTCCATCAAGATCGACCGGGAGCAGCGGCCCGACCTGGACGATGCCTACATGAAATTCGTGACGGCGACCCGCGGACAGGGCGGCTGGCCGATGACGGTGTGGGCAACACCGGGGGGCAAGCCGTTTTTCGGTGGTACCTATTTCCCGCCGCAAGACGCAGGTGGACATGCCGGCATGGGGCGGATATTGACCGCGATTCGCTCAGCCTGGCAGGAAGACCCGGAAGCCTTACAGCGGAGTGCGGACAATGCGGTCAGGCAGCTGCAAAAGCTCGCCGCTTCGGCACGGCCGCTGGATACGCTCACGAACACGCAGCTAGCCGGGGCGCGTGCGCAATATTCAAGCGAATATGACGAGCTGTCGGGCGGCTTCGGTGTGGCGCCCAAGTTCCCGCAGGCGCCGCGCCTGCTGTTCCTGCTGCAGGATGCGGAGCCGGCGGCCGCCGGCATGGCGCTGCATACCCTCGATGCCATGGCGGCGGGCGGTATACATGATCAGCTCGGTGGCGGGTTTCACCGCTATGCCACCGATGGCGAGTGGCGGGTGCCGCATTTTGAAATGATGCTCTATGACCAGGCGCTCATCGCGCGGGCCTACCTGTTGGCCTGGCGCAGGACCGGGAAGGAGGAGTATGCCGTAACGGCGCACCGGGTACTCGATTTCGCGCTGGACAACATGCACGATCCGGCCGGCGGGTTTTATTCCGCCCTGGGCGCGGACAGTCCGGTGGCCGGCGCGCCGGCGGAGGACCTGGCGGAGGGCGCCTTCTACGTCTGGACCTGGCGGCAATTCTCAGTTGCGTTGCAGGACACAGGACTGCTGGAATGGGCGGCCGCGCGTTATGGCGTCACCCGGGATGGCGAATCCCGGGGTGACCTGGCCGGCGGTAATGTGCTTCACGTGGCCCTGGATGAACAGGCGCTGGCGCAACGCTTCGGCGTGGACCGGCTGGTCGCGCGCAAACGCAACGCCATGGTGGACGAACGGCTGCGCCAGGCGCGCAACAAGCGTCCGGCCGTGCCTGTGGATGATAAGGTGGTCGCGGCCTGGAACGGCTACATGATCACCACACTGGCCCTGGCCGGGCGGATGCTGGATGAGACGCGCTATATCGAGGAAGCCGCCAGGACTGCGCGCTTCATCCTGGACGGGCTTTATGATGACAAGGGTATGCTCCATCGTGACTGGCGCAAGGGGAAACTGGGCGTGCCGGCTTTCGGCGGGGACTATGCCGCCCTGGCCGAAGGGTTGCTGGCGCTGTACAGGGTTACGGGTGAACGACTCTGGCTGGACGGGGCGCAGCGGCTGGTGGATACCCTGCTGGCAGGATTCCGGGACGAGGAGGCAGGGGGTTTCTATACGACCGCAAACGGATCCAGGCTCTGGGTGCGCGAGAAGACGGTGATCGATGATGCAACCCTGTCGGTCAATGGCATCGCGGTACACGTCCTGCTCGATCTTGGCGCGGTGACCGGCCATGCCGGCTATATCGATGAGGCCGTCCGGACCGCCAAATGGGCCGGGGCTCAGCTGGCCGATGCGCCTGCCTGGATGCCCTATACCCTGATCAAGTGGCCGGAGCTGCAGCGTGCATCCAGGCCGGAAGAAAAGGCACAGAATGGATCATGAAGGGGTCGTGCCGCTCGCTACGATCCGGATGGTGCTTTGAATCAAGGAACGGAACACTTGAGGTATGAGCCGGGAGTTCATGGGAAGGTTGAATGATCCGGACCATTGATCTGCATACACGTCAGGCAGGTGGGTAAGCGGATATCTCTGTAGTTTTCCTGAAATGCAATATCTCGATTTTCCACCTGTTGTGCATTTCGCTTGATATCCATCATAATAGTCTTTCGGAACATCTGAATAATTCGTCATTGATAGGAACACGGTGACGAAGCCACCACCAACAAACTGATTTCATAGTGGTAGATTGCTTCGCTGCGTTCGCAATGACCAGAAGTGTCTAATCGACCAGAGGTTCCTTAATTTAGTGGAATAAATTCAATTATCAACAGCCAGTACAAATAATAACGGCTGGAAAGGAAGAATCGATGAGAAGAATAATTTTTGCACTTTGGTTTGCTCTGAGTATCCTATGTCATAGTACAAGCATATATGCCGTTGATTTAAGACCTGGCGACATACTGGTTGTTGATGGAAACTATAACAGGGTCACACGTGTAAATCCGGTTACAGGCGATCAGTCACGACCGACGATCGGTTTCACACAACCCGTCTCGCTGGCCATCAATAGTAATGGCAGTATTCTTTTCACGGATGATGTTGATCTGGCGCTGTATAAATTCGATCCAAACACGGAAATTCTGTCAACCATCTCATCTGGTGGTGAGTTTGTATCTCCATCATCCGTAGTAATCGAGGCTGCCGGTACACTGTTAGTTGGTGACGCTGGCAAGGTTCTCCGGATTGACCCATCGACGGGTGATCAGACTGTACTTTCCTCCGGTGCGGACCTCGGTGTAATCAGTGACATTATTCTCGATAGTGACGGGAATATCATCGCATCGGATAAAGGCAATGGCAGAATCATTAAGATAAATTCCGCAAGTGGTATACGATCAACAATATTTCCCGGCGGTACTCTTGAAGCGCCTGAGGCGATCGAATTTGATAGCAACGGCAATATCATTGCGGTCGATGCATTATCCGGGCGTGTGATTCGTATCAACCCAGTATCCGGCGAATACACCGAATTAACAACATTGTCGACCTCGTACCCAGGAGGTTCCCCTGAACACCCTAAGGATATGGTTGTCGGGGATAATGACCGGATATTCATTATTACCACCAATTTAATTTATGAAATTGATCCGGTTACGGGTGCTCAAACAATCATTCGAGAGGTGAGTAATGAGCGTAACTACTCTTCAATTGAACTTGATTCACTGGGCAGGCTAGTCTATGTCGATACTAATTTTGATGACCTGGTGTCAGGCCCGGTAATCATGCGCATCGATCCAAATAACAGTCATGCATTACCTGAGCTGGTTACTGCTTCTGGAGGAATGGGAGATCCGCAAGCCGTGCTTGTTGACCCTGAGGGGAAGCTGATTGCAGCCGGTTGGGGTATTAATGATGGCAGTGGAAAATTTGTTTTCAGAATCGATCCTGTGACTGCCGTTAGAGAGGGGATTTGCTGTTCAGATTCTTTCCTGTCAACAGCGATAACACTGGATCAGAATGGTGATCTTTTAGTTGCAGGAACTTACTTTATACAGAACAGCGTCTACATGGAATTGGTGCGCTATGACTTCTTGACAGCAGAGGAAACAACGATCAGCAAAGGTTACTCTGGCGGTTCAGTCAAAGGTGTTGTAGTTAATGACAGCGGGCGCATTTTTGTCCTGTTTGATTCCGACCCGGTTGTTGTGGAAGTCAATCGTGCAACGGGCGAAGTGATGACATTGGTTCCCCAGGATAACATCGGGGGGCCGGGGGGCTATACTGGTATGGATATCGATGGAAATGGCGACTTGATTGTGGCCAAGGGTACCGGTATTTACAAGATTTCTGCCACCACAGGTGAATTACTAGAAAGCATACAGATGTCTTCAAGCGGCGTCGCGGTAGACCAGCAGGGTGGCTATCTTGGTACTTGGGTTGGCGGTAGTTACCCAAATCGCTATGGTTATGTTTCACGCTATGATCCAATTGAGATGCGTGCATCACTTGTCACCTCGGGAGATAGACTCAGTTCAACAGGCCTTGTCAACATAGCAGTTGTTCCTTGCCATCCCTCGCTTATTGATGTTTATAGTGTCTGCTCTGAACCAACAGATTCTGATAGTGACGGTCTTAATGACAACATAGAAGCACTATTGGGAACCGATCCATCTAACCCTGACACAGATGGGGATGGCCTCCTCGATGGGGAGGAAGATGCAAATCACAATGGATTGGTGGATCCTGGAGAAACAAATCCATTAAGGCGTGACACTGATGGCGATGGTTTTGGCGATGGCTATGAATTGAGAATCGGGAGCGACCCTCTCAACCCACTATCAATTCCGAGAAACAGGGCGATGCCATGGTTGCCACTTCTGTTGCAGTAATAGTACCGCAGGATAACCGGGCGTAATATGGCGCATTAACGATTTAATGTGCTCCCCTCTGTGTGTCGTTTACGCTTGTTATTATGGGCTGGATAATCAAGGGGTCAGAAAACTTCTATATTAAGCAGGGAGTCTATGGAAAGCTCATGTGATCCGGAGTCCTTGATCCCTTGATTTTTACCATCTGAACAACGATCCTCACGCGAGTGTGACCCGGCCATGTGGGGTTTCACCCGGATATGGGAATCATCTCGTCGACGCTGCCTACTCTGTTCGTTTCCCATGGGGCACCCGATATCCTGACCAGACACCAGGAGTCGGTGATTACCCTGCGGGAACTGGGTGTTCGTATGCCGGAGCCACGAGTCATCCTGATCGTTTCGGCTCACTGAAGCAGTGATCCCGTCGGTATCACCGTTGGCACGCGGCTGACTACGATCCATGATTTCGGTGGCTTCCCGGAGGAACTCTACAGCCGGCAATATCGCGGCCCGCGGGGACGATGATTTGTCCCGCAACATCGCAGGAGCACTGTCAGCGCGGGATATCGACAATGAACTGGTCCGCGGACGGGGTCTGGACCATGGGGCCTGGATACCGCTGCATTTCATGTATCCGGATGCCCGAATACCCGTGGTGCAGGTGTCGCTTCCGGCCGGGTCTTTGAAGGATTGTGTTGAACTGGGCAAGGCACTCGCGCAGCTGCGACGGGATGGCGTGTTGATAATCGGGTCGGGCGGATCCGCGCACAATCTGCGGACGCTAAACCGGGATGGCCGTACCGACGACTGGGTCCTGGAATTCGAGGCGTGGTTGCAGGAGACCGTGGAAAACAACCAGTTTGACCGTCTGGTCAGGGTGAGAGAATTCGCGAACAACTTCCAGCAAGCACACCCGACGCTGGAACACTTTTCACCTCTTGTGGTTGCCTGGGCTGCCGCAGGGCCTGATCAGCCAGGCCGGCGCATTCATCACAGTTTTGACTATGGTAACCTGGGGATGAGTTTCTTCGAGTTTGGAGTACGACAGGGCGGCTGACGGCATCTCCGGATTTACTTCATGTCGCTCTAAGGGACCTCTGATTCATCCATCGTGCTCGCAATGGCGGGAGTTATTTAACTAGTCAGAGGTTCCCTTAGATAACCGCTCCAGGATTGTCGAAAAGGCGCTCTTGATCCTTGCATAAATGGATGACAATCTTGTGGCTCGGATGAAACGTTGTGAAATCCTGGGGTCCCGGATTACCCGAATCTGGCATCTGGCCGGCGACTGGCGACTCAGGATGTGTCAACGTATGATGTCAGGCTCAATATACGAGCCGTAATCAGAATTGTGCTGGATTCGAAACGGCGTCAATTACCAGGGTGGCCCCTCGGTTGTGCTCAACGCCCACAAGGCTGGCAGAACGATCAACAATTAAAGGAGAATGCAATGAAACCAGTGAGCGCTAAAATGGGCGCGATCTTTGTGCTTGCCACTGTAGTGGCGTATTCCTGCGGCGTGCAGGCGGAGGGCTGCGACAACTATCCTTACACGGCTGGAGAAATCGCCTACGAGGATACACCGGCCGGCCCCAAGATTCTGTCAACCGGTGCGGCAACCGTGGAATTTGATGATGTCGACGAAGTCAGTGACGCGAGAACGGAGGCCGAACTGGAAGCAAAGAACGCGATTTCCAAATTCTTCAATGAAGACATCAGTTCCGAAGAGAGCATTGAATCGTCGGCGATGAAGAAGATCAAGATCGTCAAGGGTGCCGGGGGACAAGCGAAGGCGGCTTCCAAGGACAAGGTCAAACTCACTCTGAAGAAGATCTCCAGCAATAGCCACTCTCTATTGCGAGGCGTGGTCAAGCTGGCCGAATGTTACGACAAAGGCAAGATGGTCATGGTCTCCGTCGGTCTGAAACCGGAAACCATCGCCGCAGCGGAGGGCGGTACCCGAGAGATCGGAGATTCCTTCAAAAGACAACCAACCACAACCCCTTCCTCTGTGCAGGGCGCACAGGGTGGTGCAGTCGGCCGTGACCGTTCTTCCACCGGCCCGGACAGCTATTCGAAGGGTGTCGACAAGCTGAACAAGTTTTAATTTAAAGCACCTGCGTATCCCGAAATGAATACATTTATCAGAGTTCTGGTCGTCCTGGTGCTGTTCGCGGCGACCGCAAGTTTTGCGGACGAAGATATCGCTACCGTCATTACCGACGGAATCGGTAAGGACATGGAAAGCGCCACCCAACAGGCGGCGGAAGCCGCACTGACCCAGGTGGTCGGGAGCTTTGTCGATTCCAGCAAGATGGTGGAGCGGCGCAAGGAGATCCGCGACGGGATCAGGACACAGACCAGGCAGGTCAGTTCGAAAATCAGTGAATACGCGCAGGGCAGCATCCAGAGAATCGACGTGCTGGATGTCGAAGACACGAACGGATTGGTGCGGGTCAACGCCAGGGTCAGTGTGCGTATCGAGGATTTCCGGCATTACATCGAGGAAACGGTGCTCGCTGAAAAGGAGATCAAGCCCGGCTTGCTCGCACAGATCAAGACCACGGAGAAGCAGGAGCAGAATGTCGCGGAATTGCTAAGCGAACGGGTGATAGAACCCCTGTTGACGCAGAAGGTCATGGTTCCCGATATCGCCGGCGAGATCGAAGCCGTCACGGAGCGCGGCAGCGAGGCGATCGCAAAGCGTTTTTTGAAGGGCGATGGGCATCTCATCAGGATACATGTAGACGTCGGGCTCAATCCTGACTTTGTCGCCAATGCACAGAAAGTGCTCGATGAAACGGCCCGGAACCGCTACCGGGGCCTGGCGCTCGGCCAGGCGGAGGAAATCAACAAGGCCAGAAACAACAAGCACGGTATTTCCTTTTACTCGGTAATGAGCGGTGATTTCTTCTCGATCGGCGGCAATGCCGACACCCGCAAGATGAAGGGGCTCTACGATCGCATTGGCGGTGCCGGCAGTATTCTGTATGCATTGCAAAAGGTCTATCCGCCCGGCGACCTTGCGTTGATAAGCCATGTGTACCCGGAAGCCGTGAGCGGGGAACTGTGCAAGGTGACCGAAGAGTCGGTCGGTCTCGGTGGGTTGCAACTCGGTGCGCTGAAGATCGTGGCGCCGAACATCAAGGTCGGATTCACCTCAACGGAGGGGGATGTCCTGTTCGAGGATGTGCTGATGCTCCAGGGTAACAAACTCGCCTCCGAGAATTCCCTGGTGCTGCCGGCCGTGGATTATCCTGCACCGCCCAGGCATATGAATACACAGCCGCAATTCGGCACCCAGTCGGCATCGCTCATGGCTGTGAGCCTGGCGTATTCGCGCGGTGCGGGTAGTAACGCCTGCGTGCTGTATATCGACATGCACTCCACATTCAATATTCTCGCCAGAATACCGGAGGAGGTGCTGGCGAAGTCAAACAAGGTCACGGTAAGCTTCGTGGCGCCGGTTCACAAGCCCATCAAGCGGTCTAGGTTCCAGTTTTGAGAAAGGTTTGTCAGGGGCCGGCCTTCGGCTGTCCAGATGTGCTTCCGGTGAGATTGCAAATCTGTGTCGGAACGATTGAATTTGGGACCGGGAGATCGTGGAAAGATAGAGTGATATGATCCCTTGATCCACCAGGTTAGGTTAGTCAGACATATGAATGATGCTGCGCGCTTATCGATCTATCGACAGCTCATAAGGTGGCTGGTGCTCGCCGCATTCATAATTTTGGCGTTGTTCTTCATAAAGAGTGCTGTGTACAGTGCCTGGGTATCAGGAAGGCCGCCAAATCCATACTCTATAGGCTGGTTCCGCCAGGCCATGAGTCAATTTTGTATTGCCATGGCCGCGTTGTCTTTCGGGGTTGGTCTTTTTAAGGGTATCCGTACGTTTCCTGCCGCGACGAAAGGATCCGCTGCGTTTATTGTGCTAGGCGCGATTCTGGCTATGAGCCCATATGTCGGGCGGTTTCTGCTGGTCGATAACTGCCTTGACCGTGGCGGAAGCTGGAATAGGGAAACGATTCAATGCTCCGACGAATAGTAAAATGCCCAACAAGGCGCGTGTGTGGGGCGCTGCGCACTCTCGAGCTTGCGCCGCATGGAATTAGCGTTATGCGTGTGAACTGGATTGCAATGAAATGTTTTTTCATCCTGTCAACACTGATATTCTCAATTTGCTTTTCCGAAACGTCCGTGGCGGATGCGGATTCACGACAGCTGGTTCAATTTCCCGGAATGATGCAACAGCATATGCTGATGAATATGCGTGATCATTTAGCGGCGATTAATGAAATACTCGAAGACATGGCAAAGGGGCAGCTGGATGGAGCCGCTGAGGTTGCTGAATCGCGCCTTGGCATGAGTTCATTGGAGTCTCATGGTGCGAGTCACATGGCCAGGTTCATGCCAGAGGGTATGCGTAACGCGGGTAATGATATGCATCGGGCGGCCAGCCAGTTCGCACTGAAAGCGCAAGAGGGTGATGCCTTGGCGGCGTACGGTGCATTGTCGGAGATCACTTCGGCCTGTGTTGCATGCCATTCGGCATATCGAATCCGTTGAATGAGGTTGAATAGTCGGGGCCAGAGTAGAATCGCGCTTACTTGTCGCGCTCGGCCGGGTGTTTCCATTGCTTCACCTGGCGTCTGAATGACGCGTCAGCGACCAGGCCGTTTGAAATTCTTGCGTGCGCGCTCAACCCTGCCTCTGATCACGCAGTCCTCAACGTGATCGTTGATCAGCCCCATCGCCTGGATGAAGGCATACACCGTGGTCGGACCGACAAATTTCCAGCCTTGCTTTTTCAGGTCCTTCGACAGGGCAAGCGATTCGGCGGAGGTCGACGCGGCCTGCGGTTTTGCTTGCCGTCTCACGTCAGGTTCGTAACGCCACATGAAGGCTGCCAGCGAGCCTTCCCGTTTGACGAGTTCCTGGGCACGTCGTGCATTGTTGATGACCGCTTCGATCTTGCCGCGATGGCGAACGATCCCTGCGTCGTTGAGCAGACGGTCGACGTCGCACTGGGTGAAACGCGCAATTCTATTGAAATCGAAATCATGGAAGGCGGTGCGGAAGTTCTTGCGCTTGGCAAGGATGGTGCGCCAGCTCAGTCCGGATTGAAAACCTTCCAGACATAGTTTCTCAAACAACCGATGATCGTCACTGACCGGGAAACCCCATTCGGTATCGTGATAGTCGAGAAACTCCGGTGCCGCGTCGCACCAGAGGCAGCGCGGTTTACCATCGGGACCCGTTATCGTCGCGCTCATCTGCCTGTTCCTCGGAGGTTGTCGGACTTGGGACTGATCTACTGCCCCGGTGGGAGAGCGCCCCATTTTACCGATCCTTTTCGTCAAATCGCGACGGCTATTCTCCTCAAACGATCGAAACAATGGCCTCACCCTCCCGCCTTGCTCGCTACGATCGCCCAAATCCGGCAGCCTCCTTGTATCAGGATTACAGGGTAGATGCCCTGCCGGAATACATCCAGCCGTTCAGTGGTATTCGATGGGATAATCCATGTATCGACATAGTAAATATTAATGTTCGATAAATATCGTTTTATAAAATCAAAGTCTATAACTAATATTGAATAAACACCGGCAGGCCAGGGTCGCTTGTCACTTGAATTTCAACAGAATGTCCTGTGGCCTGAGCACGTCCGGGCTGTACGTGGAAGTGTTAGGGGAATTGCGATGATAGCGGTACGCCTCGTCATGAAATTCACAGACCAGCCATTGAAGCGTACGCCGGTTGCGCTTCGTATGGATGCCAACGACGTCGAAACAGAGCCTGTACTGACCGATCGTACCGGGGTCGCGCGTTTTGATCAGCCACCAGGCAGTGGCAAGGTGTTGGTATCCGGTGTGGAGCGCTATCATGGACGCCTCGATGGTGAAATTCTGGTGTCGTTATGGTCCCTCACCGAGTCGGCGAAAGATTCCACCGGCACTCCTGGTGAATTCCCGGCCGGCAGCAATGCCTACCCGGGCATGACGACCCGTTCCATGGAAGTGGATGGCCGTACGATACTGACCGACAGCGAGGGCTACCTCGTGGACCCGGCTGACTGGTCGGAGGCCTTTGTCAAGATCCAGGCCGCGCACGAGGGGCTGGCGCTCACGGCCGAACACTGGGAGGTGATCCGCTTCCTGCGCAAGCAGTATGCGGAACACGGTTACCAGGCGAGTGTCCGCGACATGATCCGGCATTTTCGTCAGACCTGGGACGCGGAACGAGGTTCAAACCGTTACCTGCACAAACTGTTTCCCGCCGGTGGCCCGCAGAAGCAGGGGAATCGTCTGGCAGGTCTGTTGCGTACCAAGGGCGAGCATTGACGCTGCCTGGGCCTGGCCAATCAAGATTGAACAACACACCCCAGTTAGATACATGAAGGGACCCATGCCCAGCCTCGGCGATACAATCCTGTAGGACCGGCGCCTCGCCGGGAATAAGCGGCTGAAGAACGCAGGCTTGGCATTTGGGGTAATATCGAAGGCGGACGGTGGTAACCGGATGTTACGCTTGTTTCCGTTTTCCGGATCGCGCGAAAATTACGCGCAACTGTCAAACTCGCGTTGAATCCGTCGGAAATAGCCCGGGTTCAGCAGCTGCACAGGTTGGTCAGGTCGTTTACTACATCCTGCTGACGCTGTTTTTTTTGCCACTGCTGTATGCGCAGCATTTTCGAGTGCTGTCATCTAACGCTCGCTGGAGAGCAGGAAATGACCTGTTGTGATGACTGTGGTATCGAGCTGGTACATGCCACACGGCGGGAGCGGCGCATGCTCATCGTGGCGCTGGCGATCAATGCAGGCATGTTTGCGGCCGAATTCCTTGCCGGTATCCTGGGCGGTTCATCGGCGCTGCTGGCGGACTCTCTCGATATGCTGGCCGATGCGGTCATCTATGCAATGAGTCTGTTCGCCCTGGGGCGTGCAGGATATTGGCGGGTGCGCGCTGCGATCTCCAGCGGTGTCTTCCAGCTGATGCTGGGTCTCGGTGTGGCAGGTGAGGCGCTCTGGAAGATGGCGGCCGGTGGTCTGCCGGATGTGGGGACCATGGGTCTGTTCGGGGTAATCGCGCTGCTGGCCAATACCGTGTGTTTCCTGCTGCTCACCCGCTTCCGGGACGGAGACATCAATCTGCGGGCTGCCTGGATCTGCTCGCGCAACGACATGCTCGCTAATCTCGGTGTGTTGCTGGCCGCTGTGCTGGTCGTCTGGTCCGGTTCCCCCCTGCCTGATACCGTCATCGGGTTAATCATTGCCGCAGTGGTGATCCACTCGGCCTGGCGTATTGTGCGCGAGGCGTGGGAATCTGTGTACCCGGAGACTGAATCCGGTCACCAGTGTCCGGATGACACCTGAGGGCGGCCGGACAGGACCGCCGGTCTGCATACCATTCCGGGTGGCTTCGTAGTCTGCCGGCCCGTGGTGGGCCTGTCTTCGGATCGGATTGACCTCCGCTAATCCGTGTTCCTGATGCCGGGTTCCACTGGTCTGGCCCGTGGTGCTGTGCTTGCAGTTTCTGCGGGAACTTTCTGAATGCTCGCTGATCTCACAGCTGATTCCCGGCATCAGGAGTTCAGATTAACCTGGCTTGAATCCATCCGGCATATGAAAAACGCAACTGCCAATCCGCAAATCGCTGGTAAGTTTCACGCTTACTGTTTCCTCTCCTTCGACCTCGGTTTTCCCTGAACACCCGGCATGTCTCTACAACCCTCGGGGTTGTGAAATCCGGCTGGGGCGCGCAGCCCCGTACATAAACTCGTGTTCCACGCCGATTCGACTGCGGCATGGAAGCTGATTTGGAAAGGGGACAGGTATGATTCAGGTCGAACACTTGACACGCCGCTACGGTGAACTTACGGCGGTGGACGATGTGTCATTCATGATAGATCAGGGCGAGATCGTGGGATTACTCGGCCACAACGGCGCCGGCAAGACCACCATCATGAAAATGCTAACGGGCTTCCTAGAGCCTACCTCCGGCATCATCCATATCGACGAGCTGGAGATCGGGAAGGACACCCGCGCGATCCAGGCGCGCATCGGCTATCTGCCGGAGAACTGCCCGCTGTACCCCGAGATGACCGTAATCGATTTCCTGGACTACCAGGCGAGTCTGCACGGTGTGGCCGTGGAACAGCGTCCCCACGCCATTGCCCAGGCGATTCATCGCACGGCACTCGGGGAAAAGGCGACCCTGCCCATCCAGATCTTGTCCCGTGGATACCGTCAGCGCGTCGGGGTGGCGCAGGCTATCCTGCATCAGCCGGCCATCGTCATCCTGGATGAACCGACCAACGGCCTGGATCCGACCCAGATTCTTCACATGCGCGAGCTGATCCGCGAATTGGCGAAGACCGCGACGGTCATCGTATCCACGCACATTCTCCAGGAGGTCCAGGCCGTCTGCGACCGGGTGTTGATCCTGCGCGCCGGCCGGTTGGTCATTGATTCGCGGCTGGATGCACTGCAGCAGGGCCGGCGCCTGCTGGTCAGTGTGGATGGCGAGGCCGCTGATTCCCTGGCAAAGGTCGAGGGTGTAGCCGGCGTGACGGCGCGCGGCAGGGCCAACGGCCGCTGGACCTACGTGCTGGACGCCGCTGACGAGGCCGCGCCAAGGGTCGTGGCCGCGCTCACCGCGGCCGGCCGCAGTCTTTATGCGCTGCAGCCCGAGCAGCGCGATCTGGAAACCGTCTTTTCCGAAGTCAATGAAATCGCGCCGTCGCAGGAGGTGAGTCATGGGTGAAATACAGCGGATCGCTCGCAGGGAATTCGGTGGCTTCTTTTCCTCACCCGCCGCCTTCCTGTTTCTCGGCGCCTTCCTGGCCGTGACCCTGTTCGTGTTTTTCTGGGTGGACACCTTCTTTGCTCGCAATATCGCGGATGTACGCCCCCTGTTCCAGTGGATGCCGGTGCTGCTGATCTTCCTGGTGGCGGCTTTGACCATGCGCAGCTGGTCCGAGGAACGCCGTGCCGGTACGCTGGAGACGCTGCTCACCAGTCCGGTCAGGCCCATGAAACTGGTGCTCGGCAAGTTTCTCGCGGGGCTTGCCCTGGTGGCTGTGGCGCTGTTGCTGACGCTGCCGCTGACGTTCACGGTTTCACGCCTCGGCCCGCTCGACTGGGGCCCGGTGATTGGTGGATACGTGGCCACGCTGTTCCTCGCGGCGGCCTATGTGGCGATCGGGCTCTACATGAGTGCACGCACGGACAATCCCATCGTCGCCCTGATCCTGACCGTGGTGGTCTGCGGCATTTTTTATCTGCTCGGCTCGCCCATGCTGACCACGCTTTTCGGCCATCGCATCGGTGGCGTGCTTGCATTACTCGGCAGCGGCTCGCGCTTTGACTCCATCACCCGCGGCGTACTGGACTTGCGCGATCTCTACTACTATCTCTCCATCGTCGGCGTGTTCCTGGCACTGAATCTCTTTTCGCTGGAACGCCTGCGCTGGGCCGGTAATCCCACATCCGGGCGGCACCGCCAGTGGGGTTGGCTGGTCGGGCTCGCCGCGGCTAATTTCATCGCCGGCAACCTGTGGCTCGCGCCGGTGGGCTGGGCAAGGGCCGACATCACCCAGGGGCATATCTATTCCCTGTCGGATGCCACGCGCCAGTACCTGGCGCAGCTGCAGGAGCCGTTGCTGATCCGCGGCTACTTCTCAGCCAGGACACACCCGCTGCTCGCACCGCTGGTACCGCAGCTCCATGATCTCCTGGAGGAGTACGCGGTCGCGGGCAAGGGCCGCGTGCAGGTGGAATTCGTCGACCCGCACGAGGACCAGGCGGTCGAGGAGGAGGCGGCAAGCAAGTACGGCATACGGCCGGTGCCCTTCCAGATGGCGAGCAAGTACCAGGCCTCGGTGGTCAATTCCTACTTCGACATTGTGGTGGCCTACGGCGACCAGCACGAGGTGCTCAATTACCGCGACCTCATCGATGTGAAGGTGCGCGGGGAGCGGGACCTCGACGTGATCCTCAAGAATCCGGAATACGCCATTACCCGGTCCATTCGCAAGGTGCTGAACGCCTACCAGGCGGGTGGCAATCCCTTCGAGACACTGACCCGGCCGGTTCACTTTACGGGCTATATTTCGCCGGATGGGAAACTGCCGGAACAGCTGGTTGCATTTCGCAAGGATCTCGCAGCGGTGCTGGATGAACTGAAGCAGGAGGCCGGCGACAAGCTCGTCACGAGTTTCCAGGATCCGGAAGCCGGTGACGGGGCGCTCGGCAAGGAATTGAACGAGAAGTTCGGCTTTGCGCCGCAGATTGCCAGCCTTTTCGATCCCCGGCCCTTCTGGTTCTACATGGTGTTCGATGTCGATGGCGAAACGGTACAGGTGCCATTGCCGGGCGAGCTGAACCGCCCCGCGATCAAGGACGCGCTCGATGCCGCCCTGCAGCGGCTTGCACCGGGCTTCCTCAAGACCGTCGCGGTGGTCAAGCCGCAGGCCTATGGTCCCGGTGCCGCGCGCTATACGACCTTGACCGACACACTCAGCGAAAACGCACGCATCAAGGAGACCGATCTCAAGGACGGCCGTGTCCCGGCGGATGCTGACCTGCTGCTGGTGCTGGCGCCGCGTGCACTGGACGAGAAGCAACTGTTCGCGGTCGATCAGTTCCTGATGCAGGGCGGCAGCCTGGTGCTTGCGACCTCGCCTTTTGACGTGCAGATCGGCGACGTGCTGACGGCCAGCAAACAGCAGTCAGGGCTGGAAGCCTGGCTGGCGCACAACGGGCTGAAGATCGAGGACAATATGGTGCTCGACCCGCAGAACGCGGCGCTCCCGGTGCCGGTGCAGCGCAATATCGGCGGCCTGATGATCAGCGAGATCCGCATGCTGCCCTATCCGCACTTCCCCGATATCCGGGGTGCGGGGCTGAATGCGGACAATCCGATCACCTCAACACTCGGACAGGTGGACCTCAACTGGGTCTCGCCCATCACGGTGGATAAGGACAACAACCAGGGGCGCAGCGTTACCACGCTGTTGAGTTCCTCCCCGCAAAGCTGGGTATCCGCTGATCTGAATGTCATGCCGGATTACCGCGCCTGGCCGGACACCGGTTTCAAACCAGGGGACGAGCGCAGTCCTCGCACCCTGGCCGTTGCTGTTGAAGGGCAATTCGAATCGTACTTCAAGGGCAAGGATTCACCCCTGGCCAGGCCGCCGGAGAAGCAGGCTGCCGGCAGCACAACGGAACCCTCAGGGGCCGAATCCGCATCCGCCAAGGATGACAAGTCCGCCGCCAAAGAGACGCCCGGCCCGATCACCAGCGTGATCGAACGTTCTCCGGAATCGGCACGGATCATTCTCGTGGCGTCCAATACCTTTGCCAGCGATGCGGTGTTGAACCTGACCTCGGAGGGATTGGGCACGCTTTATACCAAGCCGGTGGAGTTCCTGCAGAATGCCATTGACTGGTCACTGGAAGATCGCGGTCTGCTGTCCATCCGCAGCCGGGCACAGTTTGCACGCACGCTCGTGCCCATGGAACGCAGCAGTCAACTGTTCTGGGAGTATTTCAATTACGCGCTCGCGTTGCTCGGTCTTGCGGGTGTCTGGGCATGGCGGCACCGGGTGCGCCGTTCAGAACAACTCCGTTATCAATCGATCCTCGTGGAGGCCTGAAAATGCAAAAGACGATCGGAATGCTTGCTGTCCTGCTGGCCGCCCAACTGGTGCTGGCCGTGGGGATGAGCCACACCGGCCCGAGCCTGACGATGCATCGCCCGGATACCCCGCTTCTCGACCTGGGCGAGAGGAGTGTGGACCGCATCACCATCAGCGCGCCGGAGGAGCAGGAGATCGTCCTGGTGCGTCAGGACAATGGCTGGGTGCTTCCCGGGACCGGTGACTACCCGGCCGACAAGTCCAGGGTCAATCGCCTGCTCGATGAACTGAAAGGTTTGCGGCGCGGCCTGGCGGTCGCCACGACAAAGGGTGCGCAACAGCGTTTCAAGGTGAATGACACGGCCTTCGAGCGCCGCGTGCGGCTGGCCCACGGCGACGAGACGCTGGCCACCCTCTACTTCGGGACCTCGCCCGGCATGCACCGGGTGCATGCGCGCAGCAGCGAGGACGAGGCGGTCTATACCACGGATTTCGGAGTTTATGATGCACCAGTCAAACCCGCGGACTGGGAAGACAAGGGAGTGCTCAAGATGCCACCCGGCGAGGTCGATTCGATCAGCCTGGGGGACCTGAAACTACACCGCCTGCCGGGTGGTGGCTCAGCGACTACGGCTGCGGGTGACGAGGGGAAGCGTCAGCCCGAAAAGGCATCCTGGACCATGGATGGGCTGGGCGCGAATGAGGCGGTCAACCAGGCCAATGCCGGGGCACTCGTACAACAGGTGGCGGGATTGACGGTAGCCTCGGTACTCGGAACCGTGTCACAGCCCGGCTATGGCCTGGAGAAACCCGCACTGTCAATGCAGGTGCAGCGCAAGGGCGGCAAGACGGTCGAATACCGCATTGGCAAGCGCGCCAAGGAAAGCGACTACGTACTCAAGGCATCCAGCAGGCCGGAGTACTTCCGTTTGCCCGCTTATACCGGTGATGCCCTGCTCAAGGCGGCCGTGCGTGATCAGTTGGTGGCCGTTACCGCCAAGCCGGAGGGTGGTGGTGAAGCGATACAGGGCCCCGAACAGCCGGCTACGGGGCAAGGGGTCAATACACCGGATCAGGGCGGGTCTGCTGCAGGCGCATCCTGATGCCCAGGCGATGATGGCGTATTTGAATCCGGGGACAGTTTACCTATTTTGCAGACGCGTCCTGACGTACAGAGAAGCGAAGGTTTCGGGGAAATAGGTACACCCCGGAATTGCGCAGTCCTATTACTCGTACAAGATGGCCAACCTGGCAGGTAACTGGGACAGCATGACCGCAAATGGCAGGGCCAGGAAGGTTCTGTTCGATCTGGAGGAATTCAGGTTTTTCTGCAGGAATCTGGATAACTTCTATGCTTTCGTGCGTTCGGAACTGGGCCGCACAGCCCAGCATGCATACATGCTTGGATATCGTGAGCTGACTTCCAACTCCCTGCCGACCGGATTGCTGGATTTTCTTTGTGTGAATCCCGATGTGCAACTTAGCAGCGTCATGCGAAAACAGAATTCGGCCTCGCTGCGCGATCGCATCGAGAATTTTGACGAGATGAGTGCCCTGCTCGCCGGGACAGAATATGAACAATGGATCGACAGACCGGGATGAATGGCAGGCGCCTTGCCATCCGGCGTGTCGGTGGCTGACCATCGCGTTATGCGGTTGCTGTGAGCGGAAACAGGTCCCGGGGATTGTCGAATTTGCTGCGGTCTGTCCGGTGTAAGGAACACCAGACAGTATGTTGGGAAATATTACAACAATCTCGTTGCCGGCATGGCAACAAGTATTTCGATGCTGCTTAAGTAATTGAAATAATAGCCGGAGTCATCTTCCCGCCAGGATGCATGAACTGGTATGCAAGTTGCTTATTTGTAACGACAGGTAAAGACACTGAAGTTGTCTGCTGTCGTTTGCTGGGCAAGGGAAGGTATGCAGCCGGATTCTGAAAGGTGACAGGAAGCATGCCACCTGGCAGCCGGGGAGCGAGGGATGCATGGCTGTTGTGTCGGGAGAACAGTTTCCTGCTGTGCAGTCAACCTCCTGCAGATCTCCTCGCTGCGTGCTGCTGCCAAAGATAAAACTGGGTCTATTTACGGAGGAATCAGCATGAAGCGAACAGTGATCAGTTCGGCTGTTATTGCGGCGCTAGGGGTATCGGCCGGTGTTGCAGACGCGGCCCAGGTTACCCATCTGACGATCATGGATGTCGGGTCCAACACTGCCGATGCTCCCGGCAATTACAGCTCGGCGCTGGACGGGGTCAGTGGCGCGTTCAAGTAGTCACAGACTCCGATCAAGGTGGATACCTATCAGGGTGCATCATTTTTTACCGGGGGTGGGACGAATGGTGCGCTGCTGGGCGGTGGTGCGGCCAATCCGACCGGTAGTTTCACGACCGGCTTTACACTCTCCGCGAGTCCGTTCCTGCCTTATACCTTTGGCGGCAACTTTGAGGCCGACATAACGAACGGTGTGCTGACTGTGACTACGCTGGATTTCGGTGCCAATTTCGGCGGCGCTGTTAATTTCAATCTGCCACCGGACGGCAACTTCCCCGTGGAAGTGTTATGGGTCAACCCGACCGGTAACGGCACCGACTTCAATGTCGCCTTCCGCTGGGGCCATGACATTACCTCAGCAGAGGATCCGTCGCTGATTTATTCGCCTTTCACGGGTCAGTGGGTGCTGGAAGGCTGTGCTAGCACGGTCGGCAACGTCGGCGCCGCCTGTGGTGCGCCGGCGGTGCCGGTGCCGGCGGCTGTCTGGCTGTTCGCTTCCGGTCTGCTGGGGCTGTCCGGTTCGGTCGGCAGGAGGAAACACAGCTAGTGGGATCAGGGAGCAAGTTTCACCAATATCAGCAACAATGGTTCTCTGCTCCCGATTGGTCTTCGGAAATCGACATGGCCAGGTCGGGCTCGTCATTTTCCTCTCTCCCCGGCAGGTGGTTCGGCCGTGCCCCGCGTGCCAGCGTGATTACGGCGTGATTATCTGTTCCGATCAGCGATCAGGACGAGTGCCGGGAGCGGTCTTGTTCCGTCTGACGATCAGACAAACACTACATCAATATCAACCGCTGCAGGCGCCCGTAGAGTCCGGCTGACTGTTAGTACTCCTTCAACATGATAATTGCGGATTCAGTTGGTCTGTCAGCATTCAGAGCAAGGCGCAGCTCGCAGTTAATGGCCGTCGCCCTTAGCAAGAGCTGCAACGCCGCTATGGACGCTGACAGACCAGCCCTGCGGGTCTTCCTGTGGTGTCCCGCTCCTGCGTTGCAGTGCTTGACAAGGACTCGGACCATTGCCTGCGCACTGCGCCTTGTAGCGAAACACCACAGGAACGCTGAAACCGCAATTATCATATTGAAGGAGTACTAGGTGTACTGGGAACCGAAATCCAGGACCAGTATTCGGAGTGAATTCACCGTAGGAATCAACATGAAACGATCCACTGGCAGTTCCGCTGTGATTGCGGCCCTAAGCCGCAACAGCTTATTTGAAAATACTTGACACCGATTTCTATCGGTGCACACTGGGTCATACAGACAAAGTTATTACCACAAGCCGGCCAGCGGATAATAATATGGAGGAGATAAGGGACATGGACTCCGATAAGAGCCGACCTTCCGTATACTCAATCGCCTGCAAGTCAGTGTTGCTTGCCCTCATTACAACTGGCGTCGGCCAGGCGGACACATGGACAGGCAGCATCAATGATTTGTGGTCGACAAACGGTAACTGGCTGGACGGCACTGCTCCCCTGTCAGCTGATTCGGTGGTGGTTGATGGCAGTGACACAAGCGGCATTAGTTTTGTTGACACCAGCTTTGCCGTTAGCGGTCTCGATTACATTGTTGATTCTTCTCACACGACGACGATAAACAGCGGCAGCACACTGCAGGTCAATAATTTCATCAGGCTGGGAAACCAGAACACCACGAGTGATGCGGGAACAGCGAAAGGTACGCTGGTGCTGGGCAGCAACTCGGTGCTGAATGTGGGCACGTCCACCGTGCCTGCCTTTATCGAACTGGGATGGAACCAGTCAGGAGCTGCTGGGAGTACTGCGACCGGTGTCCTGAATGCCCTGGACGGTGAGGCCAACCTTCATCTCAGGTGGCTTGACATTGGCCGTTCATCGGGAGGACAGAGCGCTACCGGCACCCTGTTGTGGGACCAGGCGGGTGCCATCGATGCCAACTTTATCCACATCGGCCGGGGTGCCGGAGCCATGGGTACCATTGACACGCCGGCAGGCGGCACGCTGCGACTGGGTTCCGAGACGGATCCGGTCAGAACCCTGAACATCGGGTTCGAGGATACCGGTTATGCCGGTGTTGCCAGCGGCACGCTCGACCTGGTGACCAACAACCCGTTCTTCGAGGCGGTGATCAGCGATGCTGTGTCGCTGGGCCATGCGGGTACCCCCACCGGTGCAGGCTCGGCGAACGGCACGCTGGTGCTGGGTAGCAACTCGGTGCTGACTGTGGGCACGCCCGCCACACGCGCCGATATCAACCTGGGCTGGAACGAGTCGAACAATGCGGGGAGCGCCGCTACGGGTGTCCTGAACGCCCTGGACGGCGTGGCCAACCTGCGTCTCAACGAACTGAACATCGGCCGTTCGACGGAGGGGGGGAGCGCTACCGGCACCCTGCTGTGGGATCAGGCGGGCGCCATCGATGCCAGGGATATCTACATCGGCCGGGGGGCCGGTGCCGTGGGCACCATCGAGACGCCGGCTGGCGGCACGCTGCGGCTGGGTTCCGCTGCTGCTCCGGTTGACTGGCTGTTCATGGGCTATGATGATAATTACATAACTGAAGGTGTTGTCAGTGGCACACTCGACCTGAGTACCACTAACCCGTTCTTCGAGGCGGTAATCAGTAATGGGATGATTCTGGGCCACGCGTACGCATTCAATGCTCCAGGCAGTACAGCGGACGGTACGCTGGTGCTTGGCAGCAACTCGGTATTGAATGTGGGCACGACCACCACAAATAAAATCGCCACCCTTATCCTGGGCAGTAACGATTCGTATAGTGGGGGGGGCGCAGCGGCAGGAGTGCTGAACGCCATGGACGGTGTGACCAATCTGCGTCTCGATCGGCTGTTAATTGGCTATTCGAAGTACAGAGAGAGCGCTTCGGGTATTTTTACAATGGGGGCAGGCACTACCGTGGATGCCAATATCGTCGGAATCGGCACTGGCGCAGGCGCCACCGGCACCGTCAATATGACCGACGGCCTGATGATCGCCGACACCGTCAATCTCGAGGAAGGCGCTTTCAACCTCACAGGTGGCCGGTTGGCGGTCAACACCTTCAACGGCACCCTGATGCAACAGGGAGGGATAATTGCACCGGGTGTGGCGCCGCCGGACAACATCCAATCGGTAGCAGGTCTGACGACGGTCAACGGCGACTACGGCCTGTTCTCCGCCGGCACGCTCGAAATCGAGCTCATGGGCCTAATTCCGGGCAGCGACTTTGACCAACTGATTGTCAACGGGGGTATCGATCTCAATGCGGATGCAGGCGGCGGTGGCATGCTCGACATCCTGCTCGGGTTTGCTCCGAGTGTGGGGGACGCTTTCACCGTTATTGAAAATGACGGCGTCGATTCGGTGAGCGGTATATTCTTCGGGCTGGCAGAAGGCGCTTTATTCGAAGAGACTTTCGGCGGGCAGCTGGTAACATTCGATATCACATACATGGGCGGTACCGGAAACGATATTGTCCTGAACGTTGCATCAGTCTCCACGGTGCCATTGCCAGCCACGGTATGGCTGTTTACCTCGGGTTTGTTGGGCCTGGTCAGGATATCTAGAAGGAAGAAGTTGACGTCGCTGACACACTGATTACTTGGAAGGTGTCACTTGCCTGTAGTGAATCTGCCTGGATTCCTTCCATGGCGAATGACTGTCTATGCAGCTACAGGCAACTGGTACAGATATCGGCAGTGTGATTTTCCGGGAGGATTACAGAGGTTACCAGGCGCGGGAAGCGGAAAAACATTCGGGGTGACTCATCTGAGCTGATGGGCGTCGTCGTTCGGCTTATAGAAAGAATAAACACCCTCTTCACCCAGGTCCGGCAGCAACACTGACCGCGAATGACTCGCCCGGCATCCGTTCCATAGCCCTGAATGGGCCTGAATGCCACTCACGTCGCTGTAAACACGCTCACTTTTTCTCCATAGCCGGTTACATCCCCCCAACCGGCACGGCGAATCCCTGCCGCGTCGGTGTGAGCGCAGCATGATGATTGGAACCATTGGCTTTTGGGCTCGTCAGTCAAACACCCCCGGGGCAGCCCAGCCGGCGGCGCCCGGCTCTCAGGCAACGGGCCAGGCTCACTGGTTACAGCTTTGCGCTTCAGGTGATCGAGGATCTGCTTGAGGGCCTGCCCCGCGAGCGCAGCGAGTGCTTTGGGCATCACCACCGGGTCTTCGATGCAGGCAATCACCTTCACCGGCCCACCGCATTCAGTGCAGGTATCGATATCGATGTCGCCTCAGTGCGCCTACTTTTGGTGAAGACACGCTTCAGGCGCGACGCCCTCATGGACGCCCGTCGCTCAACCTGCGTTGGCGGCTCATCGGATACCCTGGCATGGTTGCCCTGCCCGCTTTGCCGGTGTCACCAACGCCCGGTGCTTGCTGTTCGGCGCAAACACACCGTGACAAAGTCATCCAGAATGTATTTGGACAGCTTTTCGGTGGAGTTCCTGCAGAATGCCATTGACTGGTCACTGGAAGATCGCGGTCTGCTGTCCATCCGCAGCCGGGCACAGTTTGCACGCACGCTCGTGCCCATGGAACGCAGCAGTCAGCTGTTCTGGGAGTATCTCAACTACGCGCTCGCGCTGCTCGGTCTTGCGGGTGTCTGGGCATGGCGGCACCGGGTGCGCCGTTCGGAACAACTCCGTTATCAATCGATCCTCGTGGAGGTCTGAGAAATGCATAAGACGATCGGAATGCTTGCTGTCCTGCTGGCCGCCCAACTGGTGCTGGCCGTGGGGATGAGCCACACCGGCCCGAGCCTGGCGATGCGCCGCCCGGATACCCCGCTCCTCGACCTGGGCGAGAGGAGTGTGGACCGCATCACCATCAGCGCGCCGGAGGAGCAGCAGATCGTCCTGGTGCGTCAGGACGATGGCTGGGTGCTTCCCGGGACCGGCGACTACCCGGCTGACAAGTCCAGGGTCAATCGCCTGCTCGATGAACTGAAAGGTTTGCGGCGCGGCCTGGCGGTCGCCACGACAAAGGGTGCGCAACAGCGTTTCAAGGTGAACGACAAGGCCTTATCGGCAAGCGCGCCAAGGAAAACGACTACGTACTCAAGGCATCCAGCAGGCCGGAGTACTTCCGTTTGCCCGCTTATACCGGTGATGCCCTGCTCAAGGCGGCCGTGCGTGATCAGCTGGTGGCCGTTACCGCCAAGCCGGAGGGTGGTGGTGAAGCGACACAGGGCCCCGAACAGCCGGCTACGGGGCAAGGGGTCAATACACCGGATCAGGGCGGGTCTGCTGCGGGCGCATCCTGATGGCCCGGCGATGATGGCGTATTTGTGTGCGGATGTTCATCCGTGGGGATCGGTATTCCTTTGCAACTGCACGGGAAAGGAGGAGTTTGCGGCAGCCGGCTTGCCGGGCGGACGGTTGCGCTCTCCTGTTCGCTGTCCGTCTGACGTGAGTCGGTAGATGTAGCGGCCTGGTTCTCACGGCAGCCAGAGGCGCGCGAACGGTCACAGGGTGGCAGCCTGATGGCTGCAGGATGTTCAAATGAAGGTGATGGAAACCTGGAACAGGCCTTCGACTTCGGTGATTTTCATTCGGTCGGCAAGAAACACGATGACATGGTCCTGGGATTCGATGACCGTTTCCCGGTCGGGAAACAGCAGTCGGTCGCCGCGGACGATGGCGCCGATCACCGTGTCCGCGGGAAGGGCGATCTCGTCGATGTGGCGGCCGACGACCTGTGAGGTCCTGGTGTCGCCGTGCACGATGATTTCTATTGCTTCGGCCGCGCCCCGTTGCAGGGAATGGCTGGTCACCACGCCGCCGCGCAGGATATGGGGTCGCAGGGCGCCGATCGTGGCATGTGCGGGTGACAGGGCGATGTCCACGGCACTTCCCTTGACGAGGTCGATATAGCTCGTCCGGTTGATAATGCTCAGCACCTTGCGTGCACCGAGCTGTTTGGCGAGCATGGCGGAGAGGATGTTCACGGCATCGTCATTAGTCACTGTGCAGAACATGTCCGTGGATTCGATACCTTCCTGTTTCAGCAGATCCTGTCCGGCGGCATCGCCATTGAGAACGATCGTCCGGTGCAGGTCCCCTGCCAGTGCGCGGCATCGCCCGGAATCCAGTTCGATGAGCTTGACGTGATAATTCGGCTCGGTCGTCTCGGCCAGCCGCTTGCCGATTTTGCCTCCCCCGGCGATCATGATCCTGCGGTTGGGTTTGTCATGGCGCCGGAATACGGCAACGACGGACTGGATATGGCGTCGTGCGGTCAGGCAAAAGATTTCGTCACCGGGTTCGATCACCGTATTCTCCAGGGGAATGATGGCCTGGTCGTGCCTAAAGATCGCGACGACACGGGTCTCGACGGAGGGCAGCAATTCGGACAGATTGCGCAGCGCCTGTCCGACGATCGGGCCGTTATGCAGCGCCTGCACGGCCACCAGCTGGACCTTGCCGTCTGCGAAGTCAAGGATTTCCTGGACGCCTGGAGACTCGATCAGATTCCGAATGAAGGTGGTGACCAGTTCTTCGGGGCTGATGACGAAACTGATCGGTACCGCTTCCGTGGCGAACAGCTTTTGTTGTGTCAGATAATCGCGTGAGCGTACTCGCGCCACCCGCAGGGGGGTGTGGTACAGGGTATAGGCAATCTGGCAGGCGACCATGTTGATCTCATCGCTGTTGGTGACCGCCAGGATCATGTCCGCGTCCGCAATCCCGGCCTGCAAAAGCACGTCGGGATGGGAGGCATGGCCGGTTATCGTGCGAATCTCGTTGCGTTCCTGCAGGGCAAGCAGCAGTTGCGGGTTGCGGTCGACCACGGTGACGTCATTGTCTTCGAACGCGAGGGTGTGGGCCACGGAACTGCCAACCTGTCCTGCGCCCAGGATAATGGCTTTCACGCTGGCTCCGCTTCACCGGCCAAGGCTTAGTGCCTCCAGTAGGATGGCAGGAACAGGATCAGCAGCGTGAAGACTTCCAATCGGCCGACCAGCATGCCAAACACGGCCAGCCACTTGATCAGCGGACTGACCGAGGTGAAGTTGACCGCGACATCTCCCAGGCCGGGACCCAGCAGGTTAATGGTGGCGACCACGGCACCGAAGGCCGACTCAAGATCCAGTCCGGCCGCCATCATCGCGACCGTGAGCAGGAGCGAGGTTACGACGTACAATACGTAGAATCCCCACACGGAGAAGATTACGTCCTCCGATACCGAACGTTTTCCTATCTTGACCAGGGAAACCGCCTGGGGATGGGCCAGCTGGAACAGCTGTCGCAGGCCCAGTTTGGCGAGCAACATGATGCGCAGCGTCTTGATTCCACCCGCCGTCGAGCCGACGCAACCACCAATGAACGAAATGATGACCAGCAGCAGTGGAACGTGCAGTGGCCAGTCGGAGAAGGTGGCGGTGCCGAAGCCGGTGCTGCTGAGCACGGATGCCACCTGGAAGGACGCATAGCGCAAGGATTCCCAGCTTCCTGTGTAGGCACCCGCCAGGTACAGGCTTGCCGCCACCAGCAGGGCGGAAAACAGGAAGATCATGAGATAACCCCTGACCTCGGCGTCGGCCTTGTACGGTTGCAGGGACTGGTGCTTCCAGGCCGTAAAATGGATGGCGAAATTCACGCCGCCGGCAAGCATGAACACGGTGGCGATGATCTCGATGGCGGGGCTGTTGTAGTGACCGATGCTTGCGTCATGTGTGGAGAAACCACCGGTCGCGACGGTTGCGAAGGCATGGCCCACGGCATCGAAGATCGTCATGCCGGCCAGCCAGTACGATATGGCGCATACCAGGGTAAGGGTGAAATAGATGATCCACAGCACGCGTGCTGTTTCCGCGATTCGAGGCGTCAGTTTTTCGTGCTTCGCCACCCCGGATGCCTCCGCACGATACAGCTGCATCCCGCCCACACCCAGAAGTGGCAGGATGGCCACGGCCAGAACAATGACCCCCATGCCCCCGAGCCACTGGATCTGCTGGCGGTGATAGAGGATGGAGGGCGGCAGCCGGTCCAGGCCGACGATGACCGTTGCACCTGTGGTGGTAAAACCCGAGATTGACTCGAAAATGGCGTCGGTAGCACCGAGGTGCAGACCGAGGATGAAGGGCAATGCCCCGACGACGCCCAGGATCACCCAGAACAGGGTGACGAACAGGAAACCATCCCGGACGGACAACTCGCTGTGCTGGCTGATATTCGGCAGCCACAGGACCAGCCCCGCAAGGGCTGTCATCAGCAGGGATTCGGAAAACACCGTCCACTCGCCATCGCCGTACAGCAGCGAGATACCGATCGAGGGCAGGAAACTCAAGCAGTAAAGAATCAGCAGAATGCCGAACAGTCGTGTTATTGCGCGCCAGTGCATGGGGCGGATTATACGCTTGCCGGACAGACGCAAAAGCAGGTCTTGTTGTTTCCCGTCACGCCAGCCCTGCGGGGTGCTGAGATAACTGCCGGTGCGGGCGCCCGGCTGCATGTAAAAGAGGGGGCCACGGGATCGTCACAACCAGGTTTGAGGTCACCGCCAGCGAGGCTTGTCTGTATGGCGCTTGCCGAGGTCACATAACAACGTGTGATAAAAGGAATATGTACCGCCGGAGCTGAACGAGTTACTGCAGAATGCCTCTTACCGGGTTGTCAAGTGTCACCGGGACAGCGGTGACGGGAATCAATTTCGTAACAGGCCCGGGTTTACAGGGTGCGTCTGGAAGGGTAGGAAAGCAGGGGGGTGATACTGCGTTTTTCGGCGTTCATCAGCCCCTGCTCAATGGCTTTCCCCGACAACACGGCATCGATCGGTGTCGGGCGTGCGATTGCATAGCCCTGTGCATAGTCCACCCCGATGTTGCGCACCGCATCCAGGATCGCTTCGTTCTCGACAAACTCGGCAATGGTCCTGATGTCCATGGTGTGGCCGATCTGGTTGATCGCCCTGACCATCTCGTGGTCGATGTGGTCATGCACCATATTCTTGATAAAGCTGCCGTCCAGCTTGAGATAGTCCACGGCCAGGTTCTTGAGGTAACTGAATGAACTCAGCCCGACACCGAAATCATCCAGCGCGAACCGGCAGCCCATGTCACGCAGCAGTGCGATCATCCTCGTGGCATTGTTGAGACTGGCGATGACGGCGGTCTCGGTAATCTCGAAGCAGAGAATTCCGGGTGACACGTGGCTGTCCCGGATCTGATTGACCAGAAAGTCCATGAAGCGGCTATCGGAAAGTGACTGCCCCGACAGATTGATGCAGCAGGCATCGATCGGGACGTGGTTCCTCCCGCTGCGCCCGGCCAGGGCCGCAAAGGTGTTTTCCACCACCCAGCGATCGATCGCGGGCATGAGGTTGTAGCGTTCCGCGGCCGGGATAAAGGCGCCGGGTCCTATGGGATTATCGTCCTCATCCAGCATGCGCAGCAGGACCTCGCCATGGATGCTGTAAGGTTCATCAACTGCGCGGTTGAGTTTTGCGATTGGCTGGAAATACAGGCTGAAGCGGTTCATTTCCAGTACATCGTGAATGCGCTGCACCCACTGCATCTGCCCGTGGCGCTCACTCACGGCGGTATCGTTTTCCTCGTATACATGAACCCTGTTGCGGCCCTGGTCTTTTGCGACATAACAGGCGGAATCCGCGGCACTCAGGACATTGCTGATCGAGCCGCTGTCCTGACCGATCATGACCATGCCGATGCTGACCCCGACCCGGAAGGATTGCTTGTCCCATGTGAAGCGGAAATCCTCGACCAGTTGCCGGAAGCCTTCGGCCAGCTCCGTCGCCTTGGCCAGCGGACACCCAGGCAACAGCATCCCGAACTCGTCACCCCCAAGGCGTGCGAACATATCCGCTTTACGTAATTTTACGCGAATCCGCGTGGTAAGCTGCATCAGCAGCTCATCGCCGGCGGCGTGTCCGCAGGTGTCATTGACGATCTTAAAATTGTCGAGATCGAGGTAGCAGAGTGCATACTCCACGTCCTTCTGCAGGGCATTATCCAGTGCCTGGTTCACACGGCGTTCAAATTCACGCCGGTTGATCAGGCCTGTCAGCGAGTCATGGGTGGCCTGGTAGCTCAGGTGGGCCAGGCTGCGCGATTCAGACACATCATGGAAGGCGAGCACGACACCCGTGATTGCATCGCTGGAACCCCGGATCGGCGAGGCGATAACCTCGACCGACAGCCGCTGGTTCAGATAGCGGTGAACCAGCAACAGGTACCCGGGGAGCATGACGCTGTTCCCTTCCTCGAGGCAGAGCCTTACCGGGTCAGGCGGCGTCTGCAGGGTCTTTTCATCGACGATATTCAAAACTCCGGTCAACGGTTTATGGATGGCTTCCCCGGTACGCCATCCCGTTCTCTGTTCGGCAACCCGGTTCATGTATTCGATGTTGCCGTTCATGTCCGTGGTGATGACGCCATCACCGATGGACCCCAGGGTCACCTGGGCGCGTTCCTTTTCCTTGCTCAGTTCATATTCGGCCCGCTTCAGCGGTGTGATGTCATGGATGGTGCCTTCAACGCCGGAAATTTCACCCTCGCTGTCATATAGATAGTGTGAGTTCTCGGAAACCCAGACGATCCCTCCGTCGCAATTCAGCATCCGGGTCTCAAAAAACCGGGCATGACCATGATTCCGGTTGAGTATTTCCATGAGGGCGTCGCGGTCCTTAGCATCGACATAAAATTCGCGGATATTCCTGTTTTTGATTTCATCGCAGTCCGTGCCCAGCAGTTGCTGCACGGAAGGTGTCGTCCATATAATCTTCCCGGTTGCATCCGTCTGGTAGATGGTGTCCTGCATTCCATTCAGGATCGCGGCCAGCCGGTGTTGCGATGCGGCGATTTTGGTTTCGGCGTCCTGGCGCCGCCTGATTTCTTCCTGCAACTGGAAGTTGATCCGCTCGATATCGTTCATTGCGCCTGTGGTTTTGTCGCGTTCGACGACCAGCTTGCGGATGAGGCCCGTATTGTAAGCGCCCAGGGTGACGGATCTGGTGAGCACATTTTGCATGCCGCGGGAAGATACGATCATGACCACTTCCATGGTTATGGTGACGATGCCGACCAGCTGGAATACCTGCCGGTCGCTGAACAACAACCAGAAAGTCCCGGGAAGAAACGCCGGAATGACGAATGCCGCTGTTGTCAGTGGTGTTGTGCCGGCTGCTGAGTAGGTTGTCAGCGCAACACACGAGAGAAGAATCAGGGTGATCAGGTTTAGTGTATCGCTTCCGTAATGATATGCGATCACCCCGAGACATCCCCAGAGAAATCCGCTTGCCAGGCAGGTTGCGGTATAGCCTTCACCCCATGCATGCAGGGCGCCGTCTGATTTGACTATGGTGTTGCGGTGAATGGCAAGAGAGCGCAGGCCGATACTGGTGATGATCGCGACTATCCAGCATAACAGCCATTGTATGGCAATCAGGTCCCGGAACAGCAGGGCACCAATACAGGCAACCAGGATGCTGATCAGTAACTCAGATTGTGTGTTTCTGTCCAGCAGCCGCAGCTGTTCCCTACGGAGTTGCAGGCGATTTTCGCTGCTCACGTCGGCGCCAGGGGCTGCCGCTATGCCGCCTCGTTCATTTCCGGATCCGCTCGTCATGGCATAATTGAGGTGGTGTCCGTGTTATCGCCCTGAAGTGTCGATACATGCGCGGATTGGGCCGCATCGGTAACAGGTTCTAAATATTCGGATTTCTATCGGCACTCGCAAGCCTGCCCTTGAGCGGCGGCCTGCTTACCTCAGGGTGTGAATATCCAGGGACTGGGTGCCGGGCGCTCCGCCGGTCGGTTCCTGCGGGGTACTGCCGGCGTACAAGTGCCTGTCGAAATTCACGGGGTGCTCAATCGCCCCGTAGTGCCGCCAAGGGGTGTCGGAGGCAGGCTCGTGGGCAGCACCGGCAAGTCCGGCGTACATGCCCGCCGGCGGTCCGGGGAAATCCGGTCACCTGTCTGTGTTTACCCGGTAGCCATGGCGCGCCTGAGATCGGTGTTTCTGCTGGCGATGATGAGGGGTTCATCGATCTGCGCTGCGACAACGATGCCATGCCCGATCAGCGGTCGCCCCCGGAACACGGGCAAGCCCATTGCCTGACCGCCCATGCCGGAGCCGCGCCCATCCGTCAGCATGACCCGTTAAGCGGTAGCGGCGGCTTCTCCATCAGGTATGCGAAAACAGGTAGACGAACACCAGGTTCAGCAGGAACAGGGCGAACGCAATGCCCTTCCACACCAGCAAGGGATTGCGCTCGATGAGCGGTTCGAAATTTCCGGGCATGAGTTCCGCATTCGGATGAGCGAGGTCATGCAGGTATTCCGACAGGGCCGGGTAACGCCGGTTGCGCGCGATCGAAACCGCTTTTTCGACGGCTTTGTCCATCCAGACCGGGATTTCCGGGTTGAGTCGGGCGGCAGGAATATAGCGAACGGTCCGCAGGCGGCGCGCGGTGAGTTCCCTCTCGCCATAGGGCAGCCTGCCGGTCAGCATCTCGTAGGTGATGACCCCCAGTGAATAGATGTCGGAGACATTGCTGCCGACATAGCCCTGCAGGTATTCGGGAGCCGTGTAGTTGCGGGTGCCCAGGAGGTTGTTACGGGCCAGCGGCGTGGTGATTTCCGCGATGCCGGCGATCTTGGTGGAGCCGAAGTCGATGATCTTCACCGTACCGTGGGTGTCGATCATGATGTTTTCCGGTTTCAGGTCCTGGTGAATCATCTCCTGGCGGTGGAAGGCGCGCAGGCCGGAGGCGATCTGTTGCACGATTCCGCGGACCTCTTCCAGCGAGGGCTGCGGGTGGTCATGCATCCAGTGGCGCAGCGTCTGTCCCTCGATGTACTCGGTTACATAGTACAGGCACTGGTGCTGCTGGTGCGGCTTGAGTACCTTCAGCACATTTTGGTTGTTGATGCGGCGTCCCGCCCATTCCTCGTGCAGGAAGCTGTCGATGTATTCCGGGTCGTCGTTGAAATTGACCGAGGGCGTCTTCAGGATCACCTGCCTGTGGCTGTCGCGGTCACGGGCCAGGTAGACCTGCGTGCGCTTGCTGGCATGCAGTTCACGGATGATTTCATAACCGTCCAGCACCATGCCCGGTTCCAGCGGCGGGGGGAAGGGCAGTTGCGAGAATTTCCGGTAGAACTCGTGTTCGTTCAGGTCCGGCAGGGCGGTAATCCTGACCAACTGGCAGGTGAGGTTGTCATGACTGCCGTTGTCCAGGGCACAGGCGGCAATGCGTCCGGCGATCTCCTCGAGGCCGTCCTTGCCCTCATAGAGAAACTCCGCCAGCTGCGTCTCGGTGACGAAATCGTGTATCCCGTCGGTCGTCAGCAGGTACAGGTCGTTCAACTCGACCGGCAGGGCGCGGTAGTCGATCTCCATGTGCAGTTCGATGCCCATGGCGCGGCTGAGATAGTTCTTGTCTTCCGAGACCTGCATCCGGTGGTCGCGGGTGAGGCATTCGAGGCGGCCCCGGCGCATGCGCCAGATCCTCGTGTCGCCGGTATGGAAGAGGTGGGCGGTCGCAGACTTGATGACCAGCGCGCTCAGCGTGGTAACCATGCCCTTGTCGGATGCGGATTGCTGCTGGCCCTGTGCATACAGCCAGCGGTTCAGGGCCGAGAGCACCTTGCCCCCCGCGGTCCGGGTACTCCAGCTGTCGGGAGTGGTGAAGTAATCCGTCAGGAAGCCTGTGACACAGGCCTCGGCGGCTTCCTTGCCGGCATCACTGCCGCTCATACCGTCGGCGATGACCACTGCGATTCCCTTGTTTTCCAGCTCTAACCCGCGGGGAACGCGGATGCCGCAGGCGTCCTCGTTACTGGGTTTGATGCCGGCGCTGCTTTGCTGAGCCGCATCAATCCGCAGTGTTGTAGTCATGCCTTGTACGGTGATTACCAGTCAACTCAGCACCCCGATCTCATCGTTTGCCCGGCGCAGATTGCGGGTGGATATGCGCAGCAGGTTTTCCTGGATCTTGACCTTGATGGGATTGTGCTGCGCCACCATGGCATCGAAGTCAGCGATATCCAGCTGGTGGCACACGGAATCCACGTCGGCGATCACCGCGGCGGACCTGCGGGTGCGTTCTATCCAGGCCATCTCCCCGAAAACCAGGCCGGGCGACAACGTCGCCAGGCGCTTGTGCTTGCCGTTCGGCAGTGCCAGTTTAATACTGACCCGGCCGCTTGCAAGTAAAAACAGCTTGCTGGCCTGTTCGCCCTGCGCCACGATCAGTTCGCCACCGGCATATTCATGCCGGGTGAGTTTTTCCGCGATCACGCCGATTTCTTCCGCTGTCATCCCCGCGAACAACTCGCATTCCTCGAGCGGTTTGACGGGTTGTTCCTGTTCCTGGACGCCCAGCAGGAGATTCTCGCAATACTCCAGCGCATAATCGTCCTCGAAGCTCAGCCACGCGCCCATGCCGGTGTCATCGAGTTTTCTGCGGATATAACTGCCGAGATTGGGGAAGCCCTCGCAATTGGCGAACAGGAGATGCTTGCCGGTGGCGGCCAGCTTGAGCAGCAGGCGATGGAATAACCTGCAGGTGCTCTGATCGAGTGTCAGAACGCGTTTGAGATCCACGATAAAGAAATCCGTTTCCCGGGCCGCACTGGTGACCTCGTTGACGATCACTTCGCAGGTGGAAAAGTTCAGGTCTCCCTGTATCTCATAGACGCGGATGCGATGCGCGAGTCCCTGCAGGCGGTCGCGGTCCGCAGCGTCCCGCAGATGTTTCGAGGATTTGCGGGTACCGTCGTAGCTGCGGCGGATGACGAATTTTCCCGGTTGCACCACGTTGAACATATGCAGGTTGAAATCCATCGAAAGCCGGTTGCAGACCTCGATGCCGCGCACGCTGTTGCCGTGCGCGTCCAGGCGGGGCGAAAACACGCCAATGCCGAGTCTGCCCGGCAGGACCGCGAGGATCCCCCCGGAGACGCCGCTCTTCGCCGGCATGCCGACCTTGTAGATCCATTCACCGGCGTAGTCGTACATGCCGCAGGAGCCCATGGTGCTGATGACATTTTCGACATATTCGCCGCGGATGGCGCGCTCCCCGCTGACGGGGTTGATCCCGGCATTCGCCAGCGTCGCCCCCATGAGCGCGAGATCACGGCAACATACCGAGATCGAACACTGCCGGAAGTAGAGTTCCAGGGTCTCCGTCGGGTCCTCCTCGAGGATGTTGAAGTTGCGCAGCATGTAACCGATGGCGCGATTGCGGTGCCCGGTCTTGCTCTCGGACAGATAAACCGTGTCGTCGATATTCAGCACGCGTCCCGCGTAGGTCGATAGGGTGTCCAGGATGCGGTTGATTTTTTTGTAGTCGTCGCGGCCCATCACCATACCGGTGGCCGCGATGGCACCGGCGTTGATCATCGGGTTGGCCGGCCGCCCGGTCAGCGGGTCCAGGCTGATCGAGTTGAAGGCGTCACCGGTCGGTTCCACGCCGATCTTGCCCAGAACGTCGGAACGGCCGTTGTCTTCGAGCGCCAGCCCGTAGACGAAGGGCTTGGAAATCGACTGGATGGTGAATTCCCGGCGGCTGTTGCCGACCTCGTATACATGTCCTTCGGTGGTGGCGATGCAGATGCCGAACCAGTCGCTGTCCGCCTTGGCCAGCTCCGGTATGTAATCAGCCACGGTGCCTTCCTGCAGACCCGAGTACTCACCGGCCAGTTCCCGCAGGTAGTCCATGATGGGCGAGGTGATCGCCGTGGCGATTCCGGTGCGTGACGCGTCGTGCAGATCATTCATCGCTGTCGTTTCATTTGGTGCATCGAAATCAGGCACACCCGCGCTCCGTTCTCCCCGACGCGAAACCCGACAGGGTCTGCCGGGTTTCGCGTATGAATGAACTGGGTCCCGTCGCAGGCGATATCCCGCCTGCCGCTCAGGTAACCTCGATCATCTGCACGGTGCCGTCCGGCAGCACTTCCGCCATGTGTCCTTCCGGCTCCTCGAGAAACAGCGCAACGCCAGCCAGGGTGACCACGGCGGCTGCCGCAATCACCATGAAGAAGATCTGCGGGGTGACAAAGGAGAGCACCGTGAGGAAACTGACTGCACCGACGTTGCCGTAGGCCCCGGCCATGCCGGCCACCTGCCCGGTGAGGCGGCGTTTGACCAGTGGCACCATGGCAAACACGGCACCCTCACCGGACTGCACGAAAAACGAGCAGCCCATGGTGATCGCCACCGCCATTAGCAGCGGCCAGCTGGAATCGATCAGGCCCATGAGGAAATAGCCAAGCGCCAGTCCGCTCAGCAGTACCAGCAGGGTCCGCTTACGCCCGAACCGGTCGCTGATCAGCCCGCCGCCGGGACGTGCCACCAGGTTCATGAAGGCATAACCGGATGCCAGCATGCCGGCCGCGACCTGGGAGAGTTCGAAGGTGTCCTTGAAAAACAGAGGCAGCATGGAGACCACGGCCAGTTCGGAGCCGAAGGTGACCAGGTAGGCGAGATCCAGGATCGCTACCTGCTTGAATTTGTAGCGGTCGATCTCGGGCACCTCCGTGGTGAAGATGTGGCGGTTGATCTGATAGATGCGCAGGCTCTGGAAGACGTAAACACCCAGAAGGACCGCATACATCGTGTCGCTGACCCCGACGGTAAGCAGCTTCAGGTTGGCTGGCCCGAGCTTCCAGGTCAGCACGGCGAGGGCCGCATACAGCGGTATGTTCATGGCAAGGTAGAGGAAGAAATCGCCCTTGCTGGTGACTTCCATGCCGCCGTTTTTCTTCGGTTTGAAATAAGTGGAGCCCTTGGGTGTGTCCGACACCGAAAAGAAATAGACCACCGAGTACACCAGGGTGAGCACGCCGGTCATGGCGATGGCGTAGCGCCAGCCGTCGTCACCACCGATCAGCAGCGCTATGGTCGGCAGGCTCAAGGCCGCCGCCGCGGAGCCGAAGTTGCCCCAGCCGCCATAGATGCCCTCGGCCACACCCACCTGTTTGGCCGGGAACCATTCGCTGATCATGCGAATGCCGATGACAAAGCCGGCACCGACAAAGCCCAGCAGGAAACGCATCAGTGCGAGGCGCTCGAAGCTGTCGGCAAAGGCAAAGCCGAAGCAGAGGAAGCTGGAGATGAACAGCAGCATGGAATAGACACGCCGCGGTCCGAAGGCATCGACCAGCATGCCGATGATGATGCGCGCGGGTATGGTCAGCGCAACGTTCAGGATCAGCAGCATCTTCACCTGCTGGTCGGACAGTCCGAAGGCATCGCGAATCGAGGCCATCAGAGGGGCATGGTTGAACCATACATAAAAGGTCAGGAAAAACGCGAACCAGGTCATATGCAGGATGCGGGATCTACCCGAGAACGACAGCAGCTTGAGTTTCGATTCGGACATGGGTGCTCCTTTACACGTGTTACAGCATCTGTATGAGAGATTGAAGCTGTATGAGCAAGGAGCATGCCACTCGCATTTGCCATTCATCCGATAGCCACTCTGCGACGATCCGTGCACTTTCTTTATCAATCATGGCATGTAGTTAGGCGTGCTCATGATTCATCGCCACACCGTGCTTACAGGCGGGTGGACATTACGCCGGTGATTGCCGACATACATTGTGCGCCTCATCGGGGTGCGTCCAATTACATGCATGCACCCTGGAAGTGCATCCAGCTCTTCTGGGCGCGCCGTACCTGGCCGGCGTGCACCAAAACAATCACCTGAATTCATTGAACTATCACCCACGGATCGGTGCCAGCCCGGAAACTGGCACAGCATTTGCTCCAGTTACCTGCAACAGATCAGCGACTGTCTGGAGAATATATGAAAGAGAAACTGGTTCTGGTCGGCAACGGAATGGCGGGCGTCCGCACCCTGGAAGAATTGCTGAAGATTGCCCCGGAGCGATACGACATAACCGTGTTCGGTGCCGAGCCCTACGGCAATTACAACCGCATTATGCTGTCGCCGGTGCTGGCCGGGGAGAAGACCGTCGACGATATCATGCTCAACGACGAACAGTGGTACCGCGACAACGGCATCACCTTATATACGGGGAACAAGGTCACCGGGATCGATCGCATCAACCGCCGGGTAACCGCGGCGGACGGCACCAGCGTGGCCTATGACCGGCTGCTGCTGGCGACCGGTTCCCATCCCTTCATGATCCCGGTGCCGGGCAGGGACAAGGACGGCGTGATCGCGTTTCGCGATATCCAGGATGTGCAGACCATGCTGCAGGCCGCACGCGATTACCAAAAGGCTGTGGTCATCGGCGGCGGTCTGCTGGGGCTGGAAGCCGCCAACGGGCTGATGAAGCAGGGGATGGACGTCACGGTGGTGCACCTGCTCGATACCCTGATGGAGCGCCAGCTTGACAAGCCGGCCGCGGCCCTGTTGCAGCGCTCGCTGGAAACCCGTGGCATGAGGTTCCTCATGGAAGCGGCCACGGCGGAGATCATCGGCAACGGCCGTGTCCGGGGCGTGCGCTTCAAGGACGGCAGCGAGATCGAGGCGGACCTGGTCGTGATGGGGGTCGGCATCGTGCCGAATACCGATCTTGCACGGGAGTCCAGGATCTATTGTGAACGCGGCATCGTGGTCAATGACACCATGCAGACCTATGATCCTTGCATCTACGCGGTTGGCGAGTGCGCCCAGCACCGCGGTGTGGCCTATGGACTGGTGGCGCCCCTGTTCGAGCAGGGCAAGGTGGCGGCCAACCACCTCGCCAACCTGGGGTATGCGCTCTACGCAGGCTCGGTGACCTCCACCAAGCTGAAGGTGACCGGCATCGATCTGTTTTCCGCGGGCGAGTTCATTGAGGCCGACGGTGACGAGGTCATGGTGCTTCAGGATCCGGCCTCCGGCACTTACAAGAAACTGGTGATCCGGGATAACCGCGTCAAGGGCGCCGTGCTCTACGGCGACACGATGGACGGAACCTGGTACTTCCAGCTGATGCGCGAGGGCACCGGCATCGCCGATTTCCGCAAGACCATCCTGTTCGGACAGCACGACCTGGGAGATGCTGGCCACGGTGAAGCCGGCGTCGTCATGGCCCTGCCCGACAATGCCGAGATCTGCGGCTGCAATGGGGTCTGCAAGGGCGACATCGTCAATGCCATCAGCAAGCAGGGGCTGTTCACCCTGGACGACGTGCGCGCCCATACCAAGGCCTCCAGTTCCTGCGGCTCCTGCACCGGCCTGGTCGAGGCGCTGCTGGCCAGCACGGTCGGCGAGGGCTATGACGCCTCGCCCAACCGGCAGCCCATGTGCAAGTGCACGGAATACAGTCACGACGAGGTGATCGCGGCCATTCGCGACAACGAACTCAAGTCCATCCACGCGGTGCGCGACTTCCTGGAATGGAAGACCCCGGACGGCTGCGCCGCCTGCCGCCCGGCACTCAATTACTATCTGCTGGCGCGCTGGCCCGGCGAGTACCACGACGACGCCCAGTCGCGCTTCATCAACGAGCGTGCCCACGGTAACATCCAGAAGGACGGCACCTACTCGGTGGTGCCGCGCATGTTCGGCGGTCTGGTAAAGCCCGACGAACTGCGCGCCATCGCCGACGTCTGCGACAAGTTCAAGGTGCCGGAGATGAAGGTTACCGGCGGCCAGCGCATCGACCTGTTCGGGGTGCGGAAGGAAGACCTGCCGGCGATGTGGAAGGACCTGACCGTGGCAGGTTTCGTATCCGGCCATGCCTACGGCAAGGCCATGCGCACGGTGAAGACTTGCGCCGGCAAGACCTGGTGCCGTTTCGGCACCCAGGATTCCACCGGGCTGGGCGTGAAGCTGGAAAAACTCACCTGGGGTTCCTGGATGCCGCACAAGTTCAAGCTGGCGGTCTCCGGCTGTCCGCGCAACTGCGCGGAGGCCACCATCAAGGACTTTGGCGTGGTGTGCGTGGACTCCGGCTATGAGCTGCACGTCGGCGGTAACGGCGGCATAAAGGTGCGGGTCACCGACCTGCTGTGCAAGGTCGAGACCGAAGAGGAAGTGCTGGAATACTGTGGCGCCTTAATCCAGATGTACCGCGAGGAGGCGCACTATCTGGAGCGTACCGCGCCCTGGGTGGAACGCGTCGGTCTGAGCCGGATCAAGGACCATATCCTCGGCGATCCCGCGGAGCGTCGCGCTTTGTACGAGCGTTTCCGCTACAGCCAGCAATTCGCCCAGGTCGACCCCTGGAAGGCGCGCGCCGAGGGTGCCGTCGCACACGAGTACATCCCACTGAAGATTGCCTGAACACGCCAGCCGACAGGAGGACGCCATGAACAGGGCCTTTGATGAGCGATTTGAAATACAGTTGCAGGATTACGAATTCGCCGAACTGAACGAACCGTTGCCGGCCAGCCATGACACGCCGGAAGAGGACCATTTGCCTGCCCATCCGGAATCCCCCGCACGGCGCGCCCTGGGGCAGGTTGTTTGATACAGAATCAGGAATCAACATGAACCAGTGGACTGAAGTTGCGACACTCGAAGACATTCCCAGACTCGGCGCGCGCGTGCTGAAAACGGACACCATGAACATCGCGCTGTTTCGCACCGCCGGGGATGAAGTATTTGCCATACGGGACGAATGTCCGCACCGCAAGGGGCCGCTGTCACAGGGCATCGTGCACGGCACCTCCGTGACCTGCCCGTTGCACAACTGGAAGATCGATCTGGCCAGCGGCGAGGCACTGGGACCGGACGAAGGTTGCACCAATACCTTCGCGACCCGGATCGAAAACGGCAGGGTCTACCTGGCCCTGTCCAGCAACGAGGCGGCTGCCTGAGAACCGGCTGGGACTGCGGACTGAGGAAGACAAGCGTGCTGGTAAAAGACATTATGAGCCGTTCGGTCAGGACCGTCACCCCCACGACACCCATGCTGGAAGTCGTATCACTGATGTGTCTCTATCGCTACAGTGGCTTGCCGGTCGTCGACAACGGCGAGATGGTCGGTATCATCGCGGAGAAGGACATCCTGGCGCACCTGTTGCCGGATGTGGATTCGATGATGAGCGGGATGGCCGCCATCGACTTCGACAGACTGTTGAGGGATTACACCAGCCTGATCCGCTTGCTGCGCGTCGCCGATTTGATGACGACCGGTGTCATCAGCGTATCACCGGACATGCACATCCTGAAGGCGGCCGCACTGATGGCCAGCAGGCGTTTTCGCCGCATTCCCGTGGCCGAGAAAGGCAAGCTCGTCGGCATGCTGAGTCTCGGTGACGTACACAAGGCGATCTTTCACGCCAGCATCTCGTCTCACCTGTCTGCGTTATAACGGTGCAAACCGGCTACCGTCTGTGAACCAAGCGGAACCGGGATAATCATGCTATTCGGACGCAGGAAAAAAAATCCCATCCGGATCACCGACAAGGGTGTGCGGGAATGGCGCTATGCAACCTGCGGCTACTGCTCCACCGGCTGCTCCATCGAGGTCGGGCTGAACGCAGAAGGCGAACCGGTCGCCTCGCGCGGCGTGGCGGACGCCGACGTCAACCGCGGCAAGCTGTGCATCAAGGGCATCTTCGAACACGAACTGTTCCGCAAGAGCGCCGGGCGTGGAGACAAACCGTTGCAGCGGACCAACCGCTGGGAACCGTTCGCGGAGGCCACCTGGGATGCTGCGCTCGACCGCACCGGCGACGAGATCCGGCGCATTCAGGAACGCTACGGTCGCGACGCCTTTGCCATCGTCTCCACCGGCCAGATCATGACCGAGGAGTTCTACACCCTCGGCAAGCTGGCGCGCGGGGTCATCGGCACCAACAACTACGACGGCAACACCACTCTGTGCATGTCCTCGGCCGTCTCCGGCTACAAGCGGTCCTTCGGCTCAGACGGCCCGCCCGGCTGCTACGAGGACTTCGAGCATACCGACTGCCTGCTGGCCTTCGGCTCGAACCTGCCGGAGCAGCACCCGATCATCTACTGGCGCCTGCAGCAGGTACGCGAACAGCGGAATTTCCCGATCATCGTGGTCGACCCGCGGGTCACCATGTTCGCGCAGCAGGCCGATATGCACCTCGCCATCGCACCCGGTACCGACCTTGTGCTGCTGAACGCGCTGGCGCACGTCATTCTCGAGGAAGGGCTGCAGGATCGTGGCTATATCGAGGCGCGCACGGAAGGCTTCGAGGAGTTCGCCTCCCTGGTCCGGGAATACGATCCGCTGACGGCATCGAGGATCTGCGGCATCGACGAAGACACCATTCGCAATGTGGCGCGCCTCTACGGCAAGGCCGATGCCGCCATGACCATCTGGACCATGGGCATCAACCAGAGCACCCACGGCTCAGACGGCGTGGTGGCCATTAATAATCTGAACCTGATCACCGGCAATGTCGGCAAGCCCGGTGGTTCCAGCCTGTCCATCACCGGACAGTGCAATGCCATGGGTACGCGCGAGTGGTCCTCCTGTTCCGGGCTGCCGGGATACCGGGCACTGGAAAAGCCGCAGGACCGCGAGGAGATTGCGAAGTTCTGGGGAATCGACCCGGAATTCTTTCCGAAAAAGCGGGGGATGTTCATGACCGACATACTGCCGGCCATCGAGACAGGGCAGATCAGGGGGCTGTGGCTGATCGCCACCAATCCCATGACTTCCATGGCCAACACGGCGCGCATCCGCAGGACGCTGGAGAGGCTGGACTTCCTGGTGGTGCAGGATGCCTACCACGACGTGGAGACCAACGAGTACAGTCACGTATACCTGCCGGCCGCGGTGTGGGCGGAAAAGGAAGGCTGCTTTACCAACACCGAGCGGCGCGTCAACCTGATCCGCAATGTCTGCACGCCGCATGGCGACTCGAAGACCGACCTGTGGATCTTCAATCAGGTCGCGCGACGCTTCGAGCAGGGCCGGAAGATGAATTTTCCGGAAACCGCCGAGGCCGTGTTCGACGAGCTGAAGCAGTTATCGAAGGGGCGCATGCTCGACTATTCCGGCATGAGCTACGAGAAGATCGAACGCAAGCGCGGCATCCAGTGGCCCTGCAACGAGGACACCGCGCCACAGGGCTCGCAGCGCCTCTACACCGACGGGGTGTTCCAGCATCCCGGCGGGCGCGCGAAGCTCATCGCGTTGCCGTTCATTGACAATAACGAGCGGCCGGACGCGGAATACCCCTTCTGGCTCAACTCGGGCCGCGTAGTCGAGCATTTCCATACCCGCACCCGCACCGGCAAGCTCGGCAACGCCAACAAGTTCAGCCCGACACCCTACATGGAGATAAACCCGGATGCCGCCGCCGAACTCGGCATCGAGCATGGCAGCTACGCGCGGCTCACCTCGCGCCGCGGCGATGCCGTGGTCATGGTGCAGTGCACCCAGCGGGTGGCGCGCGACATGGTGTTCATCCCGTTCCACTACCACGAATGCGTCAACCGGCTTTCGCTGGGCCTGCTCGATCCGCATTCGCGCCAGCCTGCCTACAAGCAGTGCGCCGTGCGCATCGAGCCCGCCGGCGACCAGGCCGCTGCCGCCGAACGCAACCGCAGCGCGAGGGCGTTCTGATGATTGACCCTCAAGCCAAGGGAAGGTAATGAATATGTTTGAACCGCGTCCGAAAGAACAATCTTACGCTTTCGTTTCGCAGGCCGGACACCCACAGGCCAACCGCTACGGCAAACCGATCGAGACGGTGCCGGAAGGACATGAACTGCGCGGCGTTTCACTGAACATCAACGGCGATGCCTGCATCTCCGATAATCCGGATCGTTACAAGCAACACGGGTTCTACTTCAACGCCGACCACTGCATTTCCTGTCATGCCTGCGAAGCGGCCTGTTCGGAAAAGAATGATCTGCCGCCGCATATCGCCTTCCGCTCGGTGGGTTACCTGGAAGGGGGTAGCTGGCCGGCCTACCAGCGCCTAAATATCTCCATGGCCTGCAATCATTGCGACGACCCGGTCTGCCTGAAGGGCTGCCCGACCCGGGCCTATACCAAGTTCGCCGAGTACGGCGCCGTGCTGCAAGACCCGGACATCTGCTTCGGCTGCGGCTACTGCACCTGGGTGTGTCCCTATGATGCACCGCAGCTGGACACGAAGGCCGGCCACGTGTCGAAGTGCAATATGTGCGTGGACCGGCTCGAGGTCGGCCTGAAGCCCGCCTGTGCCGCGGCCTGCCTGGCCGGTGCGCTGGACTTCGGAATTATCGAAACCAAACCGGAGCACCGCAGTCAACTGGAGACCCAGATCCCCGGTTTCCCGTCGCCGGAGATCACTCACCCGAACATCCGCTTCCAACAGACCCGCAGCCTGCCGTGGGAGATGCGCCGTCCCGACAGCATGCCGCTACGTTATGAACGCACAGGCCGTCAGGGTGAGGACTACACGGCAAAGGTGGCCGCCACCCGGCGCGAGCCCGGCTGGAATCTGCATAAGCTCAGTACCCGTGAGAATCCGCTCGTGATATTCACCCTGGTCTCGCAAGCCGTCATCGGTGCCTTCATCGCCCTGTTCGCCGGGCCGCGCTTCGGACTCGGGACCTTCGCCATGGAGATACATCCGGTGGCGCTGCCGCTGTTGCTGTTCGGCCTGATCGGTATCCAGACGCTGGCGCTGGTGATGTCGACCCTGCATCTCGGACGGCCGCACCGATTCTACCGGGCCTTCAACAACCTGCGCTGGTCACCGGTCAGCCGCGAGGTGGCCGGCATCGCGGTGTTCTACAACTTCCTCGGCGCCTATGCCCTGCTGGCGGGGTTGCCGATGCTGTTCACCTGGCTGCCGGGCGGTCTGCATGCTTCGCTGGTGCAGCTGTGCGGCTGGGGTGCGACGCTCTCCGGGCTGGCAGCGCTGTACTTCATGCACCGCATCTACCGCATCCCGGCGCGCCCGTTCTGGAATCACTGGCAGGTGCTGACCGACTTTTACGGCGATATGCTGGTATTGGGACCCCTGCTGGTGGTGCTTGCCTGGGTGCCGGTGCAGGTATCCAGCGGCGGGGATTGGGCGGCGGCGGCGGGAGATCTGGCTGCAGTCATTGTGTTGGGCCTGCTGATGCAAAGCGTGGGACTGTACTTCCACGCCCGCGACCTGCGCCGCGGCAGCGGGGAAGGGCAGGCCTCGCACTACGAGCAAACCACTACCTTCGGCAACACCTACCGGCTGCGCAATGCCGGCCTGGGAATTTGCCTGTTGCTGGCGGCGGTGCTGGCGTTCACCGCGCCGGGGGGTGTTCCCGGGATGATTCTATGGTGCCTGGCGGCGCTGCTCATTCTGCTGGGCGCGGTGACGGGACGAGCGCTGTTCTATGCCCTGGTGATTCCGACCACCCTGCCCGGGGCCTTCTTCTGGCGCAACCGCGGCTTCGAAGCGCACGCCCGGGAAACTGGGCTTGCCGAGTTCCCGCAGGTGGGCGTCTTGCCCGAGTGCCATTGATAACGATTACAATGTAGCGGCCTCCAGGTCGCGCTGGATGTTTTCCGGCCATCGCGCCGAAGACCGGCGCTTGCATTGACCTCCCTGCGAATGAATGGCTGCCCGATGAACGTACTCAAACGCCTGGAGGATATCCGCGATGACTTCGAGCGCGGCGTCTTCCTGAGCCTTTACCGGTCTCCCCGGCAGCGGCTGCATCGTCATATTGCGCGCCTCATCCTCGCTTGCAAGCATGGCCTGCGCGGCGTCCTGTTCAGCTGGCCGCTGTACCTGCTGCCGCTGGCTGCCTGGGCGCTCAACGCCCGTTTCCTGCCGCTGATCCTGCTGCTGTTGCTGCCGGGCCTGTACATCTCGGGCGTCATCCTGCTGCGCGGGGTACGGGCCGACTACACGCGCCTGGTCGACGGTACGATCCTGCGGGCAGGCTATCCCGGGCGCCTGCTGTTTCCCGGAAACTAGCCCGGATTTCACACCGGGCGGCATTGATGGGATCATATTTTGATGTGTGCATTGAGGTCGTGTTGAATAACCAGAAAACAGAGTGTTTTCCGGCACGCCTATCCCGGCCCTGGCTGGTCCTCGCGCACCTGGACTTGCTGTTCATTCAAGTGATAGCTACGGCTATCACTTTCTCTCCACAGCGGCGCCCAGGCACAAGAGTCCGGCGCCAGCATCCGGGATCCCGGTGAGAAGTCCGGGCTACAGGCCATGATATTCAGCCGGCCGGTGCTGGGATTCGCCGCCTTCAGTGGGACGGGCAAGACCACGCTGCTGGTACGGCTGATCCCCTGGCTGGAGCGCAGCGGTGCGCGCGTGTCCCTGATCAAGCATGCCCACCACGACTTCGATATCGACAAGCCGGGCAAGGACAGTTACGAGCTGCGCAAGGCAGGCGCCCGGCAGGTCCTGGTGGCCTCCGACCGGCGCAGTGCACTGCTGACGGAAAACGCCGTGCCGCGCGAGCCGCTCCTGGAAGAATTGCTCGCACAGCTGAGTCCGGATGCCGCCGACCTTGTGCTGGTGGAGGGCTTTCGCCACCTGCCGTTTCCGAAAATCGAACTGCACCGCCCGTCTCTGGGGCAGCCGCTGCTGTATCGTGGGGACCAGACGATTATCGCCGTGGCAACGGATTCCCCCCTTGTTATGGAGTCATTGCCCCGGTTGGACCTCAACAACATCGCGATGATCGGTGAATTCATCCTGCAGTGGCGGGCGGCGGGCCAGCACGCCGGGCATCCCGGTTCAGTATTGCAATGAATGCTCCCGCGGCCGGGTTAATGCCATCGAGCACGACGGTCAGGATTTGGCGCCGGGGGCTCAGTCGTGGCTATCGGGCTTGCTGCCCCACAGTTCCTCCAGCCGCTTGTCGCGGCCGCAACCGTATCGATAGAACTTGTAGCGCAGGGGATTCTTGAGGTAGTAATCCTGGTGATAATCCTCGGCGGGGTAGAATTTGCCGGCCTTCGATATCCGGGTAACCACGGGTCCGGCAAAGGGTTTATGTTCTTCCAATGCGGCCTTGGATTCCTCGGCGAGTCGACGTTGTTCCTCTGTATGGTAGAAGATCTCGCTGCGGTACTGGTTGCCCCAGTCGCAGAACTGGCCGTTCGCCATCGTCGGGTCGATATTGTGCCAGTACACATCCAGGAGCTGCTGGTAGTTGATGCGCCGGGGGTCGTAGACGATCTGCACCGATTCGGCGTGGCCGGTATTACCGCGCGAAACTTCCTTGTAAGTCGGGTCCGGCTTGCTGCCGCCGGTGTAGCCGGGGGTGGTCGAGATGACCCCATCGAGCTTGTCGAAGGGATGTTCCATACACCAGAAGCAGCCGCCGGCAAACGTGGCTGTTGCGTAACCCGAGGTATCCGCGGCCTGTTCGGCCTGGCTGGTGTTGAATGCCAGCACGATCAGCAGGCCCGGGTAAAGAAAACGGAATATCTTCATCGCTGACTCCCGGCGGTGTTGGTCTGTAGGGATGGACAGCCGCGGCAGGGGATTGTTTCATTTGCGTGTTAAATAGTACGGTTCCAGCCGGTCGTGCCGGTTTGCCTTTCACCTGCGGGGACTCGATAATCGGCGTGTGATACGCATTGATGACAGGCTGCGGCCATAACGCCGCATGCAACCACCGGGGGAAGGATGCTTGACTGACTGGTTCAGGCAACGCGGCCCTATCGGCTTGCTGCTCGGTCCCGCTGCGTTTTTCTCGATACTGCTGGTGCCCGAGCCCGCAGGGTTGTCATCACAGGGAATGAGTGTTGCGGCCGTCGCGGTATTGATGGCCGTCTGGTGGATCACCGAGGCGATTCCCGTACCCGCCACGGCGCTGCTGCCCATCGTACTGTTCCCCGTGCTGGGTGTGCTGGATGGCGGCGAGGTGACCCGGGCCTATGGACACCACCTGATCTATCTGTTTCTCGGCGGTTTCCTGATCGCGGTGACCATGCAGAAATGGAACCTTCATCATCGCATTGCGTTGTATACCATCCGTTTCGTCGGCTTCACCCCGCACCGCGTCGTGTTGGGATTCATGCTGGCAACCGCGTTTCTTTCGATGTGGATCAGCAACACCGCCGCCACCATGATGATGGTGACGATCGCGGCCGCCGTGTTGCGCGAGATGGTGGAGGATGTGGGGGAGACAGGGGCGGGTTCGCCTATGGGGATGGCATTGATGCTGGGGATCGGCTACGCCGCCTCCATCGGCGGAATGGCGACGCTCATCGGTACGCCACCCAACGCGATTTTTGCCGGCGTGGTCGAACGTACCTTCGGTGTCAGCATCAGCTTCGTCGACTGGATGAAATTCGGCCTGCCGCTGTCGCTGGGATTGCTGGTCATTGCCTGGTTCTATCTGACCCGTATCCTGTTCCGCCAGAAACCGCCGCAGCTCGCGGGCGGCCGGGAATACATTCGCTCCCGGATCGAGCGGCTGGGGCCGATGTCACGCGAGGAGAAGACCGTGGCGGCCGTGTTTGCCGCGGTCGCCTTCCTGTGGATCGTGCGCGGTCTTTACCGGCCGGAGTCGATGGCGATGGTGAAGGATTCCACCATTGCCATTGCCGGAGCCCTGCTGCTGTTCCTGATCCCCGTGAACCTGGCACGACGGGAGTTCCTGCTGGACTGGAAGACCGCCGTCACAATCCCCTGGGACATCATTATCCTGTTCGGAGGCGGCTTTGCGCTGGCCAGGGGCTTCAGCGAGTCCGGTCTGACCACCTGGCTGGCAGAATGGCTCGGTGTGCTGCAGGGGACGAACTTCGTGGTGATTATCGCCGCCGTGGTGCTGCTGGTGGTCTTTCTCACCGAGGTGACCTCGAATACCGCCACCGCCTCATTGCTGTTGCCGGTCATGGCGGCGCTGGCTGCAGCAGTCGAGGTGCATCCATTAGGTCTGATGGTGGCGACTGTGATTGCGGCTTCGTGTGCCTTCATGCTGCCGGTGGCCACGCCGCCGAACGCGATTGTCTACGGTACGCGCCAGGTCAGTATCCAACAGATGGCACGGGCCGGCCTGTGGCTGAACCTGATGGCGGTGTTGCTGATCACCGCAGCCGTTAGCCTGTTAATGCCGCTGGTCTGGAACCTGGATCTGCAGGACCCCGCCGGTCTTACTCCTTGATCCTGGCGAGTACATTCACGTGAAAAGCGATCTGTTCCAGGAATGCCTGGGTATCCCGCGCACCCGCCGCGATGTTCATGCGTACCCTGTGATCCTGATGATCGAGTTCACCTGCCGCGCCGAAAATCTGCCAGCCGGCGAAACTGGCCACACCGTCGGTACGGTGTCCGGCAAGGGCTGCATTGGCCAGGATCTTGATGACGCCTTCGTTTTCCACGTCATATCTCCTGCCGATATCGAAACACACCACTTCCAGTGACCAGCGCGGGTGGGGCATGCCGCCGCAGAGTTCGACCTCCGCCATGCCGCTGTACATGAAGAGCCGGTTCGCGCCATCCGGCCCGTTCACATGTACTTCCATTTCCTGCATATTGGTCAGGCGTTTGGGTTCGATGATGTTTGAATAGTCCATGTCGTCCTCCGGTGTGTTGTTTTCTGAAATTATCCCGTCTCATACCGAAAATGCCCTGGTCACCCATGATATTGGACGCTACTCGCGTCTCTAAGGCAAGTATCGGCTGGCCCGGGCTAATCCTTCCTGTTACGCGGATGCTGCTGGGGTACGGGAAACGGTGCGACGTTCATCGTGGCACCGTCACCCGAAATGATCTTGCCACTGCCACCCCGCGCCACTTCGTCGATCCGGATGACCGTATGCAATGGTATATAGGTCCGGGTGACGCCCTCGAATTCGCTCTTCAGGCGCTCTTCAGACGGATCCACCACGATGGCGGAGCGTTCCCCGAAGACGATGTCCTCGATTTCCACGAAGGCGTACATATTGCTCTGGTGCACCGAGCGGGCATAGAGTTCGTAGATATCGCCGCGATTGAAAAATGCAATGCGGTACAGTTTGTCGGTTTTCATGGAAATTGTATGGGTCAGAAACGGGCTACTGTTCGATGAGGTGATCGAGCTTGTCTTCCATGTGCAGTTCAGTCAGCTCCCGCCGATGCACTTGCCGTCGATGATAATCTGGGGAACGGTGCGCGCGCCATTGGTCACTTCGGTGAATTCGCGCCGGGCGGCATGACTGAGGTCGATGCGTTCCTCTTCATAAGGGATGTTCCACTTGTCCAGCAGATGCTTGGCCTTGACGCAGAACGGACAGGTGCCCGTGCTGTAGATCTTCACTCTTGTCATGGTGTAGCGGTATTTCCTGATCTTCATTGCGGACCAATCAGTATACAGGAAACTTCGCAGGCAGACGCGCCACCCGATTCCCACTCGTATTCAGTTGTCTGCAGGTTTCCGGAATCGAACGACTTTTTTCTGGGGTGACAGATTGATCTCGTCGATGACCGTTCCCGCTCTCGTGTCGAGAACCGCCAGCGCCGCCCGCGCGACATCCTCCGGCAGGATGTAATTCCCGGGGTCATCACCGGGTCGGAATTCCAGTTCGTCGAAAAAGGCGGTTTTCACCATGCCGGGATTGATGATGGTGACGCGAATCCCGCTGGTGGCGCATTCCTGCCGCAGGGCCTGGGCGAACCCGCGCAGGCCGAACTTGGCGGCGGAATACACGCTGCCGCGCCGGCCGCCGGCGAGTGCGGCCTCTGAGCCCATCAGGATGATGTCGCCCCGGCTGCGCTGTTTCATGCCCGGCATCAGGGTGCGTACCAGGCAGATGTGGCTGGTGAGGTTCAGATCGATCAGGGTGCGCAGCTGCGTGCAGGAAAATTCCTCCAGCGAGCCGAAGCGGCCGCGACCGGCGCAGCAGATTAGGGCATCGATCCCGGGGTGGGACTTGTCGAGCCGGTCCAGTGCGGCGGGCAGTGTATCGAGGACGGCGAGATCAATGCATACCGGGAGGAATTCCGGATGCCGGATATCGCACTTGCTGAAGTCGCGACCCAGTCCAATGACCCGGTGTCCCTGCTCCAGCAACAGCGAGGCAATGGCCCGGCCGATACCGGAGCTGGCACCACTGACGACCATGGTCCTGGCATCCGGCATGTATCACGCTGCCCGGCTGCATGGAAACAGCAACGATTCCGGGACGTACTGCAGCAGTTCCTCCGTGCAGAAATCGACCAGCTCGCTTTCCACCCCGGCGGGGTAGGAGACCATGCCGTTACGGCAGGAGAAGCTGCCTGCGAACAGCGGCTCGTCCGGGTAAAGGCGCACGATTTTACGAAAATAATCGTGCGGCAGGCGTAACGTGCCCAGGCTGACCGAATGCAGCCGCGTGGCATCCAGCCGGCTGAACAGCCAGCGAAACAGGCGCCGGTAGCGGTTGCGGAAATCCGGATGGTACAGCAGGGGATCGAATCTCAATCCCAGCGGCCAGCCGGCAGCCTGCAGATGCTGCATCGCTGCCAGCCGCCGTTCGTTGTCTGGGACCTTGTGCTCCAGCTCCAGGTGCATCTCTTCCGGTGTGAAGCTGAATGCAACAACCAGGTTCGGCAGCGGTTCCGCCTGCAGAAGGCGGCGTATCTGGGTGCTCTTGGTGCGCAATTCCAGGTGTGCGTGTGGGCGCACGGCGAACCAGGGCAGGAAGTGCCCCAGGAAGGAAGACACCGGTTCCAGCGCCAGGCTGTCACAGTCGTATCCCGAATAAAACCATACCGGCTCCCCATCCGCCTGCGACAGCCGCTCATCCATGTCCGCGCAGAACTCTTCGTAGTTGACGAACAGGACATAGTGGGCGGAACGGTACATGCCCTGCAGGAAACAGTAGCGGCAGTCATAAAGGCAGTTCAGCATGTGTGAGAAATAGTGATTGTTGCTGCCGCCGATGCCGTAGCCGATCGGTGTGGGTAGCACCCGGCGGGCATGCTTGCGTGCGAGTATCAGGGACGGGCGGCGTTTTTGCAGGCGGAAGTCCTGCGCCCCGGGATTGAAGACCTCTCCATAGCGCCGGCAGAGGACCTGCGCAGCGCGAGGAAAGCGCTTGCAGATCATACGGGTGCGGGGGTGGTCGTATATCTGCTCTTCGATATAGATGGTACTGATCACGGTTCAGGCCCGCCTGCCGGCATAATGGTCGAGATAGTGTTCGAGGTGACGCAGAATCTCCACAGCCCGGGTCTGCTGTTCGAATCCGTCAAGCCGGGGAGGCTGTTGCGGCAGCAGGGTCTTCCAGCGGCGTAGCAGCTCCGCCAACTGGTGGCGTTGCGAAACCGTGAAATGCCATTGCCCGGTGATCTGCTCCAGTTCCGGGTGGGGTGCGTGCCACGTGGCATATTCATGCACCAGTTCCTGCATTTCACCGGCCAGTGCCTCGATCGTCCCGAGTTGCGCGGCAATCAGCTGTTCGCACAGCTGCGCGTTGATGCCGGCCGCGGTTTGTTCGCGGTTGTCGGATACGACCTTGAAGCACTGCACCAGCTCGCCCGTGACATAGCGGCAGGCAATCGGGTAAAAGCCACTAGCCTCCATGTCCTGCAGCGTGTTGTCCAGATATGCCTCACCGGGCTGATCGACGGTCACCAGGTTCTCCGCGGGTGCCGGGAAACCCAGCACCTGTGGTGGGTACCAGTTCTGCTTGGTAGACCGGTCGGTGATGCGATATACCCCCAGGCCCGTGCCGATCGTCTGCGTGGCATGTCCAGCGATACCGATATTGAGCCAGGCGGCATGCCTCACTGCGTCGCTAGTCGCTTGCAGGCTTGCGGTTGCGGCGGCGGCAGACACCTTGCCCGGACCCGAGACAATCAGGGCCATGCGCTCGTTGCGGTAAACGGGAAAGGCGGTGGCGCTGCACTTGTCCCGCAGCCGGAAATGCCGGATCAGGGCGCGCGCCTCGGCCGGCAGTGCAACCACGAGGTGGATCATGCCGGGGTCTCCAGTTCCGGTACCCGCTTCCGGTTCGCCGCTGTTTGCTGGCGGATATTGCTGCTATCCGGTTGGCGCCGGGGGCGACAGTAGTCGGCGAGCTTGTCGCGGCACTGGCGGGCCAGCGCAGGGTTGCCGTGTTTATCCGCCCCGCGCGCTACAATGGTGAGCTTCTCCAGCAGCATGGCCAGCGTGGCCGTGCGATCCTCTGCTGTTAGGATACCGGAATCGAGCATCTTTTCCAGCGCCCGGATGCGGAACCGGTCCATGCCCCAGTAACGGCGCGAGAGCTGGTCGGGATGCCCGCCGTATTTCACGATCAGCGGGGCGTCGATATACAGCACCGGAGAGACCGCGCATATGCGCAGCCACAGGTCATAGTCCTCGCAGGCGGGCAGACTCTCATCGAACAGGCCGGTGCGGGTGAATACCTCGCGATGGATGAGAGCGGCGGAAGGGGAGATCACACACAGGGGCAGGCAGTGCCGGTAGATACGTCCGCCATGCTTGGTGTGCTTGCGTCCAGGATTCACGCGCCGGCCGTTGCGCACCCAGATCTCATCGCTGTGGCAGAAACGTGCCCACGGGTTGCGTTGCAGATCCCTCTCTTGCTGTTGTAGTTTGCCGGGCAGCCATTCGTCGTCTGAGTCCAGCAGTGCGATCCAGTCTCCCATGGCCGCCTGTATGCCGGTGTTACGGGCACTGCTGACCCCACGGTTTCGCTGGTGCAGGTAGCGCACCGCACCCGAGTACCGCTGCGTAACCAGTGCGCGGGTGGCGTCATCGGAGCCGTCATCCACGACGATGACTTCATCGGGCAGCCGAGTCTGGGCCAACACCGAGTCGAGCGCCCGGCCGAGGCAGTGCGCCCGGTTCCAGCTTGGAATGATGATGGAGATATGCATGCCCGGCCGTGATTGTTCGAAATTTGCGCGAGCTATTGTGATACATAACATCCGTCCGGCCAAATCCGCCGGTGGGGCCTGTCGGATTTTTACCGCCAGGTGACGGCTTTCGAGCGCGGAGCTGCCGGTTAAGTGACACCCCGTGATTACTGCAGGGATGCTGCGCAGCTGCACATTTGCTTGCGCATCAATTCCATCAGTTGCTCCAGGGTTAGGTGGAGCGGGATTTCCTGGATGTTCGAAAACCAGATATCTTCGACCTGACTTCCTTCCCGGACTTTATTTTCCGAGATCAGCGGCCAACCCACGAAGATGCCCCGGGTGCCGTCATCCAGTACGAGTGTTACAAGCTGAAGGGCAACTGTTTCCATGCCGGGACCTCCAGGCCGCACCGGTATCCGGACGGGGCGGCAAGGTTGAAATGGTTTGGATTAACCTATGCATTTCATGTGCCATTCCTTCCGGCTACACCGGCCTTATGCTCAATGTATCACAGCAGCCAGGCCGGATCGCGCCCGGCCGGTTCTCGCCGCTGCAGATAAAATTCATTGGAGGTGGTGCCGGCGATGATGCCCACTGCCTGTTCAACACCGGCCTCGTTCACGTTGATGGCCTCCGGGACGCTTTCCTCGTTTTCGCCTTGCGGTGCCTGGTGCATTACAGGTCGGCTTGTACGGTTGTGGTGCTGATGCCCTGGATGAAAAGACTCGTTGAGCCCATGAAAATGCCACAGTAGAAGGCATGGGAAACACCATCCGACATGTGTTGCCCTGGTTGTCCACTCGATATCGCATCGCCAGGAGCGCATGATCAGCAGGCAAGTGAGGTAATTCGGGGCGGGCTGACAGGGCCCGGCGGCGGAATATCCCGGTTTCCATACCTGGATGCTGACCGGTGTGATGATTGCCAGCCGTACGCCACAGGAAAACGATAGGATGCTGGCCATGGCCGGGTGCCAGCGGGATTTTTACCGGAGTTAACCGCCGCTGCCGGCGGCAGGAAAATGTTGCGGGGCCCCGGCGCGATCCCTCCTTCATGAATGTGGTAAAGCAAACCCGTGATCATAATCCGGATGCATGCGGCGATTGAAAAATCCGCAGCGGCATTCGACAATGACGCATGTCCCCCGGATCCATAGATGAGGCTACCCTGGCAATTCTGCAGGAGCGCGTTGGCAGGATCCACCTGCAGCAGCGTCTCGGTATCGAAACGGATTACGAGCGCAGGATTTTCGGCCAGGGTCGGACATTCTTTCATATCGAGAACTGGCGCGGGTTACGCTTTTTTATACGCAACAGCCTGCGCCTGGCGTTGCTGCACGGGCGTGCGCACCGCAATGCGCGGCGTATCGTGCTGCGGCACAATCCCGTACCGCTCGCCGCTCTACCACGGGCCTTCCATAACTACCGGATCCTGCAGATCTCGGACTTGCACCTCGACATGGCTGCGGATTTTCCCCATGTTCTGATCGAGGCCGTGCGCCGGGTCGAATATGACCTGTGCGTGCTGACCGGGGACTACCGGGCGGAAACCTTCGGCCCCTATGCGGCGGCACTGGATGCCCTGCGGCAGGTGCGCATACATCTGCAGACGCCCGTGTATGCCATCCTCGGCAATCATGACACCATCCGCATGGTCCCGTCCCTGGAAGCCATGGATATCCGGATGCTGCTGAATGAGCAGGTGCAGATCGAACACCATGGCGAGGTGATCTACCTTGCCGGCATCGATGATCCACATTATTACCGGGCGGATAATCTGGAGAAGGCGGCGGATGCGATACCCGACGGAGCGGTTTCAATCCTGCTGGCACATTCTCCTGAGATCTACCGGCATGCCGCCCATGCCGATTTCAACCTCATGCTGTGTGGCCACACACACGCAGGGCAGATCTGCCTGCCCGGCGGCCTGCCCCTGATCAGCAATGCGCGCTGTCCGCGGGCCTACTGCAGGGGCAGCTGGATTTATAACGGGATGTATGGTTACACGTCTGCCGGATCCGGCACCTGCATGGTTGATGTGCGACTCAATTGTCTCCCTGAGATCACCGTGCATCAGCTGCAATGTGCACGATAGCTGCGCAGTAGGCGGCTGAACAACAGGTCGAGGAAGATGAAGGCGCCGATGGCCAGAATGATTTCCGTTGCGGTTACAGCAAGCGTCGGCAATATGATGCAGCAGAGTGGCAACAGGGCCTCGGGGATCTGGTCGAGCAGCGGGACCGGGTGGCCGGAGGGATAACCGAGGCGGCGTTTACAGAAGCTCGATCCCAGGTCGCCCAGCATGGCAAGCGCACCAAAGGCTGCGCCCTGTGGCAGATTCAGATCAACAGCGGGAGCCAGTATGGCGCAGACGGTAATTGAGCCGACCAGGCCGCGGACCGTTTTGGAATGTCCCAGCCAGGGTCTTCCGTCAGCGAACAGGCGTCCTCCGTCGAGCGGTCGGTTCCAGCGATCACCCAGTAACAGGCTGAGGACCACCGGGGTGGCGTTCGCGAATACCAGCAGTAATGTGATTTCACTGATCAGCCAGGGTCGCATGTTCAGGTGTTTTGTTGTTTATTTAAAATGATTGTACTCGACATGAGCAGGAAATACGCAAACGCACTCGGCGGATTTCCAGATCGGTGGCAGGTGGTGTCACTGTATTTCCGGGTGACTCGTGTACCTCGAAGTTTCATCCGGGCAAAAAAAACCCGCCATGCCGGCGGGTTTGAAATGGAGGTTTGTGTTGGGCTAACACTCAAAAATCAAATGCTGCATATCCACTAGGTATTGTCGCTGTTGATCAACCCAGTCTCTGGAGTTGGGATCGTCAGCGGCAGCACGTTGAACTGCATCGATCCGGCGCGCCGCCTCTTCGAGACGTTGCGCCTGTTCAATCTTGCTTAAGCGTGAAAGCTGGTCAACATCGAAGATAATGTTTTCCATGATAATCGCACCTCTCAACAAGATCCGACCAATGACAAGTTAATTACGCCCGCTGGGCCGTGGAGTGTCAACCACAATTGCTTGACGCGATTTTGGCCGTCTTGTGCAGGGGCTTAGCTAGGTTTCTGAAAATGCTCATTTATCGGGATCGGCTAATAACGGTATATTCAGATTCTGAGAAATAAAAATTTTTGAGTGGTGATGTTTAATTAAACAACTTATTGAATTTTATAGGAATATGAAATATGGTGATGTAGAGTCGAGATATACATGGCTACCGGGTGATAGTGTCTTACAGGTATGGCTTGTAACTGGCTGAAAACGCTTCATGGGCGTGTATAAGCATAAAAATATTAAAATTAATTAAAATTAGGTATTGCTAATTTAAGGAAACTCTAATATTATACTTCACGTAGTACCAAACACGTTTTCCACGAGTAGAAACTCATTTATTTTGGAGATAAATATCATGAAAACTATTGCTACAGTAATTACCGCCGCTGCTCTGGCGGTTGCTTCAACTGCTGCTTCTGCCTGGTGGGGCGGTGGTCCCTGGGATCGCGGCGGATATGATGACTGGGGCAGTGACTGGGGCCCGTTTGACAGCGATGGTGACTTCGACGGCGATTTCGACATGGGCTTCCATGCCGGTGGTCGTGGCCATGGATATGGTCGTGGTTATGGTCGTGGTTATGGCTACAACCGTGGCTATTACGGCTATGGTCCGTATGGTGGCTGGGGTGGTCCGTATGGCTATGGCGGTTATCCCGGTTATGGTGCTGT